>Ga0163150_10000166_pt1 | contig 120272 bp, 101 predicted proteins | sample OliLakLV19P2IB_FD_148628 | JGI IMG/M metagenome (GOLD analysis project Ga0163150, IMG submission 148628) | Freshwater microbial mat bacterial communities from Lake Vanda, McMurdo Dry Valleys, Antarctica - Oligotrophic Lake LV.19.P2.IB | ecosystem: Environmental > Aquatic > Freshwater > Lake >...
GGTGGGCGGTGGGAAAGTGTTTTCGTCCCGGCGGGACGGCGGAACTCCACCGTCCTTTCAGGACGCACCAGGGTCGATTCCCATACCAGACACTTCGTGTCTGGCGAATTTCCTGGGCCGCTTCGCGGCTGGCCAGCAACAGGGGCAAGATGCACCCCGGCCACCCTCGTCCGCGAAAACTTGTTTGACTGCCCCCGCCCATCCCCGCCTTACTTTGCGCCCTTAAAAATTTATGAGCGACCCGGCACAAGTGTTGAGAGATTTCAAACCCGCGAAGGAATTCTTCGTCGGCATCGATTCCGACGGCTGCATTTTCGACAGCATGGAAATCAAGCACAAGGAGTGCTTCACGCCCATGTTCATCAAGCACTTCGGCCTTCAGGCCGTGAGCAAATACGCGCGTGAGTGCTGGGACTTCGTGAACCTTTACTCGAAGACGCGTGGCGCGAACCGCTTCCCCGCGCTCGTCCGCGCGCTCGACCTGCTGCGCGAACGTCCGCAGGTGCAAGCGCGCGGCGTGCAGGTGCCGGACAGCGCCGCCGTGCAGGAATGGATTGCCCGCGAGACCAAGCTCGGCAACGCCACGCTCGCCGCCGAGGTGAAGAACGGGAACCAGGGTCTCGAACAAACCAAGCGCTGGTCCGACGCCGTGAACGCGCAGGTTGCGGACATCGTCCACGGCGTGCCGCCTTTCCCGCTGGTCGTCGAGTGCCTGAAGAAGATCAACGCCCAGGCTGACGCCATGTGTATTTCGCAAACCCCGGTCGATGCGCTCCAGCGCGAATGGTCCGCGTCGAACATCGAGGGTTACGTGAAAATCATCGCCGGCCAGGAGATGGGCACAAAGACCGATCATTTGAAGTTCGCGGCCAAGGACAAATACGCGCCCACGAAAATCCTGATGATCGGCGACGCGCCCGGCGACTTCAAAGCGGCCAAGGGCAACGGCGCGCTCTTCTTCCCGATCAATCCTGGCCAAGAAGAAGCGTCATGGCAGCGACTGCACGACGAGGCGCTGGAGAAATTTTTCAACGGCACCTACGCCGGTGATTACGAGGCGAAGCTGGTGAAAGAATTCGACGCGTGCCTGCCGGAGAATCCGGGCTGGTAAGCCGCTCCCCATTTTGAAAACGAGAGCGCAGCGCAGACGCTGCGCTCTTTTTTTCACACGACAGACCGTAGAGGGGCAGCGTCCCGACTGCGTTGCTCCACCAGCCGGGACGGCCAGTGGACGAACGGCAGCCGGGACGGCTGCCCCACTACACATTTACCTCCGCTTAACAATTCTCCCGCTCCAGCGCACAGAACCTTTACGTCGGTCCCGTCTGATGTGGTGAAGGCGACCAACACGGTGGCCACGAAGAAAGAAAAGATTATGAAGAACACGACCGCACTTTTGATGGCGCTGGGGCTTGCGTTGCCAGCGATGACTTTCGCCCAAGACGCCGAGAAGCCCCGCCAGTCGCGCGGCGACCGTCCGCCTCAACGTGAAGGCGCGCCCGGTGGCGCCGACCGTCCCGGACAGAATCGCGAAGGCGGCCCCGGCACCCCCGGCGGCCCGCGTGGCCAGATGGTGGCCCCGCTCTTCGCCGCGCTGGACGTGAACAAGGACGGCGTGCTCGACGCCGACGAAATCAAGAACGCCGCCGCTGCGCTCGCCAAGCTGGACAAGAACGGAGACGGCAAAATCACGCCGGAAGAAATGCGCCCGGCGCGCGGCGCGGGAGACCGCCCGAACCTCGGCGAAGACGGGCGCGAAGGACAAGGCCCGCGCGGTCAACGCGGTCCCGGCGGCGAAGGCCAGCGCCCGCCGCGCCGCGAGGCCGCGCCTCCGCCCCAGTAAGAACCAACACGACTCGTCAAAACAAAACAGCGCAGGTGAAAACCTGCGCTGTTTGTTTGGTTGGAAAGGGCGCGCGGCTCAATCCACGTAGATAAACTCGTTCAAGTTCAGCAGCGCGCGACACAACTCGGCCAGGCTGCGCTGGCGGACGAGTTCCGTGCAGGCCCGCTGCTCTTCTTGGTCAGGCGCGCGTTGCAACGCGAGGGCAAAAGCACGGTTCACCTGCTTCGCGAGATCATTTCCCGCTTCACGTTGCACACGGCTGGCGAGCGCGCGCGACGTCTCGACCGTGAGCGAACTGTTCAGCAGCGAGAGCGCCTGCGGGGCGACGATGGACTCGTTGCGGCGTGCGCAAGAGACGGAATTCTCCGGCAGATCGAACGTCTCCATAAACGGCACGCGCACCGTGCGCTTCTGAATCAGGAAGACGCTGCGCACATTTTGATTCGTCTTCGGCGACGGATACCAGCCCTTCGTTTTCGTCTCGTTGTCATCAAGGAACGCGGGGTTGGCCTGCAAAATCTCCGGCGGCAAATCCGGCCAGATGGGCGGGCCGCCCGCGTGTTCCAGCTTTAACAAACCAGACACGGCCAGCAGCGCATCACGCAACTGTTCCGCGCTCAGGCGGCGGATGTTTTGGTGGGAGTAATCAGTCATCAGTGAGTCAGTAACCGGCGCAGCCGCGTCGCCCGCCTTCACTGATTTACTGATCACTGATCCCCGCCGGTAGGTCGCGCTCGTCACCATCAGCCGGTGCAACTTCTTCACGTTCCAGCCCTCACGGACAAATTCACCCGCCAGCCAGTCGAGCAACTCAGGATGCGTCGGCTTCGCGCCGGCGAGGCCGAAGTCATTCGCCGTCGCCACCAGGCCGCTGCCGAAATGCTGCTGCCACGCGCGGTTCACGAACACGCGCGCGGTCAGCGGGTGGTTCGTCGAAGCAATCCAGTCCGCCAGCGTCAGCCGCCGGCCCGTCGTCTTGGCGTTGCGCGACTTCTTGATTTCCGCCGGATTGGGATCGAGCGCGGAAATGAAGCCGGGCACCACCGGCTCGCGTGGGTCTTTGTGGTTGCCCTGGAACAAAACTTTCGTGACGGGGATTTTCTCCGGGTTGTCCGTCATCAACAGCGCGAGGGTGAAAGCGCGGCGTTCTTTCTTCAGCGCATCAATGTGTTTGGTGAGCGACTCGTGCTGCTTCTTCTGATCCTCGGTGAGCGCGCCCTGCACTTCCTTGTCCTTCGGCTCGACCTTCTTTTCCAGCGCGGCAAATTTGTCCTTCAAATCATTGGTGCGTTTCTCCTTCGGCGTCTCCAGCAGCGCGCGCTCCTCGGGCGTGAGCTTGGCAACTTTCTCTTCACGCAACTTCTTCTTCACGCCCGCGAGAAGCTGGTCGCGTTCGGCGGTGAAGGGCTGGAGCTTTTCATCCAGCGTCTTGTTCTGCGCGCGAATGGCGTCCTGCTCCGGCGCGACATCAATGGGCACATCATCCGCGAATTTCACCGGTTCGAAGAAGGCGCGCATCCGGTAATGGTCGGCGTGGGAGAGCGGATCGTATTTGTGATCGTGGCAGCGGTTGCACGAAAGCGTCATGGCGAGAAAGGCGCTCGCCGTCGTCTCGGTCAGGTCGGCCATCAGTTCGGCGCGGCTGCGGTCCTGCTCGTTGAAGGCGCCGGCGGAATTGTCCTGCGGGCCGAGGCGCAGGTAGCCGGTGGCGACGAGCGCGTCCTGCTCCGCTTCATTCTTCGGCGCGCCTTCGAGCAATTCATCGCCCGCGAGTTGTTCGCGAATGAACTGGTCGAACGGCTTGTCCGCATTGAACGCGCGGATGACGTAATCACGGAAGCGCCATGCCTTGGGCCGGAACTCATCCCAGTCGAAGCCGTTGCTGTCGCTGTAGCGGATCACGTCCAACCAGAGCCGGGCCTGATGCTCGCCGTAGCGCGGCGAGGCGAGCAGTTGGTCCACGAGGCGTTCGTAGGCATCGCGGCGCGAGTCGCGGAGAAATTCGCCCAACTCCTCCGGTGTCGGCGGCAGGCCGGTGAGATCGAAGTAAAGCCGCCGCGCCAGCGTGCGCCGGTCGGCCTCGGGCGCGGGCGTGAGTTTCTTCTCGGCAAGTTTCGCGTGGATGAATTGATCGATGGGGTGGCGGGGGGAGTAATCAGTCATCAGTGAGTCAGTAATCGGTGAACGCATCGCACCGCCCTTCGCTCCACTGACAACGGACCTGCTGATTACTTTTTTCCCAACCGGCGGTTCCACACGCCGCACCGGCTGGAGCGACCACAAATCCAGCCGCTGCCCGCCGAAAATTTTCACGATGGGATTGCGCGGATCACTCCACGCGTCGCCGAGGCGTTCGCCGGGTTTCAATGGCGCGGCGGAAATTTCATTGGTCGGCGCGGCGGGCCATGGTGCGCCGTCAGCAATCCAGCGGCGCAACACCGCGATGTCGTTCGTGGTGAGCTTTTCCTTGGGCGGCATTTCCAAGTCAGGCTTGGTGTGCATCACGGCCTGGAGCAGCAGGCTGTCGGAAGGTTTGCCGGGCATGACTGCGGGGCCGTTGTCCCCACCCTTCAAAGTCGCCGCGCGCGAGTCGAGGCGGAGCGCGCCCTTCACCTTGTCGGAGCCATGACAACTGATGCAGCGCGAATCAAGGAGCGGTTTGACCTTGTCGTGGAAGTGCCGGTCCGCCGCGTCATCCGCGCGCGTGCCGCACGCGCCAGCCAGAGCCAGCGCGGCGAAGAATGAGCGGAACGGGAACATGCGGAAATGATTACGCCGTGACCGCGCGGGGCGCAATCACGGCGTAGGGCACGTAAGGTAGAGTTTGTCGCGCTGCGACAAACCCGCCCGCGCAGAGCGGGCGGCGGGAGAGGTGCAACGGGCCGCACACGTCCGGTTGTTCTCTCGCGCCGCTCTGCGCGGCGCGACTGGTCGCAGCGCGACAATTACGTAGTGGGGCAGGCGTCCCGCCTGCCGCCGTCCTTTGGCCGTCCCGGCTGAAGAACACCAGCCGAGACGGCCCGTGGACTCCGTGGCAGCCGAGACGGCTGCCCCACTATGGTTTGGTCGCAGCGCGACCAGTTCCACCATCAGACAATCCCCAACTCGCCAATGATCGGCGTGGTCTGCACCAACCCGCCGTTCAGGAGGTGCTCAGTGGATTCCTTCGCGTAGGCCGGGATGATGCGGTTCAACTGATTCTGCGTCGCGCCGAGGTGGTCGCGGATGATTTCTCCAAGCACGCTGCGGTAATCAATCGTGCGGCGCAGGTAGCCGACGTTGGTGTCGGCGGAATAGAGCGCGCCGGTTTTCAATCCGTTGCCGATGGCCCAGTTCGGAGCGCCACCGAGCTTCGCATTCGGAATGAGGTCGCAGCCGTAGAGTCCTCCGTTCACGCCGCCGCCGCCGATGTACATCACGCTGGCCTCGGCGTGGTCGGTGCCCATCGAGGCGTTTTCCTCGGAGGTGCGGCCGAACTCGGACATGGTGACAATGATGGTGTCGTCCCAAAGGCTGCGACCCTGAATGTTGTAGGCGGGATTGCTAAAGAACCGCCAGAGCGCGTGATATGTCCAGGCTAGCCGCCGCAACAAATTAGCGTGCCCGCCGAGATGCGGACTACCCGCCGTGACCTGACCGGTGTGCGTATCGAATCCGTCGAGCTGCGTGCCGCAAATCACCGCGTCGGTGTTCGCGAGAATCTGCGCGCACGACTTGATGTTCTGCATCAAACCGTAGGCGCCGCTGCCGAGACCGCGCTGGTCGGACGCAGCGTTAATCGGAAAGAGCGAGGTGGTGCCGTTCGCATCGAAGAAGGCGTTGGAGGCGAACAGCGGGTCTTGGAAAAGTTCCAGCGTGTCGCGGAACTGCGTGCCAAGCGTGTGGACCAGCGGGCGGTTGTCTTTCTTCGGGTAGGGCTGGGTGTTCGCGGCATCCAGCGCGTTAAGCATCTTCACGCGGTCGGTGTTGGTGGAGCCGGACGCGCTGTACACGCCGAGCGTGTTGTAGCGGCTGATGGAACTGAGGTTCGTCATCGGCTGCTCGCCGCGCATGGAGGCGGGCATGTTCGATTGAATCGAGACGCCGGAAAGCGCGTGCGTCTGGTTCCAGCCCGACTCGATGATGGTGCGGTACCAGATGCCGTCGGTGACGGCGCGGTTCGCTGACGTGCCGTCGGTGCCTTTTTCCCAATACTGTTCGGAGTCGAAGTGCGAGCGCGAGAGGCTGCGGTAGCCGGCGCGATGCACGAGCGCAAGGTCGCCTGCGTTGTAGAGCGGCACGAGGTCAGCCATCGCGGGATTGAGTCCGGCGAAACCGTTGTTCAACGAGAGTGCCGCGCCCGGCGCGAGCGGATCGACGCCCAGCACACTGCCCGGCCCGCCGGTGCCGAGATAGAAGCTGTCGCCATTCGGATGCTTCGGGATGCCGATGCCGGGGCGCGTGCCGAGATAGCTCGGATCAAGGATCGGCAGAATGTTGTTCACGCCGTCGTTGCCGCCGCGCAGGAAGATGAAGAGCAGCTTCTTGCCGTTCACGCCCACCGCGCCTTCAGCCAGCGCGCGGCGGAGAAAGGGCGGCAGCGTCGTGAGCGAGGCCAGGCCGAGACCGATGGCGGCACGACCGGCGTTACTGAGGAACGAGCGGCGAGTAATGATGTTGGGCATAAAAATTCTCCAGTTGAATTATTGTTCCTGAAAACGTGGCAGGCACATGAGGAAGCCAACCATGCTGCGCACGCGGCCGTCGTAAGCCGCGCCGGACAGGCCGTTGAACGGCGAACTGCCGGTGCCGGCTTCGTTCGTGTTCAAGTAGTTGATCGCCGCCTCGCGGTCGCGTCCGAGATTCGCCGCGCCTTCACCGGGAAAGAGCAGGCCGAGGAAGAAGTCCACCACCGCGCCGTCGTTGTTCCAGCTTGCGCCGGGCAATTTCGCGCGGAGCAACGTCACGGGGTCGGACGTGTTGCGCGAACCGGCGCTGCCGTAGTCGCTCGTCTTGAGGGAATTGTTGTTCGCCATCAGCAGGTGCTGCGCGAATCTCATGCGCTCGCAGAGGTTCGCCGTGTTCATCCAGATGCGGCCAAACTCCGACCAACCGTCCGGCTCCGGCTTGTTAAACAGGCCCATGCCGCCCATCCGGCTGAGCGGATACGTGTTCCCGTTCGTGCCGGTGATGCCGTAGCCGTCGCTGTCGCATGTCGAACTCACCCAACTGTTCGTGTCGGTGCTGGTCATGCGCAGGGCGCGCACCGCGCTCACCGCAAACTCCAGCGGCGTCTTCACTTTCTGCTGCGAGGCGCCGTGGCTGCGGAAGAGCGCGGAGTTGAAAATCGTCGTGAGCACGCCGCGAATGTTACCTTTGCGACCGTCACCAGCGGGCGTGTTCCACGCCGTCATGCAGTCTTTGATCAACTGCGCCTCGGGCGAAAGAGTCGCCAGCGTGTAGTCATACTCGCCGTAGTGAAAATCCTCATGCACGAACACGCGGCAGAGTTTCACGCTCAGATATTCCATCGTGTACGGCAGGTTCGCGAGATGTTGCGCGACCTTGTAGCCCTCGGCCATGCCGTTCGTGCCGGTGGCGAGCGTGTTGCTGAGAATGAGCGAATAGGAAGTGCCGCCACCGAACGCCGCCCCGAAGCGCGGATGAATCACATTGTTCGTGAACAGCACCTTGGTGCCGAGATGGTGCTGGTTGGTGTTGAAGTGCAGCACCCAGACGCCCGGCGTGTCCGCGAAGTTCGTCAGGTTCGCGTGCGAAATGAACGGCGCAAAAGGATTGTTCGCCACGCTGGCGTCCTTCTTGTCCACGCGCCAGCCGGTCCAGACCTTCGCCAGTTCCACGATGTCCTGCTGGATGTAGCCGTTGTCCGCGCCCATCGTGCCCAGTTCCATGATCTCGCGGGCGTAGTTCTGATTCGGCGCGGCCTTGCCGCTCAGAATCGTGTCGAGATAGATGATCATCGCCTCGCTCTCGATGCTGATCTTGAGCAGGTCATGGAAGTTGCAGTTCGGATTCAGCAGCGCCTGACGGAAGCGATTGTGCTCCCGCCAGTGCAAATCGAGGGCGAGGTTCTCGCGCACGATTTCATTCGTGTACTGGCCATCGTTGAAGTTGTTGTCGAAATACTCGTCCGTCTTCGCGAACTGTGTGGTGAAATGGTTCTGGAAAAATTGCGCGAGCACCTCGTGCAACTGCCGCTGGCTGTGAATAGCGCGGAAGACATGCCACGCGCGCAAATCTTCGAGCCGCGCGGTCGTGTTCGTCAGCCGCTCAAACACATGACTGATGGCCGGCGGCGGCGTGGGCGGAGTCGGAGGCGCAGGCGGCAGCGATGGCAGCGTGGCCGTGCCGACCGTCAGGCTGCCGGACAAACGCAAGGTGAGGACATTCGTGCCGGTGTTCTGCACCGGCAGATACGAGAAGCTCAACGTGAAACGCTGGGTGGAAGAAACCGTGGCGTTCGTCGTGAACGGTTGCCAGAGACCGTTGCCCAGCGTCGTGTTGCCGGCGCTCGCGACGAGACGCAAACATTTGTCACCCGAAGCCGCCAGGCCATCCACCGTCGGGCTGTTCGTGATGAACGTGTTGGCCGCGCTGATGGAACCGCCGATGCGCCAGCCGTTCGTGACCGGCTCATTCTCGAAGTCGCCGTTCGTGATCATGTTCGTCCCCACGTCCGCGTTCGTGCCGGTGACGAGCGTGATGTTGTCAATGAACACGGTCCCCGCCGCGCTCAGGTAGATGCCGAAATTCGGACCGGTGGCCGTGCCGGTCACGGAGCGACGGATCCAGTTCGTGAGCGGATGGGGCGGCGTGGGCGGGATGGGCGTGTTCACGATCCGCGTGTCGGTGTCAATGGTCTCGGGGATGAGTTCGCCCGCCAGTTGCTCCGCGATGTAGGCGTCCGCACCGATGCTGCGGATGCGATCAATGTCATCCGGCGTCGGCCCGTAGGTCAGGCGGTTCAACACCGTGGCCATGAACAAGTCGTTGCTGCTCATCGGCACCGCGCCGACTTGGAAAAATTTCATCGGCGCGGGATTGGTCACGATGAAGGTGGGCCCGAGAAATCTTCCGGACGTGGTGTCCGGCGTGTACGGCCCGGCCGGGTTGTCCGCGCTCAGGATTTCATACGACTGCGCGCCGGGATATGGAAAGACGAGGCGCGGCTGGCCGTTGGTGGTCTTGTCGCCGGTAAGGTGCGGCGGTGCGGGAATCATTTCTGCCGCGCGCAGGATCGGCTGGAGCGGGAGCAGACCAAGCAAAGCAATGCAGGCCGTGAGGCGAAATTGGGTTTCGGGCTTCATACAAATTTATTCTGTCTCATCTTCATGCACCTTTGCCAACCAACATTCCTGAGGAAGCACCAGAAAGAACCAGCCACCGTCGCACTGCCAGCCGTTCGCAAATGCCGGGCCAGCGCGCGCGGCGTGTCCCCGTGGTGCGCGCCACGCACAGAAGAATCCTGAGAAGGAAAATCTGCGTCGTGAGAAAACCGCGCGAATGAACTGATTTCAAAGGGCGCGCGCGCTGTGGTGAAGACGGGATGCAACGCGCGCGAACAACGCGGACGCGGTAGAAATTTTCCTGCGCGGCCAGACACACCGCCGGCGACAGGACACTCCGCGTCCTGACTGTCACAAAATGTGTCGCCCCTGCCCCGGCGCCCCGTCCGTCAAAGTTTCTTGACCTGGATGTTCCGCCACGCCGCCGCCGTGTTCCAAGTCGCGAAGCCGAGCGGCGTGCAGGACTCCGTCTCGATGCGCAGGCCGATGACTTTCTCCGCCGTGTCCACGTCCACCACCTGGTCGTCGTCAATCCACGCCAGAATCTTCCCCGGCACCACGCGGACACGGACCCGGAACCATTTGTTGTTCGCGAAGTTCATGTACTTCGTCGTCTCGTTCTGAGAGGCGTCCTCGCTGTTGATGTTCGACAGTCCCACCACGCCCCCGCCCCACCCGCCGATGATGAGACTGCAATGATCCTTTCCGACGGGAAACGTCACTGCGCAGAAAAAGTCGCTGCCATCCACGCGCATGGCCTCGAGCGAGACTTCGTAATTCATGCGCGGCAGATCGTTCGTGTTCGTCAGCGTGATGCCTGTCATGTGCCCCAGGCCGACACGGATTTCGCCGTTGGTCGCAATGACCGTTCCGTGCCCGGCGAAGTCGGTGATTTCCCAGCCCGCCAGAGTTTTGCCATCGAAGATGACGCCGACAGGCAGCGTGGGGGAAACGGCTGGCTTGGCTGATGCCGGTGCAGGCGGCGTGGCGTTCACGGACGGGGCCGCTTCTTTCATTGTGCGGCTGCAACCGGCGGCAACGAGCAACGCGGCCAGTGCGAACGCGCCGGTCGCGCCGTGGCGAATCATGGGAATCATCATGCCGCTGATTGAACCGAACCCAGCGCGCGCGGAAAGACAAATGTTCGGACGGAGCGCCGGCTTCCAGCACGGCTCGTTGAATGCGTAAACACGAACGCGCCGTGCTGGAAGCCGGCGCTCCGCTATCCTTTCGCCTGCGCGAATAAATTTTCCCACGCACGCGTGAAGGGATACTTCACCACCGTCTCGACTATCACCGCGCGCACTTCCGCGCGGCTCACCTTCACGCGCACCGAAACATCGAGCGGATTCTCCTGGCGCAGGCGCGCCAGCGTCTTCATGCCGATAAGCACGGGCCACGCGCACGCGAGGCGCACGCGCACGGCGGAACGCGGCAGGGCGTTCGCATATTCCCAGCCGGCGCTCAGGTGCGTCTCGGCCAGATCAATCAGTTCGTCGTAAATCGGACGCAGCCGTCGCGCGGACGCCGGATTGAGCAAATCGTGCGGCGCGAGTTGCACGCGCCCCAGTTGTTCGAGCGGCAGGTAGCAGCGGCCCGCACGCAAGTCGCGCGGCAGGTCGCGGAGAATGTTCACCAGTTGCAGACCCTTGCCGAAACACACGCCGTCGTGAAGAAGCGCGGCGTCGCTCAAGGCCGCGTGCGGGAACAAATGCGCGCGGCACATGCGCGTCCAGAATTCGCCGACGCAGCCCGCGACGCGATACGTGTAGTCGTCCAAATCCTGATCCGAGTGCAACGCCACGATGTGATCCGGGCGCGCGTCACGGAAACGCTCCAGGTCGAGTTCCTGCCCGCTCGTGATGGTCGAGAGCACGTCGCGGATGAGTTTTCGATCATCGCTCCGGCAGTGCGCCAGCAGGCCGATGGCTTCCTCCACGCGTTCGAGCAGCACGCGCTCGGCGTTGGTACCGCCGCCCGGCGCGTCCGGTTGCGCCGCCGCCAGCGCGCCGAAGTCCACCGGCTGCGCGCGCGTGCCGAGGATGCGCCCGCGCAATTCGTGCAGCGCCGCGAGCCGGAGCGCGACCGGCACCAGTTCCGTGTCCGCAATGGTGTCCGTGGTGCGCGCGAACAAGTAGGCCAGCCCGATTTGCGGACGCACCGCCGCCGGCAGCACGCGCAAGGTGAGATAAAAAGAGCGCGACACGGCCTTCAACAAATCCGTGAGAAGCGGTGTCGCGCTTGATTGCATGGCGACAAGGCAAACATGAATCGCCGGGGCTGTCAGGAAGGAACTGTATGGGCAGGAGCGCGGACCGCCGAGTCCGCGAGTTCATCAAGCCGCATGACATAATCACATCTCATTGTGACAAGACCACGCGGACTCGGCGGTCCGCGCTCCGCAAAATCTTTGACCCCATTCCCCCCGCCGCTCATCTTCGCGCGCATGTCGCCTGCTGAAATTTATCTCTCCCGCTGTCGCGCGCTGGTGGACGCCGTGGCCGCGCAACGTGCCGCCCTCGAGCAGGCGGCGGACTGGTTTGCGCAGACGATTCTCGCGGGCCGCATGGTGCATCTCTTCGGCTCCGGCCACAGCCGCATCCTCGTGGAGGAAATGTGGCCGCGCTACGGATCATTCCCCGGTTTCAATCCCATCGTGGAACTCTCGTTGAGCTTTCACAATCTCGTCGTCGGCCCGAACGGCCAGCGGCAGGCGATGTTCCTCGAAAATGTTTCCGGGCTGGCCGAGCGCATCCTGCGCAACTTCGATTTGTCGCCCGTGGATTGCGCGCTCGTCGCTTCGTCCGGCGGCTGCAACCTCGTGCCCATCGAGATGGCGCAGGGCTTTCAGGCGCGCGGGGTGAAAGTCGTCGCCATTATTAGCCGCCTGCATTCCGAGGCCAGCACCAGCCAGCACTCAGGCGGCAAGAAGCTCCAGGATTTCGCCGACCTCGTGCTCGACACCGGCGCGCCGGTGGGCGACGCGATGGTGAAGATCGATGGACTCGAAACCCCGGTCTCACCCGGCTCGACCGTGGGCGGCTGTCTGCTGGTGAATGCCATCAAGGCCGAAGTCGCGGCCCGGCTCACGCGCGCGGGCCAGCCGCCGAAAGTGCTGACGGCGGGCGCGGTCGTCGGCAAAGAACGCGCCATTGAACTGTTTGAATCCGCCTACGACGAGCACGCACGCCGCCTCGCCAAGCTCTACGCGAACATCGGCGCGTAGCCGGTGGGAGTTGGCGCGCTTCGACAAAAGCGTAGTGGGGCAGCCGTCCCGGCTGGTGTTCCTTCAGCCGGGACGGCCAAAGGACTGCGGCAGGCGGGACGCCTGCCCCACTACGCGATAGTCGCGTTAAACGCGGCGCTGCTCGTCCGCGCGACGAGTTCCAACGCCTTGGCCACCGCAAGAGATGGTGAATAAGTTCCTGAAAATTTCATTTGCGCCCCGGTCGATCAGGCAGACCTTGTGACGAAGAAAGCCCGGTCCATGAATGCCAAAGCCCAGCCGCCGCATCGCGTGATTCGACTCCTCGAATCCGGGCTGTATTTGTCCCCTGCCGGCCACTGGGTGCGCGATGAGGACGAGGCGTTCGACTTCCCCGATCTCCGCAGCGCGCTCACCACCTGCGAACAGATGCAGGAGCGCGGCGTGGAGATGGTAATGATTTTTGATCGCGAACGGCCCGGCGCGGCCCGCGCCTGACCCAGGTCCGCAGTCAATTTCTTCTCTGGCTCTTGGCTGTCTCGTGGTTAAGTCACGCCATGCAACTGAATCACGGCCTGCACCTCGCCTACTGCACGAACATCCATCGCGGCGAGTCGTGGGCGCAGACGTTTGATACGCTCCAGAACCACACGCTGGCGGTGCGCGACCGGGTGTCGAAGGGGAAGCCGTATGCGATTGGCTTGCGGCTCGGCGCGGATGCGGCGCGGGAATTGAGCGACGCGCAGACGCTCACGGAATTCCGCCGTTGGCTGGACCGGGAGAATTGCTACGTGTTCACCATCAACGGATTTCCCTACGGCAAATTCCACGGCACGCGCGTGAAGGAGCAGGTCTATCAGCCGGACTGGACGACGGACGAACGCGTGGATTACACGAACTTGCTCTTTGATTTGCTCGCGCAAATTGTGCCGGAAGGTGTCGAGGGCAGCGTCAGCACGGTGCCGGGTTCGTTCAAGGAGTTCATCACCAGTCAGGCGCAGGTGCAGGCGATGCGCGACAACGTCTGGCGCACGGTGGAGCACATCGCACGGCTCTCGCAGCGCACGGGGCGCAAGCTGCATCTCGGCCTGGAGCCGGAGCCGCTGTGCTTTCTCGAAACGAGTTCGGAGACGGCGATGTTCTTCGACCAATTGCGCGAGGAACATCCGGGCGACTCGCGGCTGCGCGATCATCTGGGCGTGAATTACGACACCTGTCATCTGGCGGTGGAATACGAGCGCCCGGCGAATGTGCTGCAACGCTTTCGCGAGCACGACATCCGCATCAGCAAGCTGCATTTCAGCTCCGCGCTCAAGGTGCTGGCCGACGCGGAGACGCGCGCGGCGCTGAAGTGCTTTTGCGAGCCGGTGTATTTCCACCAAGTCATCGAACGCTCAGCGGATGGCGCGCTCACGCGCTATCGCGATCTTGACGATGCGCTCAACTCTCCACTCTCCACCCTCAACGCTCCGCCCGAGTGGCGCATTCACTTCCACGTCCCGCTGCATTGCGCGCCCACGCCGCTGTTCCAAACCACCAGCAATCATCTGCTGGGCGTGATGGACGCGCTGGCGGCGGACCCGACGCTCTGCTCGCACCTCGAGATGGAGACTTACACCTGGGAAGTGATGCCGGGGGAAATGAAGAACCGCAGTGTGGTGGACCAACTCGTGGGCGAATACGAGTGGACGTTGCAGGAGTCGCGCCAGCGCGGGCTGGCGTGAGTTAGTGGGGCAGCCGTCCCGGCTGCCGCTCGTCCACTGGCCGTCCCGGCTGGTGTTGATCCGGCAGGCGAGACGCCCGCCGGACATGAGGCAGCCGGGACGGCTGCCCCACTATGCTCACCCCAGCGACTCGCGAATCTTCTCCGCCGCCGCGCGCGGATTCGGTGCGGCGTAAATGGGACGGCCAATCACCAGCCAAGTTGAGCCGGCGGTCATCGCCTCCTTTGCGCTCAAAGTTCGTTTCTGATCACCCGCCGCATCTTCGCCCGTGCGGATGCCGGGGGTGACGAACTGCATGTGGGCGGGAAGAATTTGCTTCAATCCCGCGACTTCGAGCGGTGAGCAGACCAGTCCGCGCAGGCCGGCGCGTGCGGCCAGTTGCGCCAGCCGTTCCACTTGATGCCCCACACCCGCCGTCACGCCCACGCCTTCGAGATCGCTCGATTCCATGCTCGTCAGAACGGTCACGCCGAGAATGAGCGGCGCATTCAGTCCAGCCTGTGCGGCGGTCTTCTGCGCGGATTCCTCGGCGGCTTGCATCATCGAGAAGCCGCCACCGGTGTGGATGGTAATCATCTGCACATCAAGCCGCGTGGCGGAAGCGATGGCCTTGGCCACGGTGTTGGGAATGTCGTGGAACTTGAGATCGAGAAAGACGGACGCGCCGGTCGCGCGAATCTTCCGCACGATGTCCGGCCCGGCGGCGGTGAACAGCTCGCTGCCGATCTTGAATGCGCCGACAGCGGGCGCGACTTGCTGCGCGAGCGCGACGGCCTGCTCGGCGGTCGGAACATCCAGGGCGACAATGATTGGATTCTGCATCGGCGGAAATTCAACCAGCGACTTCAGGCGGCACAAAGGAGAAAGATGTGAACCACGGAAAACACAGAAGACACGGAAACTGAATCGCAGGCGGCATAATCTGTTTTCTTCTTTCCGTGTCTTCTGTGTGTTCCGTGGTTCAAAAGAAAAAGGCGCCGGCTCGCGCCAGCGCCTTCGCAAATCAATCCTGCCCAACTCAGGCCGCCTTCGGCTCCACTTCCTCGATCTTCGCGTTCTGCTGGAGGAAATCGATGACCTTCTCGTGCAGCAGTTGCTGCCAGATTTCCTGGAGGCCGTCGCGCTTCTCGAGTTCCTTGGCGAATTTGTCGGGAGCCATCTCGTACTGCTTGGCCAGCACGTAGAGGCGCGCCTGCACTTCCTCGGGCGCGACGCGAATGCCTTCCTTCGAGGAAATTTTCTGGAAGACGAATTGCGCCTTCACGCGTTCGCGCGCCGTGTTATTCGAGGCGGCGTAGATCTCATCCTTCTGCGCGTCGATCATTTCCTTCGACACGCCGCGCTGCTGGTTCTCCTGCACGATTTGATAAACCACGTTGCGCGTTTCCTGCGCCACGAGCGTCTCCGGCAGTTCCACCTTCACCTGGTCGAGCAGGTTCTTCACGACCTGGCCGCGCACGCTGCGCGACTGCTTGGTGTTCAACTCGTTCTGCAGGTCGCGGCGCACGCCCTCGTGAAGCGCCTGAACATTCTCCGCGCCGTAGGTTTTCGCGAACGCATCGTCAATCGCCGGCAACGCCTTCTCCTTCACTTCCACGACCTCGACTTCGTAGGTGCCCTTCTTGCCCTGCAATTCCGGCGTCACAAACTCCGCCGGGAAATCCACGTTCACCGTGCGCTTGTCGCCCGCTTTCGCGCCCACGAGTTGCAGAGCGAAACCGGGAATGAAACTGTCTGCCTTCACCTCGACCCAGAAGCCTTTTTGCTCCGTAAGTCCCTTGGAGGCGGGGGCGATTTCCGAGATCGGAGTCCCTTCGGAACTGCCGGTGTAATTCATGACCACGTAGTCGCCGTCCTTCACCTCGCGCTCCACGGTGTTGAAATTGGAGACGCGGTCCGCGAGCAAATTGATGGCCTTGGTGATGTCCTCCTCGGTCACGCCGCGCTTCTCGCGCTGCGCGGCCAGTTGGCGATACTCCGGCACTTCAAACTCCGGCGCCGTCTCGATGGTCGCGGCGAATTGCAGCGCCTGGCCTTTGCCAAATTGAATCTCCTCCACGTCCGGGTAACCCACGACCTCGATCTTGTGCTCCTTGATCGCGTCGCGGTAGCTGTCGCCCATGAGCTTCTTCTTGGCCTCTTCCTCGATTTCTTTTTCGTAACGCTTCAGCACCATGTCCTTCGGCGCTTTGCCGGGACGGAAGCCGGGCAGCGACGCCTGCTTCGAGAAGTCTTTCGCGATGTTCGCAAACGCCGCATCGACGGCGCTGGCTTCGATGTCGAAGCGCAGCATTTTTTTGCACGGGCCAAGAGTTTCAACGGTCACGCTCACAGGGAACCTTTCAGTTAATTCAGTGAAAACCCGCCTCAAAGGACGTCGCGAAAATGCGCCGCCGCCGGACGGGGGCGGGACACTAGGCAACAGCATGGGCAGGGTCAAGTGCGCGGCCAACTACTTTGGGATGTCTGGCCCCGGCCAGCGCGGCATCTCAGTTTTTTGCCGGGTCGAATGAGGTGGGGGGAAGAGCGAGGACCAGCGCGCGTTGCGCGCAAACGCCGAGGCGGCGCAGGCGACCAGCACCGCCAGCGGTTCGGGCGCAGGGGCGCAGGTCGATTCAGCAGTGGCGTGTTTCAGACCGGCCGTAGTCATGCCCCGAGCTTACACTGCCCTCCAAGAAACTGAGATGCGCCCGGGCTGCCGGAGTAATGGACACGGGGCTTGGCTTTTCCGTGCCGCCCGGCTACGCATGGTCAACACCATGAAAGACCACACGCATTCGGGCGGCCAATCCCGCCGTGATTTTCTTGGCACCACGGCGAAAGCGGGTTTAGCCGCTACGGTTGCGGCGTCAGGATTGCCGTCCGCTTTCGCCGCGACCAAACGCGAGGAAATCATCTACCCCAAAGGCCAGGCCGAGCATTGCATCTTCATCTGGCTCGGCGGCGGCGCGGCGCAGATGGATACGTGGGACCCGAAGCGGTTGGGCGATTTCAAAAAAGTCGCCGGCTCGGCGTATCCGGCCATCGACACGGCGGTGCCGGGCGTGCAGGTGTGCGAGCACTTGAGCGGGTGCGCGAAGATTCTCGACCGCTTCGCGCTGCTGCGCACGGTGCATCACGACGTGATCGATGAGCACGCGGCGGCGACAAATCGCGTTCACACCGGGCGGCCCACGAGTGGCACGGTGATTTATCCGTCCATCGGTTCCATCGTCGCGCATCAACGCGGCGCGGCGGCGGAGGGCATTCCGCCGTATGTCGTCATCGGCTATCCGAACGTGACGCGCGGGCCGGGGTTTCTCGGCGCGAAGCACGGCTACGTTTATCTCACCGACACGCAGGCGGGGCCGAGCGGATTGACGCGGCCGGAGTTCATCAGCACGGAGCGCGCGAACCGACGCGAGGGTTTGCTGGCGCAACTGCGCAAGGGCTACACGGCGCAGCACCCGGACGACAAGGCGCTGGCGGATTACGACACGGCCATCGAGGAGAGTTTCAAATTGTCGCGCGGCGATTTCATGAAGGCGTTTGAACTCGGCGGCGAAACGGACTCACTGCGCGCGGCCTACGGCTCGGAGTTTGGGCAAAGATGTTTGCTCTCACGGCGACTGGTGCAGCGCGGCGTGCGCTTCATCGAAGTGTCGTTCAACTTGAACTTCATCAACGGCACGGGCTGGGACACGCATCTCGGCGGGCAGAAGAACCAGCATCTGCTCATTCAAGACCTCGACCGTTCGGTCTCCAACCTTGTCCTCGATCTGGAGCGGCACAAGCTGCTCGACAAGACGCTCATCGTCATCGCTACGGAGTTCGGGCGTCCGCCAGAGTTCGACAACGGCGGCGGGCGTGGGCATCAGTCGAAGGCGTTCAGCATCGCGCTGGCCGGTGGTGGATTGAAGACCGGTCAGGCCGTGGGCGTGACGGATGAACTCGGCCGGAAAGCGGTGGAGCACCCAATGTCCGTCCCGGACCTGCACGCGACGATTCATTGCGCGCTGGGCATCAACCCGGAGAAGCATCTTTTCGACGAGGATCGCCCGGTGCCAATCACGGATCGCGGGCAGCCGGCCAGGGTGTTGTTTAGCTGAGTGCCTTGGTTTGCCAGTCTCGCTATTCGCTGAATGAAACTTCCTAACGGCGAACACTGCGAACTGGGCGCAAAGCTGGAAGACTACTCGCTCAATCCCTCGCATCGGGAAGGGCGGCACAAAGCACGTGTGTTTGCCTCCGCGCTGGGCATCACTCAAGCCAATGCGTACCTCCTGCGCGCAGCCATTCTGTCGGCGGCAGTCTCCGACGAAGCAGAAGCACGCGGTGAAAACGGCTTCGGCAAAACCTTCAGCCTCCGCTTTGCCATGAGCACGGAGTGCGGCAGCGCCACCGTGCTCACCGGCTGGATCGTCCTGCACAATGAAGACTTTCCCCGGCTCACGACCTGTTTTATTGTCGAATCATGAACGCAGCCATTCAGATGCACGATGTCGTGGCCCTGCTGGAAGATGTGTCCGCCCGCCACTTCGTCAGCGGCCAGCCGATTGTTCTGCCTCGCGGTCAGATCGGCACTGTGGTGATGACTTATGATGGCACGGCCTTCGAGGTGGAATTTGCCGGGCCGGAAGGGCGGGCGTACGCGCTGCTGTCCGTGCCGGCCAACCAGTTGATGCTGTTGCACGAAAAGCCTGTGAGCGTGGCGGCTTGAATTTGCCCTGTTGGCTGAACCGCGCCGGGCATTACGTACCGGCTTGAACGGCTTTCCCCCGCCTTGAATCCAGGGCTTCCCTTTGTTACCTAAAGACTGGTCAGTCGCACGGCTCTCGCTCTCTCGTCGCGACTGAACACTTTTTGCGCTTCTTGAACACATGGACTCGTCTGGCCCGGCTGCTGCCTGCGCTGGCGCTGGTGCTGCTGGCGTTCCCCGCCACGGCGGCCTTCACCAACTTCATCAACTTTGAGACCCCGCCCGTGCATCCGGTCGCACTCGGCCCGGACGGCCGCACCCTCGCGGTGTGCAATCTCCCGGACAATCGCGTGGAACTCTTCGACGTGTCGTCGGGCCTCCCGGTGCCGCTGGGCAGCGTGCCGGTCGGACTAGACCCGGTGACGGCGCGCTTCGCCTCGTCGAACGAACTGTGGGTGGTGAATTTTATTTCCTCATCCATCAGCATCGTGGATGTCGCGGCGCAAACGGTGGTGGCGACGATTGAAACTCCAGCCGGACCAAGCGACGTGGTGTTTGCGGGCCATCCGCGCCGCGCCTGGGTGTCATGTTCGCGGACGAACGCGGTCTTCGTGATCAATCCGACGACTCGCGTCGCCGTGACGAACCTTGCCATTCAAGGCGAAATGCCGCGCGCGATGGCGACCAGTCCTGACGGCTCCAAAGTCTATGTCGCGATTTTTGAATCGGGAAATGGGACGACGATTCTTGGCAGCAAGCTCACGGACTTGAACGTCTTCCCCGCGCCCGGCCCGGTTGAGAACACGAACGGCCCGTATCGCGGCCTGAACCCGCCGCCGAATTCCGGCACGAATTTCTTTCCCGCGCGCGCCATCACCAACACGCCGCCGAAAGTCGCGCACATCGTCCGCAAAAATTCCGCCGGCCAGTGGATGGACGACAACAACGGCAACTGGACCGCGTGGGTCTCCGGCTCGAACGCTCCGCTCGGCGGACGCATCGTGGGCTGGGATTTCCCCGACCGCGACGTGGCCATCATCAACACCACCAACTTCCAAATCACCTACGCCCACCGCCTGATGAACATGTGCCTGGCCATCGGCGTGAATCCGGCGAGCGGCGAAATCTCCGTGGTCGGCACGGATGGCGTGAACGAGAAGCGTTTTGAGCCGGTGCTGAACGGCGTGTTCCATCGCGTGAACTTGGCGCTGGTTGATCCCGTCACGCGCACCAACCGGCTGCGCGATTTGAATCCGCATCTCGATTACCTCACGCGCCTGTTGCCCGAGCCGCAGCGCGCCCTCGGCCTCGGCGATCCGCGCGGCATCGAATGGAACGCCGCCGGCACGCGCGCCTACATCACGGGCATGGGTTCGCGGAACTTGATCATCGTCGATGCCAACGGAGTACGCGTGAACCCGCAGCCTGTCGAACTCGGTGAAGGCCCGACCGGTCTCGCGCTCGACGAAGCGCGCGCGCGCCTCTACGTGTGGAACCGTTTCTCCTCCAGCCTCTCCGTCGTGGATACGCTCACGACCACCGTGCTGACGAACATTCCTGTCTTCGACCCGACGCCGGCTGTCGTCCAGCGAGGACGGCGCGGTCTCTACGACACGCGCCGGACGAGCGGCCTCGGCATCGCGTCGTGCGCCTCGTGTCACGTCGATGGTCGCACCGACCGGCTCGCGTGGGACTTGGGCAATCCCGCCGAGCATCTCAGCACGAACGCCGGCTTCGTCTTCCACCCGATGAAGGGGCCGATGGTCACGCAGACGTTGCAGGACATCATCACGCCTACGAACTTCAACGGCATCAGCCAGATTCAACAGCCGCTGCACTGGCGCGGTGACAAAAAGAACATCGAAGAATTCAACCCCACGTTCACAAATCTCCAGTCCGCCGAGTTCGCGCTCACGACGAACGAGATGGCGGATTTCAAGACGATGCTCGCGAGCATGTTCTTTCCGCCGAATTTTCTGCGCACGTTCTCGAACACGCTGCCGGCCTCCGTGCCGTTGCCGGGCCACTACGGACGCGCGTTCACGAACGGCGGGCCGGGGCCGCCGCTGCCACCGGGGAATGCTCAGATGGGCTTCACCCGCTTCGACCGCGCGGACTGCCGCATCTGCCACGATCAAAACCAGGGCCGCAGCGTGATTCAAAACGAATTGTTCAACTTGCCGCGCGAGGGTGCGCAAGGCGCGTTCAAGTCGTCGCAGTTGCGCAGTCTCGGCGAGAAACTCGGCTTCGACGGCCTGAGCACGAACAGCCGCGCGGGCTTCGGCTTCCAGCACGATGGGCGCGTGGACACGCTGACGCGCTTCATGCTCGACGGCTTCGAGGGCGACGTGACGAACGACCAGGCCATCGCGGACTTTGTGGCCTTCATGCTGTGCTTCAGCGGGTCGGACTTGTCGGTCAATCCGAGCAATCCGAGCCAGGACGTGCCCGCCGCCGTGGGGAAACAAATCACCTTCACGTCCCCTGCTCCGCCCGCGCTGCTGAACTCGATGGTCGCGCTCGCCACGCGCACGAACAGCCGCGTGCAACTCGTGGTGCGCGGAAAACAGAACGGCCAGCCGCGCGGTTGGTTGTTTCGGCGCGCGACCGGAGATTTTCTTTCCGACCGCAATGGAGAAATTGCGCCCACGCTCGCCAGCGTCATCGCCTCCGCCGCGAACACGAATCCGTTCACCGCCATGCTCGTGCCGGAAGGTTCCGGCCTCCGCATCGGATTGGATCGTGATGGCGATAATCACTTCGACGCCATCGAACTCGACGCGGGTTCCAATCTCGCCGACGCGAACTCCGTGCCGCTGCCACTCGTGGCGGTGACAAAAATCTCGACGAATCTCGTGCTCTCGTGGACTTCAACGCCCGGCGCAACCTACACGCCGGAAGTGTCCGTGTTTCTGACCACGGGAACTTGGTTCAATATCCTTTCGCCCGCCGCCGCCACGTCCAGCGTGTCGAGCGTGAACCTCGGCACGCCCGGCTCGCCGCGCCGCTTCTACCGCGTGCGGCTGCAGAAGTAAGTGCCCCCGGCATCCTGCCGGGTGAAGGCTCTATCACGAAGAAAACTCCTCGACGAAGGAGTGACGCACGGTGTTGTCGAACACCGACCCGGCGGGACGCCGGGGGCACGTTCACTTCAACTGCTCGCGCAGCCACTTCGGCCTGTCGGTGGTGATGCCATCCACGCCTGCATCCACCAGACCGCGCGCCACTTCCGCATCGTTCACGGTCCAGACATACATCTTCAGCCCGGCGGCTTTCACTTCGGAAACGAAGGCTTTTGTAATCGGCCATTTGAAACTCAGGTTCAGCCCCTCGAATCCGGCGCTCTTCGCGCGCGCGATCAGCGGCTTCAATTCGGGAAAGGCTTCGGTCTTCGCGTCCTGCTTGTAGTCGAAGAGGAAGTAGTGATCCACCTTCGGCCAGTCCTTCTTCGACGCGGCCAGCGTGGCGAAATTAAAACTGATCACCACGAGTTGTTTCTCCGGCACACCCGACGCACGGAGCACCCGCGTGAACTCCGGGATGAGGTGCGGGCCGTCTTTGATTTCCAAGACGATGCGCTTGCCTTTCGGAATGGTCGCGAGAATGGACTCCAGCGCCGGCACCGGTTCGCCTTTGAATTTCTCACCCTTCCACGAACCGACATCGAGAAGACGCGCCTCGACAAGCGTCAAGTTGGTGATGGCCCGCGCGGTGGTTTCGAAGCGTTTCGTGTCCTTGTCGTGGAAGACGATCAGTTTGCCGTCCTTCGAGAGCCAGAGATCGAGTTCCACGCCGTCGGCGTTTTGCTCCCAGCCGAGCTTCATGGCGGCGAGCGTATTTTCCGGCGCGTCAAACGCGGCACCACGGTGTCCGATGATTTCCACGGCGCGGAGAGTGCCGTGCGAAACGACAAACGACAACAGCAGCGCAAGCGCGAAGCGAACGGGTGAAGTGAACATGGGCGGAGTGGAAACAAAACCATGACGGCTGACAAGCGCGGTGTGGCGGCGGGCATCCTGCCCGCCAGTGAGGGCCGGCTTCCAGCCGCCCGGAAAGAGGCCCGACCAATCAAGCATGTAAAAATTTTCAGACGGCTGGATTGATTCAACCTTTCTCCGCCGGGCTGGAAGCCACGGCTCACTGGCAGGCAGGATGCCTGCCGCCACACTCCTGCGGCCAAAGTTTGTTTGCCCGCGCTGCGCCGTCGTGTTCTCCTGCGCGAACCAACGCATCAAACCCATGCCAGCCTCCAAATCAAATTTCACCCAGGCCGTTCGCGAACGTGTCGCCGAGGTCGTCGTCGGCCAGGATATTGTCGTCGAGCGCATGATGATTGCGCTGCTCACAGGCGGTCACCTGCTCCTGCTCGGCGTGCCGGGCACGGCCAAGACGCTGCTCGTGAATGCCGTCGCCAAGGCCGTCGATCTCAAGTTCAGCCGCGTGCAGTTCACCATCGACATGCTGCCGTCGGACATTCTCGGCTCGGAAATTCTCGATCAGGCGGCGGGAACTTTCCGCATCCACAAAGGACCGGTGTTCACCAATCTCCTGCTCGCGGATGAAATCAACCGCGCCGCGCCCAAGGTCCAGAGCGCGCTGCTCGAAGCCATGCAGGAACGCAAGGTCAGCATCGGCAACGCGAGCCATCCGTTGCCCGTGCCGTTCCTCGTCATCGCCACGCAGAATCCCATCGAGCAGGCGGGCACGTTCGAGCTGCCCGAGGCGCAGCTCGACCGCTTCATGCTCTGTCACCGGCTCAATTACCCGACGGCGATTCAGGAGGAGGAAGTGTTGCGCCGCCAGCTCAAGATGGGACTCAAGCGCACCGAAGGCGGCGCGATGCCGAAGACCGCATTCGACATGATCGCGGGCGAGCCGGTGTGTCATCTCAATGATTTGGTCGGCGCGATGGAAGCGGTGCAGAACGTCCACGTCAGCGACGTGTTCATGAAGCACTGCGTGGAGTTCGTGCGGCTGACGCGCGAGCATCCGGCCATTGAACTCGGCTGCTCGCCGCGCGCCGGACTCGCCATCGTGCAAGCCGCCCGCGCCCGCGCCTTCGTCCACGACCGCGATTTCGTGGTGCCGGAAGATTTGTTCCAACTCGCCGAAGACGTGGTGCTGCACCGCATGAGATTGAGCTACGAGGCGCTGGCCGAAGGCAAGAAGCCGGGCGCGGTGTTGGATGAGATGTTGAAGAAGTTGGGGTGAAAGAAACAACCAATGTCCATGAATAGGGTTAACAGATGATGACTCATTACTCGTTGGCATTTGTAGTCGCAGCCATTTTTGCTGGCTCAAATTCCTTGTTCGCTGAGGCAACGAACAAATTTTCCGTTCGAGATCTGGCGCAACGTCATCTGCCCGACTGCAGACTTCGGGTGGATAGAACGGGCAAAGTTGAGGCTGTGGTTTCCCCGACGGGTGAAGTGCTGGAAATCGCGACGTCCGCCCGAGACCATCCGAATCCCACCAACGGCGTGGCAGGGTATTGGTTCACACCGACCATGGATTTTCTCAGCAAACAAAAACCTAGAGCCTCGACATCACAAGAAGCAGTCGGCGTAGTTCAGTTGATGCACTCACTCTGGCGTGGCCCGGACTTTATCCAGCAGAAGCTGTACGCGGCCCGAGCATTCGATGGTGGATGGGTTGTTCAAGTCGAGCATGACTTTGCCAACTATCCGTCAAGCTTTCCGTAATCCACGGTCAGTTGAATCACGCCCAGTTCACTGCGCAGGGTCAGCGGGCGGGGCCGGCGCCCGACGAGGGGGGGAAACCTGGCCCTCTTCGCGGGCCAGTTGTGGCAGTCGTTCTTGCAGCCGTTGCCGGCCCCACTCGCGGGCCTCGGCCACCCCTTCACGTTCGATCTCGGCCAGACCGGGCCGGGGTTTGGGGACCACCACCGGCGGGGACTCGGCTTTCTTTTTCATGAGACGACACAGTTGTTCAGAGGTTTGTTTCTGCCGGTCGAGGAACCGCCACACCCAAGATTAGCAACAGTGTCCAGATGCGCACCACTGACCAGGGCACCGGAAAAACCGTTTGACACCTTCCAACGAAGAAATCATCCTATCCGCATTCGTTGATACCAACGAACTCATCGCGAGTGACTGAGGGACTGGCCCGATGACGTCACGGCAACCGGCGGAGCGCGCAAGCTCTCGTGCAGGTGCCAAATCCAGCCTGGAGCAAGTGCTTCGGGAAAAGATGAGAAGAGCAAAACCGGTTTTCCGCACCTCTTCTCACCCGATGGGAAGGGGCTTTTTCTTGCCCCGATTGGCAGTGCAGAAATTTAAGTTATGGAAAAACAAGGTTTCATGAAGGCGCTCAAGTGCCGCGAGTGCGGACGCGAATATCCGCTCACCGCGACGCATGTCTGCGAGTTCGACTTCGGCCCGCTCGAAGTCTGCTACGACTACGACCGCATCAAGAAGTCCATGACCCGCGCCGCCATCGAGTCGCGCCCGCAGACGATGTGGCGCTACCGCGAGCTGCTGCCCGTGGCGGGCGAGCCGACGGTCGGCTTCCAGGTCGGCTACACGCCGCTGGTTAAAGCGCCGCGCCTCGCCGCGCGCCTGGGCATCCGCGAGCTGTGGATCAAGAACGACACGGTGAATTACCCCACGCTCTCGTTCAAAGACCGCGTGGTGAGCGTCGCCCTCAGTCGCGCGAAGGAACTGGGCTTCACCACCGTCGCCTGCGCTTCCACCGGCAATCTCGCGAACTCTGTCGCGGCCAACGCCGCCGCCGCCGGTCTCAAGAGCTACGTGTTCATCCCTGCTGATTTGGAGCAGGGCAAGATCGTGAACTCGCTCGTCTATGGCGCGGGCGTCATTTGCATTCGCGGTCATTACGACGAAGTGAACCGCCTCTGCGCCGAGATCGCGGGCAAGTACGGCTGGGCCTTCGTGAACGTCAACATGCGCCCCTACTACGCGGAAGGTTCCAAGAGCATGGGCTTTGAAATCACCGAGCAGTTGGGCTGGAAGATTCCGCAACACACCGTGGTGCCGATGGCCTCCGGCTCGTTGCTCACCAAGATTCAGAAGTCCTATCAGGAGTTCACCAAGCTCGGACTGGTGAGCGACACGCCGTACCAAGTTCACGGCGCGCAGGCCACGGGCTGCTCGCCGATTTCTGCCGCGCAAAAATCCGGCCTCGATTTCTTCAAGCCGGTGAAGCCGAACACGATTGCAAAGTCGCTCGCCATCGGCACGCCCGCCGACGGGTTTTACGCGCTCAAGGTGATGAAGGAAACCGGCGCGCACGCCGACGACGTGTCCGACGAGGAAATCCGTGAAGGCATCCGCCTGCTCGCCGAGTGCGAAGGCATCTTCGCCGAGACGGCCGGCGGCGTAACCGTGGGCGTGGCGAAGAAATTGATCGCGGCGGGGAAAATTCCCGCCGACGACTCCGCCGTCCTGTGCATCACCGGCCACGGACTCAAGACGCTGGACGCCGTCGTGGGTCACGTCGGCCAGCCGCGCGAGATCAAGCCGAGCCTGCGCGAGTTCGAGGCGTTGCTGGCGCAGGAAGAAGCCGTCACTGCTTAACCATTCGTGTGATGCCAGTAACTGTTCGCATCCCGCTGACGCTCCGCCGCCTGACGCACGAGCAGGAACTCGTGGACGTGCAGGCCGCGACCGTGGCCGCCGCGATCGACGCCCTGCACGCGCGCTTCAACGGCATCCGCGACCGCGTGCTGGACAAGACGTCGGGCCGCGTGCGCGGCTCGGTGCTGATCTTCGTAAACGACGAGGACATCCGCTTCCTCCAAGGCGAGCAGACTCCGCTGAAAGATGGCGACGAGATTAGCATCATCCCGGCGTTCGCAGGCGGGTGAACGATGTGCCCCCGGCGTCCCGCCGCGCCGCAGCGATGGAAGTTCAAGCCGGGCTTGATTTGTTAATACACCGACCCGGCGGGACGCCGGGGGCACACGAACACAGAAACCAATTCACCGCTTGCAGTGGTGGAGAACATTTTCGAGGATACAAAAAATTATGGCAGTCAAAGTTCGAATCCCAACCCCGCTCCGCAAACTCACGAACGACGTGGAGGTCGTCGAGGTGAGCGCGAAAACCATTGGCGACGCGATCACCGAGTTGCAGGGGCAGTTTCCCGGCATCAAGGAACGGCTCGTCGATGAGACCGGCGCGGTGCGCCGTTTCGTGAACGTGTATGTGAACGAAGAGGACATCCGCTTCCTCGAAAACCAGCAGACGCCGCTCAAGGATGGCGACGAGATCAGCATCATCCCGGCGATTGCCGGCGGCTAGTTCACGCAACCACGCACCACGCCATGCCTGCAAAAAAGAAATCTTCCCCCGCCAAGGCGCCCGCCAGCGGCCCGCAGAAACGCCGCCTCTGGCTGATGTATCCGCCCAAGCTGATCAAGACGCCGGTCATTTGGGAACTGGGCCACAAATTCCCCGTGGTCACCAATGTCCGCCAGTGCAGCGTGACCGATGAGATCGGCATCGTCTGCCTCGAACTCGAAGGCGAGCGCACGCAGCTCAAGGCCGCCATCGCGTGGCTGGAGAAAAAGGGCATCAACGTCGAGCCGGTGGAAATCAACGTGATCGAAAGCTGAGTCGCCTCGACTTAGGATCGTGCAAAAAATGTGACGGTCACTTGGTGGAGAAGGAACGCGGCCTGAAGTCCGCGCTCCAACTCGCGAAGCGTTTGGAGTGCGGTCGCTTCAGCGCCGCTTTTTCCGCGTCCTTCGTCACAGGCAAAGTTGACCGCCATTTTCCCCGCCAAAATACGCAGAACTCGCCGCTTGACCGGGCGGGGGATGCGGGCCTAAATCCGCCCACGGTTCAGCGGTTCCAAATGCAGAGGATTGGCCTATGACAAAACATGACATTGTGTTGCGGGTCAGTGAAAAGATCGGCCTGAGTCAGGCGCAGGCGGTCGAAGCCGTGGAGACGCTTTTGGCGTCCATCATCGAAAGTCTCGGACGCGAAGAACGCGTCGAGCTGCGAAACTTCGGCGTCTTCGAGGTGCGCCGCCGCAAGCCGCGCATGGGCCGCAATCCCGCCGATCCCTCCAAGCAATATCCCGTGCCCGCACGTGCCGTGGCGAAGTTCAAGCCAGGCAAGGAAATGGCAGCCGTGGTTGGAAGACTCGCGGCTGTCCAGACTCCGCCTCCAGACGCCGGCCTCGGTTAAGTTTGTTCGGAGCGCCGACTTCCAGCACGGCACTTTGGGATCTATTTTTTGTGAAGCGCCGTGCTGGAAGCCGACTCTCCGAACCATCCCCTGCCCTCCCGATCCGGTTCTGAAGTGAATCGGGGGATTTGTTTGGATTTTAGAATTCGGATTCTGGATTTTCCCCGGGATGCAACGACTGCCCGGCTTTCGTGACTTTTATCCCGAACCGCTCCCCGCGCCCGACGTGTGGAGCGCGGACGCGCGCCAATACATTTTCGATAAATGGCGGGCCGTCGCCCGCCGCTACGGCTTCCGCGAATACGACGGGCCTCCGTTGGAACCGCTCGAACTGTTCACGCTCAAGAGCGGCGATGAAATCGTCGGGCAGCTCTACAACTTCATCGACAAGGGCGAGCGCGCCGTGGCCCTGCGGCCCGAGATGACACCCACGCTCGCGCGCATGGCGGCGGCGGCGGCGCGCAACTACAAGAAGCCGTTCAAGTGGTTCGCCATTCCACAACTCTTCCGCTACGAGAAGCAGCAGAAAGGAAGACTGCGCGAACACTTCCAACTCAACTGCGACATCATCGGCGAGCCAGACGTGGCGGCGGACGCGGAACTGCTCGCGCTGCTCATTGACACGCTGCGCGCGCTCGGGCTGACGCAGGAGGATTTCGTCATCCGCCTGAGCAGCCGCAATGCGTGGGCGGAATTTTTTGCGAAGCGTTGTTCCGACGGGTCGAAGGCGTATGCCTTCTACCAGGCCGTGGACAAGCTGGAGCGCGAAACGCCGGATGAGAACGCGAAGAAGTTTTCCGAGCTAGGCTTCTCGTTTGATGAAGTCACGGCATTCATCGGTTCCGGCGAGCCGACGCCCGAGTTGAAGTCCATACAGGCCAACCTCGCCGCGCGCGGCCTGGGCGCATTCGTGAAGATTGATTACGGCGTGATTCGCGGCCTCGCCTACTACACCGGCGTGGTCTTCGAGGCCTTCGACGTGAAGGGCGAGTTCCGCGCCATCGCGGGCGGCGGGCGCTACAACAATCTCTTGAAGCTCATCAGCGGCGGGAAGGTGGACTTGCCCGCGCTCGGCTTCGGCATGGGCGACGTGGTGCTGTGCGAACTGCTCAAGTCGCGCAAGCTGCTTCCGGATTTTTCCGCGAACGTGGATACCTTCGTGTTGATTGAGGACGAATCGTTGCGCGGCGAATCACTCGGCGTGATTCAACGCCTGCGCGCCGCCGGTCAAGTCGTCGAGTATTCGCTCACGCCTGCGAAGGGCGACAAGCAGTTCAAGCGCGCGCTGGAATTGAAGGCGAAGAAAACCGTGCGCCTCGAACGCGGCGGGGACGGCGTGCTGGTGGCGCGGGTGAAGAACCTCGTCACGCGCGAGGAACAAGTCTGCGCGCCGGATGTTTTGGCGTAGCGGCGTCTCGGCAGAGCGCCGCCAATTTCACCAGGTGACGTGGAGGTTCCCACGGATTCAGAGCAACCACGGATGAGGTTTTTCTTCTGAGGTCGTCCTGAATCCGTGGGAAAAATTCTTTCCGGACAGATTGAACTGCGGCGCGCCGCTACTTCCGCAGCCGGTAAAACTTCTGCCCGCTCACCGCGCTAAAACCCGTCGGCGTGTTCGCCGGAGTCACTGCCGTCCACGGGCCGGTGATGATCGAGGCCTCTTCGATCACCGCCGTGTTGTCGCTGGAGTAGAGCACCATTTCATCCGCCAGCCGCACGAAGGCCAGGCGCGGACGGCCCGGCGCGGGATTGCCCGTGAGCGAGAGCGCGAAGCTGATGTCCGAACTGTTCAACGCCTGCTGATGAATCTCCACGGCCACAAGGTTGTTCCCGGTCACGAGGTTCGTGGTGGAAACCGTCGCGGTATCAATCGAGTCCTCGCCCGTGGCCGTCGCGAGCTGGCGGTTGGTGATGATGGACGGCGCGGCGGGCAGGTTCGGCGAGCGCAGCACTTCGTTGCCATTGATGAAGACCACGCCCGCGTCATCACGCAGCAGCCTCACCGACACGTTCGCGAACGCCGTGGGATCCGCCACGGTGAAAGTGCGGCGGAAATAAGTCGTGTATTGCGAATTGTTCGTGATGAGCGTGGCCTCGTCGCCATCGCCAAAGCCCAGTTCCGCCAAACCGTTTGACCAGCCCGAATCGTCGAAAGCCAACGCGCGCCACGCCGTGCCGAGGTCATTCGTCTGGTCGTTGAAACGCCAGTTCGCGTTCGACGCCACGAGCACGGTGGAAGCGGGCGTGCTCGCGGCCAGCGTCGGCGCAATATAATAGCTCGGCCCCGTGACATCGGCGTTCACGGTGTTCTGCAACGCGAAGCGATAGATGGCGTTCGTGTTCGACGGCGCGGGAATGAACCGCCGCGTCAAGCCCGCCGGATAAACGAGCGTCCCCGTCGTGTGCGATCCGTCTGTGCCATCGATCACGTAATCCACCGAGACTTGGTTCGTGCAGAAAATGCTGAGGCCCACCGCGATGCCGTCCGGCAGCAAAGCCAGCGAGTTGCCACGCGCGCCGAAGCCCACGCCCACGCGTTCGCGTCCGCCGAACGCGGCCAGCCGCCAGCCGTCCGTCGCGGGGTTCCAGAGCGTGTTGTTCGGATAATTCGTGTCGAGCGCGCTGACGAAGTTGTTGCTCGCGAAAAAGCGTTCGTAGTTGTTCGTCCAGCCGCCGTTGTTGCTGTTGTCCCAGTTGAAGCCGAACAGATCGCGATGGTTGTAGATCGAGATGTTGTTCGTGCCGAGCATGGTCCCGTTGTACTGGCTGAACGTGGCGTAGTTGTCGCCGTGGCGCAGGCCGGACTTGTTCATCGTGAAAAAACAATTCTCCACACGGCTGGTCGGCGCGTCGTAACCGCCTTCAATCCCCTGCCCGCAGTCGAAATACACCGAGCCGCGCGTCAGCACATTCTTGAATCCCGAGAGCGAGTTGCCCTCGTGAACCGCACCCTCGAACCAGCACGACTGATACGTGAGCGGTCCATAGCCGCTGCCGCCCGAATCAATGCCGTCGTCCTTGGTCCAGCCGAAGAGAGTGTTGGTGAAGGCGTGCGAGCCGCTGACGAAATAAAGCCCGTCGTTGTCGCCATCCACAAAATTCACCGTGTCGTCCGGGAACTCGATGAACGCGCTGTCGTTCACGGTCCAGTTCGCACCGGTGTATTCGCCGCCGGTGGTCGCGCGCTGCAACAGGAACCGCGTGAATTTGAACGTGCCGCCGCCGTAGGCGTGGCCCATCTGGCCCGCGAGGTAAATGGCCGCCGAGTCTGTGAGGGAAATCGTCGGCGTGCTGTCCACGAGGAAGAGGCACTGCTCCTGCCGGTGGCCGGCCCCACCCGTCGGGTCCGCGCCGCTCGCCACGAAGATCACGCCGGTGCCGTTCAACGATCCCGTGCTCGTGCGCATGAAGAATCCGCCCCACGACTGCGCCCGCGAGTTCGGCGTGAAGATGACCGGCTCGTCCACCGTGCCGTTGATGGTGATGGCACCGTTGTTCGTGATGTTCACGCCGCTGTTCAACAGCACCACCGCGCCCGCGCCGATGGTGAGCGAACTGCCCGCTGGAACGGCGAGATGCCCCGTGACCCGGATGCGCGCCTGCGCCGGCCACGCCGTCACGCCACTGAGCGTGCCGAAGACGTTCGACCAGACAGTGCCGGATTCGAGGGCGATGGATTTGTTCGTGGCGAGGCCGCCGACGGAGGGCGTGTAATTCAAAACGCCGGGCGCTTGATTGCTGGCGAGAAAACCGGAGCCGACGCCGCGCTTGAGTTGAATCGAGTTCTGCCCGCCCGCCGCGAGCAGTCCGTTCGCGCGCACGGCGTGATTGTCATTGTCCACGACCCAGGCCACGACGGGGATTTCGTAGCCTGTCGGAAAATTCGCCGGAGTCAGCACGCGCAACCGCGCGCCGCTGAATTCATTCGACGCCGATTGGATCACCGGAAACGGAATGTGCGGCGGCAAGCCCCACTCCGTCCCCACGCGCTCGGTCGAGAGCACGATGAACCGGCGATACAGACTCGTGACCGCGCCGCCGCTCTGGTTCGTGGCATCCACGCGCAGTTCGTAGAAGTCCGGCTTGTTCAGCACCACCGGCACGCCGGTGGCGATGGGCTGCCAGTTCAAAGTCGCGTTGTAATCAAAGCCCGCCGTCGTGCCGACGGTCAGCGTCGCCGTGTTGTTGTAAGTCGTTTTGTCGGCCACGCCGGTGATGGTGATTTGCGCGGAGAGCAGCAGCGGCGACAGCACGAGCGCGGCGAAAACACGGACGAATTTGGCACATTTCATAAACGGTGATTCGCCACATCAGTAGCAGTCCGCACGCGAATGTGCGATGAAGATTTTCCCGACACGCGGAGAGTAAAGGTGGGTTTGTCGCGCTGCGACAAAACCATAGTGGGGCAGCCGTCCCGGCTGCCACCCAGTCCACGGGCCGTCTCGGCTCGTGTCTTCAGCCGGGACGGCCAAAGGACGGCGGCAGGCGGGACGCCTGCCTCACGACGCGACAAATTCCACCTCGGAGGACTACGGATTCAACCGCACGCGATAGAAACGCGAGGTGTCATTCGTCGCGCCCGGATCAACGACTGTCGCCTGCGGTCCAGACAGCGTGAGGTTGGTCACGTTGGTCCAGCCGCTGAAGTCCCTCGTGTATTCCACGGTGTAATTGCGGTTGCTGGTCCCGACCAGGGTGAACTCGAACGCGCCGTCGCCCCGCACCGACGGAGCCAGCAGCACGAAGACCGTGCTCACCGTCAGCGACGCCGAGGCACTCGTCGCCGTGCCGCCCGCATTGGTCACGACCACGGAATAAAGTCCACCGTCCGAAACCTGCACGGCGGCGATCAAAAAGCTCGCGCTGTTCGCGCCGGGAATGTTGATGCCATCCTTGCGCCATTGATAACTGAGCGGCGCGGTGCCGGTCGCCGAGACCTGGAACGTCACCGGTTCATTCTCCATCACCGTGGCATTGGTCGGATCATCGGTGATCACCGGCGGCACCACGATGCTGAGGACTGCGACGAGGCTGGTGGCGGAACCGTAATTGTTCGTGACGACCACGGAATAATTTCCCGCGCTCGCCGGCTGCACGTTGTTCAACGTGAGCAGCGATCCATTCTGCCCCAGCAAATCCACACCTTCCTTGCGCCACTGGTAGAACAGCGGCGCGGTGCCGCCCGCCGTCACGTTGAACTGCACCGTCGTGCCCGCGACGCCCAACTGGCTTTGCGGCGGCACGGCGATGAACGCGGGCACCAGCACCGTGAGCGTCGCGCCCTGGCTGAAGATGTAGCTCGCCACGTTGTTGATCACCACGCGATAGAGTCCGGCGTCCGCGGCCTGCGCGTTCACCACCGAGAGCGTGGCGTTCGTCGCGTTCGGCAGGTTCGTCCCGGCGTGCAGCCATTGATAGGTCAGCGGTGCGGTCCCCTGCCCGGTCACGGAGAAATTAGCCGTCTGCCCCTGCGCCACGGTCTGGCTTTGCGGCTGTGCGGAAATGGTCGGTGGAATAATGTCGGCGACACCATTGGCCGCGCCCGCGTTCGGAGGCTGCGCGGTCCAGTTCAACACCTCGTTGCCATAGAGCGAAGACGCCACGCGCTGGAGCGACGCGCCCCCGCCGTCGGCGGCGGTCGGCCAGGGATTGGTGAAACTATAGACCACACGGTCCACGAGAATCATCGGCACCAGGCCCGCGTCGGGATGCGGCGGGGCCTGCGGCGCGTCGGGTTTCGAGAGTTCGAGGGCTTCGCCCGCGTTATTGAGGCGGCCAGAATACGGGCCGACGATGGGACCGTTCGTGCCGTAGCGCGCGCGGAAGGCGGCCAGCGCGGCGGCGTTCGTCGCCGGATCAAAAGCCACGATGGTGAGATGTCCCGTCGCGCCGAGCGTGAGGTTGGTGAGATGGAACGAAACGCCGCCGCCCAGCCGCCAGCCATTCGTGGTGCGCGCCGGATCAAACAACGGCACCGCATTCGACGTGATGTTGCGCAGTTCGATGAATTCCTCGTTCGCCAATTCCACCGCGTTCGTGCCGCTGACGGGGTGATACATGATCTCGTTGATCACCACGGGACCAATCTTCGGATAACCATTCGACAAGCCCGTGCCCGTGCGGAACTCCGGCAGCGTGGCCGGCAAGTCCGAACCGAAACTGCGCTGCGCCATCGCGGTGAAGTCCACGCCCGTGCTCGTCGCAAAACGTCCGAACGAAACGCCGTTTTCGCCCGCACCAAATTCCACCGCCGCGCGATAGCCGGTCAGGTTCCCCGCGGCGTCCGCCTCGGAGAGATAGACGGCGTCGCCACGCGCGGCGTTGAGCGTGAAGTTCGTGCCGGTGCCGGTGCCGCCGGAGTTGAACTGGTTTTCGTAGAAGACTGTGAACTGTCCGGGCGCAAGCGTGGTGCCGGCGGCGACGCGGAATTTTTTCAACTCGCGCTGCGAATTGCTGATCCACCAGTTCGCGATGGAAACCGGGTTCGGGCCCGTGTTCTGGATTTCAATCGCGTCCTCCAGAGGCGGGTCGGTGTGCGTGAGCACCTCGCTGATGATGACATTCCCGAGCGGCAGATAGTTCGCGGCCTCGGGTGTGGGCGTCGTCGGGAAGCTCACGATGTTCGCGCCGCTGTCCGGCAGACGCCCTTGCGAAACGCCTTCGAGCTGCGCGCCGAAACTTACGCTGTCGATGATGGAAAAATCCGCCGCGTAGAGCCGGATGCTGGCCGCGTCCTTGTCGAGATTGAAGCGCGTATGATCGCGTCCATCGCTGGGATCATTGTCGGCAATCCATTTCACCCAGTCGCGCGCGCCGATGAAACTGAGGTTTGCGATGGGCGTGTTGCTCAGGCCGGCGAGCGAGAAATCATCGGTGAGATACAGGCCGCTCAGACTCACCGGCAGCGTGTCGCTGTTGTGCAATTCAAACCAGTCGTTCGCGCCGTTGCCGGGGTCGGCCATCCACTCGTTGATGCGCAGATTCGTCGGTGAACCGAGCGTGGCCACCGCTGCGTTGTTGCTGCCGGGCGTCGCCGCCGCGAGCAACCGCCACTGGCCGCCGCTCAAGCCAATCGGCAGGTCGGTGACTTGATGCCCATGCTCGATGAAGTTCACGACCTGCCCGTTCGTGTTGAAGAGGTACGCGCCGCCGCTGCTGCCATTGAGCGAGAAGCCGGAGTTCAACGGCGCGCTCGTGCGGGCCGCGCGCGTGCTGTCGCACCAGACAACGAGATAGGCGTTCGAGGCGAGGACGGTTCCGGGCGCGAAGACAAATTTGGTCTTGTCCGCCTCATCGCTCAACGCCATGCCACCGAGGTTGAAGGCGTTGGTCGTGGGATTAAACAGTTCGAGGTAGTCGGCGTAATTCGCGAACGGCCCGATCACCGCGCTGGAGTTGCGGGCCAGCAGTTCGTTTAACACCGGCCCAGTGTAGTTCAACTGATAGTTCGCCGCCGCCGGACTCGCGCTGTTCGGGAAGGAAACAATGTTCGCGGTGCCGTCGGGCAGCCGACCCTGCGACACGGCCTGCGCCTGCGGCCCGTAAATCACGCGCTGCACTTCCGCGCCCGTGGCGTCGTAGAGCACAATCGCTCCGAGGCCGGCGGTGAGTTTGAAATCGAGGTGATCGGGACCGGCACGCTCGTCGGCGATGAGTTGCACGAAGCCGCCCGCGGGCACGAACGAGAGCGAGCGGATCTGGAACAGCGCGTTGCTCGTGCCGAGGTAGAGATTTTGCAACGACACGGGATTGGCCGTGCCGTTGTAAAGTTCCACCCAGTCATCGAAGCCGGGCGCGCTGTTCGCCAGCCATTCGTTGATCGACAAACTCGCGGCGGAGCCAAGCGTGGCCGCGACGTTCACCGCGTCGGGCGTGGGCGTGTTCAAGGTCCACGCGCCGCCGATGCGCCCGATGGTGAGGTTCGCCACCTGCGGACCGAAGGAGATGGCGTCCACGAGATTCGTGTTCGCGTCGTAGAGGAATACGGTGTCGCCGTTGCGCCCGAGGGCAATGCCGGTGTGCAGTCCGGGCGTGGTGTTCGTGGTCGCGTCGGCCCAGACCACGAGATAGCCGTTCGCGGGAACAAGCCTGGTGGGGAAGACAAATTTTCGCGCGTTGCCGTCGTCGGTGAGACTCCAATTGCCTAGATCGATCGGGCTGCCGCTGGTGTTGCGGAGTTCGATCCAGTCGGGCGCGGTGTTGGCGTTCGTCACCACGCCGAGGTTGTCGGCCATGATTTCATTGAGCACCACGGTCGCGGTGATCGGTGGGCCGTTCGCCGCGCCGGGCGTGCCGCTGAATCCCGCGCTCGCGCGCCAGTTCGCCGCGTCATCGGGATCACCGTTGAGATTCACAAACTCCAGCGACTGGCCCGGACCATCGGCGGCAGTGGGCCAGCCGTTTTCATCGTCGTAGGAAACGGACAGCACCGTGCGGCCCGCAGCATCGAGGAGCGTGATGGTTTCGCCACCGTTGGCAAGATTGCCACCATACAAGCCCGCCACGGCCACACCTGGGTAACGGAGGTTGAACGCTTCAATGCTGAGGTTGTTCGCCAGCACGATGCGCTGCCCCGCCGGCAGGATGTAACCGAACGGAAACGCAAAGGTGATGCCGACAAAACTGTAGTTGCCGAGATCGAGCGCGAGCGGACCGGTGTTCTGCAACTCGATGAATTCAAACGCATCGCCGCCGAACGGGTTGTACATGATTTCCGTGATCCGCAGCGTGGGCGTGATGGAGCCGACGACGAACGCCGCCTCGTTGAGCGCGCTCCAGTTCGTCCCCGCCAACATGCGGGCCTTGACCAACATCGACTGGCCGAGGCTGACCGGCCCGGCGTAAACCGATGCGGCGGGCGAGATCGTGCCCGTGCCATAGACGCGCGGATCGGTGCCGTTGGTGGTGAAGTAGATCGTGTTCGTCGCCGTCATGGTCAGCGCAAAACCGGCGGGCACACGCCCGCCGTGCTGGTTGAAGGACGGCGCGGTGTTGTTCGGATACAAAAACTGCGTACGCAACTGCGCAAGCACGATGGCCGTGCGCTGCGGGAGATACGTCCCGACCAGGCGCGTCTGCTCGGTGAGCCAATGGCCGTTGCGCGTGTAGAGATCGTAGGGCGCGGTCTGGAACTGGTGGTTGTCGCGGCGGTAGTCGCCCCAGCGCGCGGATTCGAGAATGATGGGCAGGTCCACCTGCTTCGCCCGGGTCATCCAGCGCCCGATGGTGTTCGTGGGCATGAGCGCGCCGTTGTTGAAAAATGCGCGATGCACGCGATCCGCAAAATCGATCCGGTACTGCGCGTTCGTGGCGAGCTTGGTGTGCAGGCCGGACGGTACGCCCGAGGCGCCGGAGCCGGTCGGTCGCGTGGTGTCGTTGCGGTTCACGTCCGTGCCAAGAATGTTTTCGCCGTCCCACGGGATGTAATAGAAGCCCGCGCCCGCCGTCCGCTTCCGCACGGCGTAGAAGTTCTTGTTGAAGCCCCAGTCCTCGTGGCCCACGAAAAAGTGCAGCATCATGTAGTCGATGAACTGCGTCATCTCGAGGGTCTGCTTGAACTGATCATACTGCGCCGTGGTGCCGGCCACGGGCAGCGCAAGCATCTGATTGAGCGCCACCGTCGTGCCGTCCACGGCGGTATGGGCTTCATTGATGGCGTCGTAGTCCTCCTTCTCCCCGCCGAGATACGCGGCGGCAAAGGTCGCATCGGGACGCTCGGACGGATCGCACACGCCCCAATACAAACCGTTGATGAAAAGATGCACGTAGCGGTTGTGACCCGCCAGGCCGCCCAGCGCGCGCATCGAGTCCTTCATCCACGCGTCGCGCGTGCGCTGGCCGCGGGCGCGCTGGCCGCCGTCCCAGTGCAGCCAGGAGAAGTTGAAATCCACGCGCAGGTTGACCGAGTCGAATTCCTCGCGCGGCGAGTCGTGGAAAATCTTGTGCTTCAAATTCGCCGGACCGTAGTCGCCTTTGAACTGCACCTTGAGCGGGTGCTTGGGCTGCTTGAGCGGCTCGCGCGACGCGTTGCCCTGCGCCTGTAGTCCCGCGTCCACCTGGAAGTCCTGCTCCGAGCCGTCCGGCGTGAAGAACTCCATCGAGCACGGACGTTCCCACTGGGGGCCGCGGCTCAGCGTGTGCGTGTAAATGCCGATGGCCGGGTCCCACATGTCGGCGGGCTTGATCATGAGCGAGATCACGGGCAGCGACAGCAGCGCGTTCGTCACGAGATTCACGTAGGCGGCGTTGGTCAATATCTCCGGGTCCATCTCGTAGTCGGAAGGCGAAACGAACGCGCCCTGCGTGCCGAACGTGTTCGGGAAATTCGTGCCCGGACTGGCCGACTGTTTGAAGATCGAATCGAGGAACAGATACGAATGCGACGTGGCCTTCGACGGCAGCGCGTTCGAGGCGAAGGCCGCCAGGCGCAGCACCGTCGAGTTCGTGATCAGCATCGGCCCCGGATAAGCCGTGCTCGCGGCATTCGGCTCGCTGCCATCGGTGGTGAAGCGCAGCGTGGCTCCCGGCAAATCACAACTCGCGACCAGCGTGAACGGCTGGTCGAAATAACCGCGCGCGACACTCACGCTCGGCTTGGGCGCGACAAGACTGATGGTGCTGACACCATTCGATGCGCCGGGCGTGGGCGTGACGTAGTAACGCCATTCGTTCGCCGCCGTCCGTCCGTAGCTGTAGTCGTTGCGCTGCTCGGGAAACTCGGGCGCGAACTCGGAGACGGCGTGGCGCGGATACTCGGCGTTGAACAGCGCGAGATAATCGCCGAAGGGGTTCAGCTTGAAGTTCGTGTGCAGACGGTTCGTGCCGCCGAGAACTCGACGGTCCAGCCCCGAGGCGTAGATGACGAGATACTGTCCGCTGTTAATCGTGATGTCCGGGAACGTCCACAGCCCCGGCCGATCCGGATCATTGCTCAACGACCAGCCGAGAAGGCGCACGTTGTTCGTGCCGCGGTTGTAAATCTCGATCCAATCTTCTGGCCGGTTGAACTCGTCGATGTCGAGCGCCGCGTTCGTGAAAATGTTGGCGGCGACGAACTCGTTGATGATCACGTCGCCCGTGAACTGCGCCGGATCGAGCGTCACCGTCCAACTGCCGCCCGCGAAAGCGTTCGTCGCCGCGTCGCGGATGTTGTGCCCCGCGTTCCACGCGAGTGTCACCGTGCCGTTGGCCGGTTGCGGAAACTGAAACAGATACGGGCCCGCGCCCGAACCGACCGCAGACGCCGTGGGCACGCCATTGATCAGCAGGTCGCCCGCGTCCACGCCAAGCACTGCCTCGCTGAACAATATTTCAACCTGCCCGAGCGAACCGACGACGGCACTCGGTGCCGGCGTCAGCATCGTCACCGTCGGCGCAAGTGCGTCCACGTAGAGGTAAGTCCAGGTGTTGCTCGCCTCCTCCATGCGCACGCCTGCGTCATCGACAATCACCTGGTTCGCATCCCAACTGACCGTCACGGCCGGCACCAGCGGCGGCGTGAGGTTGAAGGTGTAAGTCGTGTTCGAGCCGGTGAAACTCAACGGCGTGTCGCCGTTCACCAGAAAATCATCAAGCGACACGCCGGTCACGGGCCGGTTGAAGACCACGGTGATTTGCGCGAGCACGTTCGTGACGGTCGCGCCAAAGGGCGGCGTGGCGCTGATGACGCGCGGCGCGTCGATGAAATGGGTGAAGCTCCAGGTGTTCGTGGGGTTGAGCAGATTGGCGTTCAGATCGCGGATGGCCGTCGTGGGGTGCCAGGCCACGTTCATCGCGCCCGCGAGCGGCAGAGGAAAGCGGAACGACCAGATGGACGGTGAGTTGGAGACGAGCGCGGTCGCGGCCGAGCCGTTAATCAGCAGATTCGCGGCGCGCACGTTCGTGACCGATTCGCTGAAGGCGACGGTGATCTGCACGAGGTTCGTGTTCAGGCTGTCCGGCGGCGGGGTGATGTTTAGCACCTGCGGTGGCGTGGTGTCCGCCACGGCGGCGGTCAGTTCGGGGTTGGCGAAGAAATTGGCGTCGTTGCTGCTCACATTGAAGACCTGCACCGCCATCACGTTCGTGCCCGCCCGGAGGGCGTTGGTGAAGGCGTTGATCTGGATGGGCAAGGTAGAATAAACGCTGGCCGAGGCGTTGCTGGAATACGGAATGAAAGTGCCGGACATGCCGAGCAGAAAGCGCCTGACTTCGATGCCGTTGATCCAGGTGATGTAGCCGTTGTCCGCCCAAGGCCGGTTGGTCAGCCCGAAGTATTGCGCCACGTTGGTGAGGACAAAGGTCTGCCGGAGAAAGATGCAGGAGTAATTGCTGCGCATGTCCGTGAGCAGCGTGCCGTTGGTGAACAGGGCGTTGGTGGCGAAGAAATAAAACGGCGCGGCACTGACCTCCCACGCCGCGTCATCAAACGTGTTCGTGCGCCATTCGGTCGGCGGCACTGAGGCCTCGTTCGTGCCACGAAAAAAACGCCAGTTGGAATTCGAAGAGACCAGCGTCTCCGTAAGACTTTGCGCCTGGCCCGACGCCAGCGACAACGCGAGCGCGGCGAACAGGAGCGAAAGCCGGACAAAAATATACGCCGGGAAAATTCCCGGCCCGCGACGGAACAGATTGAATCGTGCCATGATGACAATGAAAGCCGCGCGGCGACTGGCCGTTCAGCGTTTGGGTAACGCCGCGACCGTGACGCGCGCGTGACGATTCGGCAACTGGCCGGGCGCGTTACGTGTAAAGCGCGGCGGACAGTGAAAAGGCCGGCGGGGGAAATCCCGTGGGATTTCGGCAAGCGGATGGACTGTAAATCAGTGGACGAGCGCGGCGCGCTCAGGGCACGACAAGTTGTACGCGATAGACGCGGTTCGTGCCGCGCGGGGTGTCCGTGAGGCACAGTTCGAAGCCGTGGCCCGTGATAACCGGACCGAGGTTGAACCAGTTGGTGGTGGGCAACGCGGGCTTCCACTGCACCTGGTACTGAATGTTGTGCTGGGACGGCCAGCAGATTTCCACGCAACCCAGGCGCACATGAGCCACGGGCGGCGTTCCGGTGGGCGGAAGGTTCTCAATCAACGTCGCCGTTTCCAACACGCCGTACAACGGGCGAGAGACGCCGGCACCATCGTTAGGCACGTCATTCCAAAATGAGGCCAGCACCGTCGGATTCCCCGAGTGCGGCTGGATGATATAGACGGAGTCTTCCTCGTAGCCGCTGCCGCCGGAATTGTTCGGTTCGCCGCTCGCCGTGTTCCAGTTCGTGTAGGTCACCGGCTCGCCGCTCGTCCAGGTGAACGTGCCCTCGGTGACGGCATCCGACAGCCCGATGTAGAGCGGACGGGGCACGCCGCCGTAGTTGGAAAAGGTATCCACAATCCACTGGTTCTCATCGGCGTCGCGGACCGTCGCGAGATGGCCGCCGTAAAGGACGGCGCGCGCCTCGCTGTTGCTCCACGTCGTGGATTTCAGGAGGTAATAGAAATGTCCGTTCGCGAGATTGGTGAACGGCCCGGCGAGGATGTGATTGACGTTGCTCTGAGCGGTGGCCGACCAAACCATGAGCGTGAAGGCAAGGGCGACGAGAGTTTTCATGTTCGTTCCGTGGTTCGTGAATTTTGTCCTGATGGCGAAGCGTGTCCCGTGGCGCGTTGGGCGACCAGTCCAATTTTCTGGCAATTTGACTCGAAAAAAGGCGCGCGTGGCCGGACGCGGTGGCCCCACCGCGCCGCGCTGGAAGCGGAGAAGATGTGTGGAACTTGCCGGAACCTCACCTGCCAACCCCAACGGGGTTGCCTCACCAAAGCCCAGGGTTGCGAGCGCCCCGCGAGCTACCCTGGGAACGACGTGTGAAAAGGGAAACAACCCTGAAGGGGTTGCCTCACCGGCAAGGCGAGTTGAGGCAACCCCTTCAGGGTTGAAGAACGATTTGCGACCGTGACCCAGGGTAGCTCGCCGCCTCGCAACCCTGGGCTTTGGTGATGGAATCCCTTCAGGATTCTGGGAAGGGAGATGAAGTTGTTTATTGAGGAGCCGATAGCTTCTTCAAGATCGACCGGGCAAGATTCTCATTGATCTCACGATGTCGGGGAATCGGTTGAAAACCTTCGTGATGGGATTCTGATAGAAGTCATGCTTACCGCCGTGACGGATGAAGACCGCGCCTTGGGCTTCAATCTTCTCAATGAGTTCACGACGTTTCATTTAATGATCCTAGAGCTCGGATCGCCTTATCACCAATGCACGATTAAGAACGATCTGCCTCCACCACTCTATGCGACTTCGAGTTCTCCGTGCCGCCGCACGCAAGGGATTTCACCGCTGATCAAATCTTCGTAGAGGCTGGCGAGGTGCGCCTTCAAGTCATCGAGCGAGTCGCCCTGCGTCATGTAGTCGGGGAACTCGTCGAGAAAGCCGAGCCAGTGTTGGCCGTCCTGCCAGTATGTGAACGCACGCGAATTCATGCCGGAATCTTACTCCTTGCCCACCGCCGCCGCCAAGTCCGTCTCGTGCTTCACGCGCGCCGCATCAATGTCGTAGGCGTGGTTGTCGGTGTGATCGGGGTTGAGCGGCGAGATGTCGCGCAGGCGCTTGATGATGCCGGGCAAATGCTTGAGCACGTAGTCCACTTCCTCCGCCGTGTTGTAGAGGCCGAGGCTGAAGCGCACGCTGCCGCGCGCGCGCATCGGGTTCAGGCCCATCGCCATGAGGACGTGCGAGGGGTCGAGCGAACCGGTGGTGCAGGCGCTGCCGCTGGAGCAGCAGATGCCGAGCTGGTCGAGGAGCAGGAGCACCGCTTCCGCTTCCACGAAGTCGAAGGCGAGGTTCGTGGTGTTCGGCAGGCGCGGTTCCTTGCCGCCGTTGCGCACGGTGTTGGGAATGGTGCGGAGAATCGTGTCTTCGAGCCGGTCGCGGAGTGCGCGCACGCGGGTGTTTTCCTCGCCGAGATGGCTCATGGCCATCTCCGCCGCGCGTCCGAAGCCGACGATGTGCGCGACGTTCTCGGTGCCGCCGCGGCGTCCGCGTTCCTGATGCCCGCCGATGACGTAGGGCTGGAACTTGGTGCGGCGTTTCACGTAGAGCAGGCCGATGCCTTTCGGCGCGTGGAGCTTGTGCGCGGAGAGCGAGAGGAAGTCCACGCCGAGGGCCTTCACATCAATTTTGATCTTGCCGGGCACCTGCACCGCGTCGGTGTGGCAGAGCACGCCCTTGCTGCGGCAGATGGCGGCAATCTCCTCGATGGGAAAGAGCACGCCGGTCTCGTTGTTCGCCCACATGATGGAAACAATCGCCGTGTCGGGACGAATGGATTTCTCCAAGAGATGCAGATCAAGCGAGCCGTCGCTCTCGACGGGGAGGAACGTGACGTCGTAGCCGGTCTTCTGGAGAAACGCCCCGTAGTTCATGTTCGCCGAATGCTCGACGCCGGTGGTGATGACGTGCTTTTTGCCCGGCTGCGTGACGAGCGCGGAGTGAATCGCCGCGTTGTTGCTCTCGGTGCCGCACGAGGTGAAGACGATTTCCTTGGGGTCACAATTGATGAGCGCGGCAACTTGCGCGCGGGCCTTCTCGACGTGGCCGTGAACCTGCGAGCCGAAGGCGTAGGCGCTGGAGGGGTTGCCCCAGAATTCGCGCAGCATGGGAATCATGGCGTCGGCGACTTCCGGCGCGACGCGGGTGGTGGCGTTGTTGTCGAAGTAAATCACTTTGGGTGCGGTCATAAATTCGTCGGCTTAACTTTAGGGTCGGGGGCGGAGGCGGCAAGCGAACAAATTGACGACGCCATGTGGCGGCAAGCATCCGTGCTTGCCAGTAAGCCGTGGCTTCCAGCCCGGCGGGAAAGGCGTGAACAACGCGAGGCGCTCTCGAAATGTCCGAAGCCTTCCGCCACTTCACGCTCTGTCCGGGCGGCTGGAAGCCAGCCCTCACTGGCGGGCAAGGATGCCCGCCGCCACAAGGCGGCCCGGTGGCGGCAAGCATCCGTGCTTGCCAGTAAGCCGTGGCTTCCAGCCCGGCGGGTAAGAGCGTGACATGGCCATGACGCCACGAAATCCTTCAAGCGTTCCGTTCGAGTCGTGGCCTTTACCGGGCGGCTGGAAGCCGGCCCTCACTGGCAAGCAGGGATGCTTGCCGCCACATCGCCGGCTCACTACCGTCCACGTCATGAGTCAGCCGCCAGATTCTCCCGAGGCCCCGGACCCGCTCATCTCCGGCACCCATTTTCGCGGCAAACTTCCGCATCACAAACGCGAGGGCGCGCTTTACTTCGTCACCTTCCGGCTGGCGGATGCCTTGCCCGCCGTCGTCATCGCCGAACTCAAGCACGAGCGCGAAGCCCAGTTGATGCTCGCCCGCGCGCAAGGCCGTCCGCTGTCGTGGCACGAGGAGCGGCAGCTCTTTCTCTGGTATTCCGAAAAGGTCGAGAGCGTGCTCGACGCCGGACACGGCGCGTGCTGGTTGAACAAACCGGACATCGGCGAGCTTGTGGCCAACGCGCTGAAATTCTTCGAGGGCCAACGCTACGAACTGCGCGCGTGGGTGGTGATGCCGAATCACGTTCACGCCATCGTCTGGCCAATGCCGGGACATTCCCTCAGCGACATTCTGCACAGTTGGAAATCTTTCACGAGCACGCAGGTCAACAAGTTGTTGCGCCGCACCGGGCATCCCTTCTGGCAGACGGAGAGCTACGATCACCTCATCCCGGACGACGAGGAGCGCACGCGGCTGGTGACCTACGTGGAGAACAACCCGGTGAAGGCGATGCTATGCACGAAACCGGAGGACTGGCGTTGGAGCAGCGCGCACGACCGTTTCGTCGAATGGCAGAAGATCCACCCAAAGTAATGTGGCGGCAGGCATCCTTGCCTGCCAGTGAGGGTCGGCTTCCAGCCGCCTGGAGAATGGGCACGACTCGCCGGAGAGCTTGAAGAACTTCAAAGCACTGTCGCCATCTCACGCCGTTCCCGCCGGGCTGGAAGCCACGGCTCACTGGCAAGCAAGTATGCTTGCCGCCACATTGCGTGCCGCCAAATCCCCACCCAACCACACGGGATTCTGCATAATTCACCGTTGCGCGAGCGTTGCGATATGGTTCAATCACCGCTCCGGTTTGAGTGAGTTGAGCGACGTTCAAATTGAAAAAGTTACCCTCGCCAACCGGGAGAGATTGAATATGAGCGAGACCACCGCGACAGCCGAAGCACCGAAACTGACCCACAACGAGGTCATCAAAACCGCCATCCCAACACTGGCCGGCAACATCGCCGCGACGATGGCGAGCGGCACCGACCAGTTCTCCGCCGATGACCAGCAGTTCATCAAGTTCCACGGCATCTATCAGCAGGACGACCGCGACCTGCGCAAGACCGGCAAGAAATTCATGATGATGATCCGCGGGCGCATCCCCGGCGGCGTCATGTCGCCGGCGCAGTGGATCACGTTCGACGATCTCGCGACGCAGTATGGCAACAACACGCTGCGCATCACCACACGGCAGAGCATCCAGTTCCACGGCGTCGTCATGTCGGGTCTCGGGCCGTTGATGAAAAAGATCAACGAATCGCTGCTCTCCACGCTCGCGGCTTGCGGCGACGTGAACCGCAACATCACCGCCTCGCCCACGCCCGTGCAGACCACGGCGCGCGCGGAGATGATGGAGGATTGCCATCGCGTCGTGGACGCGCTCGCGCCGAGGACCAAGGCGTATCACTCGATCTGGATTGATGGCGTGCAGTTGAAACTGGATGACGCGGAGAACAAGGACTTCGTGGATCCGCTTTACGGCCAGACGTATCTGCCGCGCAAATTCAAGGCGGGCTTCGTGCTGCCGCCGGTGAACGACATGGACATCCTGATCAACGACCTCGGCTTCATCGCCGTGGTCGAGAACGGGAAGCTCGTGGGCTACAACCTCGCCGTCGGTGGCGGCATGGGCCGCAGTCACGGCAACAACGCGACCTTCCCGCGTCTCGCGGACGTGATCGGTTATTTCCCGAGAGAGCACGTCGTTGAAGTGTCGAAAGCCGTGCTGACCATTCACCGCGACTTCGGCGACCGCACCGACCGCAAGCACGCGCGTCTGAAATACGTCGTGGCCGAACGCGGCGTGGAGTTCATGCGCGAGCAGGTGAACCAGCGCGCGGGGATCACACTCGCCCCGGTGCGTGACTATCAGTTCACCACCACCGGCGATGTTTATGGCTGGCACAAGGCGCTCGATGGCTCCTGGTTCTTCACCCTGTTCGTGGAAACGGGCCGCATCAAGGAGGCAAAGAAGCTCGCCCTGCGCGCCATCGCGGAGAAATTTGTCGGCGTCGAATTCCGGCTGTCCGGCAACCAGAACATCCTCGTCGCGAATGTCGCCGAAGGCGACAAGGCGGCGGTGAATGCCGAGTTCGCCGAGCATGGTGTGAAGACTGATGATCAGGCCACCGTCCTGCACGCCGCCGCGATGGCCTGCCCTGCCCTGCCCACTTGCGGCCTCGCGCTCGCGGAGTCCGAACGCATGTTGCCCGGCCTCGTGGACCGCATCGAAAAACTTGCGGCGGAAGCTGGTCTCACGGGCGAGGAAATCATCATCCGCTCGACCGGCTGCCCGAACGGCTGCGCGCGCCCCTACATGGCGGAGATCGCCTTCGTCGGCAAAGCGCCGGGCCGCTACCAGCTCTGGCTCGGCGGCAACGCTTCCGGCACGCGCCTGAACCGCGTCTTCAGGGATGTGGTGAAAGACCCGGAGATCGAAAGCGAACTGCGCCCATTGCTGACGCGTTTCGCGAAGGAGCGCAACAAGGGCGAGCGGTTCGGTGATTGGTGCGACCGGGTGTTGCTGAATGGGCAACCTTCGGCGCAGAACTGAGCGGGCATGGCCATCTACAAACTCAATTCCGACTCACTCAGTCTCCTCGAAGAAACAACTTTCGAGAGCGAGGCGTTGCTGGAGCGGCGAGACCTTCAGAGGTTGTTGCGTCAGCAACCGGAGATTGTTTCGCCCAACACCCTGATCATTGCGGAAGAATTTGGCGAATGGGAAGACAGTCGGCGGAGAATTGACCTTCTCGGCATCGACAAGCAGGCGTGCCTAGTGGTCATCGAACTGAAGCGTAACGAATCCGGCGGTCACATGGAACTGCAAGCTGTTCGTTACGCCTCGATGGTTTCTACTCTCACGTTCGAGAAGACGGTCGAAATCTACGCGCAATATCTTGAGCGAATCGGCCAGCAAAAAGATGCTCGCGAAGAACTGCTCGCCTTTCTGGGATGGGAAGCGCCTCAAGAAAACGAATTTGCCCCCGACGTTCGGATCGTTCTCGCTTCGGCTGAATTCTCCAAGGAACTCACGACCGCTGTGTTATGGCTGAACGAACGCGACCTGGACATCCGCTGCGTTCGACTCAAGCCATACAAGGCCGATGGCAAGGTGCTGATCGATGTTCAGCAAATCATCCCGCTTCCCGAGGCCGAGGAATACCAAATCCGAGTGCGTGAACAGAGTGAACAACGCAGAGAGGCCAGGCGCTCAGAGAAAGATTTCACGAAGTATTCGTTTGAAGGCGAAACATTCAACAAGCGGAACTTGGTGCTGGCGGTCGTGAGAGCCTTTCTCAAGAAGTCGCCTGAAACAACTTTCGATGCGCTCAAACAGATTTTCCCGGACGAGATCCGGGGCAGGCATGTTTTCAGACCGGCAGAAGAAGCCGAACTAGGAACTGGTCAACGTCGTTACTTTCTCGACGGAGATATTCTAGTCACAGGCGACAAGCGCAGGATTGCCGTATCCAATCAATGGTCAAAGGACACGGTGGATGCGTTTTGCGCAGCCGCCCGGAAAATTGGTTTCACGATTTCGGAGAGCAAATAATCACCAAGGAGACTAATCTTACCGGCATGAAGACATCATCCATTTCAACAAAGCATCTCCGCCGAGTGCCCATCTCGGTTGACTCCGAAGTGCGCGGCGGCGAGCCGTGTTTCACCGGCACGCGCGTTCCGGTCAGCAGCCTGTTCGTGAATCTCGAAGGCGGCGTCAGCCTCGACGAATATCTCGACGCCTTTCCCGCCGTGAAGCGTGCGCAGGCGCTGGCGGTGCTGGAATGCGGGCACCATGCGGCGTTGCAGGCGGCACCCCGTGAACTTGGATTCAAACCACTCACATCGAGATGATGAAAAACGAGGACAAGGGCTGGACGGAATTCCGCGAGCAGTGCCGCCGGCAGATGCAGCGCCCGATGGAACAGCGCATCAAGTACGGCTTCTGCCGGATGTATAAGCCGGTGCTGGATGATGCGCCGTCGCGCGTGTTCGACACGATGGCGGAGTATCGCGCCTGGTGCGCAGCCAATCTGCCGGACTATCTGGGCTTCAAGCCCGGCCCCAAATGAACCGCCCGCAGTTTCAACCGGAACAGGCACGCGAGATCGCCCGCGCCTTTGCGGCGGAAGCCGTCGAATACGTCTTCATCGGGAAAAGCGCGGCCATCCTCATGGGCTTCCCCGCCATCACTCAGGACGTGGATGTGTTCCCGGAAAAGAGTCCCGTGAATGGCGCGCGCATTGTCACCGCGCTGCGACGGGTGGGATTCGAGATCGATGCTGAAACCGAGGATGGCATCCGTCGCGGCAAAGATTTCGTGCAAATCAAGAATGGCCCGTTCGATCTCGATCTAGTTTTCGCGCCGGACGGCATCGAGAGTTTTGCCGCCGCCAAGTCACGCAGCCTCAACCTGGAAGGATTTCCCGTGGCCAGCCTGCGCGACATCATCGCCAGCAAACGCGCGAGCGGTCGCGAGAAAGACTTGCTCGACCTGCCGCTTTTGGAACGATTCCGGGAAGAATTCGAGCGGATGAATACCCCGGCCTTGCGTTCCGCATCCGACATCGCGGCCGGAAGATTTCCGAAGAAAGAATCATGACCCCCGAACAAATCACCCAGGCCAACGCCGACTTGACTCGGCCATGCCGCCGACGGATCAACTGCCCCCGCGTTTGACGACTAGCCCATGCCCTACTCCCACCCGCAACCACTGGAAAAGCACAACGCCTTCAAGCAAGTGCGGCTGTTGGTTCCGGGGGCCTTGGCGCTGGCGGCTTCGGCAGGTTTCATCAATTCGGTCGCGCTCGGTTTCTTTCACACGCCGGTCAGCCACATGACCGGGGCCATTTCGCACTTCGGCATGGACACGGCCGGCGGACGTTGGCCCGACGCGTTTTCCTCGCTGACCATCATTGTCGGATTTCTTGCGGGCGCGGTGTTGAACGGATTGATCATCGGAGCTTGGAAGTTGATCCCCGGTCGCAGCTACGGGTTCAGCATGATCGTGGAAGGTTGTCTCCTCGGACTCGCCACATATCTGTTGCTCCACAAACAACGGCTCGCGCTGCCCGCCGTGTCGATGGCGTGCGGGATGCAGAACGCGATGTCGAGCAGCTACTGTGGGCTGATGATTCGCACCACGCATGTGACCGGCATCGTCACGGACATCGGCGTGATGATCGGCCATTGGATTCGCCACCGGCAAGTAGAAGCATGGAAGCTGCGTTTTCTGATTTTGATCGTGGGCACGTTTGGCGCCGGCTGCTGGTTCGGCCAGATTGCCGACACCCATTTCGGGCCGGCGAGCCTCGCGTTCCCAGCGATTGGCTTCATCATCGCCGGGGCGGTTCTCGCGGTTGCGTATCACCACGGGTTGGTGGACTTGTTGCAGGACGCCAAACCCGAGCCTCCGACCACGGCGAGCTTTCCCAAGCACTGAGATTTTAACTGAACACAAAATGACTCCGGAACAAATCACCCAGGCCGACGCCGAATTGCGCCACAAGCCCGCTCTCGACATCGTGAAGTGGGCCATCGCGCAGGCGAAGGGTCGGGCCATCGTCTCGACGAATTATCGGCCCTACGAAGCGGTCATTCTCCACCTCGTCACGCAGGTGCAGCCGGACATTCCGGTGTTGTGGGTGGACCACGGTTACAATCGCGCGGCGACGTATCAACACGCCGAGCAACTCAAGGCGCAGCTCAAACTGAACATCAAAGCCTACATCCCGCGCCTGACTGCCGCGCATTACGACGCGGTGCATGGCGGGATGCCGGAGCCGACGCCGGAGAACGAGGAGCGCATCAAGGCTTTCAGCACGGTGATGAAACTGGAGCCATTCCAGCGCGGCATGAAGGAACTCGCGCCCACCGTCTGGATCACTGCGCTGCGCAAAGTTCAGAACCCGAACCGCGCCGGACTCGACATCGTGTCGCACGACGGAAATTTTGGTTCCCTGAAAGTCAGCCCGGTCTTTTACTGGAGCGACGCGGAAATGGAGTCCTATTTGAAGCAGCACAACTTGCCGAACGAGTGGGATTACTTCGACCCCGCCAAGGCCGACGACAAGCGCGAGTGCGGACTCCATGCGGCGTGGGGCGGAAAAGCAGTCGCGATAAAATAATTTCAGCCACGGATTGAACACGGATGAAACACAGATAGAGAAATCTGTTCCGTGTTCAATCCGTGTTTCATCCGTGGCTAAACTATGAGTTCGTATCACCTAGATCATTTGCAGTACCTGGAGACGGAAGCGATTCACGTCATGCGTGAGGTCGCGGCGGAGTTTGAGCGGCCCGCGCTGCTTTTCTCTGGCGGCAAGGATTCCATCTGCCTGCTGCGCCTCGCCGAGAAGGCGTTTCGCCCGGCGGAAATCCCGATGCCGTTCCTCAACATCGAGACCGGCCACGAGTTTCCCGAACTGATCGACTTCCGCGACCGGCGCGCGAAGCAGCTCGGCGCGAAGCTCCTCATCCGCACCGTGGATGACGTCATCGCGCGCGGACTCGCCACGCCGAAGCCCGGCATCGTGAGCCGCAACCAGTTGCAGACCCCTGCTCTGCTGGCGGCCATCGAGGAATTTCAATTCGACTGCTGCATCGGCGGCGCGCGGCGCGACGAGGAGAAGGCCCGCGCCAAGGAGCGATTCTTCAGTTTCCGCGATTCCTTTGGCCAATGGGATCCGAAGATCCAGCGCCCGGAGATTTGGAACATCTACAACGCCCGGCTCAACCAGGGCGAAAACATGCGCGTCTTCCCGCTCTCGAACTGGACCGAGATGGACGTGTGGGAATACATCAAGAAGGAGCAGCTCGAAGTCCCGACCATCTACTTCAGCCACGAGCGCGAGTGCTTCCGTCGCGGCGGCCAATGGATCCCGGTGCCGCCGCCACACACCGATGCGACCAAGCCCGACCCGTACGCGGGCGCGCGCCCGACGGCCAAGGAACCGGTGCAGAACCTCATCGTCCGGGTCCGCACCATCGCGGACATGATCAGCACCGGCATGATCGAGTCGAAAGTCTATTCGATTGACGACATCCTCGCGGAGATCGCCGCCGCCCGCGTGACCGAACGCGGCTCACGCGCCGATGACAAGGCCAGCGAAGCCGCGATGGAGGATCGAAAGAAGGCGGGATACTTCTGAACGCCCGGGGCGCAGGTCTTGAAAAACTAACCTCAGCCGAATGCTGACCTGCGCCGCCAGAAAGCCCCAAGGATGTTTAGTCGCTGCCGGGACGGGCGGAGACGAAGAGCCGAAAAGAAAGCGCGGGGAGGTTCACATCGCCCGGCCGCCGAAGCTGGCGCTTTCGAGGAGTGAGAGTGAAGGCGAAAAGTAATTCCTGAATCGCGGCCGGCCACCGGCGCCTGCATCGCGCTTCCCTTCCGGTTGGTGACTCGTGAAACAACCGCCGGAGCTGCATGGGTGTCTCCGGCGGTTCCCGCTTCCGCAGTCAGAATTCGTCTGCCCCCAATTCGTTTGCCTCGTCTTCCCTCCGACTGATGAGGGCAAACGAATTGGAGCAGACGAATCAAAACTCCAAATGAAGGGTGAACTTGGGGGTGCCTGCGCTCGCGCTACGCCAGCACACCCTTGACCACTTTGCCCGCCACGTCCGTCAGACGGAAGTCGCGGCCATTGTAACGATAGGTGAGCTTCTCGTGATCGAAGCCGAGCAGCGCCAGCAGCGTGGCGTGGAGATCGTGGACATGAACTTTGTCGGTGATCGCCGCGCCGCCGAATTCATCGGTGGCTCCATACACGTTGCCGCCTTTCACGCCGCCACCCGCGAGGACGGTGGTGAACGCCTTGTTGTTGTGGTCGCGTCCGGGATTGTCATTGCCGTTCCGATCCTTCACGGGCTTGCGACCAAACTCGCCGCCCCACATCACGATGGTTTCATCAAACAGTCCGCGCTTCTTCAAATCGGTGAGAAACGCCGCGAAGGGCTGATCAATTTCCCGTGCCTTCTGCGCCAGGCGGTCTTCGATGTCCTGATGATGATCCCAGCCGCCGGCCCACACCTGCACGAAGCGCACGCCGCGCTCGATGAGCCGGCGCGTGATGAGCAGTTGATTGCCCTGACTGGTATTGCCGTAGGCCGCGCGCGTCTCGGCGGATTCTTTTGAGATGTCGAAGGCGTCCGTGGCCTCGGTCTGCATCTTGAACGCCATCTCGTAGGCTTCGAGGCGCGCTTCGAGCTGCGCTTCCTTCTGGAGATTCTGGCTGTGCAATTCGTTGAGCTGGTGGACGAGATCAAGCTGGCGCCGCTGCTCGGGCAACACGGTGTATTGGTTGCGAATGTTTTTGATCAACTGATCCACGCTCGTGACTTGCGTGTTGATGCTCACGCCCTGAAACACGCCGGGCAGGAAGGACGAACTCCAATTTGAACTGCCACCGCCGGGCTGACCGCCGGGCCGCAATGAAACAAAGCCCGGCATGTTCTGATTCTCGCTGCCGAGTCCGTAGAGCACCCACGAGCCAATGCTCGGCCGCGCCACGCGCAATGAGCCGGTGTTCATGAAAGTCGTCGCGACATCGTGCGCGGGAATGTCCGTATGGCAGGAGCGGATGATGGAAAGTTCATCAACGTGCTCGGCGAGCTTCGGGAACACTTCGCTGACTTCGATGCCGGACTTGCCGTGCTTGTTGAATTTGAACGGCGACGCCATCGCGACTCCGCCGCCCTGCCCCGGGATCGTTTGGCCATCATACTTCGCCAGCGCCGGTTTCGGATCCCAAGTGTCGATGTGCGAGGGCGCGCCCTGCGCGAAAATGTGGACGACGTGCTTGGCCTTGGCGGGAAAGTGCGGCTTCTTCGGCGAGAGCGGATTCATCATCTCGGCCGCCATCGCCTCGGCGGGCGAGAACACGGACTCACCGAACAGCGACGCCAGACTCAGCGCGCCAAAGCCCATGCCCGCGCGCTGGAGAAATTTCCGGCGCGTGAGAAAAAAATCTTCGGTCTTCACCGAGTGCTCCGCGCGGTATTTTTCGTTCGTGTTCATGATATCCAAAGTTACGACAGAGGACGAGCCGGGCTTGAGAAAGGTTTCCAGACCGCCCGGTGGAACTTCCGCGCTGCGAGAAGTCGCGCCGACCACCGCGGCGCGGGCGCAGGACCGAAACAACGTGGTGCCGGTTTGCAACCGGCAGCACGTTGAGGCATAAACCTCCGCGATGGCCGAAACAAAATTCCTCAAGTGCCCTTGCGATCATTGCGGCGGACACATCGAATTCCCCGCCGACGGGATCGGGGCCACCATTCCCTGCCCGCACTGCGCGCGGCCCACGGAACTCGCGCTGGAGATTCCCGCGCACCTGATTCAACGTCCCGGACGCGGCCGGAACTGGTTCATCGCTGGCACGGTCATCCTCGTCGTTGGAGTTGTCGCCATCGTCGCCATCCTGATCACGGCACAACGCTTGATGAAAAAGACGCGGGAGAAAAACGAGGCGTTCCGCAGCAGCGTGTCGCCTGTGGTTCGCACCAACACAGCGGCCAGAAGCGCGGCACCGTCCGCGCCCGCCCGGCTCATCAACGAGTTTTCCTCCTCACCCGTGGCCATCGAGAAAGCAGCAGGCAGTTCCATCGCCTACGCCACCGGCACGTTGAAAAATGCGTCGGACCGCCAGCGCTTCGGCGTGAGCGTGGAGTTGGAAGTGCTCAACGCAGCGGGCGCGAAAATCGGCGTGGCGAAAGACTCCGCGCAACTCATCGAGCCGAGAAGCGAATGGAAATTCCGAGCCTTGCTCATCCAGAAAAACGCGGCCTCCGCGCGTGTGACGGACGTGAAGGAACAGAAGTAAGGCTAGGCCCGCTTCAGGCGCGACCCCTTCGGCGTGTCTTCGATGACCCAGCCCTTGGCTTTCAACTCGTCGCGGATGGCGTCGGAATTTTTGAAGTCCTTCGCTAGGCGCGCGGCCTGGCGCTCGTCAAGCAGCGCGAGCAATTCCGGCGGAGCTCCGGCTTCCTGCACGGCTCCGAGTCCGAGCACGGAGTCCACCTGATGCCACGCCGCGAGCGCGTTGGCGGCTTGTTCCGGTGTCAAGGCGTTGCCGGCCAGCGATTTGTTCATCTCCCGCACCCAATCAAAAATCGCGCCCCACGCAGCGGACACGTTCAGATCGTCGTCCAGAGCCGCGGTGAAGGCAGCGACCAGGCTGTCGCCGGCCAGCGGGACGCTGGCGGCACGTTGCGCGGCCACTTCACGGAGCTTGCCCAAACACTCATCAATGCGCGCGAGCGACGTGCGCGCACCGGCCAATCCCTCCAGAGTGAAATTAAACGTCTCGCGGTAATGCGCCGACAGCAGCAGCGCGCGCACCTCACGTCCTGTAAATCCCTTCGCCAGCAAATCCCGCAGCGTGAAAAAATTTCCGAGCGACTTGCTCATCTTCTTGCCCTCGACGAGCAGGTGCGCGCCGTGCAGCCAGTACTTCACGAAATGTTTTCCCGTCGCGCCTTCGCTCTGGGCGATTTCATCCTCGTGATGCGGGAAGGTCAGGTCTTCACCGCCGAGGTGCAGATCGAAGCTCGGTCCGAGCAGCTTCATGCTCATGGCCGAACACTCGATGTGCCAGCCGGGACGGCCCTCGCCCCACGGGCTGGGCCAGAAAACCGCGCCGTCGTCCGGCACGCGGGCTTTCCAAAGCGCGAAGTCGGCCAGCGATTCCTTGTCGTATTCGTCGCTGCTCACGCGCTCGCCCACACGCATCTCGTCGAAGTTCAGCTTCACCAACTGCCCGTAGTGACAGCCGCAGCCGCGATACTTCTCGATGCTGAAATAGACCGATCCATCCGTGGCCTTGTAGGCGATGCCGCGCGCCAGCAGTTGCTCGATGAGCGCAATGATCTCCGCGATGAAATCTGTGGCCTGCGGCAAATCGTGCGGGCGCAGGCAGCGCAACTCGTCGAGGTCTTTGAGAAACTCCGCTTCGTAGAAGCCCGTGTAATCGCGCAAGGTCTTCCCCGTCTCGCGCACGCGACGGATGATTTTATCCTCCACGTCCGTGATGTTCATGACATGACGCACGGCGTAGCCCTTGAAGTCCAGGTAGCGCCGCACCAAATCCGAGAAGACGAACGTGCGGAAATTTCCGATATGCCCGTAGTCGTACACCGTCGGCCCGCAGCAATACATGCCCACGTTTTTGCCCGAAGGATCGAGCGGCACAAACTCCTGCACCGAGCGCGACAGCGTGTTGAAAAACTTCAAAGCCATGAATGGCGCGAGAAACTATCGGTGGACGGCGGAATGTGAAGTGGAAAGTCGGTTCATGCGGGCGCACGGGCGCTTTTCACCTCTCACGTCGCCGCACCTTCACTGTAAATACTTCTCCAGCGGCGGATTCAACAAGTCCTTCATCTCCGCCGTCCCCATGTTCTCCGGCGTGACGACATAGACGCCGGTGTCGATGCGCGGCTCCACTTTCTTGCCGCTCAGATGGTCGAACATCGTCATCACGCCGAGGTAGCCCATGCGCATCGGGTTTTGCACGATCACCGCCTGCACGTCGCCTTTCTTGAGCGCCTCCACGGTTTGGCCGCCCGCGTCGAAGCCCACGACTTTCACCGCGCCGCCCGCTTTGCCCGCGTTGCGCAGCGCCATGATGATGCCGTTCGCCACCGGCTCGCACGGACCAAAGATGCCGTTCACGTCCTTGCCGTGGCGGTTGAGAATGTTCTGCGCCGCCTGGTAGCAAAGCTCGCGCGTCGCACCGCCGTGTTGATCGCTGGAAATAATTTTCAGGCCGGGAACTTTTTTAATGGCGGCGAGGAAACCCGCCTCGCGCTCCTCGGTGCTGGCGGAGCCGGACTGGTAGCGGAGCAGAATCACGTTCCCCTTTCCGCCGAGCAGTTTCGCCATCGCCTCGCCGGCGAGCACGCCGCCGCGATAATTGTCCGTGGCGACGAAGCTCACGAATTTGTCGGACTTCAATCCTGAGTCGATGATCACGACCGGCACCTTCGCGCGCGCGGCGGTGTTCACGGGACTGACGAGCGCCCTGGCGTCGGTGGGCGCGAGGACGATTCCGTTCACGCGGCGGCTGATGAAATTCTCGACCACTTGAATCTGCTGATCGCGGTTGTCCTCGCGCAACGGTCCCTGCCAGATGATTTCCACTTTCGCGCCCTTCGCGTTGAGTTCGCGCTGCGCCTGCACCGCGCCCGCGTGAATGGATTTCCAAAACTCATGCGACGTCGCCTTGGGAATGACGGCGATGGTGATGGGGTCAGCAGCGCACGCGAGGACCGGGCCGAGCAAGGCGAGTCCCGCGAGAATGGAGAGTGGCTTCATGCGCGGACGTTAGAAATTGCCCGGCGCTGGTTCAACGCTTCTTTGAAGCCACCGTCATTGGAGCGCGGACCGCCGAGTCCGCGTGTTCATGAGCCGATACAAAGTGTGAAGCTTCTGCGGGTTCATGTTCGCGCGGACTCGGCGGTCCGCGCTCCTGTCCAAAGAGCTGACGCCAGATCAGCGTTCGCCCGGCACGTAGCGGTAGCCCAAGCCCAGGCTGTTCGCGCCGCCGGTGTGAAAAAGGCCACCGCCCGAATGATGATGCAGAAAGAGCGCGAGTTGATGCTGCCGGTGGTGCGGCAGCGCGAACATCAACTGCACGGGCCAGTAAATTTCCAGGTGCGAGCGCTCGCGGTCCGGATGCCGAACGCGCTCGGTGGCGATGACATGCTGGCTGTAGGTGAGGCCGATGCCGGTTTCGAAATTGGTGTAGAGCCACTTGTTCCAAGGGAACGACTTCCAGCGCACGGTGAGGCCCGCGTTGTATTGCAGCCAGAGGTCGTCGCGCTCGTGCTCGTTCACGATGCCCAGCACCAAGGGCAGTTCGAGATCGATCTGTGGGCGGTACTTTCCGATGTGCGGCTCGAAGGCCGCCAGTTTGTACGAGGCTTGCAGTAGATAAATCTCACCCTCGTCCTCGCCCGTCGCGCGTTCGCCGTCGCCCACAAGGATTTCATCAATTGTGGACTCGGTAATGAACGCGACGCCGCCCTGAAAGCTCCAACGGTTGAAACTGTTCCACGGCGGGAGGACGTTCTCTTTTTCCTCCAGCGGGATTGCGGGAGACTTATCGTCGGCTTTAAGCCCGTGCGGTTTCGCCGTCGTCGCGTCGTCGGCCAAGGTGGGCATCAGCGCGGCGGCCAAAATGAGTCCAGCCAGAATGTGTTTCTTAAACATGCGCGCGGAACGTATCCGGGGCGCGCGGAAAAAGGAAAGCGCGCAGTTGTGCACGTGAACTGTTGTTAATTCCAAGATGCACCCTCCGGAGTGGATGCATCTGAACACTGTTCTTGCCAGGCCGCGAAGCGGCTGCGGAAATTAGCCAGACACGAAGTGTCTGGGGCCAGGCTTATTCGTGGTCGCGTCCTGAAAGGACGCCGGCTTTCCGCCGTCCCTTCGGGACGGAAACGAATTTTCCGCGACGGACCCGGCACTTCGTGCCGGGCTAATTTCCGCCGTCGCTCCGCGACGAAAGCCCCCGCCATCCGCCGCAACCAGAAAAGTGTCAAGATGCACCCTCCGGAGGGTGAGATGATGACGCGCCCTTGCCAATCACGCCCGCCTCACTATCCTTGCCCGCCAGTTCACCCAATTGATTTTATGACGAGATTGCTCCGCCCACTTTTCTCCGTTTTGTGCCTCGCGATCATGGCGCTGCCCGCGTGGTCTGCCGACCCGGAGCGTTTGCCCATTGATCCCGACGTGATTGTGAAAAAGCTGCCCAACGGGCTGACCTACTACATCCGCGCGAACAAGAAGCCGGAGAACCGCGCGCAGTTTCATCTCGCGGTGAATGCGGGATCAATTTTGGAAACGGAGAAGACGCAGGGTCTCGCGCATTTCCTCGAACACATGGCCTTCAACGGCACGAAGAATTTTGCCAAGCACGAGATCGTGGATTTTCTCGAACGCACCGGCATGGCCTTCGGCGCGGACTTGAACGCCTACACCTCCTTCGACGAGACCGCGTATCGCCTCGAAGTGCCAATGGACAAGCCCGACGTGGTGAAGAAGGCGATGCAGGTGCTGGAAGACTGGGCGCACAACATCAGCTTCGACGCGGACGAAATCGAGAAGGAGCGCGGCGTGGTCATCGAGGAGTGGCGCACGGGGCGCGGTGCCGCCGGGCGTTTGCGCGATAAGCAGTTCCCGGTGCTGTTTCATCAATCGCTCTACGCGGAGCGGCTGCCGATTGGCAAAACAAACTCCATCGCCACGGTCACGCGCGCGGACTTTCTGGATTTCTACCGCCAGTGGTATCGGCCTGACTTGATGGCGGTGGTGGCGGTCGGCGATTTCGACGTGAAGCAGATTGAGGCGCTCATCATTGAGCATTTTTCCAAATTGAAAAATCCGCCGAACGCGCTGAAGCGTCCGGTGGCGACAGTGCCGGATCATGTCGGCACGCTGTTTTCCATCGAGACGGACCCGGAGCTTTCGTCCACCACGGTGCAGATTGCGTGCAAGCATCCGCTCTCGCCGGACGGCACGGCGGCGGATTACCGGCGCGACCTCGTGGAGTCGCTTTACTCACAGATGTTAAACCAGCGCCTGAGCGAGCGCGTGCAGGAGGCGAATCCGCCGTATCTCGGCGCGGGCGTGGGCAAGTCGCACATGGTGCGCGTGAAGGACATGGCCTCGCAACGCGCAGCGGTGAAGGAGGGTTTGTATGCGGAAGGGTTGAAGGCGCTGCTTATCGAATCGAAGCGCGCGCGGCGGGATGGTTTCACGGCGGCGGAATTCGCGCGCGCGAAAACGGTCACGTTGCGCGGCTTCGAGCGCGCCTACGAGGAGCGCGATAAAACGGAGTCGGGCTCTTACGCGCGCGAATACGTGGCGAACTTCCTGGAAGACGAACCGATTCCCGGCATCGCGGAGGAGGTGCGGATGGCGCGCAAGTTTCTGTCCGACATCACGCTGACCGAAGTGAATCGTGCGGGCGACCAGTGGATCACGGAGACCAACCGCGTGATTCTTTTCAGCGCGCCGGAGAAAACGGGGAAGAAGCCGCCGACGCAGGCGGAGATTCTCGCCGTGATCAAGGAAGCGGAGTCGGCGGAGATCGCTGCGTATTCGGATGGCGTGTCGGACGCGCCGCTGATTTCCAAAACGCCGGCCGCAGGAAGAATCGTCTCCGAGACGCGGCACGCGGAGGTCGATGTGACCGAATGGGTTCTCTCCAACGGCATTCGCGTGCTGCTGAAACCGACGAGCTTCAAGAACGATCAGATTCTCATGAACGCGTTCAGTCCCGGCGGCCACAGCCTCGTGCCGGACAAAGATTATCTCTCGGCGGCGATGGCGGCGGGGATTCTCGCCCAGAGCGGACTCGGTAATTACGACTTGATCCGGTTGCGCAAGAAATTGGCGGGCCAAGTGGCCTCTGTTGGCGCGTCGATCGGCGAACTGTCCGAGGGGGTCAACGGCTCCGCATCGCCCAAGGATTTGGAGACGTGGTTTCAACTGATGCATCTCCAGTTCACCGCACCGCGCGCGGACGAGCAGGCGTTTCAGTCCTACGTCACGCGGATCAAGGTGAACCTCGAAAACCGCGAGCGGAATCCGGCGGTGATATTCGGCGACGCCATTTCCCAGGCGCTCTACGGCGATCATCCGCGCCATCGGCCAATGTCGGTCGAGTTGATCAAGGAACTGGATCGCGCGGTGGCGTTGCGGATTTACCGCGAGCGGTTTGCCAACGCGGGTGATTTCACGTTCGTCTTCGTCGGTGCGTTCAAGGCGGCGGACTTGCGCCCGCTCGTGCAGACCTATCTCGCCAGCCTGCCGCAACTGGATCGCAAAGAGCGCGGCCGCGACGTGGGTGACGAACCGAAGCGCGGCAAAGTGAACGTGGAAGTGAGGAAAGGACTGGAGGCGAAAAGTTCCGTGCGCCTGAACTTCTACGGCGACGCGAAGTGGAGTGTCGAGGAACGCTACGCGCTGCGTGGCGCGGTGGACGTACTGCGCATCCGCCTGCGCGAAATCATGCGCGAAGATAAAGGCGGCGTGTACGGCGTGAGCGTGTTTGGCGACATCGTCCGCGAGCCGAAGCCCACTTTCACCACGGGCATTTCATTCACCTGCAATCCCGACAACGTGACCGACCTCACGCAGGCCGCGCTGGATGAAATCAACCGGATGCAGCGTGACGGCCCGAGCGCCGAGATTCTGGAGAAAGTCCGTGAGACGCACTTGCGTAACTACGAACGCAGTCTGCAGGAGGACGGCTTCTGGTTGAGCAACCTGAGCTACTACCGGGAGCACGGGCTGCCCTTCGAGGGCATTCTCAAACTACCCGAACGCACCAAAGGGCTGACCCCGGAGAAAGTCCGCGACGCCGCGCGCAAGTATTTTTCCTCCGACAACATGCTGAACGCGCGGTTGCTGCCGGAGGCTGCGCCGGGTGCGAAGAAGGCCGAGTAGCCTTTGCGGCGTTCACCGCTCGCAGAATTCTCCGGAGATGATTACGATGTGCGCCATGCCAGTCCGTTCTCCAAATTCATGGCTTCATCGCGTCGCAAAATTTATTTTCTGCACCGCGCTCGTGTTGTGGTGCGGCACCGCGCACTCGGCGGCACTGGTTGAAACAGATTCTCGCCTGCGCCTGATTGTGGAAACCGACGCGGGCGGTGATCCAGACGACGAACAATCGCTCGTGCGCTTCCTGCTCTACGCCAATGAATGGGAAGTCGAAGGCATCATCGCCAATCGCGCCCGCGCGCGTGACGGCGAGAACCGCAACCGCGAACGCACCGGCCCCGGCATCGTCCGCGCGCTCGTCCGGGCCTATGGCGAATGCTGGACGAACCTCGTGCAACACGACGCGCGCTACCCGCGGCCCGAGACCTTGCTCGCGCGCACCGTGGCCGGCGACGAAAGCACAGACGACGCGGTGCGGCTCATCATCGCTGCCGTGGATCGCGATGATCCTCGTCCCATCTGGTACGCGGACTGGGGCAGCGACCACGGCTCCAGCACGAACAATTTGCGCCGCGCGCTGGATCGCGTGCTGCGCGAGCGCGGCGAGGGGGGCTACGCCACTTTCAAGAATCGTCTGCGCATCATCTGTCATCGCGATCAGTTCGGCGACCACACGGCACGCGCGCCGGGTTGGAAACTTTGGGTGAACACCTTCGAGCCGCCGGTGGGTGGCAGGCGTTGGTATCATCAGTTCTCCGCGATCACTGCGGGCGCCGGCGGATTCAATCTCCAGCGCGACGTGCTCACCGGCCACGGCCCGCTCGGCGCGCTCTATCCGGCGAACACCACGCACGCGCAGAAGGAAGGCGACTCAATGACGTTTCTCTACCTCGTACCGACCGGCATGAACGACCCGCACCAGCCGACGTGGGGAAGCTGGGCCGGACGCTACGGCTTGCGCGAGGACGCGGCGGGACAGCCACACTATTGGGCGAATCAGTCCGATGCGTGGAACGGTTCAACGCATCGGGACAACTCGCTCGCCCGCTGGGCCATGCATTTGCAGAATGACTTCCGCGCCCGCCTTGACTGGTGTGTGAAACCCTTCGCGGAGGCGAATCATCCACCACGCGTGGCGCTGAACGGCGACGCCGGACAAGCGATACTGCAACTGCACACGAAACCCGGCGCGACATTGAAATTTGACGCGAACGCCAGCCGGGATCCAGATGGCCAGCCCTTGCGCTACGAATGGTTTCACTATCCTGAGCCGGGTTCGTATCGCGGCACCGTGGAAATCAACACGAAGAATTTCTTGGCCACCGTCCGCGTGCCGGACGACGCGGGCGGAAAAAACTTTCACCTGATTGTCGCCGTGACGGATGAAGGCTCGCCGCCGCTCACACGCTATCGCCGTGCGGTGGTGGAAGTGAGTGACACGGCATCAGCGTGGCGAAGCATCGAACCATTCTTTCATCCGCCGAGGGAATGGGCCGCCGCGTCGAGCACGTTGCGTTCGCCGCTCTTGTTCGAGGATGGCAAGCCTGTGCGCCAAGCCGCGGACTGGCCGCGCCGCCGGGCGGAAATTCTAAGCGAATGGCACGCGCTGATGGGGCCGTGGCCGAAAGGGATCGAGCAGCCGAAAGTCGAAACGCTTTCTGAAACCAACCGCGAGTCCTTCACGCAACGGCGCGTGCGTGTGGAGATCGCGCCGGGTCAGACGGGCGAAGGCTGGCTGCTGCTGCCAGAAGGCGCAGGACCATTCCCCGCCGCGCTCGTGGTTTACTACGAGCCGGAAACGAGCGTCGGTCTCAACCCCAAGCAACCCTTCCGCGACTACGCGTTGCAACTCACGCGGCGCGGCTTCGTGACGCTCTCCATCGGCACGCCGGGCGGCAACGCCTGGAGGCCCGACACGGGCGCGGCGTTGTGCCAACCGCTGTCGTTTCACGCTTCCGTGGCGGCGAATTGCTGGCATGCGCTGGCGAATCTGCCGCAGGTGGATCGCGCGCGCATCGGCGTGGTCGGGCACAGCTATGGCGGCAAGTGGGCGCTGTTCGCCGGCGCGCTCTGGGAAAAATTCGCGCTCGTGGCCGTGAGTGATCCGGGCATCGTGTTCGATGAAACACGCTCCAATGTGAACTACTGGGAACCGTGGTATCTCGGACTCGAAGCAGGTCGCACGCGCCGCGCCGGAATTCCAACGGCGGAGAACCCGCGCACCGGCGCGTACAGGACGATGATCGAGCGCGGGCGCGATTTGCATGAGTTGCACGCGCTGATTGCGCCGCGCCCGTTCCTGGTTTCCGGCGGCGCGGAAGATCCGGCATCGCGCTGGACGGCATTGAATCATGCGGTGGCCGTGAACCAATTGCTCGGCCAGACCAATCGCGTGGCCATGACGAGCCGCAAGGAGCATTCACCCGACGAGGAATCCAACGCCCGGCTCTACGATTTCTTCGAGCACTTCCTGCAACCGGCGCGCTGAACTCGACATCCGGAGTTGGAACCACGGAAAACACGGAAAACACGGAAGAAAAGGAAGAAGGCCGTTTCGCGCCTGAACTTTTTCGTGACACCTGCCGTTGGTGCCACCGGTCTGGTCCCGTGGGTTCTGTGTTTTCCGTGGTTTCTTATTTCGGAAATCTGTCGAAGCGACCGCCGGAATTTTTCTGATCCATTCTCGTACTGGATTTGGCTTTGGAAGACGTGAACAAACAATTTCCGCCTTGGTCCGTCCGGGAGATTGCTCCAGCGGCAAAGCACTGGCGTAACTGCCGTTCAGTTGTTATTTGTTCACCCGCATGTTGATGACGAGCGTAGGAGGCTTCCGCGATTGGGTGCGAGGATTGGGCGAACTGGCTTTGCTGGCGCGCGAGATCCTCCGCGCGGCCATGACCGGCAAGGTCAACATGCGCGACCTCGTCTATCAGTTCTATTTCCTCGGCGTGAAGTCCCAGTCGGTGGTGTTCATCACCGGCGCGTTCACGGGCATGGTCTTGTGCGCGCAAACGTATTTCCAGTTCCACAAAGTGCGGATGGACACGGGCACGCTGGCGCTGGTCAGCGTCTCGATGTGCAGCGAACTCGGGCCGGTGCTCACGGCGCTGATGGTCTCGGGGCGCGTCGGCGCGGCGCTGGCGGCCGAACTCGGCACCATGAAAGTGACCGAGCAAATCGACGCGCTGCGCACGCTGGCCACGCATCCGGTGGATTACCTGGTGCTGCCGCGCGTCATCGCTACCACGCTGGCGCTGCCGTTGCTCACGGCCTTTTCCATCTCGCTTGGCATCGGCGCGGCGTGGCTGCTCGGCGTTTATTTTTTTAAGATCGATGGCACCTACCTCAAGGAACACATGCTGCATTACACGACTGTCGTGCATGTGATCACGGGACTGATCAAGTCGGTGGTCTATGGCGTGATTATTTCTGTGATCAGTTGCTACAAGGGGCTGCAATGCGGCGAGGGCGCAGTCGGCGTCGGGCGCGCCACGACGGAGGCCGTGGTCTATTCGTCCATCACCGTGCTGATCAGCAATTTCTTCCTCACCCTGTTCCTCAATCGCGTGCTGCCTACGTCATGATCGAAGCGCGCGAACTCAAAAAAAGTTTTGGCCCGCAAACCGTGCTGGACGGCGTGAACCTGCGCATCGAAAGCGGCGAGTCCGTCGTGATCATCGGGCGCAGCGGCGGCGGCAAGAGCGTGCTGCTGAAACTGCTCATCGGGCTGATCCAGCCGGACGCGGGCGAGGTGCTGATCGATGGCGATAAAATCACCGGCTTGAGCGAGCGGCAACTCATCCAGGTGCGGACCAAGTTTGGCATGTTGTTCCAGAGCGCGGCGCTCTTCGACTCAATGACGGTGGCGGAGAACATCGCCTTCCCGCTGCGGCGCGAAAAGCATCTGACGGACGAGGAGTTGAACGTTCGCGTGACCGACGCGCTGGAGATGGTGGATTTGCCCGGCACCGAAAAGAAGAGGCCGTCCGAGCTGTCCGGCGGCATGAGAAAGCGCTTGGGCCTCGCGCGTGCCATTGTTTATCGGCCGCAGATTGTGCTCTACGACGAGCCGACCACGGGACTCGATCCGATTGTTTCCGACAGCATTGACCAGTTGATCATCCGCGTGCGCGACCGCCTGCATGTGACGAGCGTGGTCGTGACCCACGACATGCGGAGCGCGCGGCGCGTGGGCCAGCGCATCCTGATGCTGCACGAGGGAAAAATTTATGCGGAGGGAACGCCGGAGGAGATATTCTCGTCCGCCGATCCCATCGTTCACAATTTTGTGAACGGCATTTCAACCAAAGAAGGAGTTACGCCATGAGCGATAAAAAATACACGGCTCGCGTGGGCTGGTTCGTCTTCCTCGGCCTCGTGCTGGTCGCGGCCTTGATGCTGAATTTCAGCCGCGGGGTCAGCCTGTTCAAACCACGCTACGAACTGACCATGAGCACGCGAAGCGTCGCCGGCTTAAAGGAGGGCGCGGACGTTTATCTGTCCGGCGTGAAGATCGGCAGCGTGAAGCGCATCCAACTGGATCAGAAAAACAAGGGCGTGCAGGTGCAGTTGACCGTCCTGAAGGAGTTCCCGCTCCACACGGACAGCGATTTCGTGATCGAGCAGCAAGGCGTGCTTGGGGATCAGTTTGTCAACATTTCGCCTGGTTCGCCGGGCACGCCACTCCTCAACGATGGGGACTTGGTGAAAGGCACCGAGCCGTTCAACCTGAACGAAGTCGCGCAGTCCGCGAACGGTTTGATCAAGCAGTTCGAGAAGCTCGGCGCGACCGTGGAAAACGCCATTGAGCGGCTGAACACCCAGGTCTTCGACGCCCGTACCCTGTCCAACTTTTCGCAGACGCTGCAGAACTTTCAGGAGGTGCCCACCCACGCCGTCCACTTGCTCGCGCAGGCTTCCGGGGTCATCTCGAACGCCGGGCCGGTGCTCACGCTGTCGCTGACCAACCTCCAGGAATTCTCAAGCAAGCTGAACAAAGTGGCGATGGATGTGGAGGAAACGATTGTCACCAATCGTGCCGAACTGAACGAATCCATGAAAAATCTCCGCGACGCCACGGCGTCGATGAAAAGCATGATGGCGGAACTGGAAGCCGGGAAGGGAGTCGCGGGCGGACTGCTCAAGGACGAGCAGACACGCGCGCAGTTCTCTTCCACGATCAGCAACCTGTCGATCTTGAGCAGCAATCTCGCGCGCTTCGGCATCCTGCATAAGCCGAAACCGCCCGACAAGAAGTCGTCATGGTTCGGAGGCAAGGGCGGTTCCAAATGAAATCCCCGTCGTCGCTCTGGGCCATCCGCCTTTTTTTCCTCAGCCTCTGCACGTTGGCTGGCTACGCCGTAAGCCAGAAACTGCCGGAGCTGATTCACAACGGCCTCATCGGTGTCGTCATCGGCTTTGGCCTCGGTTCGCTGGTCATCGCCGTGGATGAAATGCTCAAAGGCTTTTCGCTGCGCGCGTTTTCCTCGATCACCTTTGGCCTGCTGCTCGGCATGTTCATCGCGTGGCTGCTCGACTCATCGGGTCTGTTCAACGCCACCGGCGACAACACGCGCTGGGTCATCCGTCTCTGCCTCTTTCTCTCCTTCGGCTACATCGGGATCATCCTCGCCATGCGCAGCAACAAGGAGGATTTCTCGCTCATCATTCCCTACGTGCGCTTCGCCTCGCAGAGCCGGCCCGAGAACCAGATCGTTTTCGACACCAGCACGATCATCGACGGTCGCATCGTGGAACTGATCGAGTCCGGCCTCGTCGAAGGACTCATCGTGGTGCCGCGTTTCGTGCTCAAGGAGATGCAGGCCATCGCCGACTCGCAGGACGGCACCCGCCGCGCGCGCGGTCGTCGTGGTCTCGACATGTTGAATCGCATCCAGAACGAACTGGGCGTCGAAGTGAAAATTCACGAGAACGATTTCCCCGAGGAGAAGGAAGTGGACGGCAAGCTCGTGCGTTTGACCAAAGCTCTGGGCGGAAAACTTTTCACCACCGATTTTAACCTCGCGAAAGTCGCCCAGTTGCAAGGCGTGTCCTGCGTCAACGTCGCCGAGATCGCGTCGAAGATGAAGATGGTCATGCTGCCCGGCGAAGTCCTGCACATCCGCATCGCGCGCGAGGGCAAGGACAAGCACCAGGGCGTGGGCTATCTCAACGACGGCACCATGATCGTCGTGAACCAGGCGCATCACCTCATCGGCCAGAGCGCCTACGTCACCGTGACCAGCCTTCTGCAGACCGGGGCCGGCGTGATCATCTTCGCGGATGTGAAGCAGCCGGACGCAGTGGCGGCATGAGAAAGTTTCGCGGCGACTTTCAGCGCGCGGTTAAAACTCATTCGGGAATACGTCGCGCAGTCGAACCTTCAGCTTGTTCAGCACCGTTTCCAGCTTGTAGAGAGTGAGATGGTGTTCCCCTCGATCGAGGCGATGCAGGGTGGTGTGCGAAAGTCCGACCTTTTTCGCGAAATCAGCGTAGGAAAGATTTCCCCTCTCCTTCTTCAAGAAGCTCGCCAGTTGTCGTTCGAGATTTCGCGGCACTTCCAAAAACTGCCGAAAGAGCCGTAACGTATGTGTGATGCTCCATGCTTTACATCGGCCTGAGAGGCTGATTGGCTTGCGTCGCGTTCAAACTCTGAGTTGCAACTGCTATGAGCAAACCACTGTTCCCTGGACTGGTCATTCTGCTGTCTGGCCTGCTGTTTTTGTCTGCCGCCTCGAATGATCTCCTGATCACCTCCATCACACGCAGCGGGAGTTGCACGACGCTGCGGTGGATCAGCCACACTGGAGAGTTCTACATGGTGTATGCCACAGAGGATTTGCGGCCGCCGATCCGGTGGCGCATCGCGGACGCATTTGTGCCCAGCGGGGGCACCAACACGACATGGCAGGAGGGGTGTTGTGGGGAGGAATTTATGATGATGAGCAGCCTTGCGCCCGGCGGCTGGAACAGTCTCAGCGAGAAGGAGCGCGAGGAAACATTGGCTTTGGCGCAGACGCGCGCGGCGGAAGGTCTCAAGTTTCTCACCGAGAAGATGCAGGAGGCGACGAACAGCACCGGGGGTGGGATGTCCTCGCTCTCCGCGCCGTCACCCGGCGGCGGTGGGACGAACACGAACGGTGGGCCGGTGCTCATCACGGCGCGCTTCTTTCGTGTGGCGAAAGTGGCGGCGGGTTTTATCGATGGCTGGGGACATGGGGCAGGTGAGTTTCCCGAGGGAACAAACTTCGTGGCCGTGGCCGCAGGTTGGTTTGATTCGGGCACGCACAATCTCGCCTTGAAAACGGATGGTACGGTCGTGGCGTGGGGAGCGAATCAGTACGGGCAGACGAACGTGCCAGCGGGATTGACGAACGTCATCGCCATAGCGGCGGGCGGACGACACAGCGCGGCGGTGCGGCGCGATGGCTCGGTCACCAATTGGGGCGACAACAGGCTGGGCCAAATTACGAATGCGCCTCCGAGCCTGACCAACGTTGTGGATGTGAAAGCGGGCCTGTGGCACACGCTGGCGTTGCGCGCGGATGGCACGGTGGCCGCGTGGGGCGATTTGTTCATCCGCACGAATCCGGTGCCCGCCGGACTGTCGGGCGTAACGGCCATCAGTGCCGGGCCGCGCCACAATCTGGCTTTGTGTTGCGATGGCACGGTCGTGGCGTGGGGCTTCACGCACACCAATTTGCTCGACAATTATCTGCCAACGAACGTGCCGACATCATTGAGCAACGTGATCGCGATCAGCGCGGGGATGGAACACAATCAGGCGTTGCTCGCCGACGGCACGATGGTGGTGTGGGGCAAGACGAATAACTCCGCGCTACAAAATTTGCCGACGCTGACGAACATTCTCTCCATGAGCGCAGGCTGGCACTACGGCGTGGCCTTGTCGAACTACCTGACCATCACGACCAATTACAACACTCTGCTGGCTTGGGGACAGAGCGGAGACCACGGCGGACGCGATGCTGTGATCGCGTTGTCCGCTGGAGCACTGCACACGCTGATCATCCGCACGAACAATGAGTCGCCAATCATCATCAAACAGCCCCGGCGCATCATTGAACCACCGGGCACGGCAACCAACCTGAGCGTGTTGGCGTCCAGTTCGTTGCCGCTGAGTTACCAATGGCAGCGCAGCAATACCGTCTGGCTGGACATCACCAACGCCACCAATGCCGTCTTGAGCTTTCCCAACCTCCAAGTCACCGATGATGGACATTACCGCGCGCGGGTCAGCACCGCCGCCAAAGCCATCGAGAGCAAGAGCGGGCGCGTTGAAACCTTGCAAGCGCCGATTATTTCCAGCCAGTCGCCGGAACTGGAAATTCCCCGGCCTCAAGACTCGCAGGGCGTTTATTTGTCCGTGTTGGTTACGAACCAAGGCGCATACTTCCTGCGCTACACCTGGTTCAAAAACGGGACCCCGCTGCCGTTGACCATGAGCGCCTTCCATTTGCTCACTTTCGACAGCACCAACGTCGAGGGCAACTATCACGTCATCGTCAGCAATGCCGCCGGCACCGCCACCAGCGCCGTGTGGCAGGTGAACATCACACTGCACGGCGAGGCGAGGATGTGGGGCGACAATACGTATGGTCAGCGCACTGGACTTTCGCGCGGTGAAACGAATCTCGTCGCCATTTCGGCCGGCGCATTTCATGTGCTGGGTCTGCGCGAGAACGGGACGGTGGTCGCGTGGGGTGACAATACCGGTGGACAAAAGAACGTGCCCAGCAGTCTGACAAATGTCGTAGCGGTGGCGGGCGGCGATCTCCACAGCCTCGCCTTGTTGGAGAATGGCACCGTGCGGGCTTGGGGCCAGAACGCTTCCGGCCAAACCAACATCCCGAGCGGATTGACAAACGTGACGGCCATTGCGGCCGGAGGTGCGCAGTCCCTGGCCCTACGACGCGACGGCACGCTCGTGGCGTGGGGTTGGACGGCCGTGCCCTCCGGCGTCTCGAATGTCGCCGCGATCTCCGCAGGTTGGGTCCACGCGCTTGCTGTCCTGAGCAACGGCACCGTGCGAGTGTGGCAACAGCCCGGCTATTCCTATTTCACACCGCCAGCGGGACTCACGAATGTAGTCGCCACGGCCTCCGGCCCTTTTCACGCGCTGGCTTTGAAAAAGAACGGCACCGTGGTGGGCTGGGGCCTGAGCGCTCATGGAGAAACGAACCCGCCGACCGGCCTGAGCAACGTGATGCGGCTCTCAGCCGGTGAAGAATTCAGCATGGCCTTGAAGAACGACGGCAGCGTGGTGAGTTGGGGCCGCAACGAAGCCGGCCAAACCAATGTGCCCGGAGGTCTGGGCGAAGTGGCCGCCATTTCCGCCGGTGCCGAATTCAGCGTGGCCCTGGCCTACAACGAGGCGCTCGAATACCCGGTGAACGTCGCCGAGGATTTGCTGTTAATCTGCAACACCAACGTGGAAAGTGTGTTCGTGAAGGATTACTACCTCGCACACCGCCCGATGGTCAGCCAAGCCAATGTCTTGGAGATCGGCTATGCGCCGCAGGAAACGATTTCGCGCCCCGATTACACGAACTTCATCCGTACACCGGTCCTGAACTGGCTGGCTGAAAATCCCACCAAGAGACCGAAGTACTGGATTGTGTTCCTCAACGTGCCGACGCGCATTCACCCCGTCACCAATGTTGGCGTCTATTCAGATTCGCCATTCCCGCTCGATAACTCGGTGAGTTACGAACTTCACGCCCTCCCAAGCGCCCGCCTTCCCTTCATCACCCACATCAACATGGGCAACACGAATCACCTCGCGGAAACCAACGACTGCCGCGCCTACATCGACAAGGTGGCGCAATTCGGGAGCAACTACTCGCCGGGAAAATTGAAAATTAGCGCCAGCGACGGTGGCTACGAGAATTCACGCTATTACTTCGACGGAGTGGGTCGTTTTCCAGACAAAGCTGTATCGGCCAGAAACGGAGTTTTGGCGGTTGGAGTTCACACAAACGATGTCCGTGCCGCCCTTGTTGAACCCCACATTGATCGGGCAACCAATGTCGCAGGATATTTGACGCTTGGAGTTCATGGCTGGCACGGCCCGTATGTCGGCACGTATCCTTATGGCAATTACGCGGTCGATGGATCCGTTGTGTTCACGGGGAGCAGTTCTTGGTACATCATGATGACGGTTGAATCTTTGAACGGGTGGCGATATCCAGAAGCGAACAGTCAGGGCAGTTTCATTCATTGGTTTTCGGAGACAGCCTTCGGCGGGACAAACTTTTCCAACACTCCGGTCGGTGCGGTGACACATACCGATGAACCAAATTTGAGCGGAATTAACTGGCCGGACACATATTTCGGGATGTGGGCGAAGGGTAAATGTTTCGGCTTTTGCGCATGGCGTTCTCGCAACGTCACAAGATTTCAAGCAGTAGGAGATCCGTTTGTGAAACGATAAGACTTATGAAGATTCAATTAAGATACTGGATTCTATCCGCAGGAGCAGCCTTTGCCTTGGTCGGCACACCTTTCGGCCACGCCCAAGGCTTTATCAACCTGAACTTCGAGTCGGCGAACATTGTGCCGATTCCGGCCGATCCTGCCGGCCGCGTGCAGTTTGGCCCGGCTTTTCCAGGCTGGACGGCCTATTTCAATGCCACCCCGTTGTCATTCACGGACCCGGTTAATTACAATAATCCAAGCCTCGGGACGGCCGCCATTGGCCTAGTGAACTCTGCCAGCCCATCCGGTGGCGCGATTTCCAACCAAACAGTATTGTTGCAAGGCAGTTCCATTATCAACGGTACTACTGTCTCCTTGGCGCAAACAGGTTTGGTGCCCACGGGAACGATGTCATTGCGGTTTCAAGGCGCGAACTTTGGGCCTAGTCTCTTCGTCAGCCTGGGCGGACAACCTCTTAACTTAGGGATATTACAGGATTTTGGTTCTTATCGGGAATACGGCGCAGATATTTCATCCTTTGCCGGACAGTCAGCCGAGCTGCGGTTCGTCAAAAGTCCTCTCAGTGGGGACTTGTACTTCGACAATATTTCATTCTCTACCGTGGGCGTTCCTGAACCGGGGACTTGGGCATTGATCGGCTTGGGCAGCGCGCTGTTCTGGTGCGCCGCGCGGCGCAGGAAGTGAACGCGCACGGTCATTCTGCTCTGCGATTTCAGCCACTTGTTGGCTTCCACTGCCGGTGAAAATGAATGACCTTGTTGCGGCATGAAACTCGTCACCATCCATCGCTCGTTCAACCCCCCGAGGCCGACTTGATTCGTTCGCGGCTCGAAGCGGCAGAGTTCCAGGTCTTCGTGGCGCATGCGGGTGCTTCGCTGGCGCTGGAAGGCTATGCGCTCACGGCGGGCGGCATTCTCGTGCAAGTCCCCGAGGATCAAGCGGAGGAGGCGATGGCTTTGCTGGCGGCGGAGTAGGACGTGCGTCCCGCCTGTCTCAACAAACTGGTTTTCTAGTGGGCAGGACAGGCGGGACGCCTGTCCTACGAGGAGGGATTCGCCGCCAACCGGATCGGGACTTCATTCATGCTCCCGCGCCGGTAGCCTGCGAGGTCGAGCGTTACATGCGCGTAGCCCAGGCGTTTCAATTCTTCGGCGATCTTGGTGAACAGATTCTCCTCCAACAGCCGTGGGATTTCCGCCGCGCCTAATTCGATGCGGGCCAGATGAGTCATCCCGCTGGCCAGACCAGTCCCCTGCCCTCCGAGTTCATGATGCCTCACGCGCACGTCGTAAAAGCCCGCGTCGCGTAACACATTCTCCGCCTCCTCGATCATCCGCAGTTTTTCCGGCGTCACGCGTTCGCCGTAGGGAATGCGTGAACTCAGGCAGGCCATCTGCGGCTTGTCGGCGGTGGGCAGGCCGAGTTGCGCGGAGAGCGCGCGAATCTCCGCCTTCGTCAGCCCCGCTTCTTTAAGCGGTGCGCGCACTTGAAACTCCTGCGCCGCCTTGGCGCCGGGCCGGTGGTCGCCCACGTCGCTCGCGTTCTCGCCATACGCGATGACAGCAAATTTTTCGGCGCGCGCGATGGGTTCCAGTTCCGTGAACAGCTCGTGCTTGCAGAAGTAGCAACGGTTGTTCGGATTCGCCAGATACGCCTCGTTATTGAACTCCGCCGTCTGCACCACGCGCACGGGGATGCCGAACTGCTCCGCCACTTCCAGCGCCTCGCGCAATTCGCGGCGCGGCAGGCTTGGCGAATCCGCGATCACCGCCAGCGAACGTTCACCGAGAACATCGCGGGCCACGCGCGCGAGGAACACCGAGTCCACGCCGCCCGAGTAGGCCACCAGACAGGAGCCAAACGAGCGGAGCAGCGCGCGCAGTTGTTCGAGCTTTTCCACGGCGCGCAACGTGCCAGTCAGGAACGGGGAAGGCAATGAGAGTAGTGGAACTCGTGGCGGTGGGGCAGCCACCTCGGCTGCCGTTCAAGCGGTGGGCTGAACTCGACTGCGGAACCGACAGCCGGGACGGCCATCGGACGCGCGACAGCCGGGACGGGCTGCCCCCTATTTTACTGCTGCTTCACCTGCACCACCGCGTTCGTCTCCGGCCTCGGCTGCGCCGGCGGCAGATCGCTCGCAGAGATTTTCCTCACTCCGCCCGACACCACGATGCGCCCGTCCGCCTCCGCGCGCAGGCGCGGGCGCGTGGCCGTGATCTGGTGCGTCTGACGGATGATCAAATCTCCCTCGGGGGTAATGATGGCGTAGGTGAAATTTCTCTGCCCGGCCTGGAAGAGCACGTGCATCTGGCTGGAGTTGTCCACCGCCGCCTCGGGCCGGCCCGCTGACGGCAGCACGCCCAGCGGCACCACACTTAAAATGCTCGAATCGCTGCTCTCCGTGACGCGGGCGTAGAGCCGCGTCTCTTTGTAAAACGTGGCCTGCTGCAAGGCGAACTTCCGTACCACCGGAGGCGTTTTGCCGGGCACGCCCACTTCCGTCTCCCACACCTTTACGCCGGAGATGACGTCGAACTTTTTCGGTTCCGCGCTGAACTCTTTTTCCAGTTGGTTGAACTTGATCCGCGCGCTGACGGCGAAACGGCCCGACCCCTGCAAATCATAATACGGTGCCAAATCTACGCGCAGCGCGACTGACTTCGCGGACTCGATGGTGAAGGGCTTGACCGGGGGCATCGTCCCGGTTGCGCGCAAGGCCTTGCCGTCGTCGCCCGTGACGAGAAAGGCCAGCCACTCCGCGTCCTCGCCGACCCGCAGCGTCTGGCCCGAGAAGTTGGTGATCTTCACGCGCAAGGGCACCGCTTCGCCGCGCAGGTACTGCTGTTCATCGAGCTGAATTTCGACCGTCACCTGCGCGCGCGCGGCCACCACACCGGCGAGCAGAGCGCAGAGGAAGAGGAACTTTTGCATTGGCGCAGTGTAGGGCGGCGGCACGGTGCTGCAAGCGCAAGCTCGGTGAGGACAGGAGGCCAGGGGCGCAACATTCCGCAGAGAAATTCTTGGACTCGCTTTCGAGACCATCTGTTTTGGCACGCGCCCTTCCACCAGCCTTGCGATGCGCCCAAGAAAAATGCGAGCTTCGCGCCGTGACGCCGCTGCTAACGCCCGAACTTCTGCGCCGCCTGGAGCAATTCCAAATGCTCGCGGCGCGGCGCGCGAAAAGTTCCGCGAAGGGCGAGCGCCGCAGCCAGGCGCGCGGTCAGTCGGTGGAGTTTGCCGATTACCGCAACTACGTCGCCGGCGACGACCTGCGCTATCTCGACTGGAATCTTTTCGGCCGGCTCGAAAAACTGTTCCTGAAACTCTACGAGGAGGAGCGCGAACTGTCCGTTCGCATCTTTCTCGATTGCAGCGAGTCCATGAATTTCGGCGACCCACGCAAGTTCGACTTCGCCCGCCAGATCGCGGCGGCGATGGGCTACGTGGCGCTTTGCGGATTCGACCGCGTGACGGTGGTGCCGTTTCCGAATGAGGGGCCGAACCTCGTCACGGCCGGCGCGCTGCGCAGCGTGCGCGGGCGCAAGACGTCGCTGCAATTTTTCCAGAACATTACCAAGCTCCAGTGCGGGGGCAGCGCGAGTTTCAACGAATCGTTGCGGCGCGGCGCACTGGAGGCGCGGCAATCCGGTGTGGCCATCGTGCTCACGGACTTTCTCGATCCGGCGGGCTACGAAAAAGGATTGAGCGCGCTGGTCGGTCGCGGTTTTCAGGTCAACGTCGTGCAGATTCTTTCGCCCGATGAAATCGCGCCCGGCACCTACGGCGATCTGAAACTCGTGGATGCCGAGAGCGGGAACATTCAGGAAGTGACCTTCGGCAAATACCGCCTCAGCGCCTACCAGCAGACGGTCCAGAATTTCATCCAGAAGCTGCGCGAGTTCTGTGCGACGCGCGGGATCAATTTCTTCAGCGTGAGTTCGGCGATGAAATTGGAGGACTTGCTGCTGAAACAACTGCGCGCTTCTGAAGTCTGGGCATGAACAAACCACAAAAAAGCGGCGCTGAAGCGACCGCACTCCAAACGCTGACGCGCCGCATCGAACGCCTCGTTACTCGCGGAGCGTTTGGAGTGCGGTCGCTTCAGCGCCGCTTTGGGAGGACTCCATGAAATTTCTCGCCCCGTACGCTTTCGCCTTCGCCGCCACCATTCCGGTGGTGATTGTGTTTTATCTGCTCAAACGGAAGCGCGTCATCAAACTGATTTCCAGCACGCTGCTCTGGCAGAAATTTCTCGCCGAAACCCAGGCCAATGCGCCGTTCCAAAAACTTCGCCACAACTGGCTGTTGCTCCTGCAAATCCTGATGCTGCTGCTCGCGGTCTTCGCGCTGGCGCGTCCGTACTTCACGGGCACGGCCCAGAGCAGCAAACTGCGCGTGCTGGTGCTCGATGCGTCGGCGTCCATGCAGGCCACGGATGTGAAGCCCTCGCGCTTCGAGCAGGCGCGCGGCGCGGCGCTCAAGTGGGTGGATAGCTTGAAGGACGGCGACCAGATGGTCGTGCTCGTCGCGGCGGCAAACACGGAAGTGAAGCAATCCGCCACGAGCGACAAGAGTGCGTTGCGCCGCGCCATCGAGACGGCACGCGCCACGGATTCACCGACGCGCTTGCGCGAGGCGCTGCAACTCGCCGAGACGCTCGTGAAGAACCAGTCCGACCGCGACAACCCGGAGATTCATCTCTTCAGCGACGGCGCGATTCCAGACCTCGCTGAGTTCGAGAACAAAAATCTGCCGCTCGTCTATCACCGCATCGGCGAGCGTGCGAACAACCTGGGCATCGCCTCGCTCGACGTGCGCGCGAATCCCGACAATCCCGCGCAGCGCGCCATCTTCACCAGCGTGGTGAACCCCAGCACGAACGCGCAGGTCACGGACTTCGAGCTGCGCTTCGGCGATGACGTGGTGGAAACGCGCTCCATCACCGTGCCGGGCACGAACACGCTGCCGCTCGTCTTTGTCGCGAACCAGCCGCGCGACGGCATCTTCACCGTGAAGCTCGGCGGCGCGGATGATCTCGCGGCGGACAATCAGGCGTCGGTCGTCAGCATTCTGCCGCGCCCGGTGAAGGTGCTGCTCGTCACGCGCGGTAATCGTTTTCTGGAGAAGGCGCTTCGCCCCGTGCCGAACGTGCAGTTGACCACGGTGTCCCTGCTCGCCGATGACGCCCCCGCCTACGACATCGTGATCCTCGACGACGTGACGCCCGTGGTCTGGCCGAAGGGCAGCGTGCTCGCCATCCACGTCAATTTCACGAACCTGTTTCCCGAGGTGTCACGCGCCGATGCGCCGGCGATTGTTGATTGGAAGAACGCGCATCCGCTGCTGCGGTTCGTGAGTTTCGACAACGTCTTCATCAACGAAACGCTGGCCGTGAAACCGCCGCGCTGGGGCGTGCCGATTGTCGATTCCACCGCTACGCCGCTGATCATCGCCGGTGAAATTGATCGCAAGCGCGTGGTGTGGGTCGGCTTCGACACGATGCAGACGACGTGGCCGCTCCGCATCTCGTTTCCCATCTTCATCCAGAACGCGCTGGAGTGGTTGAACCCGGCGGGCGGCAACGCCAGCGCGCTGAACGTGAAAGCGGGCGAACCATTCCGCCTGCCGCTGGGCGAACCGGTGGAGTCGGCACAAATCACCGCCCCGGATGGTTCCGTGAAAAATCTTCCGCTGACCACGACCGCGCGCGAACTCGTCTTCGGCGACACGACGGCGCAAGGCATTTACCAAGTGCGCGCAGGAACCAACGCGCTGTCGTTTTGCGTGAACCTCATGGACGCGGCGGAGAGCGACATCCGCCCGCGCGAGGAACTGCCGCTCGGCAAATTCGGCACCGGCGTGGCCGCCACCAAAATGCAGCGCGCGAACCTAGAACTCTGGCGCTGGATCGCGCTGGCCGGCCTGGGTGTGCTGCTTTTCGAGTGGTGGTGGTATCACAAGCGGACGGCGTGATTGCCGGTTGTTTTCGCTGTGCTCCAGTCCTACCGTGCGGCCATGAAATCAGTTTCCGTTCAAGAACTCGGCACGGAACCGTTCGTCCCCGGCGAACGCGAGATGATCGTGACCAAGAACGGCAAACCCGTTGGCGTGCTGCTTTCCGTGACGGAAGATTCCCTGCCCCAAACGCTCGCCACCGTCCGCCGCGCCCGCGCCACCGAGGCCGTCTTGAACACGCAGCAAAACTCGGTTCAGACCGGGCGCGACCAGATGAGCGACGAGGAGATTGAGCAGGAAATCCAGGCGGTCCGTTCCGCGCGCCGCCATGAAGGTCGTCGTTGACACCAACATTCTCGTCTCCGGCCTGCTGAAACCTTTGAGCGCGTCGGGACAGATTGTGCGGTGGGTGGCCGAAGGATTTCTGATTCCCTGCCACGATGCCCGCCTGCTCGCCGAGTACGAGGAAGTGCTGCACCGCCCCAAGTTTGATTTTTCTCCCGACGACATCCGCGCTTTGCTCGCGCAAGTGCAAGCCGGCGGACTGGTCGTGACAGGCCAGCCCATGACGGAACGCCTGCCCGATCCGGACGACGAGATGTTTTTGGAAATCGCGCTGGCGTCGCGCTGTGAATTCCTAATCACCGGTAACGCGCGCGACTATCCCGCCGGAACCTACGGAACCACGACCATCATCGCCCCGGCGGCGTTCGTGGCGGACCGATTGAAGGAGGGCTTTGACCGTGCAAGCTGATCTTCCGCCGCGGGGCCGGCGCAAAGATTACTTCGCGTGGTGCGAGGTGCGTGGTGCGTGGCCTTCGAGCATTCAGCAACCCGGAGGGTTGCAAGCAAGTAGCCGGGGGTTGAGGAGCGCGGAGCGCGACGACACCCCCGGTCGGCGGGTGTTGTGTTCTTGCATCCTGAAGGGATGCCAGAAGTTCTGGCACCCCTTCAGGGTGCTGACCGCTTTGGTCAGACGACCGGGGGTGTCGCTGCGCTCAACCCCCGGCTACTTTCTGGCAGCCCTCCGGGCTGCGGACAAAAAGCAAAATGGACGCTGCCTTTGTGTATGAGTGCTGACCCCAAAAAAGCACATCGCGGCTGGCGCAAAGATTACTTCGCGTGGTGCGAGGTGCAGTCACAGTTCTGGTTTGGTGGTGGCTTTCTGCTGCTGGTCGCGCTGCTGGTTTCTTGGCTGTTGCCGGCGTTCAGTTCCTTCCAAGCGAAATCGCAAAACCAGGTTGTCCTCTACACCTCCCAAGACCAGCAGTTCGCCGAGCCAATCCTCGCCGAGTTCACGAAGCAAACTGGAATCAAAGTCCGCCCCGTGTTCGACAGCGAGGCGGTGAAGACCGTGGGACTCGCGAACCGTCTGCTGGCCGAGGCGAAGCATCCGCAGTGCGACGTGTGGTGGAGCAACGAGGCGCTCCGCACGCGGCAACTGGCGCGGCGCGGTGTGCTGGAAACTAATTCAATCGTGGAGTTCGGCTTTCGCAGCCGCCGCATGGTCATCAACACCAACCAACTCACGCTGGCGTCCGCACCAAAATCTTTGCTCGAACTGACCAACGCGGCGTGGCGCGGAAAAGTGGCGCTGGCCTATCCCATGTTTGGCACCACCTCCGCGCAATTCATCGCGCTGCGACGGCAGTGGGGCGTGGCCGGCTGGGAGCAATGGTGCCGCGCGCTCGCCGCGAACCGTCCGTTCCTCGTGGACGGCAACTCGGTCGTCGTGAAATTTGTCGGGCGCGGCGAGGCAGCGATTGGCCTGACCGACTTCGACGACATCGCCGCCGGTCAACGCGAGGGGTTGCCGCTGGCTTCATGGCCGTTGAGCGAGGAGTCGGTGTTCATTCCCAATTCCGTCGCCCTCGTGCGCGGTGCGCCGCATCCGGCGTCGGCAAAAAAGCTCGCCGCGTTTCTCGCCAGCGACGCGGTGGTGGAGAAACTGATCGCGGCCCTGGCGCTGGAAGGAAAAGCCCCGGAGCCATCGCCGCAGCCGCGAGTGAATTGGGATGCGGCGCTGGATGACTTGGAGCCAGCGACGGAGTTCTTGCGCGCAACTTTTCTTCGCTAGGCGGTTGTGATGGAGAGTTCTTCCCGAGTGCCACACGCCAAGGGCGCAAAGGACGCGAAGAAAACCGGCGAGTCATTCGCCGCGCCGTTGTTGAGTTCCGCCCCCTTCGCGTCCTTCGCGGCCTTTGCGTGAGGCGTCAACAGAATCTCAATCAACCGAGGGAGAACCTTGCTCGCCGAACTGCTCCCACAATCTCCGGCTCTTCTTCGTGGGCCGGCCTTGCCCTTTGCTCCAGTTGAATTTCGGTGCGAGCGCGGCCTCGCGGGCTTTCTCGTATTCGGCGGGCGGCGTGAGGTCTTCCAGGAATTCAGGAACCAGTTTCGCACTCACCCGGCTGGGCGGCACAGCCAGCGCCTTCACGGTGCGCTGCACGCCGTGCGCTTTCGCGGAAATGATTTCACCGGGATGCACGTCGCGCGCGGGCTTCGCGGGCTGGCCGTTAACCAGCACCTTGCCATCCTTGCACGCGGCGGCGGCAAGCGCACGCGTCGTGAACAGCCGCACGGCCCAAAGCCATTGATCGATGCGGCGGGCGTCGCTCATGGGTTTTGGATCAAGGTCTGCACCAGCGCGTCGAGCTGTGCGGCGGTGTGCTCGCTGGACAGCGCGAAGCGAAAATACGGGGGGCCGCCCGCGTAGGAAATGAAGGAGGGGAAAACGCCCGCTCGCAACAGCGCGAGTTTCAGTTGCGCGGCGTGGCGCGAATTCCTCGGCACCACCGCGATAATCGGGGACGGCGTTTCCAGCATCGGCGACCGCCAGCCACTTCGGATCAGCATCACTTTGAACGCTGCGACTTTGGCGACGAGCCGTGCGCGCAGCGGGCGATCTTTTTTCAAAATTCGCAACGAAGCCAGCGCCGCGTTGACCAACGGCAGCGGCGGCGGCGTGTTGCCGATGAACAGGCGGCTGCGATCCTGGATGGCTTCGATGACGCGCTCCGGTCCCAGCACCGCGCCGCCATAGACGCCGAAGGCCTTGCTCAAGGTGATGGTCTGCACCAACCGCGCGTCGCGCACGCCGCAGACTTCCGGCGTGCCGCGTCCACGCCGGCCCAGCGTGCCCGCGCCGTGCGTGTCATCCACGAGCAGGCGCGCGACGCGCGGCAGGACGGCGAGATATTCTTTCAGCGGCGCGAGCGAGCCGTCGTGCGAGAACATGCCGTCCGTCATCACCAGCGGGCGTGAGCGCGGGCCGATTTTTTTCAACACGCGGACAAAATCTTCCACATCGCGATGGCGGAACTCACGCACGGGACAACCGAGGAGCAGCGCCGCGTCGCGCAGCGAACCATGCGCCCGCCCGTCGAGCAGCGCGTGGGTGAACTCACCCGCGAACGACTGCGTGAAAGCGAGATTCGTGGCGTAGCCGTTCGAGAGCAGCGCGGCGCGCTCGACGCCGAAGAAGGCCGCCAGCTTCTTTTCGAGTTGCTCGAACAGCACATGGTTGCCCGTGGTCTTGCGCGAGGCGGCGACGTTCAGTCCGTATTTCTCTGCGCCTTCGTGCAGCGCGCGCAACACTTCGGGATGGCTCGCCAGCCGGAAATAATCGCAGCCGCCGAAGTAGGCGAGCGTGCGCCGTCCGTGACGGACACAGGTGCGGTCAACTTGTTGGAGCGGCGCGGCGAGCATTGGAAATTATTTCTCCCACCACACGCGCTGGCGCAGGCGGGCGATGCGCTCGCGTAGCACCTCGGCGATGCGGCGGCTGTCCTCGATGAGTTTTGCGTACGTGGCTTCGCCGGTCTGCGTGTGCAATTGCTCCAGCATCTCGCGGCAGAACTCGCAATCACTCAACGCCCAACGGCATTTCACGATGTTGCCGCAGAGGAATTCCTCGTCGTAGCCCAGGCCGTGGCCACCCGCGAGATTCGCGCCGACTTTGCCGGCCGAGAGGTAGAGCAGCTCGGCGTTGGGCGGCGGCGGTTCGAGATCGAAGACGGCGCAGGCGAACTCGCGCGCCATTTTGGAAACGGTGTTGAAGTCCGCGTTCACCTCGGGGTCTTCGTCCGGGTCATCTTCCTCCGCAGAATCATCGTCCGTGACCTCGGCGGCGGCGGCCGGTGTGGGGTCCAACTCGGTGGCTTCGGCTTTGGTCAACAGTTCGTCCGCCAGCCATTCTTCTTCCTCGTCCTCGCGGCCCGGCAGTTTTTCCCAGTCCGGGTTGTCGCCGAGCGCGGCCATGAACTTGTCCATGAGCTTCTCGTTACGATGCAACTCCCGCGTCCACCACGCCTCGTCCGGCCGCGGCTCCGCGTCGAATGGTTCTTCAGCAGCCATGTGGAAAAACTTTGACCGCAAGGTGCGCCAGAGAAAAGGTTTTTGCCACCGGCAGAATTTCAGCGAAGCGATTGGGAATTCCATCAGTGGTTCCAGCAATTTCCCGGGTGAGGCGTAAGAAATTATTGAGCGTCACTCCGCTTTGTGGCCGGCGCACTGGGGGATGCGATGCCCTGCCTTTCCCTTGTGACTTGGTGGCGCGTCACAAAACCTTGATCACGATCGCGGTCACGTCATCAAGCTGCGCGGACTGGCCGGAGAAATCGCGCACGGCGCGGTAAAGCGCGTCGAGGATTTCTCGCGCCGGTTTCTCGCGGTTTTGCCGCACCACGCCGAGGGTGCGCTCAATGCCGAAGAAAGATTCGTCCGGGGCCATCGCTTCTTCGATGCCGTCGGTCAGCACCAGGACGATGTCGCCGGACTGCCACGGCGCGGGCACGGCGGGCGGATACTTCGCCTCGGGGTTGATGCCGAGCGGAACGGCCGTGCGCCGGAGCAAGGTTTTGATTTCTCCATTCCCACCCAGCAAGTAGCCCGTCGGATGACCCGCGCTGGCGTAGGAAAAGGTGCGCGTGGCCGGATCAATTTTCCCGAGGAAGAGCGTCACGTAACGCTCGTCGCCGATGTCCTCGGAGAGAATGCGGTTGGCCGTGGTGAGAATCTCGCCAATGTCCTCGCTGCTCGAGGCCAGCGAGCGGAGGTAGGCGCGCGTCTCGGCCATGAGCAGCGCCGGCCCGATGCCGTGGCCCGTCACGTCGGCGACGATGATGCCGACCGCGCCGTTTTTCATCGCGAGATAATCAAAGTAGTCGCCGCCAGTTTCTTCGGCGGGATACGAGACGCCCGCGATGTCGAAGCCTTCGACGACCGGGGATGATTTGGGAAAAAGCCGCTGCTGAATTTCTCGCGCGACCTGCAACTGCTCCTGGTTCTCCCGCAGCGCGCGCTCGGTTTTCTTGCGCGCGGTGATGTCGCGAACGAAGGCCACATGCCGCCGCTCGCCGTGGAGGTCCATGTGGCTGAAGCTGATCTCGATGACGATATCGCGGCGGTCCTTGCGTCGTCCGACGGTCTCGACGACGTGCGCCAGGTCGGCCTTGTCGCCGGTGCGGAGGTAATTTTTGATGCCCCGCGCCTCGTTGCTGCGTAATTCTTCCGGGAGCAAAACCGACAAAGGCTGGCCCACGATTTCCTCCTGGCGGTAGCCGAAGACGGTTTCGACGGCGGGATTGGCGAAATAAATTTTGCTCTCCGAATCCATCAGCAGCACCGCGTCCGGCGAAGATTCCCAGAGCAGGCGGTAGCGCAGTTCGCTCTCCAGAAGTTTCTCCCGTGCCTCACTACGCTCGCGGCGGTTCGCGGACTCGCGCAACTCGCGTTCAATCGCCGGGGCGAGGCGGTTGAGATTTCCCTTCATCAAATAATCGTGCGCGCCCGCCTTCATCGCCGCGACCGCCGTGGCCTCGCCGATGCCGCCGGAGATGATGATGAAAGGGATATCGAGTTCGCTGGACTGGAGAATTTCCAACGCCTCGGGCGCGCTGAACTGCGGCAGGTTGTAGTCGGAGAGGATGACGTCCCACGGCTTCTCGCGAAGGGCGCGGTTCATGCCGTCGCCCGTCTCGACGCGCTCGGAGACGACCTCGTATCCGCCCTTGCGGACGTGATTCAAAACGATCTGGGCGTCGAACTCGGAGTCCTCGACGATCAGGACACGCAGCAAGGTTTTCATGGCTCGCGAAACGGCGGCACGTTAGGGCAAGGCGGGAGGCAGACAAATCAATTTTCCCGGCCTGCGGACATTCCAGGTGACGGGAAGCCAGCGCGCCAGGGTGAGGTCTTCCCGAGTTCCAACGCGTGCTTCCGCTTCCGTCGCGGCGCGGTGAAGCGCCCGACCAGCGCCGACGAATTACTTCGCCAGCGCCACGAGGTAGCGCTGAAAGCGTGCCGTCTCCTCCGCCTGTTCGTTGTGCAGGTAAATCTGGTGCAGGTTCGCGCACATGCGCAGCAACATGCGGCGCGGCGAAACCGGCGCGAGGTAGCCTTCCTCCAAACCGTGATGCGTGTGGAGGAGATATTTGATGCAGTCGGCCTTGGTCAGAAGTTTCCCGCGATTGAAGGCGTCGATGTAAATCTCCGTGGTCGAAGTCTGGTAGCGGCAGACGAAATGCCCGGGCAGACCGATGCCGGTGATGGGCAGCTTCAACCGCCGCGCGAGCAGCAGATAAATCGTGCAGAGGCTGATCGGATTGCCCGTACGCTGATCCACGACGCGATTGAGAAAACTGTTTTCGGGATCGTAATAGTTCGCTTCGTTCGGGCGGAAACGGAGTTCTTGAAACAAGTAGTGGTTGATGCCGCCGATGATTTGCTCCACGTCGTCACTCAGGTCGAGGCGCGTGCGGAGCGCGGCGGCAAAGGCGTCGAGCAGCGCTTCGTAGGCGGCGATGTTGATGTCAGGATGCTGCGTCTGTGCGAGGAGCCACGCGCCTTCCTCCACCGGCATGTCCTCGCCCCGGCTGCCGCAGAGCGCCATGAAGCGCGCATCGGCGGACATGCGCCCGAAATGCCGGATGATTTCCTGCGCGCGCCGGCGGAGCACCGGATCGTTGCTCAGCGTGTGGGGACGCATCCACTCGACGACGTTCGGCCCGAAGGAAAGCAGCTTGGCGCGGACGATTTCATGCACGGCCGCGTCGTCGTCGGCCAGAAGGGTGATGAGAGCAGCGCGCTGGCTTTCGGAAAGCCGCACTGGAGTTTTATTGGCCGCGACCGCTTTCATTTTGTCGTGCGCGGCAACATCGCCCACGGAAATTAAATGTCGAACAAGAAAATGTTTGGCGGTTGAAAAAGTTTCCGTCGTTTTGCGACCACGCCTGCAGAGATGCTCACGCCTTGAAACTTGACGCCACGTTTCTCTCCGCCGAAACCAATGGCGCATGAAACCACTTCACACCTTGCGCGCCGGCGTCATCGGCACCGGCTTCATCGGGCCGGTTCACATTGAAGCCCTCAAGCGCCTCGGCGTGCAGGTCACCGCCATCTGTGGCTCGACCAAAAACGCCCAGGCCACGGCGGACAAATGGGGCATCCCCGAAGTCTATGGCGACTACGACTACGGTGGCCTGCTTCGCTCGCCGAACGTCGATGTCGTTCACATCACGTCGCCGAACAAGGCGCACGTTGAGCAGTCGCTCGCCGCTCTCGCTGCTGGCAAACACGTCGTCTGCGAAAAGCCGCTGGGCATGAACGCGCGGGACACGGCGAAGGTGGTCGCCGCCGTGAAGAAGAAATCATCGCCCGTGTTCGCCGTGAATTACATGTGCCGCCTTTTCCCCGCCGTGCTCCAGGCGCGCGCGATGGTGGCGCGCGGTGAGCTCGGCCAGATCATTCACGTCCAGGGCCACTTCTTCCAGGACTGGCTTCTCAAAGACACGGACTATAACTGGCGCCTGCTCGCCAGCGAAGGCGGCAAGCTCCGCGCCGTCGGCGACATCGGCACGCACTGGATCGACGCCGTGTCGTTCATCCTCGGAGCGCGCGCGCAGTCCGTGTTCGCGCACATCGAGACGTTTCACAAGACGCGCCAACGCCCGCGCGGCGAAGTGCAGACCTTCGCCCAGATCGATCCCGCCACGATGGTTCCCTACCAGGTGGACACGGAAGATTTCGGCAGCGTGCTGCTCAAGTTCGGCAAGGCGAAGCACGGCTTCACCAACGGAGTCCACGCCAACGCCTCCATCTCGCAAGTCGCCGCCGGCTGGAAATGCAGCCTCGGTCTCGGCATCTACGGCACCAAGGGCAGCCTGCGCTGGGATCTCCAGCAGCCGAACGAAATGATCCTCGGACGCCGCGACGAGCCGAACCAGATTCTCCAGCGCGCCACGCCTGGCTTCGACGTGGACATCGCGGGCTTCAGCGACTATCCCGGCGGCCACCCCGAAGGTTTCGCCGACGCGCACAAGATGCACTACCGCGCCGTCTATGAGCACATCATCAGCGGCCGCAAAACTCCCCTGCTCTTCGCCACCGCGGAGGACGGCCATCACGAGGTGAAACTGTGCGAAGCGATTTTGCAGAGCAGCCGGAGGAAGGGGTGGGTGAAAGTTTGAAGCAGCGTGGTGAGGCAAGACTCCGTCGAGCCAGCCCATTTGGTGGGGTGAGACTCCGTCGAACCCTCACTGCCCCCTGGGGCCGCTCGCCTCTCCCGCCGCTGCGGGCTGCTTCACCTCGTGGCTGGGCGCATTTTACGACTGTTGCAACCCAGCCGCGAAGCGGCCCAGGAAATTAGCCAGACACGAAGTGTCTGGTTTGGGAATCGACACTGGGTGCATCCTGAAAGGACACCGCAGTTCCGCAGTCCCGCCGGGACGGAAATACTTTCCAACCGCCCACCCGGCACTTCGTGCCGGGCTAATTTCCTGCGGTCGCTTCGCGACCAAAAGCCACAGCCGAGACGTAACGACAACAGTGGCAAGATGCACCCCTCGTGGCTGCCGGTTTAACAAAGTGCGTGCGAAAATTCTGGCCTCAATTAAATGTCGGACATGCGTGCAAATAATTCCGGCGTCGTGTTGCTCCGTATCATCGGTGTCGTCGCGGTCATGGCCTGGGCGGGCCTCGCGCCCGCCGCCGACGCGCGGAAGGTTCGCGAGACTGATATTTCCTTCCGCCACGAAATCCAGCGCGCCATCGAGAAGGGCAATGATTACCTCCAGGGTGCGCAGAACAGCAACGGCTGGTGGTCCACGCCGGATCATCCGAGCGTCACCGCACTCGCGCTGTCAGCCATGATGGGCGAGCCGGAGGCGCGCCTGAAAAATTCCGTCGGAGTGAAAAAGGGTTATGCCTACGTCCTCAGTTGCGCGCAGCCCGATGGCAGCATCTACGTGACGAACCTCCAGAATTACAACACCTCGATTTCCATGATGGCGTTGCTCGCCGCGCATGATCCGAAGCATGACGCCGTGTTGCGCCGCGCGCGCGCCTACGTCGTCGGCTCGCAGGTGGACATGGGCGAGAAAGGCCGGCTCGACACGCCCTATGACGGCGGCGTCGGCTACGGGAGCAAGTATCCGCACTCGGACATGAACAACACGCTCACGGCGCTGGAGGCGCTGCACTACTCGAAGCATCTCGTGCAGGATCAGCCCGGCGCGCAGGACTTGAACTGGGCCGCCGCCGCGCAGTTTCTTGCGCAGTGCCAGCAGTTGCCCTCGAACTCACAGGACTGGGTTTCGCAGGACGCGAAGGATCGCGGCGGCTTCGTTTATTACCCCGGCCACAGCATGGCCGGCGGCGTGACCAACTCCAGTGGCCAGGTCGCGCTCCGCTCCTACGGCAGCATCAGCTACGCGGGGCTGCTCAGTTACATTTACGCGGACGTGAAACAATCCGACCCGCGCGTGCAAGCCGTGATGGACTGGCTGCGCGCGAATTACTCACTCGAAGAAAATCCCGGCCTGGGGCCGCAGGGCTACTTCTACTACCTCCACCTGATGACGAAGGCGCTCCACGCCGCGCGCATGGAAAGTTTCGAAGTGAAGGACGGACGCAAAGTTGACTGGCGGCGCGAAGTCGCGGTGCGGCTGATCAATCTCCAGAAGGCCGACGGCTCGTGGCAGAACGAGAACGGGCGCTGGTGGGAAAAAGATTCCAACCTCGTGACCGCCTACGCGGTGCTCTCGCTGGAAATTATTTACCGGGGGATGTGACCGGGAGCGCCGCTCGTCCGGCCTCAAAAAAGCCGCCCACATTTCTGCGGGCGGCATCCATTCCAAAATCCGGCGGGACGCCGGCGGCACGCTAGGGCTGGTCGTATTCCCCGAGCGGGCGAATCCAGATGTTGCGGAAGCGCACGGGATTGCCGTGTTCGTACAGTTCGATGAAACCCTTCTCCTGCGGCTTGCCGTAAGCGGGCGCGGCCTGGTGCTGGGTGTTGCCGAGGAGTTCGCGGCGGTTATGCACCACCACGCCATTGTGGAACACCGTGAGGGCACCCTTCTTCGCCAGCTTTTTGTCGGCGTCCCAACGCGGCGCTTCAAAAACAATGTCGTAGGTCTGCCACACGCCGGGCGGACGGCTGGCGTTCACCAGCGGCGGCGTCTGCGCGTAAATCGCGGCGGCCTGGCCGTCCGGGTAGGTCTTGTTGTTGTACGAATCGAGCACCTGGATTTCGTAGCGTCCGAAAATGTTCACGCCGTTGTTGCCGCGGCCCTGGCCGTCACCCACGACTTTCTCCGGCGTGGCGAATTCGAGATGCAGTTGGAAGTCGCTGAACTCGTCCTTGGTGCGGATGACGCCGCTCTTCGGCGTCGTCTCCATGTAACCGTTCTCCAGCTTCCACTTCACCTCGCCGCCATTGCCGCTCTTCCACTTGGAAAAATCCTTGCCATCGAACAGCACCGCGGCATCAGACGGAGCGGCCGCCATGTCGCTGAAAGTGGCGCCGGAAGTGATCACGCGCGGCTGCGGTCGGTCCCCGTCGTGGACGTGCCAGGGCGTGCCGGGAATCATCGGGGTGGTTTTGTAGCCGAGCGATTTCTGATCGGCGGCGGTGAGTGAAGTCGCCGCGAGGGCGACGAGAGACAGAATGATTTGTGGCGTCATGCGCAATGTGCTCATGCGCGAAAGTTTTCGCACCCTGAGGAAAAAGGCAATGGCGGACTTGGTCGAGGGTGTGATTGGAAGTGGCGGGCAGGAGCGCGGCCTTCAGGCCGCTTCAACGCCCAACAGACCGAGGGTTTCTGAACTTCCAGTGCCTTCCCGCCCAGGCACAGTGAAGCGGCGTGAACGCCGCGCCCCTGCGTGGTTGACCGCCACTTTCAATCACACCCCTTGGTCGAGGGACAGGCCGGGCGCATCCGTCCACTGTTGGCGAAAACGGCGGAGGAGCCTCTTTGGCCATCTGGCCTTGCGCTTGCGGGAGGAGACGCCTATGACCCGGCAGTGGATCGCCCAGCGCCTGGTCATGGGCAGCGCCAGTTACATTTCACACCTGACCGCGAAGGAGAAGGATTGTTGTGAGGACTACCCTTTACTCATTTGCAATCCGCATGTTTCACCGATTTTTTCCGCGCGCTTCGCCCTGCTCAATTCCCACTGCCTTGGCAGATCCGCCTCCGAAACTTCAGCGATTGCGCCTGCTTCACCCACTATTCAACTACATTCCTAAACAGGCATGGAACGCGCTTCTGGATCAGAGCATGGCGTCTGCCGACCGGAACTTGGGTTCAAGGAGTGACTGGCAGAGTCAGCTAGAAACATTGAGAAATTATGAGAACCATAATCGGCGCCCTGCTTTTAACAGTCATGTCGCTCACGACTTTCGCTGCTGACACGAACAAAACGCACAAGGTGCTTTTTGAATTCACATCGCCAGGCAAGGAGGCAAGCACGGGGGTTCTCAACAACATCGAGAATGTGCGGAAGGCACTCGGGACGGGCACGCAGGTGATTCTCGTCGCTCATGGGCCGGGCATTGCTCTGCTGCAAAAAGCGGGCAACGAGAGCGCGGAACGAATGCGGAAACTCGCCGACGCGGGCGTGGTGTTTGCCGCGTGTGAAAACACGATGAAGAGAAAGAACTTAGACAAGGCGGACCTCGTCACCTTCAGCACCACGGTTGATTCTGGTGTCGCGGAAGTGGTGCGGCGTCAGGAGGCAGGCTGGTCTTACGTGAAGAGTGGCCATTAACGAAACTTCGCAACAGGAAACTCATGTCGCTCATCTTTGAACAGATTCACACGCCGGGGATTGCGCAGCTTTCGTATTTGGTGGGCGATGATTCCAAGGGCGTGGCCTGCATCATCGACCCGAGGCCCGATGTGGATTGCTACCTGGAACTCGCCCGGAAGCACGCGGTTTCCATCACGCACATTTTTGAGACGCACATTCACGCGGATTTTCTCAGCGGCGGCCTGGAACTGAAGCGGCGGCTGCCTTCGGCCAAGGTGTTTTCGAGTTACGAAGGCGGCGCGCGGTATGGATTTGATAATGAGAAGTCGAAGGACGGAGATACGTTCGAGTTCGGCGATTCAATTTTGACGGTCAAACACACGCCAGGCCACACGCCGGAACACATTGCTTTCGTGGTGGCGGAGAAGAAGCGGCCTAAGACGCCGTGGGGTGTGTTCAGCGGTGACAGCTTGTTCGCTGATTCAGCGGGACGGCCGGACATCATCGGGAGCGAGCGGGAAACGAAGAAGCTCGCGTCGCAGCTTTTCACGACGATGACGGAGTTCTACGCGAAGCTTGACGATGGCGTGACCATTTATCCGGGACACGGGGCGGGTTCGTCCTGCGGGCCAGACATTGGAGATCGTCGCAGCACCACCATCGGCTACGAGAAGAAGCACAATGCGTTTCTCCAGTTCCAGAACGAAAAGGAGTTCGTGGAATACACGACTTCGACCGCGACGCCGGTGCCGGCTTATTACGTGCCAATGAAGAAGGTGAACCAGAAGGGTCCACCGACTTTCGGCAACATGCCTCCTGTGCCGGCGCTGCCGGCCAAGAGTTTCAAGGAAGCCATCGAACAGCGAGGCACGGTGCTCGTAGATACGCGGCTGATGCTGGGCTTCGGAGGCGGACACATCAAAGGCGCGCTGAACATCGGCGCACGTGAAGAGTTGTCACCGTGGGGCGGCTGGATGTTGAAGTTCGATGACTCATTGCTGCTCGTTTTGGAGACAGACGAGAATTTGGAAAAAGTGGTGCGTTACCTGTGGCGCGTTGGGATGACGAAGTTCGCGGGGTATCTCGTGGGCGGAATGAAAGCGTGGGACAACGCCGGTTTTGAGTTGGACGACGTGCCGCAGATTACCGTCCACGATTTGAAGAAGGCGGGCAGTAAGGTGCAAATCCTCGATGTCCGCGCGCCAGATGAATGGAAGTGCGGGCACATTCCAGGCGCCAAGCACTTCTTTGTTCCGGACGTGCGCGAGAACGTGGACAAGTTCGATAAGGCTAAACCTCTCGCTGTCTATTGCGACAGCGGCTATCGGGCGAGCCTCGCGGCCAGCATCCTTAAGCAGGAGGGATTCACGAAAGTTCACAACGTGCCGGGAAGCTGGCAGGCGTGGAAGAAAGCGGGCTATCCGATTGAAGGAGAAATCAGCAAATGAACCTGTCACGGCGCTCACCTTTACTCATCAGCGTAATCACACTCGTTCCGGTGTGCCTGGCCAATGCTGCTGAAGCTGTTGATGCACGCAATTACCCCGGCCCGGCATGGTCGCCTTACATCGTGGGCGCGTGCATTGGCGTTTTGTCATGGCTGACGTTTTATTTTTCGGACAAGCCGATTGGTGCCTCGTCGTTCTACGCGACAGTGGCCGGGTTCATCGGGAAGCTGTTTGCCAAACGGCACGTTGAATCGCTGGCTTACTTCAAAGAGAACCCGCCGCGTGTCGGTTGGGAATTCGTCTTTGTTTTAATGGCGATCGTTGGAGGAGGCATCGCGGCGCTCACGGGCGGTGAGTTCGTGAATGAATGGATTCCTCCGATGTGGGAAGCGCGCTTTGGCGACGGCATTGCGCTCCGTGCCTCGGTCGCCTTCGGCGGCGGCATCCTCATGGCATTCGGCGCACGGATGGCGGGGGGTTGCACCAGCGGACACGGCATCAGCGGGACCATGCAACTCAACGTCGCGTCATGGATTGCCGTGATTTGTTTCTTCATCGGCGGCATGGCCGTGGCCTTTCCCCTCTTCAAACTCTGACCACGCCATGATTGATCCCGGCAAAGCAGTGAAGCAATCGACGGAGAAGCCAGAGCCGCCTGTAGCCGGTGCGTCCAAGCTGATCACCGGCGCGATATTCGGTTTAGCGTTCGGCTTCCTTCTTCAGAAAGGCGGTGTTGGGAAGTTCAACATTCTCATCGGTCAGCTTCTACTCCAGGATTTTACCGTCGCGAAAATCATGCTCACCGCGATTGTTGTCGGCATGGTGGGAATATTTATCCTTCATCACTTCGCAAAGGTGAACCTGCACATCAAGCCGACCAGAATTGGATCCAATGTCATCGGAGGATTGTTCTTTGGGGCGGGCTTTGCGCTCATTGGTTATTGCCCCGGCACGGCTGCCGCCGCCATTGGGCAAGGAAGTTGGGACGCACTGTTCGGGATGGCGGGACTGGTCGCAGGGTCGTGGATTTTCGCTGAGTTCTCCGGCGCGCTGAAGAAAACGGTTCAGAAATGGGGCGATATGGGGAAGGTCTTGGTGCCTGATTTGATGCACGCGCCTCGCGGCATTTTCGTGGCGATTGTGGCCGTGCTGCTCACGGCGGGGCTGTTCGTCATGGAAAGGATTTTCCCCCGGTGACCTTGCTCCGCCGCACAGTCTCAAAGCGGAAAGCCGCACTCCTTTCGCCAGGTGGATTAATCGTGCGCGAGCGGGTGCCGTTGAATCTGGAAACGCCCTTCGGCTCGTTGAAAGGGTTTATCACGCCGACAGAGCACTTCTTCGTGCGGTGTCACTCGACAATCCCAGAAATGGACGTGAAGAAGTGGCGATTGAAGCTCGAAGGCGAAGTTGAGAAGCCGCTGAAGCTGTCGATGCGAGACCTTCGGAAAATGGAATCGGTCACCATTCCTGTAACGTTGGAATGCGCAGGGAACGGACGGGCCTTCCTCACGCCCCAGATGAGCGGGGCGCAATGGGAGCGTGGCGCGGTCAGCAACGCCGAATGGACCGGCGTGCGATTGACTGAGGTATTACGCAGGGCGGGTCTGAAAGACACTGCACTCGAATTGATTTTTGAAGGCGCCGACCAAGGGGAAATCAAGGATCTACCGGGCCCATCCGGGAAAATTCATTACGCGCGCAGCATGCCGGTGGAAAAGGCAGCGGATGACGTTCTGCTCGCTTTCAAAATGAACGGCGAAGATTTGACGCCTGAACATGGGGCGCCTGTCCGGGTCATCGTACCCGGCTGGTATGGGATGGCTTCCGTCAAATGGCTGACTCGGATCATCGCCAGCGCCCTACCGTTCAATGGCTACTATCAAACGATTGATTACGCCTATTGGGAACGCGGCCGGAGCGCACCGACACTGGTTCCAATTACGGAGATGCAGGTGAAGGCGCAGATTGCGCTCCCCGGCTTCGCCGATGCCGTTCGGGCGGGCCAAACGTATCACGTCACAGGTGCCGCGTGGACAACCGAGGCTGATATTACCAAGGTGGAAATCAGCATGGACGGCGACAACACATGGCACAACACGCGCCTGCTGGGTAAGCCGGTCCGAAACGCCTGGCGGCTTTGGGAGTATCAATGGCGCGTCCCGGCGAAACCGGGAAAGGCAACGCTCACAGTGCGCGCAACCGATTCCGAAGGACGAACACAACCGCTGGAGCGCGACAAAAATCGTGGCAGCTACATGGTGAATCACCTCGTGCCCATTGAGGTGGATGTGCGCTGATCAGGCCGGGCACTTAATTACTCAACTAAAACTGATAGGAGTTGTTGTTGCGCGCCGGCGCTGCTCAATTCGCCCGCACTTTGGCAAGTACGGAGGTGCGCTCAAGAAGGTCTTACGAGATCGATGAACGCGGAAGGCGCAATAACGGATTCCTCACCATCGATCGCCATTTTCCCCACAAACGCTCACCACCCCAATCCGCTACTCCAAGGTGGTAAGGCCAACAAAAACGTCAGGGCGGCACCACAGAGATCCAGGAAGGGGCCAAATTGACGCCGGGATGGTCCTGACGCCTCAAAGGCATTAGCCAGATCAACCGACAGCCCTTTCCAGCGGCCGTGGCTGCCCAGGAGGCGGATCGCGCCGCAGGCCACCGGCGCGTATTTGCCAACGGTGACCGGCTGGGCATGGAGCGCGCAATCAATGGTCAAATCTGAAATCTCGACACCATCCAACAGATTGGCCGAGGCCGGGCTGGTGAATTTGAGCGCGTGGCCCATCGCATAGTATTGCGTGTCGGCGGTGGCCGCGCCCACGAGTTGCAGCGTGGTGACATCAATCCCTGAACCGACAATCATCAGGCCGGACTTGAGCTGCCACCCACCCGCCACGCCATTCGCATGGCCCCGGGTCAGAAACGGGTTTCCGGCGACGGTCGGTCCCAAATGCACCTGCGTGTCGGCCGGAATGGCACTCATGACTTTATCGAACAGCAGGCGTTTCACGCGCGCGCCGGTGTGCGGGCCGGACGGGGCGGGCGCGGGTCACGGCGATCTGAACCTTGAAGGTGTTCCCAGTCACGCCGTAGATGGCAAAGACGCCGTTGTAAATGGCCGCTGCATTTCCAGTATCACCACTCAGGCGAACGAGATCGCCGTCGCTGAAACCGTGGTCGCCGTCGGTGGTGGCAACCACTTCCCGGGCGTCGCCGCTGGACATGGCAAAATCCAGAAGGGATCGCGAAGCATCAAACAGGGTGCCGGCGTGGTAAGGATCGGCGAGCCGCGTGCTGCCATCGTAGGGATCGTTAATGGTTCCCGAACCGCGCGCGCCTTCGCGGCGGAGGGCGATAAAAATTTCCCGCGCGGTCGGCGTCGTGGGAGGCGTCGGCTCTTCCAGCATCAATGCATCCATGAGGGACATGCGACAAAGTCTGGGCGGTGATACGGATGAGACTATGCGTACCCCCTCCGCTCGCCTGGTAAAAGAATAGCCGGGCCAAAAACTTATCCGCAGCGGATCAATGGAAGCGAGACGACACAGCAGGTTTGGAAGGCTGCGCTTCGAGCCGGCACCCAGAGGCACCCGACGGCGTGAACCGCGCGCGCACCCTGGGTGCATCTTGAAAGCGGCATCCACACGAGACTGAAAAGTCTCGCGCCCGGCCTCCTGGAAAGCCGGCGTTACGCCGCCCCGTTCACGGCTGCTCCGCTTTGATTTTCTCCGTCACTTCCTCGAGCTGCGCTTTGGTCGCGATTCCCGACCAGTGCGCGAGCACGGTGCCGTTCGTCCGCACGAGGTAGATGTTGGCGACCTTCCGCACCGGGCGGAACAGTTTCGTCACGTTCCCGGTCCAGTCGAGCAGCACGGGATGGGGCACATTTTTCACGAAGGCGCGCCGCACCAGCGGGCGCAACATGGCGGGTACGCCACCCAGGTCAGCCACGCCGAGGATCGCGACCGTGCCGCCGTGGAGGTCGTGCACGGGCTGAATCCATTTCTCCAACTGGTCGGAACTTTTCTGATCGGCCCAGACGATGAAACTCAGGTTCGTGCGCGGCAGCGTGAAGTGATTGGTGACGCCGTGCTGATCCACGAGCGTAAAGTCCGGCACGCTCACGGGCGCGTTCGTCCCCTGCCCGGCCTGCGCGAGCAGCGCGCCGAGCAGCAGCGAGAGCGCGGCGGGTTTCGCGTAGGTGCGCCCGCGCCACTGCGCCGGCCGCCCGCGCCAGTGCTGAAAGAGTGCGCGCCATTGAATGAACAGCAAGACCGTGACGCCGAGCGGATGGAGCAGCGCGCCCAGCCACGAATGATGGAAACGAAGGCACGCGATCCAGCGCGGCAGCCACGCCAGGAGCGCCGCGAGAGCCGCGAGCATTTTCACGGGGCCCGGCAGACCCGGCATCGCCACGAGCACGAATGGCAGGACCTGCCCGAGGCCGAGCAACGCCGTGAACGGAACGATGCGGTTCGGCGCGGCTAGTCCTTCCACGGCGTTCTTGCCCAGGCCCGAGAACACTTCATCTGCGTTGTGATACATGCGGCAGTTTGCCAGCGGCGTGGCGTCGAACAAATCTGTTTTTCGGCCGTGCCGACGGAAGGCGCGCGGCAGTTGCAAGCCGTCGTGCAACGACGCGCGAATCGCCCCGTGCCCGCCGCACGCGTGATAATCTTCCGCGCGCGCGATGAAGAGTTGCCCGCAGCCGGCGGCGAACGCGGGGTGCAAACTGCGCCGCATCCAGGCCACGGGCAAATAGCCGAGCAGCACGAAATGAATGAGCGGGAGGAGAATTTTTTCCCAGGCGGTGCCGAGTTCCTGCCGCGGGACGCCGCTCGCCAGCGCCACGTCGCGTTCGACGATGAAGTGCGCCATGCGCGCCAGCGCGTCCGGCGTGAGCCGCACGTCCGCGTCCATGAACACGAGCAGCGGCGCGGAAGCGCGCCCGGCCAGGGCGGCGCAGGAATGCTGCTTGCCGCACCAGCCCGGCGGCAACGGCGGGGCCGGCTCCAACCGGACGCGCGCATCCTGCGCCGCAAATTCCCGCACGCGTTCCGCCGTGCGATCCGTCGAGTGGTCGTCGAGAACCACGACTTCAAAGTCCACGCCCCGATTCGCGAGCACCGAGGCCAGCGCGGCGGCGATGTTGGCTTCTTCGTTGCGCGCGGGGATGAGCACGGAGACGCGCGGCAATCTTTGGCCGGGGCGCGGCGCAGCAGGTGCGCGATAGCAAAGCAGGTTGCCAAGGAACAGCGCGCAAGGAAGGAGCGCGGTGAACAGGCAGATGGTGGCGAGCATCATCATGGCGAACTCATTTCATCCCATGCTCCGGTTGAAACTTCTCTCCATTACAGGCGGCCTTCGCGCTCCGCCACAGATCGTAGATACCGCCCACGCCGCCGCGCGAACGCTCCAGCACGCGGAACGCGGCGGTGTCGCGACGGATGACCGCCGCCGCCAACTCCTCCTGCGCCGTGCGCAGACGGTTTTCGAAAAACAGCGCGGAAGCATCGGCACGCACATTTCCGGCGGGCGACTCCGTGACCAGGAACGGCTCGCCGAAGCTCACGCAAATTTCCGGCCGCTTCTCCTCCCAGAACGAATACTCGACGGCCAGCGGCAGAAAAGTCGCGGTTCGGACGCGCGCCGCGAGATGGGCCAGCCCGCTGCGGAACAGCACGGGCCGTTCGCGCGCATCGGCGAAGCGGCCTTGCGGCGTGAGCCACAGCGCGGCATTCGGACGCGCCAGCGCTTCCGTGGAGCCGCGCAAGAATTCCACCGCCCCGCGCGCGCGGTGCTGTTCCACCGGAAAGAAACCGAGCTTGCGGAAGAACGGGTACTTCGCCAGCGCCTCCGCATCAATCGGCGCGAACGATTCGCGCTGCATGAAGAAGCGGTTGCGGAGCACAAGACAGATCATGGGGTCCCACCACGAGGCGTGATTCAGAAAGACGACCAGCGGCGCGGACGAGAGCGGTGGCGGCGGTCGCAACACGCGCACGGCGTGAAAGTTTTTTCGCACGTACCGCTCCGCATAAGCCGAGAACCAGCGCATCCACAACGACGAGACGGCCGGGGAGCAACGGGCTGTTCGTGCGGAAGACATGGCGCGGATATTTAAGCCGCCGCGTTCTCGTGCGACAACGGGTCAGTGGCTGGCCCGGGAAGTTTTTCCCGGTCTTGATGCAGCGCGTCGGCCGCGATCCAGCCAGACATCAGCGCCATCGGCATGCCTGGTCCTGGATGCGCCGAACCGCCCGCGAGATACAGCCCGCGCACGTCGGGACTGCGATTCCCCGGCTTGAATGCGCCGAGAAATTTCCCGTGGCTCGCCAGTCCGTAGATCGCGCCATTCAACACGCGGTAGCGATCATGGATGCTCTGCGGCGTGAGCGCGTCCTCGCACACGATGCGTTTTTCGATGTCCTCCAGGCCCGCCACACGCTTGAGTTTTTCGATGATCGTCTGGCGGTAGCGCGGCAGCATCTCGCGCCAATTGTGATTCGGGCGCAGATAAGGCGTGTGTACCAAAACGTAAAGCGCCTCGCCACCGCTCGGTGCGACGCCCGGCTCCGTCCGCGCCGGAGCACAGACATAGCACGTCGGATCGGGCGCGGGTTCGCCTCGCTTGTAAATGAAGTCGAACTCCTCGTGCGGATCGCGTGAGAAAACAAAGTTGTGATGCAGCAAATGATCGTAGCCGCGATTCAGGCCGAGGTAGAGCACCACGCCGGAACACGCGGCCTCGTATTTGCGCCGCTTCTCGAAACGCTTCCGGGGAATTCCGCCCACGAGTTCGCGGTGCGTGCGCACGGTGTCGCAGTTCGAGACCACGGCGCGCAACGGCACGAACCCGTCGGCGGCGGTCTCCACTCCGATGGCCTCAGTCCCGCGCAGGCGAATCTGCGTCACCTCGGTTCCGGTGCGGAACTGGACGCCGAGTTCCTCCGCCAGCTTGCGCAAGGCGCGCGGCACGGCGCCGGTCCCGCCCTTCGGATAACACACGCCTTCCTTCGTCTGCATGGACGCGATGCCGCACAGCACGGCCGGCGACTGGTCCGGTGCGGAGCCGACGTATTGCGTAAAATGATCAATCATCTGCGCCACGCGCGCGTCCGGCACGTAGCTGCGCACCATCGAGGCCACGCTGCGGCCCATGCGCATCGAGAGCACGTCGCGCAGCGTGCTCGCGCTGAAGGAGTTGGACAGGTCGAACATGTCGCGCAGGCCGCCGATGGATTTGTAGAAATAAAATTTGTCCGAGATGCGGTGCAGTATCTCCGCATGCCGCAGGAAGTTGCCGTAGCCCTCCACGCTGTCCGGCGCGAACGCGGCCAATTGCCGCGTCATGTCGGCGAGGTTCTCGCGAAGATCGAGCGTTGTGCCGTCCTCGAAGAAACAGCGCCACTGGGGGTCGAGGCGGATGAGTTCGAGGTAATCTTCCAGCCGCCGGTTCGCTTCGCCAAAGATCCGGTGCAGCACTGAGGGCACGGTGAGAATCGTCGGCCCCATGTCGAAGCGGAAGCCGTCGCGCTCCAGCACCGCCGCCTTGCCGCCGAGCCAGTCGTTGCGCTCGAAGAGCACCACGCCGTGGCCGCGCGCCGCGAGCGTGCAGGCGGCGGCGAGTCCGCCCAGTCCTCCGCCGATGATGCCAATTTTGTCCGAGGTCGGGTTCATGATTTTCTCCGTTGGCGCGCGGCGCGAATGAGCGCGAGCGCGGATTTCAGCCGTGTGCTCCACTTCGGAGCGTGAGTCAGGGAAAGAAACTGGGTGAAGAATTCCGCGTCGCCATCGCGCGGGGCGGCGTAGTGCGGACGCCAGTGGCCGCGCCGCGTGATCACGACTTTCGGCACGGTGAGATCAAGCAGGCCCTCCGCGCCGCGCGTCACGCCGAAGCCGCTCTGCTGGCGTCCGCCGAAAGGCAGGCGCGGATCGGCGGTGGGGGCGATGAGGTCATTGATGACCACGCTGCCCGCGTTGATGCGCGCGGCGAAGGCGCGCGCGTCCACCTCGTCCACGGAGAAAACGCTCGCGCCGAGGGCGTAGGGACACTCTTCGTTCGCGGCCAGCGCGTCGCGGTCACTGCTCACGCGGACCACGGCGGCGACGGCGGAGAAATGATCCTCGCGCAGCAGGCGCAGACCGGGTTGGGCGTCGGTGATGAGCAGCGGCAACGTGGCTTCACCGAGGTGATTCACTTTTCCGATCAGCACGCGCGCGCCTTGGGCGGATGCTTCCGCCACCAGGGCCGCGACTTTTTCACCCGAAGCCGGCCACGAAGAACCCTCAGCAAAACAGTGCAGGCATTCCGCCTCGAACTCCGCCGCGCGCGACTCGTGCACGAAGACGCGGCGCGGGGCGATGCAGGTCGCGCCGCGATTCAAGCGCAGGCCGAAGTGCAGCGCGCGCGCGGCCAGCGGCACATCGGCGTCGGCGCGCACGAACATCGCGTCGCAGCCGGAGAGTTCCATCGTCGCGGGCACGAGGTGCTGGGCGCAGGCGTGGAGAATTTTCTGACCGGTCGCGGCGGAGCCGGTGAAGACGACTTTGTCCACGCCCGCAGTGAGCGCGGCGTGAACGGCGCTGGCGTGCTCGTCGAGTTTCGTCACGAGCGCACCGGGCAGTTCTGCCGCGCGCAGCAGATTCAGCAGCGCGTCCACGGCCGCGCTCCCGCCAGGCGCGGGCTTGAGGAGGACGGCGTTGCCGGCGGCGAGCGCCTGCACGAGCACCACGCCGGGGAGGAAGATCGGGTAGTTCGACGGCGCGACCACGAGCACGACGCCGCACGGCTCGCGATGCACCTGCGCGCGCGTGTCGCGCAGCCAGAGCGGGATGGGGCCGCGCGGGCGGCGAGCCGGCGCGAGAATTTTTTCCGCCTCGTGCTCCAGAAATTTACACGCCTCGGCCAGCGGGAGGATTTGCGCGGAGAGAATTTCCACCGCCGCCGTCTCGCTCGACGGTTGCAGCGCGCGCACCAGTTCCGTCGCATGAGTGGCGAGGGCGTGACGAAAGTTTTTGATCCTGCGCAACCGCTCGCGCACCGGCGTCGCCGCCCACTGCTGCTGCGCCGCGCGCACCGGCCCGAGGTCGGGAGCCGCCACACGCACAGCAGCGAGCGCGGACGGCGGCTCGCCATCCAGCACTTCATTGAAATGAACGATGGGGATTTGCATCACGCGGTCTCCAGCAGGGCGGTGCGTTCCTCGGACATGGCAAACGAACGGTTCTTCGGCTCGGCCAGCGGCATTCCAAAATCCTCGAGCACCAGGCGCGAGCTGATGCGGGCGGACTCAAAAATCACCGGCAGGCCGCTGCCCGGATGCGTGCCGCCGCCGACGAGATACACGCCATCGAGGTCTTCAAAACGGTTGCGCGGGCGCAGGTGCAGAAGCTGATCGAGCGAGTGCGCGAGGTTGAACGTCGCACCGAGATGAATCTCAAATTGCTGGTCCCAATCGTTGGGCGTGATCACGCGCTCAACGCGGATGCGACGCTCGACATCGGTGAAGCCGGCCTTGGCGATTTGTTGCAGCGCCAGCTTGCGATAGCGCGCCGTCTCGCGCCGCCAGTCCACGTTCGGATGCTGATGCGTGACGGGCAGCAGCACGTAGAGCGCGCTGCGGCCGCGCGGCGCGAGCGTCGAGTCGGTCACGCTGGCGTTCTGCACGTAGAACGACGGTTCTTCGCTAAGGACGTGGCGGTTCTCGATGTCGTCGAGGTTCTGCGTGTAATCCTTGGCGATGAAAATGTTGTGATGCGGCAGGTCGTATTCGCCATCGAGGCCGAGGTAGAGCATGAAGGTGGAGCACGAGAATTTCTTCTTCGCAATCTTCCGGTCGCTCCAGCGCGAGCGCAGATGATCGGGGACGAGCCGTTGCATGGCGCGGGCGAAATCACCATTCATCACCACGGCGTCGGCACGGTGAACTTCCGTCGCGGTGCGGACGCCGACCGCGCGCTTGCCCTCGAAGATAATTTCTTCCACCGGTTCGTTGAGCAGGATTTCCACGCCACAACGCTGGGCCACGCGGGCCATGGCGTGGCTAATTTCCGCACAGCCGCCGACGGGGTGAAACACGCCGTGCTCGTACTCGAGGAAGGAGAGAATCGAGAACAGGCTCGGACAGCGGAACGGCGACATGCCGAGATATTTCGACTGGAAGCAGAACGCGAGACGCACCCGCTCGTCGCGGAAGAAGCGTTTCAGATACGCGTCAATGCTCTGATGCGGGCGAAGCATCGGGAGCATTTTCAGCAAGCGCGCCGAGAGCAGATCGCGCCAGCCGTGGTAAGCCTGTCCGAGACAGGGTTCCATCGCCATCATCTTCGCGCGGTTCTCGGCGAGGAAGCGTGCAAAGCCGGGCGCGTCTGCGGGAGCAAGGCGGCTGATCTCCTGTTCCATGCGCTTGAGGTCCGGCGTGGCGTCCATCTGTCCGCCGGAGCCGAAAAGAATGCGATACTGCGGATCGAGGCGGATGAGTTCGACTTCATCGCGCAAGTTTGCGCCGGCCATTTGGAAAATTTCCTCCAGCACGCGCGGGTAGAGAAAGAACGTGGGGCCGACATCGAATTTGTAGTCGCCCAGTTCGAGACGGCTGGTGCGTCCGCCGAGTTTGTCGGCGCGTTCGAGAACCTTCACCCGCACGCCGGAGGCGGCGAGGAGAATGGCACTGGCCAGCCCGCCGGGGCCGGCACCGATGATGATGACTTCTTTGCTCATGGGCGTGGGGAGGTTGGTTGAACGAAGCGCGGTTGCACAGAACCGAGTCCGCCGTCCACGGCGATGACCTGTCCGGTGACGAAATTATTTCCCGGCTCCAGCAGCCAGGCGATGGCGGAGGCGACGTCGTCGGGTTCGGCAATGCGACCGAGCGCGTGCATCGCCGTGGAGGCGGCGAGCGAGGCGGGATTCGCCGTCAACGACGTGGTGAGCGGCGTGCGGGTGAGTCCCGGCGCGACGCAGTTCACGCGCACGTTTTGCCGCGCGTAGGTCGCGGCGGCGGAGCGCGCGAGTCCGATGAGTCCAGCTTTCGCGGCGGCAATGGCTTCGTGGTTGGCGATGCCGAACTGCGCCGCCGAAGAAGAAACCAGCACGATGGAACCGCCCGCCGGCTGGCGCATCATCGTCGCGGTCGCCGCGCGCACGACGTGGAAAGCTGACGTGAGATTGGTGAGCAAGGTCGCGCTCCACTCGGCGTCCGTGGTCAGGTGCGCGGGCTTGAGCAGCAGCGAGCCGACGCAGTGCGCGACGCCATCCACGCCGCCGAATTTTTCCGTCGCTAGTGCAAACACGCGCCGCACGTCTTCGGGGATCGTCGCATCGGCTTGGACCGTGAGGATGTTCGGCGAAGCATCCGCGAGCGCGCGCAGCGAATCTTCCGAGCGCCCGGCGACCACAAGCTGCACGCCGCGCGCGTCCAGCCGACGGCACAGCGCGGAGCCGATGCCTCCGGTGCCGCCGAACAAAATGTTGACTGGAGTTGATGTCATGGGGCGCTGCGACGTTCGTTGCGTCGAGACTTTGTCGAGGCAGAAGACTCATGTCAACTTTTGTCTTGTTCAGTTTAATTCCAAATTGAAGGGTAATTTATGATTATCTTCTTCGAATCCATGAAAACTGTTGAACTGTGTTTAGCATTTGTCTATGTAATGAAGCAATGTCTCAGGCACATCATTCCATCCAGAGCGTGGCGCGGCGCACCGGTCTGACCGTCCACGCGATTCGTGTCTGGGAGAAGCGCTATGGGGCCGTGAAGCCGAGCCGCACCGACACCAACCGGCGGCTTTACACCGACGCCGAGATCGAGCGGCTGCAATTGCTGCGGCGCGCGACGGAGGCCGGTCACAGCATCGGCACCATCGCCACCCTGAAGAACGCGCGCCTGACGGAACTCGCCGCGCCCCCCACTGAATCTCCGCGCGCCCGCACGGCCACCGCGCGCGGAAAAAGTGCGGAGGAATTCGTCCAACAGTGCATCGCGGCCACGGAGAAGCTGGACGCGCTCGCCTTCGAGGACGCCTTGCACCGCGCCACCGTCGCGCTTGGACAGCACGGATTGCTCGAACAAGTGGTGGCCCCGGTGGCGCAGGCGATTGGCGACTTGTGGCGCGACGGCACGATCACGGCGGCGCATGAACATTTTGCCAGCGCGGCGATCCGGGTTTTCCTCGGTCACGCCTCGCGGCCCTTCGCGCTGCCGACGAATGCGCCCCATCTGATCGTGGCGACGCCCGCCGGGCAGTTGCACGAGCTGGGCGCAGTGATGGTCGCCGCCGCCGCGACCGACCTGGGCTGGCGCGTGACGTATCTGGGAACGAGTTTGCCGGCGGCGGAAATTGCCGGCACGGCCATGCACAGTTCCGCCCGCGCCGTGGCCCTCAGCATTGTCTATCCCGCCGATGACGAACAATTGCCGGGCGAACTGGAAAAACTCCGCCGTTACCTGCCCGCCGAAGTGACCATCATCATCGGGGGCCGCGCCTCGGCTTCCTACGAGGAGGCCATCAAACGCATCGGCGCGACGCGCTCCGGCAGCCTGAGCGAATTTTGCGATCAGTTAAATGCCCTCCGCAAACTGCCCAAACGAAAGATCGTCAGCTCATGAAAAAATTCTTCTCACGCAACATCACTTCCGCAGGACGCTGGATGCGCGCGGTGCTCGGGCTGGTCTTGCTGATCGGCGGGATCATTGCCGTGCGCCAGATCGCGTGGCTCGGCGTGGTGCTGCTTGCCTCCGCCGGGTTGGTTCTATTCGAAGCGGCGCGCGGCTGGTGTTTCCTGCGCGCGTGCGGGATCAAGACGAAGCTCTGAGCCGCCGTGTGCGAACATCTCTTCCGATCTGAACTGTGGCTGCCGCGCCCGCGCGAGGAAGTGTTCAACTTCTTCGGCGACGCGCGGAACCTGCAAGCGATCACGCCGCCCTTCCTCAACTTCGTCGTTCTCACGCCCGCGCCCATCGAGATGCGGGCCGGGACGCTCATTGACTACAAGTTGCGCGTGCGCTGGATTCCCTTTCGCTGGCGCACCCTGATCCGCGAATGGGAGCCGCCATTTCGTTTTGTGGACGAACAGTTGCGCGGCCCCTACCGCCAGTGGATTCACGAGCACACCTTTGGGGAACGCGACGGCGGGACGCTGGCCCGGGATGTCGTCCGCTACTCCGTGTTCGGCGGTGCGCTCATTGACCGGCTTTTCGTCCGCCGCGATGTGAAGAAAATTTTCGCGTATCGCACTCAACGCTTGTTGGAATTACTCGGCCCCGCCCCTGCCAGCCCTGCTCAAGAAGAGCAAAACAGGCCGCCCGCCTGAGCGAACGGCCTGCGTCTCACGGCGCTGATTTCAAGCTCCCGTCAACCGCACGGCGGGCAGGGCCGGCGGCAAATACGCTCCGCCCATCGCCTTCACATGTAGCGCGCGGCGGCGGCAACTGGTGAACACGGCCAGGTTAAAGAAGTGCATCGCGCCCAGCACCAGCAGCACGAGGCCGACCTTGGTGCTCAGGCTCTCCAGCGCCTCCTTCATGTCACCCGCCAGCACGCCGAAGCGCAGGGCCAGCGTCACAAAGCCGACATTGATCAGGTAGAAGCCGACGACCAGCAGATGATTCACCGAGTCGGCCAAGCCCTCGTTCCCGTGGAAGCAGTCCACGAGGAAGATGCGTCCGTTCTTGTGCAGGGTGCGCGCCACCCAGACGGTGAGGGCAATGCTGATGATGAGATAGGCCAGGTGAGTCCAGAGGATCAGTTTCATAAGTTTCCTTTCCGGTTGTGTGTCAGTAGTTTCTGTCACGACAGAAATCTAAGAAGTCTCTTCTCATGTGGCAAGCACCAACTGGCCGGTGCTCCCCGGCCGGGCACGGGAAGGGCCTCGGGATCAGAACACCGGCCCGAGACTGGAAAATCTCGGAACCGGCCAACGGGTCAGCCGGCCTGGCGTCGCACGGTGGCCCCGCAGCGGTGTTTCGAGGGCGCGCCCCGCGATTCCCCTCAAGTCCCGGCCCGCACCCGCCGACGTTACCACTGTCACGAAAATGATTTTTTTATGGGCAGCACTGTAGCCACTGAGCGATCGAAGATTTTGCTGGTCGATGACGATCAGGATTTCCTGGAAGTTTACTGGGAGATTCTGAAGACGTTGCCGAGCGGCCCCGGCGTGCACACCGCCTCGACCGGCGCCCGCGCGCTGGCGATGCTCGAATCCGAGCCGTTCAACCTCCTCATCGTCGATCTCAACATGCCGAAGATGGACGGCCTCCAGGTCATCGCCATCGCCCGCCGCAAGTATCCCGCGCTGCGAGTCGTGGTGTGGACGTGCATCGCGGACGAGCAGTTTCGCGCCCGCGCCTACGGCATGGGCGTCGATCAATACTGGCAGAAGCCCGCCTCGGAACAGGAGCGGCAGCATTTCATCGATTCGATTGGTTCCCTGCTCGAACGCGAGGCGCACTCCGGTTTTCGCGGCGTGCAGAGCAAGAGCCTCGTGGATTTGATCCAGCTCGAATGTCTTTCGCAGAATTCCACCACGCTCAAGATCTGCCAGGGGGCCGAGACGGGGAAAATCTGGATCGAAGGCGGAGAAATTTTTGAAGCGGAAGTCGATGAACTGAAAGGCGAGGCCGCCTTCCGCAAAATTCTCGGCTGGAAGACGGGCAACTTTGAATTGCAGCCCGGCGAACACACGAAGCAGCGCGCCATCTTTAGTTCGTATCAGGCGCTGCTGTTGGAAATTGCCCAGGAGATGGACGAGGCGGGCGGCCCGGATGGCAGCGGCCTAAACACGAGGCTGGACGCGCCTTCGCCGCTCATGAGCCTGACCCGTTTCAATGGCGTGCAGTTTGTTCTCTCCGTCGGCCCCGGCCCGAAGTGCGAGACGAAATCGTGGGGCCTCGAAGCTCCCGACCACGTCGCCGAATGGGCGCAGCAGTCGCTCAAGGACTTCGCCGCCTTGGGCGATAAACTTCATGTGGGACACATGCAACAAATGACCGCACTCAGTCCGGCGAATCACGTCGCGCTCGCCGGCTCGCCCAAGGGCGAGTTGTGCGTGGGCTTCCGCTCGAACATGAAATCCGACGAGGTGCGAGAGACCATGAGAAACATCCTGGTGAAATGGGCCGCATGAAAAACATCTTCCGACGCAAATTCACGGGCCAGCCGGCCAAACTGCCCTCGGGCGCGTTCGCCCTCGACCGCGATGGCAAAGTGGTGGTGTCCACGCTGCCGCAAAATTTTCCGCAGAATGAAATGAAGGAAATCGGCGCGCGGGTGCTCGCCTTCTTTCGTGGCGCGCAGCAGGCCCAGATGCCGCTGCACGAACTGAATGTCTATTACCCAACCTTGAAAGTGACTGCCCGCTGTCTGCGGGGCGGCGCGATAATTTTTCTCTCTCCGCAAACGTTGCCCAAAAACTGAATTTGATATGAGTGCCAAAAAAGTCGAAGAAATCGTCCTCCGGATGGAGAACTATCTGGAGTGCTGGAAGCAGTTCAACCACTACCTCGGGCTGGCGCGCTTCAAAAAGTTCACCCTCGATGACGAGAACCAGTTCATGGAGATCAAGAGCGTCATCACCCAGGAGTTGGAACTCATCCTCACCGTGACGGAGGGCGCGCAGGTGTCGCGCGACGACGTTCACAATCTGCTGGCCGCCGTGCCCTCCATGCGCTTCCTGAGCGAGAGCAACGAGGGCGTGCTGCGCAACGTGGAGAACCAGTGGCACAAACTGTTCATCAGTTGGCAGTCCATCCTGGGCCAGATGAAAGTGCAGGCGCGCAAGACCGAGACGAAGGGGTTCTTCGCCACGCTGGTCGGAAAATAGATTTCACACACGAACCAAGCGCGGAGCGTCTTCGGATTCTCCGCGCTCTTTGTTTTTCGGGAAAAGCTGGCGCATGGAAACAGCACGTCGAATGACGCCTCAATGGTAGGGCGTCGCTGTCCGCAGCGCGCCGGGTTGAGGCCGCCGACATTTTCAAAGTTCCTCCCGATTCCAGCGCCGCGCAGTGAGGACACCGCGCCCTACCTTGCAAAGTTGGCCTTCAGCGTTTCTCAGCGGTGATCACGCTGCGAGCAGCCGCCGTGGGCTTGAAATGCACCTTCACAAATCCAGCGTCGGTTAAAAACTCCGTCATCTCCCCTGCCCCGTAGCAGCGGCCTTCCGTCGAGTGCATCAGCATCGTCGAATACTCCGCGACGTGCAGCGGGCCGCTCTTGTCCTCGTTTAAATGCGCGTCGTGGATGATGATCGCGCCGCCGGGCACGAGCGCAGCGAAAGATTTTGCGATCAGCTCGCGCACCACCGGCCGGTCCCAGTCGTGCAGGACATTTGAGAACAGGTGCGCGTCGAAGCCCGTGGGCCAAGGCTCGGCGAGCATGTCGCAGGCGACGACCGAGACCCGCTCGCTGAAACCACGCTTCGCAATCGCGCGCGCGGTGATTTGATCCACCGGCGGCTTTTCCAAAACCGTGGCGCGCAAGTTCGGGAAGTGCGCGCAGAATGAGCACGCGTAAATGCCGCTGCCGCCCGCGATGTCGAGCAGCGCGCGGCGTGAACCCAGCTCGAGCTTCTTCGCCGCGGCCTGCGCGAGGAACACGCCCCGGCAATCCATCGCCGCCGTGAATGACGTGGCGAATTCTTCCGTCTCCATCGCCTTGTGCCAGTCGAGCTTGCCCTTCTCGCTGCCCCAGTTCGCGGGTTTGCCGGTGCGCAACACTTTCAGCAAGTCCGCGCACACCGGGCGATCTTTCAGCGAGGCGTAGTAGGGGCCGAGAAACCACGGCGAATCCTCGCACAGGTGCTCGCGCGCGGCGGGCGTCACAAAATAGATTTCCTCGCGACGTTCCAGCAAACCCATCGCCACGAAGAGCGTGAGCATCACGTCCGCAGGGCGCTCGGTGAGTTCAAATTTTTGCCGGATGCCCGCCGCGTCTGAAGGGTTCCGCGCCAGCCAGGAAAACAAATCGAGCCACACAATCCCGACGATGAGCAGGTCCTCCGCGTAGAGACCGTCGCGGTAGCGGTAGATTGCCGTGGGGTCGGTGGTGGGCGCTTGCATCAATTCGTGTGACATGCGGGCGGGATAGCAGAGGGAGGCGAAAACCCAAACTCCAAATCCCAAATCCCAAATCTCAAACTGATCGCTTCCGGCTGTTCAAAAAAACCGGAGTGCCGGCCGTGTTTGGAATTTCCGACCCTTCTCACCGGCCCTCGCCGCCCTGCAAAACAAACTTGGCCTCCGCCCCGTCCGCGCTATGCTCGCGCCCATGAAAACCCCACCCGCCCGTGCGTCGCGAAAGTCACCTTCGTCCGCCCGCTCCGTCGCCAGCGACACTCCGGCGGGAAAAATTCATCCCGTCATCATCTATCCGTTCCGCCAGCCCGCAAGCTACGCGGACTTGAAGGAACTGTATCAGCTCATCGCCCGGCTTGACGCGGAGAAAGAAACTTACGCGCGCCCCGTCACGGTCATTGATCGCAAGACCTCGGCGGCGATGGATGGCGACCGCGCGTTCCAGGAATTTCGCAAGAACACCGTGGCGAAGCACTCGGACATTCTGGACGTGTATTGTGTCGATACGTGTCAGATGTGGTACTCGGGGCTTGGTCACGCCCATGATCACGGGCGCGACGGCGATGTGTACTGGCTCATTCCCGGCGACTTCAATTACGGCAGCACCACGGGCAAAGAGGTCTTGAGCCGCCTGCATGACCTGCCGGAAATCTGCGTCGAGCTGGAGCAGGACATCTGCATCGGCGAGATCGCCACCGACCACAACAACTCCAAGCAGCTCATCGACACCTACGGCACCTTCGCGCTGCTCTACAACTGGTTCCCCGCCGAGGCGCGCGAGATTCGCGGCTACACCGAGCGCCCGCGCTCCGAGTTTTTCGCGGTGCGCCACGGCTTCCTGAACGACGCGCTCAAGCAGCGCTGGTTCGGCTACGAGCAGACGATGGTGATGCTGCTGCAGGCCGTGTTCACGAAGAAACACATCGCGCAATTTTTCGTCGGCCACGTTTCTGATTTGCCGGAAGGGCGCGACTCGCTGCCCTCCATCATGCAGCAGGTCGAGCGCACCGAGCGCGTGCTGAAAACGCTCTGGCGCGAACGGCACGGGGCTACGACCGACTGGCTCGACCAATATGGCGCGCTGGAAAAACAGTCCGAGCACCTCCGCCACTCGGCGATGGCGACTTTGCGAAATGTTCTGGGCTGATCGATTCAGGACGAAACGCCCGCCTTAAATTTTATGCTACGCCCCCACACCAAGCCGATGCGCTCGATGAATTTCATCTGCCTCGCGCCCACCGCCCAGTCCGTCACCTTGGTCGGTGATTTCAATCAATGGAACCCGCACACGCATCCGTTCAAACAGCAGACTGACGGTGGCTGGCTGATCACGGTGGAATTGAAGCACGGGCATCATCGCTACGCCTTCCTGGTCGATGGTGTGCTCACGCTTGATCCGCGCGCCCAAGGCATCACGCGCAATGATCTGAACGAGCGGGTATCGTTGATTCCGGTGAGTTGAATGGCCTCGGATCAGGACAAGTTCATCCAAGTCGGCGGGCAGCTTTTGCATCCGTGGCAAAACAGTTCCCCAGAGATGGCGCTGATGGCTTTCGGCGTGGTGCTGGTGGCGGCTGTTTTGGCTGGAACGGCGCTCTCGGTCTGGATTTTTCGCGGAGGACTGTCCCGCCGGCTGTCTCGAAGTTAAGCCTTGCGGCCCTTATTCCAGCCGGAGCCGGAAAAACCTCTGCCCCGCACTGATCCCGGAGAAGAAATTCTGCACCGCGCCGTTCCCGCTGTTCGTGGCTTGCGGGGTGAACTCAGGCAGGTTCGTCGCACTCTCGACGACATAGGTCACGCCGGTCACGGTTTGAAAAAGGAACTGACCGGCGCCAAACCCGTCCGGCTCGAAGAGCAGGGCCGGCGGCACCACCACACGCACGTTCACCGGCGCGGAGGTGGCGCTCAACGATTGATTGTCCGTGGCCAGCGCGCGCAAGGTGTGGACTCCGGCACCAAGAGTGTTCAGCGCCAGGCCGAAGGGCGCGTTCGTGTTCACCGCGCACGTTACGCCGTTGGTCAGCCACGTCACGCTCACCACGGTGCCGTCGCTGTCGCTGACGTTCACACCGGCGGACACGGTGGCGGACACGGCGAAGAGCGCGTTGTCCACCGGATTGGTGATCGTCACCGCAGGCGGCACGCCGCCGTTGGGCGCCTCCACCACAATGACCAGCCCGGTCATGCTGTGGGAATTCTCGTGAAAGTTGCAGTGGTAGGCGAACGAGCCGGTGTTCGTGAAAACATGGCTGCACGAGAAGATGCTGAACCCGCCGCAGAACGGCTCGGCCACGCCCGAACCCGGGCTGACCGTGTGCAAGTCCTGCCCGTTCGACCACATCACGGTGTCGCCCACATTCACGGTCACGACTTTGGGATTGAAGCTGACCCCGGTGATGGAGACGTGAACGGTCGCCGCTTGTCCCAAGGACAATCCCGACAGCAAGCCCATCAGCCCGAGGAATTTCCGCCACGTTAATTTTGTCATAAGCCAGCGCGTTATCATTCCTGAAGCTGGGATTTAGCGTCGAAACCGGGCCGGGGGCAATCTTCAATTACGGCGGATGCCCGCCTTTCATCGGCGGTTTTAAGCGGTGCCCCCAGGCCTGACAGGCCGGGGAGCAGGGGAGCAATAATCACGCGCGACTGGAAAGTCTCGCCACCGGCCCGCTGGAACGCCCGCCTTACGGAACGCTTGCCTCGCCCGCGCGCTTGCTCTTACTCCTAGCCGCGATCCAGCTTACGAATGCGAGGAGCGGTGAAAAAATATCTCCACGTCCTGAACATCGGGATTCAGAACCAGCTCGTGTATCGCGTGAACTTTTTGTTTCGCGCGTGCTTCTCGTTGCTTCCGCTCATCGCCACCATCTCGCTCTGGCGCACGGTTTACGAAGGCAAGGAAGGCACCACCATCGGCGGCTACACCCTGGCGCAAATGGTTTCCTACTACCTCGTGGTGATGCTCGTGGACATGCTCACCGCCGTGAACGAAGACGACTGGCAGATCGCCGCCGACATCCGCGACGGCAACATCAGCCAGTTCCTCGTCAAGCCGATCGACTACCTCAAGTATCGCCTCTGCCTCTTCCTCGCGGGACGCGCGATTTACACAGCGGTGGCGATCGTGCCCGCGGCGTTGTTCATCTTCTTCCAGCGCGAATACTTCGTGGCCCCGGCGGACCTCGCCACGGTCGGATGGTTCATGCTCTCCATCGTGCTGACCGCGCTGTTGCAATTCTTCAGCGCCTACGCGATGGCCCTGCTCGCCTTTTGGGTGCTGGAGGTCTCGACCTTCATCTTCATCCTGTTCGCGTTTGAATACATCGCGGGCGGACATCTCTTCCCGTTGGATATTCTGCCGCCGCTCGTGATGAAGATCCTGTCGTTCACGCCGTTCCCGTATCAGTTGTATTTCCCGGTCAGCATCTACATAGGCAAGGCGACGGGCGCGGCGCTCTACCAAGGACTGGTGATTCAATGCTGCTGGGTCGTGGCCGCGTATCTGTTCGCGCGCTTCATGTGGGCGCGCGGCATTCGCAAATACGCGGCGGTCGGTGGGTAAATGATGAATTCCGAATGTCGAATGTCGAAGCCTGAACAAACCACTGAACGCGCCGTGGCGGACAATTCGTCTTTCGCCATTCGTCATTCGTCATTTCACCGCTACTGGTCCGTGTACACGACCTTGCTCCGCAACTCCGTCATCCGCGAGATGAGCTTCAAGACGAACTTCATCCTCTGGATTTTCGTCGAGCTGCTCTGGTTCGCACTGCAACTTTCCTTCATCGCGGTCATTTACTCGCACACCGATCACATCGGCGACTGGACGAAGTGGGAGGTCGTTCTCCTCATGGGCACAGCACATTTCATCCAGCAGATCTTCCAAGCATTCTTCCTGACGAACTGCGTGGAAATTTCCGAACTCATTCGCACCGGCAAACTCGACTTCATGCTCCTGCTGCCGGTCAACACGCGCTTTCTGCTCTCTCTGCGCAAGGTCGATCTCGGCGCGTTCGTCAACGCCGCCAGCGCGCTCGTCATCATTGGCTACGCACTCCACCGACTCGGGCGCGTGCCGAGCGCGATGGAGTTCGTCGGCTTCGCGCTCTTCGCGCTGACGGGTGTGCTCATCCACTACTCGCTCATGTTCCTGCTCACCACGATTAGCTTCTGGACCGTGCGCGCGCAGGGCATTGTGTGGGGCTACTACAGCCTCTTCAACATCTCGCGAATGCCAGACGCGGCCTATCGCGGCGTGTTCAAGGCGGTGTTCACCTTCGTCATCCCGATGGTCCTCGTGGCGAATGTCCCGGCGAAAGTCCTCGTGGCCAAACTCCGCTCGCCCTTTGAACTGCTCCTGCTCGTGGTGATGATGCTGGTGTGCGCCGCCGCCTCGGAAATCCTCTGGCGCATCTCCGTGAAACGCTACACCAGCGCGAGCAGTTGAAGGCGCGCGCCCCGGCCAGCCAACCCCAGGCGCGCCCGTCGCGCGAGGGTATGTCAATAGGGCCAGAATGCTGTTTCACGTCATAATGCGGACTCGCCAAGGGCAATCAGGTCAGGAACAGTCCGAGGAAGGAAAAAACAACCCACATGAAACCAACGCCAGCACTCGATCGTGACAGGCCTCTATCTATTCGTGGCCGAAACACTTTTCTGGGACAGAGCTGCATGCGCCCCCGGTCGGAACTGTTATGAAAATCAAACACCTGGTACTTTTCTGCGTCATGGTCTCCGCGGTTTTACTCTCAGTGAGTGATGCGCCGGGTCAAACTTTCACAAATTTGCACCGTTTCAGCGCGCTACAAATGAGTACGCCGCTCTCGTTCACCAATTCCGATGGCGCTCATCCTTTTGCCGGTTTGGTTTTATCGGGCCACCGGCTCTATGGAGCGGCCCATGACGGTGGCAACGTGAATGCCGGCACGATATTCGCAATCGACACGGATGGCTCGGATTTTGCAAACCTGCGTAACTTCCTCGGTGGCACGGGCACTCGCCCGTATGGTCGGTTGGTTTTTTCCGGTAACAGTCTGTATGGAGTCACGTCGCAGAACAGTTCCAGCTCCGGCCCCGGCAAAATCTTTCGGATGAACAGCGACGGCTCCAGCTACACGGTTCTTCGCACTTTTGCGCCGCTCGTCAATTCGACCAACAGTGACGGAGCAACGCCGTATGCGGGTCTCGTTCTCGCGGGGGAAACACTCTATGGAACAACCCTGGCGGGTGGCAGTGTGGGCTGGGGCACGATTTTCTCCATCAAGACGAATGGCAGCAGTTTTACGAACTTGCATAACTTTCCGGCCCTCCTCAATTCGACCAACAGCGAGGGGGTCTTGCCTTACGGCGGGCTTATTGTGTCCGGTGACCGGCTGTATGGGACCGCCGCTTACGGAGGCGAATCGGGAAACGGCACGGTTTTCGCCATGCAAGCCAACGGCTCCAATTTTATGGTCCTGCATCATTTTGCCTCGTCCGCCGATTCCACCAACAGCGACGGCGCGCATCCGCAGGGGGCATTGATCGAATCGGCCGGCGTGCTCTATGGCACGACCTCTGACGGAGGCAGTGCGGCTGCGGGCACTCTCTTCGCTTTGAACATCGATGGCACCGGCTTTACTAATCTCCATCATTTTTCCGGGCTTTCCGGGAACACCAACAGCGACGGAGTTCATCCGGTCGCAGGTTTGCTTTTATCGGGCAGCACGTTGTATGGAACGGCGAGTGGCGGCGGGAGTGTTGGAGCGGGCACCGTGTTCTCGCTCAAGAGCGATGGCTCGGGCTTTACCACCTTGTATGGTTTCACCGCTGTGGATGATGGAGCCAGCCCAAGCAGCGATTTGGCTCTCTCAGCCAACGTGCTTTACGGGACGACGGTCTATGGTGGCGGTGGAAATAACGGAACGGTCTTCAGCTTAACCTTGCCTGCCGGCATCGCCCCGCCATTGACGATCGCTTTCTCTGGAGTGGATGTCGTGCTGTCGTGGGCAACAAACTTCCCCGGCTTCACGCTGGAGGCCAAGACCAACCTCAACACGAACCTTTGGAGCATCGTCTCGCCCGCGCCGGTCGTCAGCGGCACGAACTACGTCGTGACCAACGCTATCAGCGGCTCGGCGCGCTTTTACCGCTTGCGCAAATGACCTTTTGCTTCCGCGTTGGGGCAGGAAATTCATCGTGGGCGCGAGAAACGGTGCAGGCCCGGCGAGCAGCATCAAGACGCGAAGACACCGAGACGGCTGAAAAGGTGAGAGGACGTTTGCGAAGCAGCGAAGCCATCCGTCAACAACTTGGTGTCTTGGTGTCTTGGTTGTTGATCCATGATTGGCCTTGTTCTGGGCGTGTCGCTCTTTAACGTCCGCCCCATGCAACGACTCCTCCTGCTCACGCTCGCCTGTGCCGCCACGCTGCTGGCCGGCTGCCAGTCCCCGGACGCCGCGCCGCAAAGATCCGCCGCCGAAAACTGGCCGCGCTTTCGCGGGCCGAACGGCCAGGGGCATTCGCGCGAGACCGGACTACCGCTCCACTGGAGTGCCACCTCGAACGTCGTCTGGAAAACCGCCATCCCCGGCGAAGGCTGGTCCTCGCCCATCGTGTGGGACGGAAAAATCTTTCTCACCAGCGTCACGGAGAATGGCTCGAAGTGCCATGTGCTCTGCGTGGAGGCGGCGAGCGGCGCGCTCCTTTGGAACAAGCAAGTCCTCGAACAACAACCGCGCCGCAAGGAGAACAAGAATTCCTACGCCACGCCCACGGCCACCACAGACGGCCAGCAGGTTTATGCCGTGTTCGGCGACGGCAGCGTGGTCGCACTGACGATGAAGGGCGATCTCGTGTGGACCAATCGCGAGGTGAAATTCTATTCGCGCCACGGTCTCGGCTCCTCGCCCATCGTTCACGACGGCCTGCTCATCATGCCTTACGACGGCAGCAATCCCGTCACCGCCGCCGGCAACTGGCCCAAGGTGGACGATAACGAAAAGACCGGCTGGCAAATCCCGTGGGACCAGGCGCTCGTCGTGGCGCTCGACACCAAGACCGGGAAACGCGTCTGGACAGGCAAGCGCGGCCTGTCCCGCATCTCACACGTCACACCCTTCGTCGCGAACGTGGACGGCAAAGACCAAATCATCAGTGGCGCGGGCGATCGTTTGCAGGGGTTTAATCCGAAGACCGGCGAACTCATCTGGTCCATTTACGCGCAGGGCGAGGGCGTGACGCCTTCACCCGTGCTGGGTGACGGCGTTATTTACGCCTCATCCGGTTTCGAGAAGCCCACGCTGCGCGCGGTGAAGCTCGGCGGTGCCAAAGGCGACGTGACCGAGACGCACATCGCGTGGGAACAGAAGAAAGGCGTCACCACGCAGCCCTCGCCCATTTACGTGCGGCCGCATCTCTACTCGATCAAGGACGACGGCGTGGCGGTCTGCTACAACACCACCAACGGCGAAGTCATCTGGCAGGAACGCGTGGGCGGAAACCACAGCGCCTCGCCCGTGTTCGCCGATGGTAGAATCTATTTCCTCTCCGAAGCCGGAGACACCACCGTCATTGAGGCCGCGCCCGTGTTCAAAGTGCTGGCGAAAAATTCCCTCGGCGGAAAATGCCAGGCCTCGATGGCCGTTTCTGGAAAAAACTTGTTCATCCGCACGGACAAGAACTTGTTCTGCATCGGCCAGTGACTTCAGCCGCGGGCCGAGTTGAGTTGATTGCGCGCACGACATTCGGACACCTGAATGTTGTAAGGCCCACGACAAATTCCTCTTCTGCATGAGGCACGAATGAAAAGCGCGCCCACCGAGGGCGATCAGCTTTTACATCATTGTTGTCCGTTTTTGGGACCGGATGGAGTTCACTCGGCAAATTCTATGATGGACGCTTTGAACCTGCATCATGCCCATGACATCGGTGGCAGTTTAACGGAATGGCGAGGGTCGAGAGCGCTTGCGCGGTTTCTGGGTGGACTGCTCGCCGCCGGGCTGATGGCGACCGTTCAAACCTGGGCGGCCGGGGTGGGGCCATCCGGCTACACGAACAACTTCGCGACGCAACCTACGGCAGCGGATTGGGCGACCTTGAGCATCAGCGGCGGCGGCACCGACAGCTACGACATTGATTCCGAGGTCAACACGACGATGAGCGCCGGCGGAGTCGTCACGGTCACGCTGCTCGACGGCGGCAATCCTCCTGGTGCGGGCGGCCTCGCGACCTGGAGTTCTTCAGGTTTCTATCTGCAAACACGCCCGACAGGGAACCGCCTCACCGCGCTCATGGGCAAGTTCGTGAACCAGACGGGCACGAACGCCACGCAAGTCACGCTGGGGTATCTGAACACCATCGTCTCCGCGAGTACGACCGAGGATCTTGGCAAAGGCACGCGGGTCTATTACAGCCTGACAGGGCTGGCGAACAGTTGGGCCAATGTGCCGGCCTTGAACACGACGGCTTCGGGGAATGAAAGTTCGACAAGGACCGCCAGCCTCGCGCTGAACTGGCCGAACGGCGGCAATCTCTTCCTGCTCTGGGTGGACGACAACGCCGGCGCGGGCACCGACTCGTCCTGCCAGATGGACAACTTCTCGCTCCGCGTGACCGCCGGCACGCCCACGAACTTCTTTGGCATCGTGACGACTCCAACGCATAACGCGGCGGTCGTGGCGGGTGCGTCCATTGAGGTCTCAGCGTTGGCCGGGAACGGAACTCCGCCGTACAACGTGGAGTATTTCACGAACAGTGGCGCGGGGAATTCAGTCTTCGCTTCCGCCGGAGCAACGGCCACGCCTCCCTACATTCTGGCCCTCGGGTCGCTGCCGCTGGGAACACACAACATCTACGCCGTCGTGACGGACAGTACGGGCGCGCCTCTCAGCACCTACTCGGCGACCAATACATTCACCGTCGTGAACCCCATCGCCTTCGCGCTCACCGGGCCGCTGGATGGCTCTGCTTTCGACCACACCACGCCCGTGACCGGCGCCGCCAGCGTGTCGGAAGGGACGCCGCCATACTCAGTGCAATTCTATCTGGACGATGCGCCCGCCGGTCCGGCGGTGATCTCACCACCTTACCAACGTAACTTTGGCGCACTATTTGTCGGCGCGCACACCGTGCGCGCCACGGTGATTGATGCGAAAGGGTGGTTGAGCAACTCGCTCGTCAGCGGCATCCAGATCACGGGACCGCTCGCCACGATTCTGCGGCCCACGAATGGCTCGTCGCTGGCCTATGGCACTTCGTTGTCGCTCACCGCCACGGTGGCCGGTGGCACCGCGCCTTATGCGACGACGTTTTTCGTCAACGGCCAGCCAGGAGCTTCGTTCAACGCTCCGCCCTTCCGCACGAATCTCGGCGTGCTGCCAGCCGGCAGCTACACCTGTTACGTCCACGCGACGGACTCGTCGGTGCCGGCCCAGAATGTTTATTCGACCACCAACGTCATCAAGATCCTTCCGGCTCCGCTGCGCATCATGCCGGTCGGGGATTCCATCACGCTCGGCCTGTTCGTGCCGGGTGGTTTTCGCGCGCCGCTTTACCAGTTGCTCACCAACGCCGGTCACCAAGTGGATTATCTAGGCACGCAAACGGGCAACACCTCGCCGAGCCTGCCCGACAACGCGCACGAGGGCTACAGCGGCTGGCGCATCAGCCAGATCGACGGCGTGATCCTGGGCGTGTTCGCGGCCGTTCCCGATCCCGACATCATCCTGCTCATGATCGGCGTGAACGACTATCGCGCGAGCGACGACACGGCCAATGCCACCAATCGTCTCGAAGCTTTGATCGTCAAAATGGCCGTCGCCCGGCCCAACGCGAAAATCATCGTGGCCAGCCTCACCGCGTTGAATGAACCGTTCAACACGCAGATTCAAATGACGTTCAACCCGTTCCTGCCCGGCCTCTGCGAGCGCCAGCGCGCGCTGGGGCGGCAGGTTTACTTCACGGACATGCACGGTGCGGTGCCCATCACCGACATGCCCGACCAACTGCATCCCAACCAACTCGGCTACAACAAAATGGCCACCAACTGGTTCACGGCGATCCAACTTTTGCCCTGCACGAACTGCCCGCCGCAGTTCACGTTGCAGCCCACGAACCAACTCGTGTTGCCGGGCGCCAACGTGACGCTGTCGGCAGGTGCCGTCGGCACAGGACCGGTGCGCTACCAATGGCGCTTCGAGGGCACGAACATTCTCAACGCCACCAATGCGAGCTACAGCTTCACCAATGTTTCGCTCACCAACGGGCACGGCAACTTTTCCGTCATCGTCTCGGACAACGTCGGCGTGGCTTTCAGCACCAATGCCTTTGTGTTCGTGCGCATCAGCCCCGGCATCGTGACGCCGCCGGTTTCGCAGACGGTGCTGCAAGGGCAGAGTGCGACGTTCACATGTGTGGCGACCGGTGCGCCGCCGCTGTTCTACCGCTGGATTCGGCAAGGCTCGGCCGTCTTCACCAACACGACCGGCATCGGCGTGTTTACCAATGTTCAAGCCAGCCTCACCAATGCGATCCGTTGCAACGTAATGAATGCTGCGGGGAGCGCGACCAGTGCCAACGTGAGCCTCTTCATGGTCCCTGACTCGGACGGCGACGGCATGCCGGATGCGTGGGAAGGACAGTACGGATTCAACGCGACCAATGTGGCGGATGCGCTGTTGGACCAGGACGACGATGGGATGAGCAATCGCGATGAATACCGGGCGGGCACCAATCCGACAAACGCGTTGAGCCTCTTGAAGGTTTTGTTGAGCACGACCAACAGCGGGATCCTGGAATTCGTCGCGCAATCGAACCTCGCCTACACGATTCAGTACCGGACGAATCTCACGGTCGCGCCGTGGAGCAAGCTCACAAACGTCAGCGCGCAATCGCAGGTCCACACGGCGCGGGTGAATGCGCCCTTTCCTCCGCCGACACGCGAGCACTATTTCCGCGTGGTGACGCCGCCGGTGCCTTAGCCACGGCCCGCCGGCAACGTGCGGCCGGTTTGTAACCGGCAGGGGGCCAAGAACTTTTGCCGCGTTAAAAATAACTTCAGATCCCCGGAGCGCGCAGTCCCAGCCGGTGGCAAACCCGCAGCACGCTCGCCGCGACACCCGTTGCCATCGCCTGCAACTTTGCCGCACTATCCGCGCGTGTTGAAAACGACGGCGGACAAACGCGCGCTCCTCCAAAAGATCATCGCCCAGCTCCGGGCGGGCCTGGAGATGTACGCCAAGGCCGCGCGCACCGCGCACGCCGAGGCCACGCACGAGTCGAGCAAGGCGGAAAACAAATACGACACGCGCGGGCTGGAAGCGTCCTATCTCGCCCGCGGCCAGTCCAAGCAGGCGGCGGAAACGGTGCAGGCCATTGAGGAATTCGAGGCGCTCCGGCTCCGCGCCTTCACCGCCACGGATGAGATCGAAGTGGGCGCGTTCGTGGAATTGAAGGCGAAGCGGGGCAGCAATTTTTATTTCATCGGCCCGCGCGCGGGCGGCACCGAGGTCATCCATCACGGTGAGGAAGTACTGGTCATCACGCCGTCCTCGCCGCTCGGCCAACAGATCGTCGGACGCAGGCAGGGCGAGAAGGTGCAGTTGAACATCGCCGGCAGCGTCAGCGAATTTCGCATCGCCGCCGTCGCCTAAAGTTTTCCCATGGCCAAGACCACACACATCGAACTCTCACGCGAAGTCCGCATCCCGATTCTTTACGAGGACCGCTCCATCCTGGCCATAGACAAGCCAGCGGGCTGGATGCTCGTGCCGCTCTCGTGGCAGAACACGAGCTGGAATCTCCAGGCCGCGCTGATGTCCTCCATCGTGGCCGGGCATTTCTGGGCGCGCTCGCGCAACATCAAATATCTGAAATACATCCACCGGCTCGACGCGGAGACGACGGGCATCATGCTCTTCGCAAAAAGCCAGGGGGCGCTGCACGCGTTTGAGGAGATGTTTGAATCGCGGCGCATGGAGAAAATTTATCTGGCCGTCGTGGATCGCGAGCCGAAGGAGAAAGAGTGGACTTGCCAGTTGAGCCTCGGGCCGGACCCGCAAAACATCGGACGCATCGTCGTGGATCCCGAGGGCAAACCGACGGAGACGGCGTTTCGCGTGCTCGCCAGTTCGCACGGGCGGCATCTGATCGAGGCGCGGCCCTACACCGGGCGCACGCATCAGATTCGCGTGCATCTGGCGCAGTCAGGCTGCCCGATCATCGGCGATGAACTTTACGGCGAGGACGCGGACGACATGGCGCTGCGCGCGGTGGGGCTGGCCTTTCGCGATCCATTCACGCGCAAACCAGTTTTCATCCGCGCGCCGGTGGAGGAGTTTTTGAAACCGTATGGAATTTCCGGGGCGAACTACCGCGTGCGGTTCGAGTCGCTGCCGCCGCCCCCGCCGAAGGCCGCGCGCCGGAAGAATTGAAAACCAAGGCGGGTAGGGCGTCGTCGCTCCGCGCGCGCCGGGCCACACAACTGAGGGACGGTTCAGAACTACAAACGCCTCATTCCGGCGCGCACGGAGTGACGACGCCCTGCTATGAGTAGTGTCAAGCACGACGTGACGCGCGCAGGCCTTTTTTCTTTTCTTAAAAGCTTCCTCTTCTTTTTCCCTTTCCGGCTCCGTCCCCGAGTTTTTGCAAAAACGTCTTCCC
>Ga0163150_10000167_pt1 | contig 119648 bp, 94 predicted proteins | sample OliLakLV19P2IB_FD_148628 | JGI IMG/M metagenome (GOLD analysis project Ga0163150, IMG submission 148628) | Freshwater microbial mat bacterial communities from Lake Vanda, McMurdo Dry Valleys, Antarctica - Oligotrophic Lake LV.19.P2.IB | ecosystem: Environmental > Aquatic > Freshwater > Lake >...
GCTTCACCGCGCTGTCGCGGTATTCAGGCGAGTACTTTCGTTGGGGCATCCGATGAACCTCCCTTGGCGGCGACCGAGGAGCATTCTCCTCTCGATCGCCCCTGTCCACCGGAAGTGGGCAAGCTCAGGGCACGCTTGGATGGAGCCCACAAGAGACGATCTCGCAAGCACCGCATGACATTCGTCAGCGGATGCGCGCGAGAAGGAGGGGAGCGAGGGCCGTTTCTGAGAGCCCACCAATCGGAGGTGCCACCAGGGCATCCCGATCCGCCGGTTCGAATTGTTTGGAATGTGACGACTGATGTTCTCGTGGCAGTCGTCGTCGCAGTTCGCGACACAATCACACGATCACAACAGAGGAGAATGAAGAAAATGAAAATGTTCGCACAACTTGCAACACTCGCGGCCGCAGCGGTGATCTCATCCGCCAGCGGCGCAGTCGTCGTCGGAGCGGGTGGCGCGCTCCCCGACGCTACTTCTGGCAACTCGATCCCCAACTCCGGGTTCTTCTCGAGTTCCGCGGCATCAAGCTTCGTCGGCGACATCACCGGCATCAAGTCGGTCACGCTGTCCAACCTGTCTCACACATGGGTCGGTGATATGCAAATCACGCTGATCTCGCCAAACGGCACGCGCGTGAATCTGTTCAGCCGCTTCGGCGTCACGACGGCGACCGGCGTTGGCTCAAGCAAGGACTTGGGCGGCACATACACATTCGTCGAGAGCGGCGGTCTGGCGTGGAACCCGATTGCCGGCGCCGGCCTCTACCCGGGCGGCATCTACGACCGCAGCACCAACACGAACGCGTTGACCGTCCAGGTCGGCACGGTCAGTGGCGTGCAGGGTCTCAACCCGAACACCTTCGCGAGCATGATCGGTGGCGCCAGCAACGGGAACTGGACGATTGAGTACCGCGACTTCGCTGGCGGCGACATTGGCACGCTGGGTGGCTGGAGCGTGGACTTCAACTTCATCCCAACCCCGGGCGCACTCGCGCTGCTCGGCGTGGCCGGCCTTGCTGGCCGTCGTCGTCGGGCCTGAGCTCGCGACAACACCGGTTGACCTGGTCATGAGTTGATCATGACCTGAGCATGATCGGATCATGCTTGATCATTGGTCCACCGCTCAGTTCACACTGAATCAGCCCGCCCCCGCGTTGTCGGGGGCGGGTTGTTTTTTGCACCGGCTCGATCATCGCTGGCGCGAATCGCTTGACTCGACACGCTGAGCCGCATCGCCCGTAGCCTCTGCATTCATGAGTGGTTCGCAAGTGCTCGCAATCGACATCGGCGGCACCAACGTCAAAGTCCGTGTGCCATCCGATCCTGAGCGGCGCTCGTTCCCGTCAGGCCCAACGCTCACGCCGCAGGCGATGGTGACCGGGGTACTCGAGCTCACCAAGGACTGGACCTTCGATCGAGTCTCGATCGGGATCCCGGCGCCGGTGCTCGACAATCGTCCTCTCCACGATCCGATGAACCTCGGTGAGGGCTGGGTGGAGTTCGATTACGACCGCGACTTCGCACGACCGGTCAAGCTCATCAACGATGCCGCGATGCAGGCGGTCGGAAGCTACGACGGCGGCAAGATGCTCTTCCTCGGACTTGGTACTGGCCTCGGCAGCTGCATCATCGCCGGTCATGTGATCATTCCGACCGAGCTCGCACATCTGCCGTATCGCAAGCGCGGCTCGTTTGAGCACTATGTCGGATTGCGAGGGCTCGAGCGACTCGGCAAGAGAGCGTGGCGACGGCATGTCGATCGCGTAACTGCCATGCTGCATGCAGCGCTCATGCCGGACTATGTCGTGCTCGGCGGCGGAAATGCTCGGTTGATGAAGGAGCTTCCCGAGGGCTGTCGCCTCGGCGAGAATGCCAACGCGTTCCTTGGCGGATTCCGACTCTGGGAGCCGGAGTGGGCCAACGCGGTGCCGGTGTACGAAGACCGCACGCCGCCAGGTCACTGACCAGCGTACGAAGCGAAGCCACCGATCGGTGCCACGCCGCGGCGCTGCGCTGCCCACATCGCAAGTGCACCGCCGAGCACGATCATGCTGAGACTGATGAGCATCGGCAGTGTCGCGGGTCCGATCATGAAGACATCGTGATCAGGCAGTCGGAACTGCTCCGTCACGAATCGCAGGGCGCCGTAGGTGGCAATGAAACACCCCGCGACGACGCCCGGTCGACGAGGTCGCCACCAGACGAGCACGAGCACAGCCATGAGCATTGGTCCGTCGGTGATCGCTTGGAAGAACTGACTCGGCCAGCGAGGAATGAGCAGTGGCGCCAGTGCTTCGATCGCCTCCCGCTTGCCTTGATAGCACGCGCTGACGATCGAATCGGGAAACGGCGCGGCAGGATCCACGATGCCTGGGCGCCGCAACGCCGCAAGCTCCGCAATGCGCGCGAAGTTCGCCTCGAGCACATCTCTCGGGAACTTGAGACTCCACCAGGGAGGACTCGACCACCAGGTCTCGGGCAGCGGGCGACCGAGCAGTTCGCCGTTCACCCAGTTCGCCAGCCGGCCGAGTGACAGGCCCGCCGGCGCTGCGATCGCCGCGCAGTCGATGATGTGGAGAAAGGGCACCCTCACGCGTCGTCCGTAGAACCACGCGGCGATCGTCACACCGAGAATGCCGCCATGACTCGACATGCCGCCATGCATGATGTCGAGCGTGCCCCACCACGGGAACGAGGGAGTGACCGTCCACAACAGCGCATGGTCGTAGAGCAACACATGCCCGAGGCGCCCGCCGACGATCACGCCGATGATGCCGAAGAAGACAAGGTCGCCGACCTGTGGCGGCGTCAGCAGGATGCGCTGCGTCTTCGCCATCCAATGCAGAAGCGCCCAGCCGATGACGAATCCGGTGACATACGCGAGTCCATACCAACGCGGTCCCCAGCCGCCGAAGTCGACGACATAGGGATCAAGCGTGTGGAGGATCGATTCGGCGAGCATCATCGTGAGCGCCATGCGCAGTGAGTTCGCGTGCGACGGTGCATGGGAGAGTTTCGCTCATGGTCCGCCACGTCGGACATGTCTGACATGTCTGACATGTCGGACACGTCAAGCACCTTGAGCACGGATGCGTGCATGATCAAGGCCGCAACCACGGTGCTGGAACATCGCCGCGTGCCGCGACGATGCGCGACCGAATTCCGCCGCGACCGCGCCACTCGGTGATGACCTGGATCCAGCGCGGGCTCATGCCTTCAGAGAGGTCGTCGCACACACGATTCGTCACCGCCTCGTAGAAGATGCCTTCGTTGCGGAACGACTGAAAATAGAGCTTGAGGCTCTTGAGTTCCACGCAGACGGCGGCGGGCTCGAATCGAATCGTGATCGTGCCGAAATCGGGATGACCCGTCTTCGGGCAGACCGAAGTGAACTCTTCGTTCAGGTGTTCAACGAGAAACGGCGTCTCCGTGGGCGAATCGAAGTACTCGAGCAGCTCGGGCTTCGGCATGCGGCGCAGCGTACCGCTCGGAGGCCGTCGACTGCACCGCGCCGACAACCAACACCAACGGCGGTGCGACACGCGCCCCAACGCTGCGCGGCGAATCGACGGCAGAGGTGTGAGGAGGCGCCCCGATGCCAAGCAGGAGTCCGCAGTTCGACGGAGATCAGAACGGGAGCGCGAAGTGAGCACCGCGAGAGCTTGAGGCTGGCGGCAGATCGGCGATCTGGCGATTCTCCTCGGCGCTCAACAATGCGCGGAGTCGGCGCATCGAAGCGTCATTGACCTCACTGCGATCGAAGCGGAGCCGCTGCTGCAGTCCGTCGCTGCGGCGCATCGCGCGCATCTCATCGGGCCCCGGTCCCCGACGAGCGTCGCGCTCGCGAGCTTCGCGATCCGAGTCCTCGACGAAGCGATCCATGATGGCGTCGACGGCGTCCTGATGCGCCGCCAGTCGTTCGATGAGTGCACGGCGCGACTCATCCGAGAGTGTCTCCAGCATGATCGCCTGCTCCAGTCGTTCCTCGGCCGAGCGCGGATCCGTCACGATCTCCGGCATCGCCTGCGCAAAGGCCGCGCGACGAATGCGCCGCGCCACATCCGCGGGGAACTGCGACTCGATCTCGTCGAGCGTGCGTCGCACCTCGTCGGTGATCGCCTGAATGGCCGCGGTGAGTCCGCGTGCAGCGCGGGGGAACTCGTCTCCGGCACCGGGTCCGATCTCGATCGATTGTTCGATGCGACCGTCGCCATGATCGATCGTGCGCCGGAAGGACGCCTCTACGCGTCGCATCGTTTCATGCGCGGCGAGCAGGCGCCCGAGCAGCACCGTCATGCGCTCGCCGTGGGCCGCCGCGATCGCATCAGCATGCTCGCGTCGGTCGGCTGGAAGAGTCGCCTCCGCGAGAATCGCCGTCAGTTCCACCTTCTCGAATCGGCCCCAAGGCTGGAACATCGGAGAGCCGCCGACAGAGACGCGTTGACGCAGTCGCTCGCGCGCACGCATCGTGCGCTCGCGCGCCAAGCCCGGATCATCCGCATCGCCGAGCACAACGAAGAACGCTTCGTCATCACTCGCGAGTTGCGCCATCGCCGCTTCGAGCGTTTCGGGCGCAGGAGGCTCGCTCATGGCCATGAACTCCATGCCGCCGCCGCCGCCGATCGTGATGCCACCGTTGTTCGAGGCGCCCAGCGCGTCGCGCAGTTTCGCCTCGGCAGGAGTGTGGTACGCGTCGAATGCGGCACGAGCGCGGTCGCGATCGGCACCAGTCCAGCCGAGTCGGAACATCATGGCGTCGAACGCGCGTCGATCCATCGCGCGCAATCCAGCGCGCGACCCTCTGATCATGTCGGGTGAGATATCGAACATCACCGCCCCACCGCCACCGTCGTCGCCATCGATGATCATGACGGCGCCGACGCTGATCTCCGCATCGCCGCCTCCAGGTCCGCCGATGGCAAGCTGTGGTCCCGGCCGGTCCTTGCGAGCCAGATCTTCGAACGACGGATGCAGACTTGCGAGTTCATTGCGAGCATTCGTCGTCGCTTCATCGCGCTGACTGCGAAGGTCGTTCAGGCCGTCGTCGAAGCCGCCGGTCGCCATGAACTCGCCTTCGTCGCCGAAGTCGAACATCGCCGGGTTGCCACCACGCTCCCTTCGACGCTCGTCGACGACCGCCATCATCTTGCGCTCGATCACCACGGCACGCTCGCGCCAGGATTCGATGATGCGCTCGGCCGCGGCGATCGTCTCCGGAGGCACCGGCTCGTCCGAGTTCGCGCGCGAACGCACCTGACGGAGCAGCCGCTCGGGCGTGTCGCGCTTGATCGCGATGGCTGCGTAATGCGCTTGAATGAACTCGCTCCGGAGCGGTTGCTCCTGCTCAGGCGGCAGCACCTGACAAAGTCGATCGAAGGTCGAACGATGCAAGGCCATGATGTCGGCACGCACATCGTTGAGTGGCGCCAAGGCAGCCTGCCGTATCTGTGCCGTCGCGCGCATGCGCGGACGGGGATCTCCCTCGAAGTCGCCGGGTCCGGCCGCGCCGGGTGGTTCGATGTCTGCCGCATCGCGAGCCTTCCTGAGCGCGGGGCCACTCTCCAACGCAAGCGACGCGGCGCGCTGCATGAGCTCGGTGAGACGCTGGTCGTATTCGAGCAACACGCCGGCGGCCTCGGCCGATCGGATCTCGCTGGCGAGGTTCGGCTCCAACGAGATCAGATCAGGGACGACGCCGCGGCGCACGAACATGTCCAGCGTGGCCGCGCTTCGTCGCCGCGCCGCCGCGCGCCGCTCTCGCTCGACGACGCTGCGCTGCGTTTCGGGCACCAGCGTCGCCAGCTCGTCGAAGAGTCGATTCTCAATGGCCGTCTGACGAGCGACGAGCGCCTTCGCCTTGCGCGATCGTTGTTCGAGCGCCTCAAGCGTGACGCTTTCGTCGGACGCGCTCGGGGGGTCCTTGGAAAAGGCCGCGATCTCATCGTCACGGAACGCTTGTGACTCTGCGAGCGTGCTCTCGAACGAGCTGGCTGCCGCGCGTCGTTGATCGCCTTCGAGTGCGAGTGCGGTGATCCAGCGATCGAGGTCGGCACTCGCCAACGGCGTCGCGAAGGGCGAAGGACTCTGTGCCGACGCCGGCGACAGCGCGGCGACCGCGAGCAGCATCACACCCGAGAGATGTCGAGCACGGACCGACCGCGATACGACACGACGGAACAGGGATCGAATCGACATGGTGGTTCCTCCGAGGAGTGACGCACGACCATCCGTGGCGCATCCCCTGTGATGAGCAGATCCCGACTCCGCCGCATGTGTCATCCATTGAGAACGAGGTCGCGGACACGCCATTCTCGATCACTAGGGTGCGATCACGATGGCGCTGTTCGGAGCGGTCAGCATCTCGTAGACGATTTCGACATCGCCTTCACGCATGCGGATGCAACCCATGGATCGCATCTGGCCGATCGAGTCGGGCTCGATGGTTCCGTGAATGCCGTAGCCGGCGAAGTCCTGATTGTGGGGCTCGATGCCTTCGAGTCCGATCCAGCGTTCTCCGATGGGGTTCTTTGAATTGTCGGCGGCGAAGAACTCGCCGGTGCGCGGATTGCGCCACTGCGGGTTCTTCAGCTTGCTGCGCGGTCGCACCTTGAAGATGCCCGTGGGCGTAGTGTTGAACTCCCCGAGTCCGACCGGAAAGCTCGCCACCATGACGCGCTCCGCGCCTTCGCCGTGAAAGAGGTTGAGTCGATACTCGCCCTTGCGAACTTCGCCGTGGAAGACGCCCTTCGGAACCTTGAGCACCTGCCCGATGCGGATGCGACGCGCATCAGCGATCTCGTTGACGCGCAGCAGCAGATCACCCTCGCAGTTCGCACTCAGCGTGCGAACGATCGACACAGGCGTCTCGCCCGACTCCACGCGATGGGTCGCGAAGACGGTGTCGCCCTGCACCAGGCCGCTCTTGAAGAAGAGCGGCTGATTCACTTCGTTGACGGCTGTGTAGGCGCGATACCGCTCGGCCGTGGAGAGTGAACTGCCGTCGAGCGTTCGCGTGAGATCGCGCCTCGCGGCGATCGGATCAGTGGTCATGAGCGCGATGGCTTGCGCGAGCACGGCGCTTGCAGTGGACGAAGCGTCACTCACTGGCGGCTCTTTCGCTTCGCTCTCACTCACCCTCGCGTTCGGCACCGATTCATCGATCGCCGCATCAACGGCGGTCTCGACTGCATCGTGCGGTTCGTCCCGCGAAACCGTCGGCTGCTCCACGACTCCAGCCGGTGGAGAGACGACCGGCTCCGGCGTCAACAGCGTGGTGTGCGAAGGAAGCGACTTCGAGTCCGACGCACTCTGATACGGATCTGTCGATGGCTCTTGCGCCCGGGCCTCGTTGCGCAGCGCCGTCTCCGGCGCGCCAGCGCCAGGATCATCGACAGCGCCATAGATTCGAATCAGCCACCATACGGCGCCCACCACCACCAACAAAAAGATGATCGCCAACAGTCGTGAGCCGGGGCGCCGCCGCCTCCGCGAGTTCGTCATGTATCGGTTTCGATCAGCCGCCCGAATGGTCTGACTTGCCAACGCCATTCGTGCATTATCCCGCGCGGGCGATTCCACGCTCCGTGCACAACCAATCCACCGCAAGATCATGGCGCTCGCGGGGCACCGCATCGACGATCTGAGCCTCGTACGCGATGCCGACACTGACCACCTGCCCGTGAACCGTCGCCAGGAGCGCATCGAAGTGGCCACCGCCTCGTCCCAGACGGCCGCCCAAGCGATCGAACGCCACCCCCGGTGTCAGGACGACGCCGAGTTCCTGCAGTTCAATCGTGCGGCTCACGATCGGCACGCGGGTCCCGTGGGTTGACGGTCTCGTGTCGTCGAGCGCCTCGGGCTGCCCGATCTCGAGCATGCGAAGAGCGGGCTGGGAGCCGGGGACCACTTCGGGCACAGCGATGCGCACGCCCCGGCGCAACAAGCCCCGCAGCAGTGATCTCAGATCGGGCTCATCCCGAAGCGGCAGGAAGCCACAGACCACCCGCGGAGTGGTGAGTCCGGACCACGCTGCGAGAGCGGTTCCGATCGCCAGATCGGCCGTGATCCGAGCGCCCGCGTCCACGCCCGCGATCCGTGAGCGAATCTCGGATCGAAGCGAGCGCTTTGCGGCTTCGATCGCCTGTGACGAAGGGTCCTGCACCTCGAACAGGCTAACCTCCTGCGACTCGATCCCCGAACCATCGCGGGCCGATAGCAGTAGGTCCCCATCCCCCGGAGTCACCTCTCGTATGTGTGGAATCGTTGCGTACATCGGATGCCGGCCCGCCAAGCACATCCTCATGGAGGGTCTGAAGCGGCTCGAGTACCGCGGATATGACTCGGCAGGCATGGCCATCCTCGATGGCTCCTTGGAGATTGCTCGCGCCGTCGGCAAGGTCTGCATGCTTGAGGAGGTCGTCGACCGCGCGGGGCGATTCGAAGGCAGTCTCGGCATTGCCCACACGCGTTGGGCCACGCACGGCGGCGTCACCGAAGGGAACGCCCATCCCCATCGCGATGACACGAAGCTGGGACACGGCATTGCGATCACCCACAACGGGATCATCGAGAACTATGCCGTTCTCAAGAAGTACCTGAGGGAGAAGGGGCACTCCTTCACCAGCGAGACCGACACGGAAGTGCTCGCTCATTTGATCGGCGAGCTCTACAAGGGTGATCTGGAGCGGGCCGTGCAAGCGGCGCTCCGCGAGGTCACCGGGGCCTACGCAATTGCTGTCATCTGCGAGAAGGAGCCGGACACGCTCGTGGTCGCGCGCAAGGGATCGCCGCTCCTGGTCGGCGTCGGCAAGGATGAGTACATCGTTGCAAGCGATGCCAGCGCCATCGTCGCCCACACGAAACAGGCGTTCACACTCGCGGACTACACGGTCGCCAAGCTCACACGGGAGAGCTTCCGCACCACCACGATTGACAACGTTCCTGTCGATGCGCAAGTCCAGGAGCTCGAATTCGATCTGCAGCAGATCGACCTGGGCACCTTCGAGCACTACATGCTCAAGGAGATCTTCGAGCAGCCGCAGGCGATCCGCACATGTCTGCAAGGACGCGTCGATGAGCGGATCGGGCAGATCGTGCTCGGCGGGGTCCATGAGTTTGCACGGCAGCTCGCCAATGCCAGACGCTGCGTCTTCGTGGGGCAAGGCACGGCGCTGCACGCGTGCATGATCGGCAGCTATCTCATGGAAGAGCTCGCCAAGATCCCGACCGACTGGGACTTCGCAAGCGAGTTCCGCTATCGAAACCCGATCGTCGAAGAAGGCACGGTCGTGATCGCCGTGAGTCAGAGCGGCGAGACGGCCGACACGCTGGCGGCGCTCCAGGAGGCGAAGCAGCGCGGCGCACTGGCCATGGGTCTCGTGAATGTCGTCGGTTCGAGCATCTCGCGCGAGACTGACGCCGGCGTCTATCTGCGCGTCGGTCCCGAGATCGGTGTTGCGAGCACCAAGGCATTCGTCGGACAGGTGACGGTGGCGGCCATGCTCGCGCTGTTCGTTGGGCGACGGCGCTATCTGTCGCCCGAGTTCACCATGAACTACCTCCGGCACCTGCAGAGCGTGCCATCGCGGATCGAGCGCGTGCTGGAGCAGTCGGATCGCATTCGTACGGTGACGGCCAAGTACATCCACCGTGAGAACTGGCTCTTCCTCGGCCGCGGCGTGAACTACCCCGTGGCACTTGAGGGCGCGCTCAAGCTCAAGGAGATCTCCTACATCCACGCCGAGGGCATGCCTGCGGCGGAGATGAAGCACGGACCGATCGCGCTGATCGACCACGGCATGCCCGCCGTGTTCGTGGCGACTCGGAACAGTCAGTATGAGAAGGTGCTCTCGAACATCGAAGAGGTCCGCAGCCGCGGCGGGCACATCATTGCGGTTGCCACAGAGGGTGACGATCACATCGCATCGCTCTGCGAGGATGTCTTCTATGTGCCTGACCTTCCTGAGCACCTCCAGCCGCTCGTGACGGTCGTGCCGCTCCAGTTGCTCGCCTATCACGCAGCGGTGATGCGAGGCAAGGATGTGGACAAGCCGCGCAATCTGGCGAAGAGCGTCACGGTCGAGTAGTCGGTGGCGGCCGCAAAGCACATGTGAGCCAACTCGGGGCGCGGTCCGCGGCCTCTCCCCGGCGAGTTCAGCATGCAAAAAAGAAACCGAGGTCGCCCTTTCGGACGACCTCGGTGAGTTGCGGTTTCGGACGGAGTACTGACTCCGACCTTGTCGCGGCTATGTATGAAGGCCAGCGACTCGTGTTCCCCTGATCAGGCCCGACGACGACGGCCGACAAGACCAGCCAAGCCGAGCAGCGCCATGGCGCCTGGGGCTGGGATGTTGAACTTGAAGAGCTTGCTGTCCTGGCCGAAGAATGTGCCGCTGCCACCGACGACACCGGTGCCGATCTGGCCACCGAACTGCATGAAGCGGATGCTGTCAGGGCCCGCGAGAACCGAGAAGCGGCCGATCCAGACACCGAAGGGGCCGTTCGCGCCCTGCCAGATGCCCGGAACAAGCACGAGCACCTTCGCCCCATTGGTGTTGCCAGCGGGGTTCGGGTTCGCCGCAAACCAACCAGCGCCCGGGCTCGGCGGAAGCGTGGAATCCTGCCCCTCACCATCTTCCCAGTTGGCGAAGCTACCGTCGGGTGAGGTGTTGCCAGACGACGCACCAGCAGCGACGCGAGAATCCGCCGCGTTCGAGCCGGAGTTCGTGTTCGCCCACGTGCCATTCGCCTGATAGAAGTTCGTCGCGCCGATGAGGTCGATGTCCGAGTTGAAGACGTTCAGGAACTTGTCGGTCGTCGATGAGTACATCGCGTACACATCAAGCACGTCGTAGGCACCAGCGAGCGCCGTGTACGACTGGGAACCGAAGCCGATGAATGTAGCACTCGCTGAGCCTGCCACGCATGCAGCAAGCAAACCACTTCCAAGAAGAACCTTTCGCATTTTGATCTTTCCCTCTCTTATGTATTCAGGGGTCTGAGTCCGAAACGGGCCGGCACGCAACCAAGCCCAACTCGCACATCATGACGCATCTGCCACTGTTTTCCAAGCCCAGTACGCAAAAACTTGTCAAAAGCGTGGTCTCAGGCCGGCACATTCGGACCAGGAGCCCCCAGTGACGGCGATCAGCGACGCCCATCGCACTCGCAGAATCGTGTTATTAGACACCAATCTGGTGCGATCCAGCGCCTTGCACTACCGGATCGTGAGGGTAAATCGACCGTCGTCGTGATCGACAGTGATCCCCTGGCTGGGCGCCAGAGCACCTTCGAGCAACTTCATCGCCAGCGGATTCTCAAGCCGCTGTTGGATCACGCGCCTAAGAGGACGGGCACCGAACTGCGGGTCGTATCCCTCGCTCGCGAGCGCATCTGCCGCGACTGGAGTCACCTCGAGTGTCAGCCCGCGTTCCGCAAGCCGACGGCGAAGACTGCAGAGTTGGATCTCAACGATTCCGCGCAGATCCTGTTTCGAGAGCTGATGGAAGATCACGATGTCGTCGATCCGGTTGAGCAGCTCGGGTCTCATCGCTTTTTTGAGCATCGACCGCACGTGGGCCTCGATGACCTCCTCGGGGTCGCCGCGTTCGGTCGCCTCGAGGATCGCCTGTGAGCCGAGGTTGCTGGTCATCACCACGATGGTGTTCGAGAAGTCGACCGTGCGGCCATGTCCGTCGGTCAGTCTCCCGCCGTCCAGAACCTGAAGCAGGATGTTCGCAACGTCCGGGTGTGCCTTCTCCATCTCGTCGAAGAGGATCACGCAGTAGGGGCGCCGACGAACGGCCTCGGTGAGTCGACCTCCCTGCTCGAAGCCAACATAGCCAGGAGGGGCACCGATCAGTCGTGCCACGGCGTGCTGTTCCATGTACTCGCTCATGTCGATGCGGACCATCGCGTCCTGCGTGTCGAAGAGGAACTCGGCGAGGGTCTTGCAAAGCTCAGTCTTGCCGACGCCGGTGGGTCCGAGAAACAGAAAGCTGCCGATCGGTCGATGCGCCTCACTGAGTCCGGCTCGATTGCGGCGAACGGCTTCGCTCACGGCCTTCACCGCCTCGGGCTGGCCGATCACGCGATTCCGCAGTTCGTCCTCCATTCGCAGCAGCTTCTCTCGCTCGCTTTCGATGAGGCGGCTCATGGGGATGCCGGTCCAGCGCCCGACCACCTCGGCGATCTGCTCTGCGTCGACCTCCTCGTGGACCATGGTCTGGCCGGTCTTGAGGCGCTGGTCGAGTGTCTGCTCGGCGTTCGCGAGGCGCTGCTCGAGATCACGCAACTCGCCGTATCGGATGCGCGCGGCGCTTTCGAGATCACCGCGCCGTTGCGCTTGATCGAGTTCGATGTGCTTGCGCTCGATCTCGGCGCGCGTCGTCTTCACCGCGTCGAGGTCGCGCTTCTCCACTTCCCACTGGCCGGTGAGCGCACGATTGCGCTCCTCAAGTTGCGCGAGTTCGTTCTCGATGACCGTCAATCGCTTGCGGCTCTCAGGATCGCTCTCGAGCTTGAGCGCCTCGCGTTCGATCTCCAGCTGCATGACTTGCCGTCGAACGGTGTCGAGCTCAGCCGGCATCGAGTCGTTCTCGATGCGAAGGCGGCTTGCGGCTTCGTCCAGCAGGTCGATCGCCTTGTCGGGCAGGAAGCGATCCGCGATGTAGCGATGCGAGAGCGTCGCGGCCGCGATGATCGCGCCATCCTTGATGCGCACGCCGTGATGGGCTTCGTAGCGGCTTTTGAGTCCGCGCAGGATCGCGATCGTGTCCGGCACGCTCGGCTCGCCGACGAAGATCGGCTGAAAGCGCCGTTCGAACGCCGGATCCTTCTCGATGTGGTTGCGGTACTCGTCGAGCGTCGTGGCACCGATGCAGCGAAGTTCGCCGCGCGCGAGCGCCGGCTTGAGAAGGTTGCCCGCACTCGGTGAACCCTCGGTCTGTCCCGCGCTGACGATCGTGTGCAACTCGTCGATGAAGAGCAGGACCGAGCCCTCCGCTGCCGCGACTTCGCGCAGCACGGCCTTTAATCTCTCTTCGAATTCGCCGCGGAACTTGCTGCCGGCGATGAGCTGCCCCACATCAAGCGCCACGAGTCTGGCCGAACGCATGCTCTCGGGACAATCGCCGTTCACGATGCGCAGCGCGAGGCCCTCCGCGATCGCGGTCTTGCCGACGCCGGGCTCGCCGATGAGCACCGGGTTGTTCTTCGTTCGCCGAGAGAGCACCTGCATGCAGCGACGAATCTCCTCGTCGCGACCGATCACGGGATCGATCTTTCCCGCGGCGGCGCGCTCGGTCAGGTCGACGCCGTACTTCTTGAGCGCCTCGAAGGCGCCTTCGGCGTTTGGGTCGTTCACATTCTTCACGCCGCTCGCCTTGCGAAGTTGCTCGATGGCCGCGAGCAGTCGCTTGCGATCGAGACCGACGACGCTGAGCGCTTCCTTCGCGGAGGTCTTGACCTCCGTCAACGCGAGCAGCAGGTGTTCGGTGCTGACATATTCGTCCTTGAGCTTCTTGGCGTCGCGCTCGGCCTCGGTGAGCACCTGCATGAGCTCGCGTCCCGGCTGTGGCGTGGCACCGTCGACCTTCGGCAAACGGTGCATCTCCGCCTCGACCAGCGAGAGCACGCGCGCAGGCTCCACACCGGAGCGTTTGAGCAGGCTCGACGGCACGCTGTTCGCATCGGAGAGAAGTGCAGCAAGCAGGTGGAGTGGGCCCGCCTCGGCGTGAGCCGCAAGAGCGGCGGCGGCCTGCGACGCTTGAAGCGCCTCTTGAGCCATGGTGGTGAATCGATCGAGTCTCATGGGAGTCTCCGCCCGGAGGCAAGCAGCGTGCCGATCGCCGACGCTGCCTCCCTACCTTTGGAAGGGGGTTGAATTGCGCTGAGAAGGGGGCCGATGGGGTGCCACTCCGCATTGAGGGTTGGCGAATCGCCGACGATCTGCCAAAGCAGCAGATGACGCGAGCTCGAGCGAGTCGAAGGCTGGCCCACCGGGGTATCGATCGTCGTTCGAGGCCCCCGGAGGACTACATTGGTGTGCATCGGTGGCTCCATGACTGTCTTTGCCTACATCGCCCGCGATCAGCGAGGGACCCGCATCAGCGGGCGTGTGGAAGCCGCAAGTGAGCAGGCGGCCGCTGCCGACCTCAGTGCCCGAGGCTTGTCGCCGGTTCGCGTCGAGGCTGCGGCGAATTCGACTCCTCGATCTGGACGAGTCTCTGCTCGAAGCCTGGCGACTTCGTATCAGCAACTTTCCGATCTGCTCCGCGCCGGCGTTCCGCTGCTTCGCGGGCTTCAACTGCTTGGGCGCGGGAAATCCGATCCGCGGCTGGCGGCCACATGGGCGAGCATCGCCGATGAAGTCGCCGATGGTTCCCGCCTTGCCGATTCGATGGCTCGATTTCCGCGCGTCTTTCCTTCCGTGCAGATCGCCGTGGTGCGCGCTGGAGAACGGGGATCGTTTCTGGAGCCGGCGCTGGGTCGGCTCGGTCGGTTCATCCTTCATCAGGCCGAGATGCGAAGTCGCGTCATCGGCAGCCTCATCTACCCGGTGATTCTGTTGATCGGCGGCGTCACTGTCGTGACGCTGGCGATGATCTTCCTGGTTCCCCAGTTCCGTTCGCAATTCGCGCGGATCGAAACGCCGTTGGCCACGCGACTGCTCTTCGGCATCTCCGATCTGTTCGTCGTCTGGTGGCCGCTCATGCTGCCCGCGATGGTGGCGATCATCGTTGGGCTCGTCATCGCGTCGCGCAGGCCTCGCCCACGGCGGGCCATGTCAATCGCGATCCTGCGCATTCCGAAGCTCGGCTCGCTCGTGCGCGGTGTGGCGGTGGCGCGTGTGACACGCGTGCTCGGCACGCTGCTCGAGAACGGCATTCCGCTGCTGCAGTCGATGCAGACGGCGCGGGAGGCAGCCGGTCATCCGATCCTGGCCGAAGCGCTCGAACGCGCGAGCGATGCGGTGCGCGGCGGTGAGTCGCTTGCGCGCCCATTGGCGCAGAGCGGGTTCTTCGAAGAAGACGTCGTGGAGATGATCGCGGTCGGCGAAAGCGCCAACAACCTCGCGCATGTGCTGGTCGGCATTGCGGACACGCTGGAGTCGCGCGTCGACCGGGCGCTCGGATTGGCGGTCCGATTGCTGGAGCCGCTGCTGCTGCTGGTGCTCGCCGGAGGCGTCGTCTTCATCTTTCTGGCGCTCGTCATGCCGCTCATGAGTCTCTCGACGAAGCTCTGACGGCGGTGGATCGTGACGATCGCGGTCACTATGCTCCACCGTTGGAGACACCGCATGCACCGACCCATCATTCGCCGCGCGTTCACGATCCTCGAACTGTTGATCGTGATCGGCATCATGCTGGTGATCGGCGCGCTCGTCGTCATCAATGTCATGGGGGCGCGCGACAAGGCGGACCTCCAGTCGACGCTCGTTCAGTTGCGGCAGTTCCAGGCGGCGATCGATCGCTTCCGCGTGGACATGCGGCGAATGCCGACGGAGGAGGAGGGCGTGAAGATCCTCTGGTCGAAGGAAGGTCTTGAGGAGACCGACGCCGCGAACTGGGGCGGGCCTTACCTCAGCGATCCGAAGTTGAACGACATCTGGGGCACCGCGTGGGTCTTCAAGGTTCCTTCCGACGTCGAAGGCATCGAGTACGACATCATCTCGGCCGGTCCTGATCGCGAAGAGGGCACTGAAGATGATCTCTCGCTGGCGCGCGAGCGCGTGAAGAGCGCCGGTGGCGAGGATGCGTTCAGCGACTTCAAGAGCCCGGGCACCGGGGTTGGCTCAGGCGGCGGGTCGAGCGGGAGTGGATCGACCGGCCCATGAGAAGCGCCGCGCCGAGCCTGCGCCGGAAGTGCGGCGCTCGCGCGGTCACGCTGCTTGAGTTGCTCGTCGTGCTGGGGTTGCTGGTGGCCATCTTCGCGATGGCGATGCCACTCGTGCTGCAATCGATGCGCGGACGCGCCCTGCGAAGTGCGCAGGAGCTGCTCGTCGCAGCGCTCGAGTCAGTTCGCGCTCATGCGCAGCGCGAGGGCGTCATTGTCGAGTTGTCGGTCGATGCAAGTGGGCGCATGCTTCGCGCGAGCGAGCTGCCGATCGATGGCAGTGAGGCGCGGCCGATCCCGGCGCTTTCGTTTGAGATCGAGGCACCGATGCAGCTTGTCGTGCAGGAGGGCGGCGGAACCATCGCGGTCTTCCTGCCGGATGGATCGGCGCCGATGGTGCGCGAGTGCGTGCTTCGCGATCCTGACGAGCAGTCGCGGGATCTGGCCATCGTCGCGATCTCGCCGTTGCTCGGGAGACCGACGGCCTCGATGCGACGCGTGGCGAGCGCGGACGAGCAGGCGGATTCGCCCGCAGAAGAAGGCAATCTCCTCCGTGACGAGACGACACTCTTGCGAGATCAGATCGACCCGTCGAGCGGCGTGGCGCCGACGGGTGTGGGAGGCGCGAGATGAATCGCCGTGGTGCGGTGCCGACGGGTGTGGGAGGCGCGCGATGAAGCACTGTGGTGCGGTGCTGCTCGAACTGCTCATCGCGCTCGCGATCTTCGTGGTGGCCGCAACGACGCTCCTGGGCACCTTCAGCGACGTCGTCGCGTCGATCGGTCGTGATACGACGACGGCGAGAGCGGTGGATCTCGCGCGCTCGCGGATGAGTGAACTCGAAGCGGGACTGACGACGATTGAGGATCTCCGCGCGGAAGCTGGTCGACGTGGCGCCGATGTGGGCGGCCGCGCGCACGCAGACGAGTCCGAACCGCGCGGAGCGCAGGGGTTGATCGTGGACGCATCGATCACGCGTAGCGCCTACCCAGGACTCACGCTCGTCGAGCTTCGCGTCTTCGACGCCACAGGCAGTGCACCACGCTTCACGCTGCGGCAGCTCGTGGCGCTGCCGAGCGAGCGAAGAGTCGAGCAGAGCATCGAACAAGCGGGGATGAATGACGGCGCGGTCGTCGATGAGGTGGCGCCGTGATCGGTTCCCGTTGCAACAGGCGGTCGATGATCCGCGCGGCGCGCAGCGTGCGGCGCGTGCGTGGCGCGTGCGGCGCGCGGCGCATGCAGCGCGGCGTGACGCTCATCGAATTGATCGTCGCCTTGGGTCTCGCAGCGGCACTACTCGGCGCCGTCATCGTGTTTGTCAGCGATCTGGCCGAGTCGCGGACTCGCATCGAGCGGCTCTCGACGCGCGATCGCGCGATCGACGCGTTCATGGAAGTGGTGGAGGGCGCCGTCGCGACGAGCGTGCTCGATGCGGTCGATGGCGCGCTCGCGGGCGATTCGAGGAGCTGCACGATTCGCTCGGCCACGGTCGATCCGGCGCCAGCGATCGCACTCGACGGACGACCTTTCGTGCCGACGACGGTGACGTGGTTCGGATTCGAATCTGGCGCGGGTGCGCTGCAGGTGCGGCGCGGAACCGGCGCCACGGAGTCACTGCCCACGGAGGCCTACGCGATGCGGTTGCGCTATCACGACGGCCGAGCGTGGGTCGACACTTTCGATGCGCGCGAACACGGGCGTCTGCCGACGGCGATCGAAGTGAGCGTGTGGCTTTCGCGCCCGATCAGTGACGGTGCCGAGCTCTCCGCGACGGGCGATGACGAGATCGAACCGAGCGGGCCGCCTGATCGACAGCGCATCATCGCGGTGCCTGACGCGGCGCCGGCGGAGCTCCTTCCCGATGCGCCAAGGAGATCGACGTGAGCGCTGCCCGTTTTCGAGACGAAATGGCGCAGCGTCGCGGCTTCGTGCTGCTGACGGTGATTGTGCTGATCGGAACCGCCATGCTGCTCGCCGCGTCAGTGATGTCGACGGCGTCTGCGGAACACGCGGGTCGCGTGGCGACCTTCGATGCCGTGCGAAGACGCGCGGCCGCGTGGAGCGCCGCCCAAGCAGTCGCGTCGTTGATCGGTGAACAGCGCGTGTCGGTGCTCGCGGGCGCCACGCCGACCATTCGTGAACAGCTTCCGCTGTACGACGACGGCGCCGATGCTGCGATCGCACGGTTGATTCCCGCATCGAACGACGGAGAATTCGTGCTTGCCGAGGCGGCGCTCATCGATGTCAATTCCGTCGGTCCCGATGGACTCATGATGCTCGGCTTCGATGAGAGCATGGCGGAGTTCCTGCAGACGGCGCGAGGCAGGGCACCGGGAGGGCGCATCGCATCACTCGAGGAGATCGTTGATCAGGAGGGCTGCGACCCATCGCTCCTGCGCGGCGCGCACGCGTTCGATGCCGAGGCACTGGCGGTGATTCACGGGGCGCTCGGCGACGAGCGTGGCAGTGCGCTGGCGCGGGCAGGCAGCGCACTCGACGATGCGGGCAGCGCCTTGCGCGATGCAGGCAGCGCGCTCAAGGGCGCGGGAAGCGCATTGCGGCCCGACGGCGCGCCCGCGCTCGATCCGAGCGCGGGCAGGGACGGGATGTCGACGACGGCAGCCTCGTCCGGTCCCGCACTCGCCGATCGTCTCACCGTCTTCTCGGTCGAACCATCGCTGACGCGCGGGGGCAAGCGGAGAGCGGAGCTCGATCCGGCATGGGCCGATGCACTTCGGGAGCTCCTGGCAGGTGCCGTGACGCCGGACATCGCCAAGCGACTCGAAGCACTTGCGTCCAAGCAGAGCATGATCGAGAGCGACCGCATGCTCGTCGAGAGTCTTCATGGCATCGGAATCGAACCGAGTGTGTGGGCGACGGTGCTCGATCGCGTGACCGCCGAGCGCGGACTTTGGCGCCACGGGCGCATCGATCTCAACCGCGCATCGGCCGAGGCGTTGTTGACGCTGCCCGGTCTCACCGGTGAACAGGTGGCGCGCATCGTGCGTGAGCGCGTGGGACTCGATGCGGACGAGCGAGCATCGTCTACGTGGATCGTTTCGCGCGGCATCGTGGAGCCCAGCGCCTTCGCGGAGCTCTTTCCACGCGTGACGACGCGCAGCTTCTTCTGGCGCGTGCGCTTCGTCGCCGGATTCACCCGCGCTGACGATCAGGATGGCGCGATCCGTGGAGCGACGATCTGGGAGTGCGTCGTCGATCTCACCGGCGAGCGCGCGCGACTCGCGTCGTTGCGCGACCTCACGATGGCGCCGGTTTCGGCGCGATTGATGGAAGTCGCACGGCGGCAGGTCGATGCGGAGTCGCCAGACGACGAAAGCGAACTCGAGTCTCAGCGCGGTTCGGCGCTGACGAACGCAGGCGAGCGAATGGCGGATGCGGGTTCGCGCTTGCGCGCTGAAGGCGCATCGGACTTCGAGCCGGGCGCGGGCAGTGGCGGAGTGTCGAGCGACATCTCGAACAGCGCCGACCAGAGCACCGACGGTACCAGCGACGACCCTGACGGCGCTCGCAGCAACGCCGAGAGTGCGGTCGCCGCCGATGCAGTGGGCCACGCGAATCCGCGCGCTGCGGGCGCACGAACTCGCGAGCCGCGAAGTGACGCGGCGCCGCGTCGACGCGGCGGTCGAGCACGAAGCGCCGAGTCGTCCCCGCCGGTCGTCCTGCCGGCGGTGCCGGATGCGGGCGCTTCTGCCGATCGCAGAGCACCGCCCTCTCCGGGTCCGATCGGTCGATTCCGACTGCGACCGGGCGCAAGCGGCAGCGCTGGCACCGCGCCGGGTGGCGGTGGTCCATCATCGTCGCCGACCGGTGCGGAGGACGACGCGTTCGATCCGATGGAAGATGACTTCCAGTGACCCGCATCGTGGCGAATCTTCCAATCAACAACCGAACGCGGCTGGCCATCGACATGGGACGGCGGCTGCTGCGCGCGGTCGAGGCCGAACTTCGAGGCGGGCGCGTGATCGTGCGCCGATCGATCACGGTCGAAGCGCCGGAGACGCTTCAGACGGAAGACTCGCGCGCCGCTGGACTTTGGCTCTCGGAAGTACTCGAAGCAGCCGGGATCCGCGCGCGTCGTGCGGTCTTCGCCGTCAATCGTGAGGGCGCGAGCCACAAACGACTGCTGCTCACGACAACGCACGCCGAGGACCTGCCCGACATGACGCGCATGGCGATGCAGCGCGAGCTCGGTCCCGCGGGCGAAGGCGCGGTGATCGACTTCATTCCCGGCGCGCGGGAAGAAGGAGGCACGGTCGTGCAGGCGCTCGCGGCGCCGCAGCGCGAGATCGACTACATCCGCGCGCTGGCGCAGCACGCAGGACTCGTGGTCGAACGCATTTCGCTGCGCACCTTTGGCTCGGCACTGCTGCTCGAAACGCTCGACGATCCGCCACCGCCCGATGCGATGCAACTCGCCGTCGATCTCACGGGCGAAGGCGTTGAGCTCTGCTTCGTGGGCGGCGGCGAAGTGCGGTACAGCCGCGGCGCCGAGGTCAAGTCCCAGCGCGACGCGACGGCGAGCGCCGATGCCGCGATCACCGAGGCCAGTCGAAGCTGGGCCGCGTGGCGATTGGCGCAGCCGGATGTCCGGATCGCGCGCGCGGTCGTGCTCGGTGAGCGCGAGATGGCGAAACGCGTGGCGGCGGGCGTGGGCGATCTCGTTGGTGATGCGACGATCATCGCTGCGCATCCGCGAGTCGAGGGCGCCGTCGGATCGCTCGATGCGTGTTGGCCGCTCGTCGGCATGCTGCTTGAGGATGGTGCGAACCGTCCGCGCATCAACCTCGCGTCGCCGCGCCGAGCGCCTGATCTCGCGGCGCGGCGTCGCATCGGCATTTACGCAGTGGTCGGATCGGTGGTGTTGTCGCTGCTCGCCGGATGGACGATCGGCTCGCGCGAACTTCGTCTGTTGACGGCGCGCGCTGAAGACCTGCGAAGCAAGGCCGAGGGTGCACAACCGGAGTCACAGCGCTTCAAGCGCGACTTCTTCAGGGTTCAGCATCTCGCGGCGTGGGAGACGGCCTCGCCGCGCTGGCTCGATGCGATCGTCGATGTGGGTGGATTCGCGCCGGATCCGTCGCGCGTGGTCTTCGATCTCCTTGTCGGCACGCTTGAGCCGGGAGCGCCGAAGGTCGTGAAGGAAGATGGCAAGGAGACGCGGATTTCGCTGCGGCGGCCCATGCGGATCCAGCTCGAAGGCGAGGCACGCGAACGGGCTGCGGTGGACGCACTCCGCGAGGCGTTCGTCAAGGATCAACGCTTTTCGCTCGATTCGCCGGGAACAGACAAAACAGGCGGAAAGCGGCTCGCGATGCCGTTCACTTTCATTCTGCGCCCGGGCGGTGGAGCGGCGGGTGTCGGAACTGCGGGCAGCGCGCCGAGCGGCGAAGGTGCTGGCGCGGGCGCGCCGAGCGGCGAAGGTGCTGGCGCGGGCGCGACTGGCGCGGACGCTGCACGGCACTCAGGTGGTGGTGCCGCATGACGCGCACCATGATCATCGGCATCGTTGCACTCGTCTGCGTGGTGGCAGGCACACTCGGTTACTTCGCCGCGTCGGGGCGCCTCTCCTCCGTGCGCGGCGCGCAGTTCGAAGCGATCACCATCTACACGCGATTCCTGGAGCGCGTGCGCGCTGAACGACAGCAGCGCCCGGCGTTGGATGCGCGATTGCGCGGCGTCGCCGATCGAACCCTGGGGCCGAGCGCCGAGACCGTCGACAGCGGTCTCCGCGGACGACTCAATCGCATCGGCGAGGAACTGCAGCTCGGCGACCTCGCGGTCTCGACGGAAGCGGAGAAGGATCGCGTACCAACGCCGGCACGCAGCGAGTTCACGCCGAGCGAACGCAAGCTGCGCGATCAACCTGACTTCATCGAAGTGCGCGGCATGATCTCGGGTGAAGGCACGCTCGACCAGGCGATGCGACTGATCCACCGACTCGATGTCGAGCCGTGGATGAAGCGCATCGACCTCGTCCGGCTCGACCCGAGCAACACAGGCGAACGCGTGCGCGTACTCGTGCGACTGACGACCCTCTTCGTGGACGGCGTCAGCGGCAAGGTCGTGCCGGCACCAAGCGCCGAAGCGATGTCCGGGTTCGCGCGCTACGCGAGCTTCGCGCTGCGCAATCCCTTCCGCCTGCCGCCACCGCCGGCAAAGCCCCCGCCGCGCGTCGTGCAGAAGCCCGCGCCGGCGCCGACGGGTTTCCCGTGGGATCAGTGGAAAGTCACTGGGCGGCTCGATGGCCCGCTCGGGATCGAAGCGTGTCTGCGCAATGTCGCCACGAACGCCACGCTGATGCTGGCGCCGGGCGCACGGATCTCCGACGCGGAGTTCGTGCGCTTCGAGAGTGACACGGCGCTCTTCAAGCTCGCTGATGCGCTCTTCTTCGTGGAGCTCGGCGCGACGATGGATCAGCGCCGCGCGGTCGAACCGCACGCAGCGCCGTAAGCGACCTCCGGTGCGGTCCGAAGGCGCAACGTCACGGAGTGAGTGATGACGGGCTCTGACGAGCAGCGTTGTCGCACCATCCCGCTGATAGACTCGCCGCCGGACCATCACAACCCGATGCCCCGCAGGTCCAGCGAACTGGGCATCGCACAAACATGGAGACGAGTTGATGCTTCAACGGCAACTCGACTGGATCGCTCCCGCCCTCGCAGCCTTTGTGGCCGCGGTGGCGCTTGGGCAGGATGCCCCGGAGCCGGCGAAGGACGCACCCGCAGTTCCACCTGCGCCTGTCCAACCGACAGACCCATCACAGGAACAGCCACCCGCTTCGGCGGCGCCGGCAACTCCTGTCGCAGCACCGACCGATCCGGAGGGTGCGCCCGATTCAGCGGTGGCCGCGCCCGCCGCGCAGGTCGCCGCGCCAGCTGCGCCGATCGCCGCACCACCGCCACTGCGCTTCTCCTTCAAGGATCAGAGCTGGGACCAGGTGATCGATTGGTTCAGTCGCACCACGCGCCTGCCGGTGGTGCGTGAGACGGCGGCCCCGCAGGGATCCGTCGACTTCATTTCCGATCGCGCGTACGACCTGCCCGAAGCGATGCGCGTGCTCAACACGCTGCTGCAGACGCAAGGCGTCATGTTGCGGCGCGAGAGCGACATGCTCTACCTGCAGAAAGTCGACGACATGAAGCGGGAGAACATCCCGACCTTCGTTTCGGAGCTGCCGGCTGATGTGACGGACGACCAGATCGTCACGCTGCTCGTACCGCTTCGCAATGCGCCGAGCACGGCGGTGGCGGAAGCGCTCAAGAATATGGTCGCTGCGTACGGCAGCGTCACGGATCTCGTGCAGAGCAACTCCGTGGTCGTCGTCGAGACGGCGGCGAATGTGCGCCGACTGCAGAAGATCATCTCGGAGATCGACAAGAGCGATGTCGAGAACATGGTGGAGTACATCCCGCTCGTGCACGCGAAGGCGGAGACGCTGCTCACGAGTCTCACCGCACTGATGGGCGAACGACAGGTGCAGTTCGTCATCCAGCCCGACGGCAAGCGCGTGAAGGTGAGCGAAGACAAGATCGTGGGACTTCAGATCACCGCGGATGCGCGCACGAACGCGCTCATCGGTCGCGGCACGCGCGCGCGGCTCGATCAGCTGCGCGAGACGATCGCGCTACTCGACGTGCCCATACAGGACGAGACGCGCACGCTGCGGACGCTGCCGATTGGCCGTCTTTCGGCCCAGGAAGCCCGAACGGCGGTCGACGCTTATCTGCAGACGATTCCTCCGGAGCGCCGTCCGTCAGTGATTCCGATGCCCGATCAGGCGGCGATCACGCTCGTCGGCAACGGCGCGGCCATTGCCGAGGTGGTGACCTTCATGGCAGAGGCGACCGGTTCCGTGACGAGCGCGGAGAGTCGATCGCTGCAGCGCTTCGTGCTCGTGAACGGCACGAACGCGCCGATGATCCAGGCGGTGCGCGCCATGCTCACCGAGGCGCAGCTTCGCGACGTGAAGCTGGCGCCGGGTGCCGATGCGAACACGGTCATTGCGCTGGGTAACGACGAAGCGGTCGCAGCCGTGGCGGAAATCATCGAGGCGCTCGATCAACCCACGCGGCGCGATGCGCGAGTGCGCGTCGTGCCGATCACCGGTGCCGATCCCGCGGATGTGGCGAAGCGCGCCAGTGATCTCTTTGCGCGCGGTGAAGGAGCGCCGACCGCGGCGAACGCGCCGGCGCTGCCGATGCCGACGGTCGAGATTGATGCCGACAGCAGTTCGATCATCGTCGCGGGACGAGGCGACGCGGTGGAGGCGTTCGAGCGCGCGATCACACAGGCGAGGGCGATGGCGCCGCCGGAGCGAACCGGTCGGCTCGTGGTCATCCGCCAGCGACCGGCCGCCGAAGTCGTCGAGCCACTTCGCGATGCGATTGGGAAGCTCGTCAACGCGGAGGGCGGGCGCACGCCGGCACCGGTGACGATCGAGACGATCGAATCGGCGAACGCGCTCTGGGTGAACGGCGAGCCGGCGCAGTTGGCGCTGGCTGAACTCGTGGCAGCGCAACTCGATCGCGCGGATCGAAGCGGCCGTGTGGTGCAGGGCTATCAGCCGAAGCATCTCGAGCCGAACGCGCTCGTGCAGGGGGCGCAGCGACTAGTACTTGCGACACGCAATGAAGGACCGGGTGCTCCCGAGTTCATCGTCGATCCGCGCGGAACATCGGTGCTGGTGGTCGCCTCGGCATCGGAGATGGAAGCGGCGCTCGCTGCGCTGCGCACCTGCGATGAAGGCGCCGCGACGGCGACACAGACCGTCGTGCGCGTCTATCCGATGACACAGGCCGACTCGTCCGACGTGGCGACGGCGCTGCAGCGCGCGCTCGATGGTCGCGGTGCCAGTCGTCCTGGTGTGCCGAAGCCGGTCGTCGCGGCGGAGCGCAGCAGCAACTCGATCGTGGTCACGGCGTCGCCGGATGACATCGACGAGATCGAGGAGTTGATCAAGCCGCTCGACACCGGCGTGGCGAAGGAGAGTGCGCAGGTGCGCACCGTCGTACTCAAGCACGCTCGCGCGGAGCAGTTGGCGCCTTTGGTCGAGCGCCTTCTGGCCGAGCAGAACCTCGTCAATCCTGCTGATCTGCCGAGCTGGGCGCGCTCCGACTTCATTCGCAATCGGCTGGCCGGCAGTGGGCGCACGCCGGTGCGCGTGGCGAGCGATCTGCGCCTCAACGCGGTGATTGTCACTGCACCGCGCGCCGTGCTCGCGGTCGCCGAGCAGCTCATCGAGCAGCTCGATGCGGCCGGTGCCGACCGCGATGCGCGCACCCTGCGCGTGCTTCCGATCCGCAACAGCAATGCCAGTGAGATCGCCGCGGCACTCGAACAGACCTTTGCCGGTGGCACGAGCCCGGAAGCGCCGCCGATCATCCGGGTGAACACGGCCAGCAACTCACTCCTGGTGCGAGCGAGTGATGAGCAGTACGCCGTCATCGAGAAGGTGAGTCGCACGCTCGACGACAGCGCGGTCGTCACCACGCAGACGGAAGTTCGCGTCTATCCGCTGACGCAGGCTGACTCGAGTGACGTTGCAGCGGCGCTGCAGCGCGCGCTCGACGGTCGCGGCGCCGGTCGTCCGGGCATGCCAAAGCCGGTCGTCGCTGCGGAACGCAGCAGCAACTCGATCGTGGTCACTGCGTCGCCGGAAGACATCACCAGGATCGAGGAACTGATCAAGCCGCTTGATACCGGTGTGGCGAAGGAGAGCGCGCAGGTGCGCACGGTGGTGCTCAAGCACGCTCGCGCGGAGCAGTTGGCGCCCTTGGTCGAGCGCCTTCTGGCCGAGCAGAACCTCGTCAATCCTGCTGATCTGCCGAGCTGGGCGCGCTCCGACTTCATTCGCAATCGGCTGGCCGGCAGTGGGCGCACGCCGGTGCGCGTGGCGAGCGATCTGCGCCTCAACGCCGTGATCGTCACTGCGCCGCGCGCGGTGCTGGTCGTGGCCGAACAGATCATCGAACAGCTCGATGCGGCCGGTGCCGATCGCGATGTGCGCAGTTTGCGCGTGCTCGAGATCCGCAACGGCGATGCGGGCGAGATCGCCGCCGCGCTCGAACAGGTCTTCGCTGGAGGCAATACGCCCGAAGCGCCGCCCGTCATCCGCGTGAACACCGCCAGCAACTCGCTGCTGGTGCGAGCAAGCGAAGAGCAGTTCGAGGTCATCGAGAATGTGAGTCGCACACTCGACGAGGGTGCGATTGTGACTGCGCGTCAGCTGCGCACGCTGGCCATCGATCCTTCGCGTGCGAGTGCCGAAGAAGTGGCACGCGTGCTCGGTCGCATGGCGTCGTCCGGCGGCTCCGGCGCCAACGCGGTGAAGGTCGTGCGCCTCGAGGATCTCATCCGTGAGTACGGCGCCGGTCCCGAGAGCGGCGGCAAGAGCAGCGGAGACTCGAAGTCCGAGCCGAAGCGAGAACCCACACCGCCAACGACACCCGCATCGGCGCCAACAACGACACCCACGACGAAGCCTGACGCGAAGCAAGCGCCCGCGCCCATCGTCTCGCCGAGTGCCCTTCGTGACGATCCAGCGCCGACCGAGTCGAAGGAAGTGCCGCCGACGATCGCGGTCGACCCCGCGACGAATGCCATCGTGCTCATCGGCACGCGCCGATGGGTGGAGCGCATGGCGCAGTTGGCGCAGCAGATCGCCGAGCAATTGCCGGCCCCATCCACTGAAGTGCGCGTCATTCAGCTTCCGGAAGGCATCGATGTGCATCGTCTGCGCGCGCTGGTGGGTGAGGCGATGCGCGTCGTCACACCGCCGGGCGGTCGTCCCGGCGATCTCTCGCGGCGCGTGAGCGTGCTGGCCGATGCGCCCGGTCGCGCGTTGATCGTGGCGGCGACGGAGACGGACTTTCAGCAGATCGCGCCGATCCTTGCGGCACTGTCGCGCACCAGCGAGCCCGGCGCAGTGGCGATCGAAACGCTCGAACCGCGCTTCATCACCGCCACGCAGGCCGTCGAGACGATGCGACAGATCCTGGCGGCACGCGGACGCGCCATCGCCGCCGCTGGCGGGGCTCCGAGCACTGGCGCCGAGTTCGCTGTCGATCCGCGCGGCAACGCCATCATCGCGGTCGGTGGACCGGGTGCCATCACCGAAGCGAAGCAACTGCTCGCGCTCGTCGACGCCGATCCTGCGACGGAACCATCGCCGCTGAAGATCTTCGAGCTCACGCATCTGAAGCCGCAGTCGGCGGCTCGCATCGTGCGCGAGGGCGTGCTCGCCGGCGACGCCTCCGCGACTGCGCGGACGACGATCATTGCCGAGGACGAACGCGGAATGCTGCTCGTGCGCGCGCCCGAGACGGTGCTCGCGCGCATTGCCGAAGTGCTGACCGAAGTCGATCGGGAAGCGGCAGCCGGATTGGAACTGCGCACACTCAAGTTGGAGAGCGCCGATGCCCAACTCGTGGCCGATGTGCTGCAGCGATTCTTCGACGACCGGGCGCGTGTCGCCAGCGCGGGTCGCGGTCGATCGATCGGCCGCAGCGTGGCCATCGTCGCCGACTCGCGCACAAGCACGCTGCTCGTCTCCGCGAACGACGCAGACTTCGCCGAGGTCGAGCGCGTCGCGAAGCAACTCGATACGCCGACGGCAGCGAGCGATCTGCAGTTCCGCATCTTTCCGCTGAAGCACGCGGAAGCTGGCGAAGTCGTCGAAGTGGTGCGCACGCTCGCGTCGGAACTCATGCAGAGCGAGATGGCCTTCTTCTGGATGCGCCCGACCACCAATCGCGCGAGCACGCGCGACGCCTTCGCCGTGCGCGCGGACGATCGCCTCAACGCGCTGATCGTCACTGGGCGCGGCGATCGATTTGCAATGGTCGAGAGTCTGCTTTCCGCGATCGACGCACCGACGGAGCCGGGGCAGGGGCGTCAGATCCGCTTCTACAAAGTGAAGAACGCGGACATCAACATGGTGCTCCAACTCGCCAACGATGCGCTCGGGCGAAGTGGCTCCGACCGGCGCTGGTGGGAGGGCGAGCGTGCCACGCGGGCTCGCATCGTGGCCGAGCCGCGCACGAACACGCTCATCGTCAGTGCGACCGAGTCACAGCAGGCGGAGGTCGCCACGCTCGTCAAGTCGATCGATGAAGCGGTCATGCGGCCGGACCTGCAGACGGCGGTCATCGCACTCGAATTCGCGCCCGCGCCGGATACGGCGACGACGCTGCGTCAATTTCTGATGGAGCGCGCCCGAGGTGAGAATCGCTCCGTCCCTTCCGCATCGATCGTGCCCAGCGCCAGCGCGAACACGCTGCTTGTTGCCGCGAGCGCAGACGATCTCGCCACCATCCGTGATCTCGTCTCGAAGATCGACCTGCCCAACGCGAGCGCCGATCGCACGATCGAGATCATCAAGCTCCAGAAGGGGCTCGCGACCGATGTGGCGCGAATCGTGCAGGAGCAGTTCGGTCGTCGCGGTGGAGGTGCCCAAGGCGTCGTCGTCACGCCGGATGCACGCACGAACACGATCATTCTGAACGCGCCGGAGCAACTCTTCGCGCAAGTGCAGGCGCTGATTACGCGTCTCGACACGCCCACCGATGCTGACGAATCCGTGATCCGCTCGTTCGCGTTGACGGGTGCGAAGGCGGATGAGGCCGTTCGCATTCTCTCGCAGACGCTGCAACTCGACGCACAGGGTCGCACGCGCGGCGTCACGATCAAGCTCGATGACAGCGACGCCCCGCCGGTCGAAGTGCGCGCTCGGATCGTGGCTGATCGGCGGTCGAACAGCATCATCGTCACGGCGACGCCCGAGAGCATTCCGGTGATCGAGAGTCTCGTCTCCAAGCTCGACGCCGTGCCGGCGAAGCCGTCGCTTGAGTATCGCGTGGTTCCGCTGAAGCATGTCGCGGCCAGCGACATCAGTTGGACCTTGCGGCAGATGCTGCGAAACCGTGAGCCGGGCGAGGCGGAGATCCGTGTCGATTATGAGGTGCAGGAGAACCGACTGATCATCGGTGCCACCTCAGAGCAGTTCAAGGAAATCGATCGCATCCTCACCGAGCTCGATCGACCGTCGGAGAAGACGCGCGTGACCGAGTTCGTCGCGCTCAAGCATGCGCAGTCGGAGCAGGTGCGTCAGGCACTTTCGTTCTTCTATGGACCGTCGGCGGTGGACGCAGTCGAGCCTGCGCAGCGCAATGTCATCATCGTGGCCGATCCGGCGAGCAACTCGCTGGTGATTTCGGCGGCGAAGGACGAGTGGGACGGCATTCGCATACTGCTCACCAAGCTCGATAGCGCGGATTACGACGCGAGCCTGCAACTGCGCGTCATCGCGCTTCAGCACGCGGAGGCTGCAAGTGTGGCCGAAGCGATCACCGGCGCGTTCCGCATGACGGGTCCGCCCGGAGGCGACGGCGCCGAGCCGCGCCGCGATGCAGCGCGTCCGCGTGATGGACAGAAGCCCGAGGAGGCGACGCCGCCCGCCGTGCTCGTTCCGCGCGACAGTTGGGTGAGCGTCACGGCTGAATCGCGAACGAATTCGATCATCGTGTCGGCGAGTCGACAGAACTTGGTGAAGATCGAGGCCATCGTGGCGCAGATCGATGTGGCGGAGAGCAGCAAACTGCCACCGCCGCGGCTCATCCCGGTCGAAAGCGGCAGTCCCGAGCAATTGGCGCAGGCGCTTCGCGAGATCTACGCCGAGCGCACGGCACGGGGCGGCGCCGGTGCCACGGCGCGCGACAGCAGTCGCGCCGTGCGCATCGTGGGTGATGTCGCCAGCGGCGTCGTCATCGTTCGCGCACCCGATGAGGAGTACATGGCCATCAAGGCGCTCGCGGAAGCGCTGCAGCAGGAGGTCGATGCGCGTGGACTCACCGTGCGCATCGTGAAGCTCACGCAGGCACCTGCGGCGCGCGTCGCCGCAGCAGTGCGCGAAGCCTTCGCCGCTCGGGCGAAGCAGGCGAATCTTCCCTTCAGCATCCAAGCAGATCCCGCGAGCAATGCCGTCGTGGTCGCAGCGACTGGTGCGCTCTGGACCGAGATCGAATCCACCGTCAAGACGCTCGACCTGATGGCGCCGGCGGCGGGACAGAATGTCTTCATCATCGATCTCAACAACGTGCCGCCCGAAACGGTCGAGCGCGTCATCCGCACGCTTGGCCTCGAACGCGAGCAACCCGCCGACAGTCCCGCGCGACTCGTGAATGAACCGGTGCGCGTCTCTCCAGTGCCCGGTCGCAACGCGGTGATGGTCGTCGCTGGCGCCGGCGATCGCGAGACCGTGCTTTCGCTCATCAAGGCGATCGACGAAGAACCCAAGCTCGCCGACATGCAGATGCAGATCGTGCGACTTCGCAACGCCAGCGCCACCACCGTCGTGACGACGCTCACGCAGATGATGGCCGCGGGCGCTCCCGGAGCACCCGGCAGCCCCGCCATTTCGCCGCTGCTCCGTGCGCTTCAAGAACAAGTGCGGCGACTCACGCTGCGGCGCGACGGCGTGGATCAGCCCGACATCACGCTCGACTTGGCGCAGCCGATCAAGCTCGTGGCGGATGAGCGCATGAACGCGATCGTCATCGGGTCGACCGAGGGCAACATGGCGGCGCTCAAGGAAGCGGTGGCGCTGCTCGACAGTGTGCCGACCACGGACGGTGTCACGGTCAACATTCTCGCGCTCGAGAACATGTCCGCCGCGCACTTTGCACGGCTGGTTCGGGAACTCTTCCAGCAGGGCCGTGCACTCGCGAATGTGCCGCTCTCGAATGCCAAGGCGATTCCCGGTGGCGAAGTCGGCAAGGCGCTTGTGGGAGAGATCGCCATTGCAGTCGACGAACGCACCAACACCGTGATCGTCGCCGGGCGCGACGAAGCCGTGGCGTTCGTGGAAGTGCTGCAGCGCAAGCTCGACTCCGACACCACGATGGGGTGGGTCGAGCCGCGCATCTTCCCACTGCGATTCGCCGATGCGCGCGATCTTGCGACGACGCTCTCGGATGTATTGGCGACGGCGAACGCGAGTGGTCGCGGCGGTGCTGGTGCCGAGTTGAGTCCACTTCAGCGACAGGTCGCGCGCCTGCGAATGCTCAAGCTCGATCCGAACGGCGCGGTCAAGGCCGTCGACAGCGATCTCTTCCAGCCGATGACGCAGATCGTGCTCCGGCCTGATGCCGGCATGAACGCGCTCGTCTGCGTCGGCACGCCGGCGAACCTCGAAATCATCAACGAGCTCGTGAAGCTGCTCGATGTGGAGGCCGCGAGTCCGAGTGCACTCGTGCGCGTCTATCCCGTGCAGAACGCGTCGGCGTCTCGACTTGCCACCACTGTCCAGCAGCTCTTCGAAGCGCAGTTCCAGGCAAAGGCCATTCGCGTCGAGGATCGTCTCAAAGTCATTCCGGACGAGCGCACGAACAGTCTCGTCGTCTCGACGAGCACGCGCAGCTTCGCCGTCTTCGAGCAACTGCTGAACCAGCTCGATCAGAAGGTCGCGCCCGAGATCAAGGAGATCCGAACGGTCACGCTCGCCACGGCCTCCGCCGTGCGACTGGCGCCGCTGATCCAGCAGGTGCTCGACGCGCGGCTGGAACGACTGCGACGCATTCAGCCGGAGACGGCGGAACTCGAGCGCGTCGTGATCGTGGCGGACAGCCGGTCGAACGCACTCATCATTGCGGCGGCGCAGGAGAGTTGGACGGTCGCGGAGCAGCTCATCAAGGAACTCGATCGCGACAACGAGGCGGAGCAGGCAGGCATGCATGTGCTCACGCTCAAGAAGGGCAATCTCGATCGCGTCGCGGTCGCGATCAACCAGATCATGGATCGCCGCTACGCCGATCTGCCCGCGGAGATGCGGCGTCGTGTGCGTCCGCTCGTGATGACCGACCCGCGCACGAGCAGTCTGCTCGTGGCGGCGGCACCCGGCGACTTCGCCGACATCGAGCGCGTCGTGCAGCAGCTCGAAGCGACACCGATGGACCCGGCGGTGCGCATCGATGTGATCGCGCTTTCGACCGCACGCGCTGAACAGATCGCACCGCGACTGCAGACGCTCATGCGCGACCGAATGTCCACGCTCGGCGAGGCGGAGACGGCATCGGATCGCGTTTCGATCGCGCCCGATCCCGCGAGCAACAGCCTGATCGTGGCGGCCAGCGATGAGAATCTCGCCATCGTGCGCCAACTCGTCGACGCGCTTTCGAAGGCCGGCGAGGAAGCGGCCGAGGGTCGTCTCGTTGAACTCGTGCTGCTCACCAAGAGTCGTGCTCAGGATCTCGTGCCGGTGCTCAACGACCTCTATGTCAACGAGCAGAACCGCCGTCGCGGCGAGAACACCGTGCGCGTCACTGCGGATCAGCGACTCAACGCGCTCTTGATCACGGGGCTCGAACCGGATGTGGCGGCGGTCAAGCGCATGGCCGGAGAACTCGACGGCACGCGGCCCGCCACGGTTGTGGAAATCAAGTATCTGCCGCTCGCGAGCGCGAATGTCGTCGAGACGGTGAGTCTCATCGAGAATGTGCTCGCCGGAAACACGCTCGCCGGTGGTCGACCTGGCCAGCAGGCGACCGTCGTCAAGTATCTGCGCCAGCTCGAGGGTGGACCCGAGGGCGCGACGACCGAGACCGAAGTCAGCGCCGCGGTGCGCGCCAGCATCTCGCTTGTGCCGGACATTCGCACGAACACGATCATCGCCCGCGCACCGCGCGACGCGATGGAACTCATCGAGCGCATGGTCAAGGATCTTGACGCGTCGAGCTCGGGCAACCAGACGATCAAGGTCATGCGCCTCACGAATGCGGACGCCGGACAGATGGCGCGCGTGCTCACCGAGCTCTTCAATCTGGAGCAGCAAGGCAACCTCTTTGTGCTCAAGCCGCGTGAGAGCGTCGGCGGAGCACCGGTTGGCGGCGGCGCGGCCGGCGTCGACGGAATGCCCGCAGCGATGCCGATGGCCGGAGGCGAGGCCCTCTTCGGCAACGATCTCACGATGGTGCCCGATCCGCGATTGGCTCTCTCCATCACGGTGGACAGTCGCACCAACAGTCTGCTCGTGAGCGGTACGCCCACCTACCTCGGGCTCGTCGAGAAGGTCGTGAACGAACTCGATGGCCAGGTGGCGAACGAGCGCGAGACGCGCGTCTTCTCGCTGAAGAACGCGGCGGCGGAGAATGTCGCTCGCATCGTCACGCAATTCGTCGACACCGATCAGCGCAAGGTGATCGCCACGCTCGGCACCGGGCAGATCGGTTCCGCGAGTCGACTGTTGGAACGCGAAGTCACGATCGTCGGTGACGACAAGACGAATGCGGTGCTGGTGACCGCGAGTCCGCGCTATCTGGAGACGCTCGAGTTGGTGATCCATGAGCTCGACATCGATCCGCCGCAAGTGTTGATCCAAGTCATCCTGGCGGAGGTCACGCTCGGCAATAAGGAAGACCTCGGGCTTGAGTTCGTGCGCTTCCAGGCGGGCGATTACAACGTGGCCGGTGGATTCGGCCTGCCGCGTTCGCCCTTCAGTTCAGGGGTGAGCATTCCCGGTCTTGCTGGATTGGCGCCTGCTGTCTTCGGCAGCGCGGGACTGCCGAACATTGCCATCGGTTCATCGCAGTTCGACTTGCTGCTCAACGCACTCAAGAGTCAGAACCGCGTGCAGTTGCTCTCGAACCCGAGCGTGATGGTCGCGAACAACACGAAGGGTTTCATTCAGGTCGGTGAGACGGTGCGATTGCCGAACTCGGTGTCGTTCAGCGCCGCGGGTCAGCAGTCGAGCGTTGAGGCCGAGGACATCGGCGTCATCCTGAATGTCACGCCGTCGATCAATCCCGACGGCTTCGTGCGATTGCAGATCGAACCCGAGATCTCGTTGCTCTCCAAGGAGACGACGCAGATCAGCGAGAACTTTGAGTCTCCGGTCATCACGCGTCGACAGGCGAACACGACGGTCACCGTGAAGGATGGGCAGACCGTGGTCATCGGCGGTCTCATCCAGGATCGCTTCGAACGCCTCGACAAGAAGATCCCGTTCCTCGGCGACATCCCGTTGCTCGGAGTGCTCTTCAGCACCAAGAGCGAGCAGGTCCAGAAGACCGAGCTGCTCATCGTGCTCACGCCGCATGTGATCCGTTCGCCGGAGCAGGCGCACGAGCGTTCGCAGGCGATGCTCAACAAGGTCTCGATCGAAGCCGAGCTCAAGAGGCAGATCAGCGAGGGTGAGCTGCAGGGACTCGACGGATTCGTCGACCGCGAGGGACGACTCATCACGCCGATCGGCGCACCAACGGAGAAGCGTCGCGAGGATGTCGGGTCGACGACACCTCCGGCAAAGGACGCAAAGGAGTGACGACGCGCTGTCCGAGTGAGTGGCGCTCGAGTCGCGCGTGGACGCGAGTGTTCGCGCAGCTCGGTTGCATCGCGGTGGTCGCGCTCTTCACCGGTGCATGCGTCGAGACGACCACCTCGGCCGATGGTCGTGCGCCCACGATGCAGCCGGTGACGGCACCGTCGACGCCGGACGCGGCGCCGGCAAACGCGGTGGTGCTCATCGCACGCCCGGCGGTTGACACCGATGGCAATCTCTGGCGCGATCGCATGGAGGTCACCGTTTATCTCTTCGCACAGCCATTTCCCACGCCGGTCTTCCGCGAGGGCGTACTCGAGTTTTCGATCTATCCGATTGGGCAAGCCGGCACACCAAGCGCGATGGGCACTCCCCTTCGAACATGGTCGGTCGACCCGCAGACGCTCTCATCGCTTCGCGGCATGTCGCTGCCGGGACCGTGCTACAACATTGCGTTGAGCTTGCTGGCGAATGGGCAGTCGGACAAGCTGCCCGCCGAATCGGTGGATCTCGCAGCCACCTTCAAGGCTCCGAATGAAGCCCCAGTCTGGACACAGGGTGTCACGACGATCCAGTTGGGTACGGTTGCGTCGGGCCTGAGGGGCCCTGCGCGTTCCCGTCCCGGGTCGTGAATTGGGGATCCAGGATTCGAACCTGGACTAAGTGGTTCAGAGCCACTCGTGCTACCGTTACACCAATCCCCAAATGCCGTTCGAAGGGGCGGGAGTGTAGCACGGCACTGCACGGTTCTCGGCTGCGAGCGACCGCAAACAGGACCGGGAACCCACTCTCTGACCGACGCAATCCATCGCTCTGCTGGGGAAATGTGAGAGGTTTCGCGCCGAGCCGGTTCCGAAACCTACCTTCTTCATGTGAGGCATCGTTCCACTGATTCGAGTTGTTTGACTCAGGCTGGCGCGGCTCTGCTCGCCTCGACTGCAGCCCTGATCTCGCTGATCGGATGCGCCGCGAATCGGCCGCAAGAACGTCCACCACACGATGCCCCGATGACTTCGCCCGCGGCCGTCGCCGGCGACGCGCGAAGTGCACCGACGCTCAGTGAACAACACACGGATGATCCGATCGCTGAACTCGTCGACTCAGCGCCGTCGCCCAGAGAGCGCACGGCTCCGCCGCCGCGCCTGCATGGGCGAACCTTCAACACGGCTGTTGTTGACGAGCTGGGTCGCACGCGCCGCATCGAGATCCGCATGCGTGATGGTGTGGCCGAGACGCGCGTCGATGGCTCACTCGTGGCGCCCGATCGTGTGCTCGTGCATCGACGCGGCTTCGTCGAGATCGTCGACGAGCGAGGAGCGCGCGATCTCCACTTCAATCTTCCGCGCGGCATGACTTCGGTCACGCAGGCCGGTCGCTGACCGTCGAGCACGAACGCGGCTCCGACTCACTTGAGTCATCCGGGCCTGTCACGGCGACCGCTGCATCGGTCGGCGGCCGGATCACCTGCGAAATCACAATGCCCATCAGCATGAGCGAGGCACCGAGCATCGCGCGGCCGTCGAAGCGCTCCGCAAGAAAAATCGCGCCGGCCACGGCGGCGAACACCGCTTCAAGGCTCAGGATGATCGCCGCATGCGGCGCGGGCGCATGACGCTGCCCCACGACCTGCAGCGTGAACGCAATGCCGACAGCCACGACGCCGAGATAGAGCACGTCCCACGGCGCGCGGGTGAAGTCGGCAAACGAAAGTCCCCCGTTTACGATCGATGCGACGAGACCGAGCGATCCGGTCACGGCGAATTGGAGCATGCTCAGTTCGAATGGATCCACGCGCGGCGCCGCCCAACCGACGACCAGCACGTGGCACGCCCACGCCACGGCGCAGAAGAGCACCAGCAGGTCACCGCGGCCGATCTCCATGCGCCCATGCACACTCAGGAAGTAGAGGCCGATCGCCGCCAGTCCCGCGCCGAGCCAGACCGGCCAACCGATGCGCACGCCCATCAGTCGCGCGATGATCGGCACAAAGATCACATAGAGGCCGGTGATGAACCCCGCGACGCCTGGCGTGGTCCATCGCATGCCCGCCTGCTGAAGAACGGTGGCGATGAACATCGCCACTCCTGCGGCACAGCCACCAAGCCACAGTCTTTTGCGCACCGTCGGGTCGGTGCGTCGCCCCATCGCCCGTCGCACGAGCACGATCGGCAACAGCATCGCCGCGCCGATCAGGAAGCGCATCGCCGTGATCGGCATCACATCGACACCAGCGCTGTCCGCGCGCTTCTGCGCCACGAACGCCGCACCCCAGAGGATCGCCGCCAGCAGGAGCAACGCTTCGGAACCCAGGACGACCCATCGTCCGCGCGTCGCCGGCGTCGCGATCATCGCCACGCCAACTTGAATCGATCACGCAGCAACGGTCCGCTCGGCAGCCGAAGAAATGCCTCGATGTCGATGCTCCCACCGACTTCGGGCACGGTCGCGTCAAGGAGCGTCACGCTCATCCGGTAGGTTCGCGTGATCGTCTCAAAGGTGCGCAGATTCAGCTCCGGATCACTCAGATCAACCGGTCCGACGGTCCATTGCGTGCCGTTGCTCGTGAGTTCCAGCCAGAGCAGGCCGACCGTGCGCGTCTCGATCTGGTCACGATCAAGGCACTCCACGCGGACTTCGAGATCGGCCTGCACGCCAGTCGGTGCGCTCGCAGCGGGCATCGGCATCACGCCATTGGGATCGACGCGACGAGTGAGCGGATGAATGCGAATCGCGGTCGGCTCGAACGCGGTCGCGACGGAAGGGGCACTGGGGCTTGAGCGTTCGATCAGCGTCGGATCGTGGGTCCGCGCCGGCCATGCGCCATCGTTCCCGCAGCCGCCCGCAACACTGATGAACAGTGCGAGCGCCGCATGCCGCAGGACGATGGCGGCGCTCCTCTGTTGAGCCGCGTGCATCGTGGGCAACACGGTAGCATGGTGGCATGACCTCGATGCTCCGGAACTTCGGCTGGTCGTCTCTCGCAGGGTGTGTTCTTCTTGCAGCGTGTGCCTCCGTCGCCGCACGACAGAGTGGTTCGACCGGCGGAGCAGTGGGCGCTGCGTCGAGCGGTTCGTCTGTTGGCGCGGGAGCGCCGACCGCGCCGCCGGTGCCGAAACCGCAGGCGTTGGCGGACGGCAGCTTTCGAGATCTGCAAGGCAACCGGCTCGTGCCACCCGCCGCCATGTTCGGTGCCAAGATCGAAACGTGTCCTCCGCTCGTCGCCAAGCACTTGGCGCTCGATCCGAAGACCTGCTCACTGCTCGCAGAAGTCATGCCGGGATTGCCTGCGGCGAAGGCCGGTCTTGAACCGCACGACATCATCGTCGCAGTCAGTGGCTTGGCCGATGCCAACGAGCACACGCTGCGCAAAGCGATTCGCGACGCGAAGCCCGGCGACACGGTCGTCGTGACGGTTCGTCGCGGCTCGGAGACGAAACAAGTCTCGGTCACGCTCGAGCCTTGGCATCCAGATCACATGGTTCGACCGCTCCGACCCGAGCACTTCCAGGCTCTTCCGCCGTTGATGCCGCCGGTGCCGGCGACCGCAGCGCAGGTGCAGGCACTCGAACAGCGCGTCGCCGCGCTCGAGAAGGAACTCGCGGAGCTTCGCCAAGCGGTCGCTGCGCGCAAGTGAATGTACGGCCCCGCGCGAGCGCGGTCAGCACAACTCAGATCATCTCAGATCAGCGCGAATCATCTGATGGCATCGGTTCGATCACGCTGTAGCGATCGAGGTTGAGCGTGACGAGTTCGCCATCGTCACAGCGCAATTCGAGTCGATCGAGCCAGAGACGATCGTCACGAGCGTGCGCGAACCATGAACCGGTCGTCGCCTGCCGCCACCGCACGACGGTGCCGTCGACGCGCGTCGTCCAGACCTGTGCAACTTGCGGCATCTGCTGAGTCACGCGCACGCGCGTGCCGGGTGCCAGCAACATGGTTTCGACCGACATGACGGCGAGTATAGTCGGAGGCATTCGCGATCCGCCGTTCAGTCGATCGCTCATGCGCCGTTGATGGGGCGCGGACCGATCGTCACGAGCGTGGGGGCGGCGGACCAGCGCGACGCGAGCGTGCCCTTCACATACTGGTCGAGTGCTTCGAGTGAGATCGCATCGACATCGCGTGCAAGCTCCTCGAGCGAGCGACCGCGACCCACGCGGTGCACATCCGACGCGAGGGCTGCCGCTCGTGCCGAGGTGCTCTCGCCTTGCATCACGAGTCGACTCTTGAACGCGACGACGGCGCGATCGAACTCGTTCTGTGTCACGCCATCAGCGAAGCGAGTGATCTCGGCGCGAATCTGGCTGAGCGTGGTTTCGGCGCGATCGGGTGTGCTGCCGGCGTAGATCGAAGTGATGCCACGATCCCGGCCGAGGCTCGTACCGGCACCGACTGAATAGCAGAGCCCGCGTTTCTCACGCACTTCGGTGAAGAGTCGACTGCTCGTCTCGCCGCCGAAGATGCGGACCGCCATGCGATGGAGCAGCGCCTCCGGTGCGGACTCCTGCGGTGCCCACAATCCGAGCACAATGTGCGTCTGCGCCGTCGGCTGCGGCACATGAACGGAGCCGCCCAGCGCCGGTGCGGACTCGACCGAAGGTGCGGCCGATCCGCGCCACTCCGCAAGAAGTGGCTCCAAGACCGCCACGATCGGGTCGATCGGGACTCGTCCCGCGATCGCAAGAATGGAGCCGACGGGTGTCACACGCTTGCGCCAGGCAGTGCGCAGTCCCTCGATCGAGGCTTGGCGGATGCCATCAGCATGGCCGTAGCCCGAGCGATTGAATGGCGCAGGGAAGAACCGCTCGGAGAGACGCACCATCGCGAGATGCTGCGGTTCATCCTGAAGTCCGGCCAGCGACTGAAGTGCGAGGCGCTTCACCGCATCGAGATGAGATGCATCGAGGCGCGGGGCGGTCACGATCGGCGCTAGCAGGCTCAGCGCTTCGAGAAGATGATCGGAGAGCAGCGTGGCGTTCAGCACGAGATGGTGCGTGCTCGCAGCCGTCCGCCGATCGACGCCGAGCGCGTCGAGCGCGTCGCTGTGAGCGCGGCTCTCCCACTGGCCTGCGCCACGGAGCATGAACTCGGCCAGCAGCGCGCTCTCGCCTTCGCCTGCGGCACCGGTTGGATCACTCGCCGAGCCTCCGGGCGCCAGCCACGAGAGCCCGCAGCTCTGCACGGCACCACTCGGCTCGACGACGAGTTGCACACCACTCGACAAGGTGCGTGTCTGAATCAAGTCGACGACTCCGTTCGCTGCGCCGATCGATCGACGACCCATGCGTCCACCGTGTGCCACCCAGGCGCTTGTGCTGCGAGCCAGGTTCCGAGTCGAAGCGCCCCGCGCGCGAAGAGATCGCGGCTCGTCGCCGAGTGCCGGATCTCGAGCACTTCACCGGGTCCTGCGAAGGTCACCATGTGTTCCCCCACGATGTCCCCGAGGCGCTGGGCGTGGATGCGGTCCGGCGAAATCGTGCGTCCTGCGGCCGCAGAAGCCTCTGCCAGGGCCTTGGCGGTACCCGATGGAGCGTCGACTTTGTGTCGGTGGTGACGCTCCACGATCTCGATGTCGAACTCACTACCGAGCAGCTGCGCCGCTTGTCCCACGAGATGTCGCGCCACCGCCACGCCAAGCGAGGTGTTGGGAGCGACGAGAACAGCGACCGACTCCGATGCTCTTCGAAGTGCGGCAAGTGTCTCGGATGAGAGCGCCGTTGTGCCGACGAGCAGCGCCGCGCGCTTCGCAACCGCTGCTCGTACAGCGATCTGCGCACCTGCGTCGGATGAAAAGTCGAGGATCACATCGACCGCGTCCGGACCCGCGATCCACAACTCCGTCTGCCCTTGATCGAGCGCGGCAACGATGCGGATCGAAGGCTCATCCGCCGCGCACGCGATGATGCGCTGACCCATGCGACCCTTCGCGCCATGCACCGCGATCGCGCTGCGTCGAGATGCGTCGTCAGCGCGCGTCGGCGATGTCGTTCGTGCAGTACTCATTGGCGCGCCGATCGAAGTCCACTGTGAAGTCGTACGATTTCTCTGAAGTGGACTTGCAATCGTGGCCGATAAGGGTACAACTCACTGTGGGAGTCTGCTTTCGTTACGCGGGCAGCACTCCCTTACTCCGACACCTCGCGTAACGAAGGGAGCCTGTCACATGGCAGCTCGCAAGAAGGCAAAGAAGAAGGCCGCGAAGAAGGCATCGAAGAAGAAGAAGTCTGCTCGCAGGTAACTTCGCTTGCCGAAGTGAACAATCAGCCGTCGGAGCCGGCCACGTCGGCTCCGACGGCGTTTTTGTAGGAACACTTTTTCGAATCGGTGTCGCGCGATGCGAGACGCGATGCACAAGTCGTCGCACTGTTCATCGCTGTTCATCGCTGTTCATCGCTGTTCATCGCTGTTCATCGCTGTTCATCGCTGTTCATCGCTGTTCATCGCTGTTCATCGCTGTTCATCGCTGTTCATCGCTGTTCATCGCTGTTCAGCACTGATCAGCACTGATCAGCGCCGAGCCCTCAGCCCCACTCAACTTGAGCTCAACCGGTGGCATACAGGACGGGGCTTGGCGATCCCGGCGGATGGCCGTAGGATCCCTCCCTCGATTCCATGGCCCACATCATCGCTGAACCCTGCATCGGAACGAAGGACACCGCCTGTGTCGAGGTGTGTCCTGTCGACTGCATTCATCCCGCCAAGAGCGACGGTGATCACGGCCAGAAGACGCAGCTCTTCATCGACCCCGACACCTGCATCGATTGCGGTCTGTGCGTTGACGAGTGCCCGGTGCATGCGATCTTCCCGCAGGACGACCTGCCGGAGGAGTGGCACCAGTACATTCAGATCAACGCCGACTACTTCAAATCGAAGTAGCGCCGATCAACGGTCGTCTTCCTCGGCTTCCTTGTCGAGACCGGTCGGCGCATCGGCTTTCTCCGTCCAATCCGGCGCGTTTTGCCCGAGATTGAGCTCGCTGATCATCGTCTTCCGGTAGCCGAGCTTTCGAATGATCTCGAGCACGTCCGTCCACGAGGGGAAGGTCTTGTGATTGACGCGCTTGAAGTTGTCGATCGCGAGCAGAAAGAGGAACTGCTCACGATTCATCTCGCCCTCTTCAGCGCTCTTGACGGAGTCGGTGAGTCGGCGACCAGGACCGCGGCGGCGCTCAAGGTTGGTCTCACTCGGAGCTTCGAACTGCCGACGGTCCAACCCTGAACGACGGTCGACGACGCTCTTCCATTGTTCCGGATCAGGAGCGGACTCTGGCGGCTTTCCTGCGGGATGACTCATGCGGGGGCACACTGTAGCATCCTTGTCGGGCGTCAACGGATCTGCACCGCGTGCTGCTGCTTTCCAAGAGCTTCATTCTGATCGCGGTCGGTCTCGGCGCCGCGCTGCTCGGACGCGGATGGCTCGCGTTCGTGTTGGCATGGGCGCTTCCGGGACTCGGGCATTGGTGGGTCGGTGAGCGACGGCGAGCGCTGCTCATCGGCGCAAGTGTGCTCGGGCTCTTCTTCGGAGGGCTCCTTGTCGGAGGGCTCGACGCAGTCGACCAGACAGAAGATGGACCATGGTTCCTGGCGCAGGCTTGGAACGGACCCGTTGCGTTCATCGCAGACTTCGCCAACGAACAACTGTTGAAGCGACCTGGGCGATTCGGCGAACTGCTCCCGAGTCCAGGCCCCGCCACGACTCCCGGTGGTCCGCCGATCGAGTTGCGCGTCAACAGCCTGAAGGGCGTCGGCGTCGTCAACGATGTCGGCACGCTCTACATCGCGCTTGGCGGCCTCATGAATCTCGTTGCCATGCTGGATGCGGGAGCGCGAGCGCGTCGCCGTGCCGAAGTTGAGGAGGATGGCGCATGATCGCGTGGATCCCGTTCATCTCACCGATGCCCCAGCTTGGAGCGCTCTGGTGGCTTCTTGCCCTTCCACTCGTCGTCGCCGTCTCGATGACCTGGAAAGCAGTGCGACTCTCTTCGCTCGAGCGATACTGGGCCGCCGTTGCCGTCATGACCATCCAAGTGCTCGTGGGCACGGCCGCACTCGGCATCGGACTACTGATCCTGGTGCGCGGAATCCTGCCGCTCCTGCCGGTTGAGTAGCGCCGGAAGAACGGCACTGAGCGTCCAGAGCAGCGCGGCCCACGCGAACGACAAGAGACCGACATCGATCGCCGCGCCGCGCCAGAGAATGGTGCGCGGCAGCGCCGGATCATCCTCTCGAAATCGTCCTGCCGCGCGGCGCAGGCTGTCGCGCCCGTCGTCGAGATCGATCTGCAGTGGAAAGATCTGTGTGTGCGACGTGGTGCTCCACTGGCGCGTCACGAACGGCGCGGGCCATCCGACCGCAAGCGTCGCCACGCGCGGAGTGCCTTCGATCGGCCATGTGCGCTCGGGTGGAATGGCCCATTGCGGAATGTCCATGATGGTCGGCACGGCATTGACGAGTGGTGGCGTCGCCCGCTCGCAATTGACCCAGGTCAATCCGAACGTCGCGTGCTCGCGCACGATCCACGCTTCGGTGCCGTGGCGCACGACGACCGTTGACGACGACGCCGTGGCCTGATCGGCCCAGACGAGCGCACCGAAGGCGAGACCGAGTGTCGTCGTGGCACCGAGTACGACGGCAATGAGTGGAACGACGACGCGGCGCATGGAGAGGTGAGCGCGGCCGTGCACCGCTGCGCGGCTGAACGACTCAGGCGGTCAGGTCATCGAGCAGGCGCTGCAGTGCGACCTTCATGCGCTCGGGTGTGTCGTAGGCGCCGCGCGCGATCGAGTCGCGGATCGCATCCACCTTCGCCGAACGGACATCGGGCAGTGCGCGGAGTCGCTCGAGGTGGCGGGCATGATCGGAAAGCTCCACACGATCGCTGACGAGTCGACCTTCATCCAAGCGGCTCGACGCGGCAGTCGTTCGCGAAGAGAGGGACGAAGCGGACACAGCGGTGGAACCGATCGAGGGGCCGATGGGGGCGATGTCTGGCATTGTTGCAAGGCTCCTCGACGGGCCGCCCATCCGTGGACGCCCGACGAACTCTTGATGTACCGCGTCCATGGAACCAGAATCCTCGCTCATCCGAAGCGCGATCCCACAGCACACCGTCGCAGGCGTTAGTATCGTCGGGTCGGGGAAGTAGCCTTGAAGGATTCGACCATCGCCAAGGCTGGCGCAACTCGTTATGAGCACCGAGTTTGAGTTCGAACAGTCGCAAACTGATTGGACGATCAGAGTCATTGAAGGCGCAGCTCTCGCTGCGCGGACAATGGTGGGCCGGTAATACCGGCTTCGGTGTGGCGTGGACGCGCACAGCCACTCTCGGGGCATGCTTGGTTGCGCTGGTCATCGTCGGGTGCGGCGCAGCGGGGAGCACTTCGAAATCTCTGAACGGCCCAGCAAGCACGAACGCAAAGTCGCTGCCGGAGCCAATCGCGCCGACCGCGCTCATGGATCCAGGTGATGAGATCGACGACAACATCTGGGTTCGAAGACCGCGGAACCGTCTCCAACCAGGACAAACGAGTGCACCGGATCCCGCCGAACGGATCGCAGCCAGCCGCCGAGAGGGCGTGAGTGAAGTGCCGGCGGTGCGCGATGCAGGAGCGGCACCCGCACGCGCTGACACCGCAGCGCCGAGTGCAACGTCCTCGGGACTCGCGGACCTCGGTGACAACACGAATCGCGCGGTGCCGATCAAGTCCGGCGCGGAGACGCCACGCTCCATCGCTCGCGCGCCGGCGAACGAAAGCGCTGAGTCGGCTCGGCCCGCAGCCGCCGCTCCCACGAAGTCGCCACCTGAGGACGGCGGTCCCCCGCAACGATCCGGAACGGTCGCTGCCGGGAACCCTGTCTGGAGCATTGCGCTTGCGACGTTCAGCGGCGATGAACATCGCGCCACCGCCGAGTCCGCAGCCAACCAATTCGTGCAGCAGATTCCCGAGCTCAGGGGAGCCTTCGTGCGCAGTCGCTCCTCAGGCAGCGTCATCATGTGGGGCGAATTCGACGGCCCTCGCGATGCGCGCGCGAAGCCGGCGCTCGATCGCTTGAAGCAGGTGGAGTTCGGCGGAGGGCGACCCTTCGCGCGCGCCATGCTCGCGAGGCTCGAGCAGTTCAGCGAAGAAGAGATGGGCCCGTGGGACCTGCGACAGGTGCGCCGACGCCATCCGAGCGTGCGCGTCATCTACACACTGCAGGTCGCGGCCTGGAGCGATCTCGGCAGCGGCACCATGAAGTTCGAACAGATCCGGCGCAGTGCCGAGGACTACTGTCGACAACTTCGCGGGCAGGGACAGGAGGCGTGGTTCCATCACGATGCGGATCAGCTCACCAGCATCGTGACGATCGGCGTCTTCGGATCGAAGGCGTACGACCCGCAGAGCACGCTCTATGCGCCGGAAGTCGAGGATCTGCGACGCCGATTCCCGAGCTCGCTGCTAAACGGGGAGGAACTGCGAATCCGAAGTGACCCGCTTCGCCCCGAGGTGACCACTCCGCAACCGAGCCGATTGGTAGAGGTTCCCCGATGACCCGCGAGATCGGAGCGGAAAGCGGCGTCAGCGCGGTGAGCGCGGCTAACACAGTCGGCGCGGCCAGCGTGATCCTCGGCCAGGTCCCCGCGGTCCAGTCGATTTGCCGTGCCATGCAGCGCGGGCGCATGCATCACGCGTGGATCTTCCACGGCCCCGTCGGCGTCGGGAAGTTCACGACCGCCCTCCGTCTGGCTCGGATCCTGCTGGACCCTGAGGCGACCGCCGATCACGCTGCGCGATTCGAGCCGCCGCTTAGGACCGAGGTGGCGCGGTTGATCGATGCGGGCACGCACCCCGATCTCCATGTGATTCGCAAGGAACTTGCCGCCGCGAGCTCGCTCCGCGAACTGCGCGATCGCAAACAGATCAACATCCCGCTCGACTTGCTTCGCGAGCGCATGCTCGGTGGCTTGGACGGCGGGGGCTCCAACGCGCCTCCGGTCTTTCGCACGCCGTTTCTTGGTCACGGAAAGGTCTTCATCATCGACGAGGCCGAACTGCTCGAAGTGGAGGCGCAGAACGCCATGCTGAAGACGCTCGAAGAGCCGCCCGAGCGAACGTGGATCCTGCTCTGCTCACAGCAGGAGGACCGGCTCCTTCCGACGATACGGAGCCGATGCCAGCGAGTCTCGTTCGGGCCGTTGCCTGCAAGCGCGATGGCTCAGTGGTGGCTTGGCAGTGGGAGGCGCGTGGATGCCGAGGATCGATCCTGGATCGACGCCTTCGCCGCGGGCTCACCAGGCATGGCCGCGCTCGCCGTCGATGCAGGCTTGCACGGCGCATGGATGTCACTCCGTCCGGCGCTCGATGCACTCGAGCGCGGCTCCTTCGACGCGACGCTCGCCGATCGCATGGCGGAATTCATCGACGGTCATGCCAAGCAGATCGTGAAGGAGAACGAGCAGGCGAGCAAGGAAGCGGCGAACCGTGCTGGCGCGAGACTGCTGTTGGCGATGCTCGGCGCGCATGTGCGCGAGCGATTGCAGACAGCCACCGCAGCAGCGCAGTGGAACGCAGCCGAACGATGGATCGAGATCGCGGCGAGGCTGCAACGCGTCGATGACGAGCTCCGCGCGAATCTCAATCTCAAGCATGTCATGGCGCACCTTGTCGCCCAGTGGGCGGCGATCATTGCACCAGCACCAGCACGCGCATCGACTGCGAGAGCCGCAGGATGAGTGGCGATCGCGGCCTTGAGATCGAGCGCACCTTCCTGCTGAAGGGCATGCCCGAGCTGCCAGGTACGGCAGAGCGGGTCGAGATCGAACAGGGATACTTTCCGAGCGGCGGTCCACTCGAGGGTCGACTCCGGCGCTCTCGATGGCAGGACGGTCGTGTGGCGCACTTCCACACGGTCAAGAGCGGCGTCGGGCTGATCCGGAAGGAGACGGAGCGAGCGATCGATGCTCACGAGTTCGCCGATCGTTGGCCCGCGACCGAAGGACGGCGTTTGTCGAAAACGCGACACCGAATCGAAGTTGCTGGCCTGACTTGGGAGATCGATCAATTCCACGACCTGCCTGCGTTCGAAGAGCGCCCGCTCTTCCTTGCCGAAGTCGAGATCCCGGAGGAGACCGACCCCGCAGGCATCCCGATCCCGTCGTGGATATCTGCAGCGATCGTCCGTGAGGTCACCGAAGAGCCACGGTTCCGCAACTACGCGCTGGCGGCGCGCTCCGCTACGATCTAGCTCCTATGCCCGATGGACTTCGATGTACGGTAGTCACCCCCACCGCATCACTCTTCGATGAGCCTGCGACCTATGTGAATCTCCCCGCGTGGGATGGGCAACTCGGCGTGATGCCGGGGACAAGTCCGTTTCTCACTCGGCTCGGCGTTGGTGTACTCACCGTGCAGAGCAGCGAGTCGAAGAAGCTCTTCGCAGTCGGCGGTGGATTCGCCCAGATGCAGGATGGAGTGCTCACGCTGCTTGCCGACGATGCGGCCGCAGTCGGATCGATCGATGCTGCGAAGACAGAGGCGCAACTCGCAGAGTTGGACACCAAGCTCGCCGAGGGTGCAGGTGCGTCCGCGCGTGAGCGGGAGACGCTCGGTCGCGCGCGTCAGTTCGCTTTCACGAAGTTGAGTCTTGCTCGTCGATAGCGCATGCCTGTGACTCCGCGCAAACGAGGATCAGAACCCTCTCTCTCGGCAACCGCAGTCGACGCGCAGAGCGCCGCTGGTGCCGATTTGCTCGACGCGAGCGATGGGTGCACCGAGCAGCCAGAGTCGATCGTCGCGGCAGAGACCTTTCGGACTGAGACTGAGTCTGCGCCGGAGAACGATGCCTCAGAGGCCGACCCGAGAGACTTGAGGAGTCGCAGACGATCAGCGCGAGTCGGCATTGAGCCGGAGCCATGTTCGGAGCTGCCGCTCGCCCAGCGTGTCGAGGCCGTGCTGCTCTGCTCCGATCGCCCGCTCACCGACGCGAAGATCGCCTCGATCCTCGGCCTGGCGCCTGATTCGGGTGCCGCGCGCAAGGTGGGGCAAGCGTCGGCCGCGATCCATCAGGCGATCGAAGAGCTCAACGAGAGCTATGAAGAGAGTGATCGCAGCTTCCGAGTCGAGGCAGTCGCGGGGGGCCGCCAGATCCTGACGCTCCCGGCTCTCGGCCCACTGATGGCACAGATCCGGGCTGCGCGAGGCGATGGCAGGCTTTCGCCTGCGGCACTTGAGGCTCTGGCGATCGTTGCCTATCGCCAGCCGATTCTGCGGGCTGACATCGAGAGCATTCGCGGTGTTGCGTGCGGCGAAGTGCTCCGAACGCTGATGGACCGCCGTCTGGTCCGGATTGTCGGCCGGGCCGAGGAGCTTGGTCGCCCCATGCTCTATGGCACAACCCGCGAGTTCCTCCGCGTCTTCGGGCTCGCTCGCCTCGACGAGCTTCCGAGGACCGGCGACGTTCCGAGCTGAGCTCTGCCGCCCACGTTTCCCTGGATTCAGCGCCACGGAGCAGTTGATCGATGCAAAAACGAACACGGGCCGGCTCAAGTGAGCCGGCCCGTGTGATTGTCAGCAGTATTGAGCGATTCGATCAGTCGCGACGACGACGACCGGTGAGGCCGACGAGTCCGAGCAGAGCGAATCCAGCGGGAGCTGGGACGACTTCGAGCACGAAGACGCTCGTGAAGCTCGCCTGATCACCAGCGGTGAGGTTGAACTGGAGTCGAATCTTCATCGAGGTACCGAGCGCGGGACCAACCTGCCATGGAATCGGCATGCCGAATGCGTCAGAGCCGATCGAGGCGCTGTCGAATGCGACGGCCGAGACACTGAGCGGGCCTGGCAGGAGGTTGCCGACCGCGGTGTTGCCGAGATAGGCCGACCAGAGTGGGGTCTGGCCGATCGAACTCAGCGTGCCGCCGTCGAAGTCGGCAGTGAGACCACCGGCGACCGACCCGCCAACCAGCGAGCTCGTGCCAGCAGCCGTCGTGTCGAGCGTCACCCAGATGTCGTACACCTGCGTCGCGTTGCTTGTGTTCGTAAACGTGAACGCACCGCTCACAAAGACCGGGCTGGCCTCAGTGGAGTTCGTTGCGTTGAAGTTCCAAGTCGTGATGTGGCCGGCACCGATGCCGCTGCCCACGAAGTTGTAGACACCGAAAGTCGCGGTGCCCGCACCTGCCGGTGTGAAGTTCGTGTTGCTGGCGTCAACACTCACGTCGACGTTGACCACCGGGGGACCAGCGATCGCGAACGCCGAAACAGTGAGTGCCGCCGATGCAGCCAAGATTGAAATGCGAACCGAGCCCATAAATCCTCCAATTGCCTTTCTAGGAGCCAGAATGTGTTCTGCGCTCGTCATCTTTCTCTTTCGATCCTTCAAGTCTCGACCCGATCCGTAGCGGGGCGAGGGATGCCAATCTATGTCCCAGACTCGCCGTACAGGCAAGCCGGGTGTCCAAATTCAGGCGCGACGGCGTCGGCCCAGAACGAGCAAGCCGGCCAGAGCGATGAGTGCACCAGGAGCCGGAATCGGCTCGACGGTGAAGATGCTCGTGAAGCTGGCCTGATCTCCCGCAGTGAGCGTGAACTGAAGCGTGATCCCGATGAAGCCATTGACCTGAATCGAGGGCTCCAACACGAACTGCTCCGGCGCGCTGCTCGCGGAGAGGAACTGACCGGCAGAGAACGAGAAGGCCGGTCCGTCCATGAGCGTCCGAACTGGATTCACCAGATCGATGATCGCTGTGTAGATGCTGCCGTTCGGCAGTGCGGCGACGGTTGCACCGTTCCCGTTCAGATCGGTCACCGTGCCGGTGACTGAGCCGGTGATGAACGTTGGCCCAGCGATGTTCGCGAAAATGTTGTTCGTGAGGGTGAACGTCTGCGTCACAGTCGACGTGTTCGTCACCACAAAGTTCAAGATGATCGTGTCTGCCGCGGCAGACACGGAGAGCGCCGCAGCGCCGCTCGCCACCAGCAAATTAAGTCGACCAAACATGATTGAAGCCATCGCCCTTTCTCCAAGACATGGTTCGCGGGACACGGGTCACGAAACCCTATCTTAAACTCCTGATTGAACGCGGAAGGAGCACTTACCCCTCCCTCACTGCACCCGGAGAATAGCAGTGCCTCTGCGGGAAGCAAGCCGAATCATGCCATTCCTTGCAGATGTGATTCCCGGATCGAGCCGCGAATCGTGCACAGATCGGCTGCAAAGCAAGATTATAGGACATTTTCTGTGGCCCCTGACGATAGATGGGTTCCGTTGAGGCTGACGATCCAGTCGTTGACCGCCGCAGCCATCTGCTCAAGCGAGTCAGCAAGGCGGATAGACTCCTTCAGCGGTTTGATGTGTCCCATTGTCTTGCCATACCAAGAGATACGCTTGCGCATGGTCTCGATGGCGGTCTTTGGATCTTGGTAGAGCCACAGCAGTTCGATGTGCCTCAAGATCGACCGACACTTGTCGATCAATGAGGGCTCTACGCCGACGGAAGTCGTTACAAGACCCTGCAAGGCTCGGGTGAAAATCCATGGGGTCCTCAAGGCACCCCGACCGATCATCACGCCGCTGCAGCCAAAATTGCGCATGGCGAGGATCACCTGCTCGGGTTCAGTGAGATCACCGTTGCCGATGACCGGGATTCGATCGACGGCGGCCGCCACCTCGCCTATCTGGTTCCAGTCCGCCCGGCCGGTGAAGAGCTGCACGGTGTATCGACCATGGACAGTGATGGCGGCGATGCCGACCCGCTCTAGGGCCTTCGCCAATTGCGGTGCCACGACATGCTCTGGATCCCAGCCGAGTCGGACTTTCGCCGTGACCGGCACTCGTCCTGAGGAATGACGGTCCACCGCGCGAACGATCTTCTCCGCGAGTCTGACCGTCGACTCCGGATCGCAAAGAAGAAGCGAGCCACCGTTCTTCTTCGCCACCTTGTCCACCGGGCACCCCATGTTGATGTCGATGAGCTTGGCACCGTGGTCCACTGCCCAGCAGGCGGCCTCCGCCAACGGATCCTCCCAGTTGCCGTAGAGCTGCATACCGCAGGGGTCATCCAGGTCGTTCGTCGCGGCCAGAGCGACGCTCTTGGGAGTCCCGCGCAGAATGGCTCTCGAGTTCAACAGGTCGGTGCTGGCGAGACCGACTCCGCCGAGTTCTCGGCAGAGCACGCGGAAAGCCAGGTCGCAGTGACCTGCGATTGGCGCCAGCAGAAGCGGCGTCTTCAGTTCGAGTGGGCCGATTTTGAGCACGATTCGGGGAATCACGGGGTGCGACACTGGAACGCCGAGTCAGGATGGCCGAAAGAAGGAACCCCCCTTGGCTCCGGCGAGTGTGGGACACTATCCATTCGCCCACAACAGAAAGGAACTTCATGCGATCAACATCACCACCAAGTCATCTCCCTCGAATCGTCTCCTACGCAGCGGCATTCACGACCGCCGCCACGATGAGCGGCACAGTGCTTGCCGCAGACGATACGACGCTCATTCCGCGATCGGTCATCTTCGGCAATCCCGAGCGCGCTTCGCCCTCACTTTCGCCGGACGGCACGCAGGTCGCGTTCGTGGCACCGCTCAATGGTGTCATGAACGTCTGGGTTGCGCCGCTTGAGGTCAAGAACACCTCACCTGACGGAGTCCTGGCGTCGTCGCAGGCGCGACCGGTGACGAAGTCGACCGATCGACCGATCGGGCGCTTCAGCTGGGCGCACAACAACGAGCAGATCCTCTACATGATGGATCGCGGCGGCAACGAGAATCACCATGTCTACGCCGTCGATCTGAAGACAGGCGAGGAGCGCGATCTCACTCCTGGCGACGAGACGAAAGCACAGATCCTCGATATCGACAAGGCGTTCCCGAACGAAGTGCTCATCATGAGCAATGCTCGCAATCCGATGCTCATGGATGCGTATCGCGTGAATACGCGCACGGGCGCGGCCAAGATGATCTTCGAGAACGACGCGGGCTGGCTCGGCGTCACGCCCGATGCGTCGTGGGCGATCCGCGCTCGCGCGAAGATGGGTCCCGACGGCTCGATGACCACCGAAGTGCGCGACAGCGCCGACGGCGAGTGGTACACGTTCCTGAATGTGCCCTTTGAGGATTCGCAGACGACCTCGTTCGTCGGCTTCTCGAAGGACGGCAAGAGCGCCTTCATGATCGACTCGCGCGGTCGAAACACCGCGGGATTGTTCAGCGTCGTGCCATCACCGACAGGTGGGGAGCCGAAGCTCATCTTCTCCAACGACAAGGCCGACGTGAGCGGTGCGATGGTCAATCCGGACACGCGCGAGATCGAAGCGGTCGAGAGCGAATTCCTTCGCACCGACTGGAAGATCCTTTCCGACGCGGTGAAGAAGGACTTCGCGTCGCTCGCGAAGCTGGACTCAGGCGACTTCGATGTCACGAGCCGGACGGACGACGACACGAAGTGGGTCGTCAGCTACCGCGGTGACACTTCGCCCACGCGATGGTGGCTCTGGGATCGCAGTGCAGGCAAGGGCGTCTTTCTCGGGTCGTCGCGCCCCACGCTGAAGTCGATGCCGTTGCAGCCGATGATGACCCTCGAGATCCCGGCGCGCGATGGCTTGATGCTGCCGTCGTATCTCACGCTGCCGAACAAGGACGCGAAGAATGTGCCGCTCGTGCTCTTCGTGCACGGAGGACCCTGGGCTCGCGACAGTTGGGGCTTCCACCCGTACCACCAGTGGCTTGCGAATCGTGGCTATGCCGTGCTGAGCGTGAACTTCCGCGGCTCGACGGGCTTCGGCAAGAACTTCCTCAACGCCGGCAATCGCCAGTGGTTCGCCAAGATGCAGGATGACCTGAACGACGCGGTTGAGTGGGCAGTGAAGAAGGGCTACGCCGATCCGAAGCGCGTGGCCATCATGGGCGGCAGTTACGGCGGCTACGCGACGCTCGCTGGTCTCACCCGCGATCCCGAGCTTTTCGCCTGCGGCGTGGACATCGTTGGTCCGAGCCACATCGCAACCTTGCTCAAGAGCGTGCCACCCTATTGGAAGCCGATGCTCAGCATGTTCGAGACGCGCGTCGGAGCGCTGAGCGAGACCGAGTTCCTCGACTCGATCTCACCGCTCACGCATGTCGAGAACATTCGGCGCCCGTTGCTGATCGGACAGGGTGCCAACGATCCGCGCGTGAAGATCCATGAGAGCGATCAGATCGTCAGCGCCATGAAGAACCACCAGCTGCCCGTCACCTATGTCGTCTTCCCCGACGAAGGACATGGGTTCGCGCGGCCGGTGAACAACATGGCATTCCAGGCCGTGACCGAGGCGTTCCTGGCGAAGTACCTCGGCGGGCGAGCCGAGCCCGTGGGCGAGGATGTGCAGAAGAGCACCGCCCAAGTGCGTGAACTCGGAGGCATCAATCTGCCGGGCGTGAAGACCTGGACTCCCTCGGCGTCCGACTGACGCGGGCCGCTGAACGAAGCAACAACTGCGACAGGCGCTGAGCGTTCGGCCTCTCGCAATGCTCGATCAAGGAGACGGCGCTGGCCCCGAGGCTGGCGCCGTTTCCTTTGCGCTCGGCTCGACCTCGGTCGCGGGGAGTGGCGGTTGCGGCGCGGGCGGGGCCGCGGCCGGCGCCGCGGTGGGCGGAGCAGGCGGTGGCGCGAAGCCGAATACGCCTCGTTCGACCGACCAGTCGTTGCCGAAGTAGCCCGCGGCACGAACGCCGTCGAGTCCGCGCTCGAGCATGTCGGCTCCAATGAGCGTCACATCGGGGAACGCAACTCCGCTCACGAAGTACGGCATGCGATCGCACAATCGCAAGCCCGCGAGTCCGGAGCCGCTGACCGCGCCGACTGTGGCAGTCGCGCTGTCGGGCCGTGGCCGAACGAAGAGGCAGCAGAGATCGTCGCCCGCGAATGTTCGATCGCCGATGCGAACGGAACCGCGATGAACCTGCACGGGACTCTCGCGCAGCAGCCGGTTCCATGCGGAGTTCGTTTCCGCATTTCCATAGACGATCACATTCCGATCCGGATGAGCGGCGGGGTCGAACGCGGAATCAGGTACGACCTCGACGGCACCGTTGCCGCGGTACCAGAAGACCTCGGCGTCATAGCGCGCCTTGGCGCGTTGGACCGCGTTCTCTTCCAGTGTTCCCACGGTGCCGTAGACGAACACCATGCGATTGCGGAATGCATCCTTGAACGGGCCGCCGCGAAGATGGCTCTTCTGAAGCGGACTCGGTGGCGTGCTGGACTTCCATGCTCCGTCGTCGGCGCGTTCGAGCCACAACTGTCCGTCGCCGGGCCAGCCGACGTCGGCAAGTGTGGTGCCGTCGAGTTCCACACGAAGTGGCGCGTCCGGTGCGAAGCCCGCGGCGGTCAGGTTGAGTTCGAGTCGCGCGACATTGACGGTGCTGCCCCAGAGGCGACGAGCCGCGACATCGCGGTTGAGCTCGATGCGCGAGAGTTCGAACGGTGCTTGCTGTGCATCGACTGTCGCCCAGTCGCATGTGCCGTTCACGCTCGGAGAGGCCGTGACGAAAATCAGCGGAGAGCGCGATGAGGTCGGGATCAGCGTGCGCCGGCGCAGGAACTCCGTGAGCGCCGGCCAATCGACGCACTCGTTGCCCCACCAATGGCCGGCACCGGGTTGCTCTCGGTACGCGAAGTCACTGTGGAATTGCGCAAGTTCGCCGCGCATGGTGCGCGCATTCGCGACCGTGACATTGTCGTCCGCTTCGCCATGCAGGACATAGACACCGAGTCGCGCGAGGTTCTCGCGCAGGCGCAGAGTCTGGCTCGGCAGCGCGGCGCGATTGAAGATTGCACCGACAGGATGCGCGGGATCGGTATCGGGTCCGCCGAGCGGGAAGGAGATCCATCCGGCGCTGGGTCCTGCAGCAGCGAAGAGATCGGGGAAGTGCACGGCGAGTTGCCATGTGCCGTGGCCACCCATCGAATGCCCCGTGACCCATTGGCGCTGCGGATCTGTTGCGAGGCGCTGCTTCGCGATGTCGAGCACTTCGATCGCATCGAGCCGTCCCCAGTCTTCCCAATCGAAACCGAAGGGACGACGGTTCGTCGGCGCCACGACATGCGCCCACGGCTTTCGCTGATAGACCGCGGCCTGCCCCGATGCCTCGACGCTGGCGCCGTGCAGCGAGAGGATCAAGCCGGGGCGCTCGCCGGCGTCCGGTGCGGCCGGTTGGATCGCGAAGTACTGCGCGCTGCCGTCGATCGAGCTGACGAAAGTCTCGCGACGGAGCGAGCCGTCGTCAACGGCGCGAAGAGACAGATCGAGCGTGCTCACGGCGACTGCAGGTGCCGCCGTTTCCCCATTGGCGGGCGAAGGAATCAAGAGTCCGAGCGACACGGAGACGGCTCCGGGCTGGGTCGGCGCGGGCGCCACGAGCTTGACCGGCGCCTTGACCATGCCGAGCGCGGGGATCTCTGGAACGGCACTCTCGACCGGCGCGGCGCCGTTTGTCACCGCGCGGATGATGGCACCGCGCAGCGGCTTCGCCGTCGGATTGACGACGATGACGCCCGCGACGGTGTCGATCGGAGCGCCGATGAGCAGGTCCGGTGCGGTGAGATCACGACGCTCGAGCGATGGCGACGCCGGTTCGGGAACGGGAAGCAGTCGAGCGCGCAGCACGCCGCGACTGGCGCTGAAGAGCAGCGTGTTCGTGCCCTGCACGAGGTCGACCGGCAGAAGCGTGAGGCCGTATTGATATGGATCACCTGCGCGAGGCTCGCCGTTGACATAGACGAGCGAGTGCGCGGTGGCTTCGAGCATCATGACGCGCGGCGCATCGCTCTCGATGCGCACGAATGCGTAACCGCCGCGCAGTCGTTCGTCGCGGAGGAAGCCGTCCTCTCCCGCGACGACCTTGGTCCAAGTGGTGGACTGACCACCGGGGAGCGCGAGCGACGCGCCCTCTTCGGGCGAGACGAAAGTCCCGCGCACGAGCGCCGCTTCAACGGGGTCGATGCGGATCGGTGTGCGCCGACTGCGCGTGACACCGCCGACGACGAGCGCCTCGGTGATGGTGACGGGTTGCGGTGGTTCGGGCGCGGGCGACTGCGCTGCCAGCGGCGAGACCAGCGAGCAGGTGAGAGTGAGGGCGGTGAAAGCCGCGCGGCGACGCATGGGTGGAGAGTCTCGCCGATCCGGGGCGATTCGTGTGATGGGGGTTCTGGCGAGCGGAACGAGGAAACCCGTCAGTCGTCGCTCAATCGAAGAGGTGCTCGAGGATCAGCGACTTGATCCGACGGCAGGAGAACCGCGGTTCCGATGGTCCGAAGCGGTTGTCCGCGATGACCAGGGGCTCGAATCCGGGTGCGACGCGATCACGACCGTGGCTGCCGCGCACGAGCGTTGGATCGAGCGGAATCACTTCCATGAGCGATCGAAGGCCGAGCCGGCGCTTGAAGAGCGTCCAGGCGACGCGCGCCTGCGGCCACCTCAACGCCGGGTCGATGAGCAGTTCACATGGGTCGTAGCCGGGCTTGCGATGAATGTCGACCGTGCGCGCATAGTCGGGCGCACGCGCGGGGTCGTTCCACCATCCGTACGCGAACCAGGCGCCGGCGCTGGCGACACAGACGAAGTCCCCTGAGCGCTCGTGCGCCACACCGCGTGCGATCTGTCCCTCGCGATCGAGCACCTCCTCGATGCCGTCCGTGCGCTGCAGCAGGTCACGCACGCGCGCGTGAAGCGCCGTGTCGCCAGGATCTCGCAAGTAGACATGCGCAATCTGGTGATCGACGACGGCGAACGCGGGACTGGCGCCGGCATCGAGATGTTCGCGTCCCAGTTCTTCGCGCAGCCGCAGCAGGCCCGCGTCACGCAGCAGTCGATTGAGTTCGATCGGCTTCGAAACGGGTTCGATGCCGTACTCGCTGACCAGCATGACGCGCATACCCGCCGCTTGATAGCGATCGAGCAGGATGCCGAGGAGGCGATCGAGTTCGCGCAGCTCGCGCGGGATCGACGCGGCGCCGGGTCCATCACGTTGGAGTGCGTAGTCGAGGTGCGGCAGATAGACGAGCGAGAGTGTGGGGCGTTGGCGCTCCAGGATTTCAAGCGCGGCGCCGGCGATCCATTCAGTGGAGCGGATGTCGGCCTTGGGCCCCCAGAAGTGGAAGAGCGGAAAGCGTCCGAGTTGCTGTTGCAAGGATGCACGCAGTTCCGGCGGCTCCGTCCAGATGTCGGGAATCTTGCGGCCATCGGCGGGATACATGGGGCGCGGCGTGACGGCGATCTCCGCGCTCGAATACATGTCGAACCACCAGAAGAGATTCGCGGTGGTGATCGATGGATCGCGCGCCCGCGCTGCCTCCCAGACGCGCTCGCCGCGCACGAGCCGATTCGATTGCTTCCAGAAGCGCACCTCGCCGCTCTCGCGATCGAACCAACCGTTGGCGACGATGCCATGTTCCGAGGGTGCAAGGCCGGTGAGCATGCTGCTCTGCACCGTGCAGGTGACCGCGGGCACATCGGGTGTGAGCGTGCGCACGCCGCCTGAGTCTCGCGCGAACTGGCGCAGGCGCGGCGTGTGATCGCCGATCAGATTGGGCGAGAGTCCGGCGACAAGGAGGACGGCGGTGGGGTGCGCCATGCGCGAGCGCCGAGGATACGCGTTCGTCACGAGCCGGCGATGCGGGCGTGACTCACGGTGGCGATGAAGAAGAGCGCGACGGCCACCAGCGCCAATGCAGGTTCGCCGAGCAGCACGAGCGACATCGCATCGACGAGGCAAATGGCGCCGAGCCACGCCATGATGGCGCGCGGCATGCGCACGCCGCCCGGTTTGACTCGGCTCGGCAGCAGTCGCTGCGCCCACTCCGGCGGCAGCGGCGTTGCAAAGAGTTGAGCGCGCACGATCCACGAGACGAGTGCGCCGCTGATGAACCCCACTCCGAGCACGCGCCCGTCAGTGATCGGCGGAAGCAAACCGCTCACGAGGGCCACGATCGGTGCGAGCGCCGGCAGCACAAGCAGGATTCCTGCCCATCGCAGCGCCGAAGGCGGGCCGACTTCGCGCCGCGCCACGACGCTCACGAGTACGACATACGCCGCGAGCGGCAGTGCGAACCACGCGAGCAGCGGCCACGGCGCGGCGTCGACAGGATTGAGCGCCAGCGCTGGTACCGCGATCGCGAGCGCGCGACAGAGCGCCATGAGCGGCACGCCGATCCAGGCGCGCGCGTGCAGTCGGTTGTACGCGACGATCGCTGCCGCGAGCAGCAACACCCACGGCCACACTGTTCGCTGGACTGCGCAGGCGAGAATGGCGCCGAGACCCAGCAGCGTGATTGCGACATTGAGCGCCGTCGCTGGCGCGATTCGCCCCGATGGCAGCGGACGGCGCGGTCGTTCGCGTGCATCGATCTCCTGATCGAACCAGTCGTTGAGCATCATGCCGGCCGCGTACATCGCGACCATGGCGGCCGCGAGCGTGAGCATCTGCCAAGGCTCAGGGGTCGAGATGGCGCCGTGAGAGCGGCCCCACACGGTGGCGATCGCTGCGCCAACGAGCGCGTTCGTGGCGACGGTCGGCGCGTTCGAAAGACGCGCGAGTTCGAGCCATGCGGCCAACGAACGACCACTCGGCGGAGGGGTCGAACTTGGGCGCGCTCGGCGCGGTGGGCCGGGTGGACGATCAGGTGACGGGGTCATGAGAAGTGAGCGATGCGCGAGCGATCAGGCGACGGGGTCATGAGAAGTGTGCGATGCGCGAGCGATCAGGTGACGGGGTCATGAGTGGTGTGCGCTGTCCGAGGATGTCGACGGTCGAATGGGGTGCGAGCGATCGAGCGCGGCAGAGGCCCAACGGATCTCGTCCGCGATTCCTTCGGCAAGATCAGGCGATTGCAGCGAGTGCGGCAGCACCGACCAGGTGTAGGTCTCGACTTCGAGTGCCGGCCATGGTTCACCGATCGGCCAGGCACGGAGCAGGGCCTCGACTTCGCTGCGCGTTGTGCCGACGCCGTCGGCGCGATCGCACGCGAGAGGGACATGGAAGTGGACGCGGGCCACGATCTCGTCAGTGGCGCTGTCGTGACTGGTGCCGTCATGATCGTGCTCAAGCGCGGCGCGAGCCTCCGGCAGATCCTCAAAGAAGTGAACGCGACCGTCCGCGCCGCGCAGCGTCGTTTGGTGGAGATAGCGCGGTTCGACGAAGCGCGCGAGCATGGCCCGCTCCTCTGCGGTGCGGGCTTCGAGCGCGCTTGAGAGTTGCACACGACCCACGCGAATGCCGGCGCTGCGATATCGCTCGAGAACTTCCGCCTGCGATTCCCACATGACTGCGGCATGGCAGACATCGTGGCAGATGCCGAGGTAGCGGCGCGCGTCAGGATCACCCGCGCGCGGTCGCAATGTGCGCTCGAAGAAGTTGACGGCGTCCTGCGCTGTATCGAGGAAGCAGCCCGGCTCGGGTTCGAGATCGACATGCACGCGCACGCCGCTTTGTTGTTCGAGTTGCGCCAGGAAACGCACGAGCTGTTCGAGATGGGCGGCGGAAACTCCGAGCGCGGCCCCATTCGCAGAGGCTTGAATTTCGCTGCGCCAGCCGATGGGAACGGTGCTGATGCTCGCCTCGTCGTGGCCGGCGAGTTTCGCCAGCGATGCGAGGATTTCGGCGAGATCCTGTGTGTAGAGCAGCCGCGCCGCGTCGGCCCAGGAGGGTCGATAGACGGAATGTTTCACGCGCTCGGCGTGGAAGTGACCGTACGGGAATCCGTTGAGCGAGCGTGCCGTCAGTCCGCGCTTGGCGAAACCATCGGCCAGCCGCTCCACCGCGCCGTCATCGTGGCGCAGTCGATGTGCTGCGAGCGCGGAGAGCCAGAGTCCAAGTTCGAGCGGTTCATCGGCGCCGAGCACACCGTGTTCGATGAGCCGCTCGCGCACGCGCGGCGCCACGCGATCGATCTCGACGAGCGCTTCGTCGAGCGTCCGGCCGGAATGAACATTCGTCGCGTATCCGATGCGAGCAGCGTTCGTCACGCGCGACGGCTCCGATCGTCAGCCGACGCGCCCGCCATCCTTCTTGCCGCTGCCGCCTTCATCGCTCTTGTCGCCATCGTCCTTGTTGCTCTTGGACTTCTTGGCGGGGGCCTTCTTGACCATGGCTGCGAGCGAGGCGTCCATCTGTGTCGGATGACCGATGTAGCCGATCTTGCCCGTGTGGTCCACGATGAAGGTGCACGGAATGCCGCCCTTGCCGGCCGCCTTCATCCACGTGGTCCAGCTTGCTTCCGTCGGGTCGTAGACGACGCGGTAGTCCATGGCGGCGCCCTTGCCATCGACGAACTTCTTCACCTTGTCGAAGCGCGTGTCGGCACCGCTCTTGGGCTTCTTCTCAGCGCCAGCGACGCCGATGACGACGACCTTGTCACCGTACTTCTTCTGCAGGTCGTTGAGATGGGGAATGGCTTTGATGCACGGGCCGCACCAGGTCGCCCAGAACTCAATGACATACACGGTGCCGGGCTCGAACTTGCTGACGGGTTCGCCCTTGATCCATTTGTCGGCGGCGAGCGCGGGTGCCTTCGATCCCACCGCAAGTGGGGCAGCGGTCGCCGCGACGAGCACAATGGCGGTGAAGGCGAAGAGGGCGAGCACGGACTTGATGTTTCGCATGGGGCTCATAGCAGCGGCTCCGGGATGAAAGGCACAGAGAGATCTGGTTCGAGTCTACCGACGCGTCGCCGCGCCGCCTCGACGAGTTTCCGAATCACGCCAACTCCAAGTTCAGGGTCGGTGGTCCGCTCTGGATGCCATTGCACACCGACTGCGAAGGGACGCGATGGATCGCGAATGGCCTCGATGAGCCCATCTTCAGAGCGTCCGATCACTTCGAATGGTCCTGCGTCACCGAGTGCTTGATGATGCGAGCTGGCGACATCGCCCGATCCGATCTCGCCTTCGATGTGATGAAGACGATTGCCTCCGTGTCGCTCGGCACCCGGCAATTCATCCGCGAGGTGCTGAATCAATCGGCAGCCCGCATGGAGTCCCATCAATTGCATGCCGAGGCAGATGCCCAGCACCGGAGTCTCCGGCGATGCGTCGAGCGCACGCAGCAGCGCGAATTCTCCGCGCTGTCGCAGCGGCGGCATGAGCTCCGCGAGCGGATGGAGTTCGCCTCCGAACTCACGCATGTCGATGTCGTCGCCACCGCTGATGATGACGCCGTCACACGCGCGGAGCGCGAGCGCTGCGAGCTCCGGTTCATGCGGCAGAATGATCGGCGCACCGCCCGCTTCGACGACCATCGTGAGATAGTCGCGGCGAATGGTGTAGAGCGTGGCACCGCGTTCTTCGCGCACATTGGCGGAGATGCCGATGATCGGGCGAAACTCGTTGTTCACGGCCGCGAGTGTACGAGTCGGGTTGAGGCGTTTGCATGGGAGTCGGACGAGACCCGCGCTTGCACCGTGCACCCGCGGGAGAGCGTTTGCGTCGGACTGGGCTCGCGGTGATCCTGTGTGGCGTGGGCACGAGACCGATGAACCCCGTTCGGGCCGCTTGGGCCTCTCGCGCGAAGGGGAGGCGGCGCTGACATGCTGCGCATCGTCCGAGGGGCGCGACTCGATCGATTGCTCGACGCGATGCTGGCGGCGATGGCGCGGGCGCCGCTTCCACCGCCCACGCAGGAAGTCGTGGTCATCCAGGGGCGCGGGCTCGATCGCTGGATCTCGCAGCAGGCGGCGCTGCGACAGGGGGGCTGGGGTTTCGTCGAGACGCTCTTTCCGCGCCCGTTCCTGATTCGCGCGTTTGCGGCGATGCTCGATGGCGCTGCGCCGACCGCGCAGGTGGACCAGGGCGTGATGGGACTGGAACTTCAATTGCGCGTCGCGGCGCTGCTGCCCGAGTTGATCGACGATGCGCGCTTCGCCGGTGTGGCAGCGGCGATGCGCGGAAACCGCGCGCCGGTGGCCGAAGCGGCGCTGGCGTTGGCGCCGCGCATTGCGGAAGTGCTCGACCGTTGCACGCAGCATCGAGTCGATCGCGTGGTTGCGTGGAGCAACGGCGAAGAGCTGACGGATGAGCATCCGGATGAGTCGTGGCTCGCGGAGCTCTGGCGCCGCATCGCGCAGAGCGCATCGCCGTCGCGGCTTGTCACGGATCGCAAACGGTTCATCGAGGCGTGCGAGAAGGGCGGCGCGACTCCACGAGGCCTGCCCCAGCGAGTGTCCATCTTCGGCGTGAGCACGCTCGCACCGGCGTTCCTGGAGTTGCTTGAAGCGCTCGGAAGGCGGCTGGAGATCACGGTCTATGCGCTCGATCCATGCCCGGGCCCGGGCGTTCATCCGCTTGTCGGCGCGTGGGGCGTCGAGTCGATCGAGTTCGCGCACATGATCGGTGAGCGAGCGGAGGAGGGCGGCTTGGCGCTCGTCTCCGCTGACGGCGCGCCGCCGCCGGCCGAGCGGCAAGGACTGCTCGCGATGGCGCAGTCGAGATTGCGCGGAGACGCGCGTGATGGCGCGAGTCGCACCGAACTGGACACCAAGCCCACCGCGCGCGATGACACGCTTTCGCTCCACCCGTGCCGCGGTGCGCTGCGCGAGGTCGAGGTGGCGCACGACTCGATCGTTTCGTTGCTGCGCGGCGACCCCACGCTTCAACCGCGGGATGTCGCCATCCTGACGCCGGACATCGAGCAGTACGGCCCGATCGTCGAGGCCGTCTTCGGTGCGCGGCGCGATCAGCGCGCGCGCGCCGTGCTTCCCTTTGCCGTCGCGGATCGTGATCGCGAGACGATGCAGGCAGTCGAAGCATTCGCGCGCGTGCTCGAGTTGGCCTTGTCGCGCTGTGAGCGGGAAGAAATGCTCGAAACGCTGGCGCTCGAGCCGATCGGCGCGGCGTTCGAAGTGGGTGCCAGCGGTCTGGAGGCGATCGAGCAGTGGTGCACGCTGGCAGGGATCCGCTGGGGACTCGATGCCGAGCATCGAGCACTACATGGGCGACCGGGCGAGACGATCGGCACCTGGCAGTGGGGGATCGATCGCTTGCATCTCGGCGCCGCCGTTGCGGACGGCACGGCGGGTGCACTTGGAACAGCAGAACCTGTGGCACCCGTCTTTGCGGTCGAAGGACAGGGTTCCGCGCAGGTGGCGACGCTGCAGTCGTTCATCGATGCGATCTCGCTGCTCGCGCGACTCGGCAACGGCACGCGTCCGCTGGCGCTGAAGGTCGTGGAGGGTGTATGCGATGTCGGCGGCGCGAGGAGCACGCGCGAACTCGACTGGCTTGCCGTCATCGACGCCGTGGCCGACCGGGTGCTGCCGCGCGATGCGGCGCACGCGAACGGTGTGGCCGTCGTTCGCGGCAAGCTCGCGGCGATTCGTGCGGCGGCCATCGCCGGTGGATTTCACGGGGCTGCGTACGCGATCGGTGCGCGCGCGGCGGTGTCGTTCATCATCGAACAACTGCGCGAGGCACATCCGGGGCGCGGCTTGCTCGCATCCGGCGTGACCGTGGCGGCGCTGCAACCGATGCGCAGCATTCCGTTTCGCGTGATCGTGCTGGTGGGCATGGCGGATGGCGCGATCCCGCGCGCGGTATCGCACGCGAGTTTCGATCTCGTCGCGGCGCGTCCGCGACGCGGTGATCGCACGGCGCGGCTCGACGATCGCCAGGTCATGCTCGAGACGCTCTTTGCCGCATCGCGCGCCGTGATCATCACTTGGCCGGGCATCGATCCGACCAGCGGCCTGCCGTTGCCCGCGAGCGTGCTCGTGGACGAGTTGCTCGATGTTGTTCCCGAAGCGCGACCGTCGGCGCGAGGCGGTGATGATGACGATGCCGAGATTCGCCGCGCGCCCTTCGCCACCGCCTCGACATCGGTGAGTACAGCGGTGCACGCGAACGCGGGGCGCACGCCAACAGTGCTCGCGACGACGGCGCGCACAACGACGGTGCTCACACTCGACGAGCTTCAGCGCTTCTGGAAATCGCCTGCGCAGGCGCATCTTCGAGCGATCGGCGTGCACACCGAGTGGGACGATCGGGCGACGGCGGAAGAGGATCCGATCAGCAACGAATTCGAGCGTGCGCTCATTCGCGCGATGATGCCGATCGATCTCGAGGGCGAACGCGCGACGTTCGCCGTGCAGCAGACAGCGAAGGCGGTGCTCGATGGACGCGGTCTGCTGCCGCGCGGACCATCGGGAGTGCGCGTCATGGATTCCGTGCGCGAAATGCTCACCGGGTGGTCCGTCGATGTGGAGGAGATCGCGCGCGGTGCCGGTGCGAACGAAGGACTGCAAGCGTCGTTGACGCGGATCGAGATCGATATTGAGGTCGATGTCGAACTCGATGTTGGGGCCGATGCCGAGGTCGAGATCGCAGGACCAACCGGCGCGGAGCGATCGCCCGCCAGCGCGCAGTCCTCCGGTCGTCGCGCGGAGCGCGCCACGGAAGTGACGCGCGTTCGCCTGACTGGAAGTGTGCCGGCGCTGATCGGAGTCGGACCGCTCATCGTGACCGACCAGGGCGACGACGATCCGCGCACGCTCGTTCGCATGTGGATCCAGTTGCTGGCCGCGCGCGTGGCAGGAACCGTGCCACGCCGAACCGATGATCAGTGTCACGCGCTCTTGCTCGCGCGGAAGGCTGCGGGGCATGGCGATGAGCACGCCATGAAGCCGTCGGCGCGGTTGATCGAGGCACCATCGATCGAAGTGGCGCGGGAACAGCTGACAACGCTGGTGGAGTTCTTCGTGCGCGGGCAACGCGAACCGATCGCGTTCATGCCCCGCAGTTCGCTTGAGTACGCCCATCATTGCGAGAAGAAGAATCCCGAGCCGGAGAGCGCGCTCGAGAAGACGCGCAGCGCGTTCGCGGGTCGGCACGGCGATGCAAAGGACGCCGATGTGCGGGCGCTCTTTGGGCCCGATCGTTTTCTCGACGCGCCATCGGATGCCGACCCATGTTCGTTCGTGGCGCTGGCGGAGCGAATCGCGCGCCCTCTTCAGCGAGCGACGAAAGACGGGAAGACGACGGACAAGCTGCTGAAGGCGGCGAAACTCACCGCAACACCTTCTTCGCACGCCGATTCACTCGGTACTGCGAACGCGCCGCGCAAGCGAAGGAAGAGCGGATGAGACTCACCATCGAAGCCAGCGCGGGCACCGGCAAGACCTACGAACTCACGACGATCGTGGCGGCGGCGGTCGCCGGCACATCGGTCATCGACGCGAATGCGCGCGGCAGTGGCCTCATCGACACGGAGGAGTTCGGGCGCGTGATGGCAGGTGGCGTGCTCGCGCCGAGCGAGCTGGTGCTGGTGACGTTCACCGAGAACGCGACACGCGAACTGCACGCGCGCGTGCGCGCTCGACTCGCCAAACTCCACCAGGCGACTGCGACGCAGAATCCAGACGCCGCGCCGCAGAGTCAAAGCGCCACGCTGCAGCGTCCAGGCACCGAGCAGCAGAGTCGAGGCTCGTCGCCGCAGAGTCAAAGCGCCGCGCTGCAGCTTCCAGGTGTCGAACAGCGTGGTCCGGGCTCCGCCGAGAGCAGTCGTCTGCTGAACGCGCTCGGCGAGATCGACACGATGGCGATCAGCACGATTCATGGCTTCTGCGCCCGGGTCATTCGCGAGCATGGCTTTGAGCTCGGTCTGGCGCAGGGCGCGATGGAGTTGATCGATGAGGCGGATCTCGGGCGCGATCTTGCGATGCGCTGGTGGAGCACGCGCGTGCGCGACGATCCACAGCGCGTGCAGTGGTGCGCCGATGCCGGACTCGGACTGAAGGAGCTCATCGAGCTTGCGAACGAGTCGATCGGAAGCCGCGGCGTGGAGTTGGCGATCGTGCAATCGGAGGGCGCGGACGGACTCGTCGCGGAGTTGATGCGGTTTGCGCGAGCGGAAGTTGGCGAGGTGCTGCGCGCACGCGGCGCCATGACCTACCAGGATCAACTGGTGCTCGTGCTCGAGGGCGTGCGCCATCAACCGCGCCTGACAGAGGCGATCCGCGCGCGACATCGACTGGCAGTGATCGACGAGGCGCAGGACACGGATCCGGTGCAGCTTGAGATCTTCGCGCGTCTCTTCGACGAGCGCGACGATCCGAAGCGCCTGCTGGTGCTCGTCGGCGATCCCAAGCAATCGATCTACAGCTTCCGAGGCGCCGACATCGACGCGTACCTTCGGCTGCGCGGAAGCCGCGCACCGCTTCGTCTCACGACCAATCGCCGGTCGGAGGCAGGGGTGGTCGAGGCGGTGAATCGACTCTTCGGCGGGGAGAAACCGTTCCGGCGCGACGGCATCGAGCATCCACCCGTGCAGTTCGAAACGACAGCGCGGTATGGCGTGCTGGGTGGTGTCGAGCCATTCGAGGTCGCGTTCGGGCAGGTCGGTGAGAGCGCGGAGGCGTGGACGACGCGCCAGTTGCACGAGTTGCTTTCGCGCGGCTTGAGCATTCGGAACGGCTCGAACGAACGCCTGTTGCGGTGGGGAGATTGCGCCGTGCTCGGTCGGTCGAACGAGAAGTTGCAGGCACTCGATCGAGCGCTGCGTGTCGCGGGGGTGCCGACGATCCTGCTTGGTGATAGCAGTGTCTTCGCGAGTGAAACGGTTGATGACGTCCGCGCGCTGCTTGCGGCATGCGCTGAACCTGGTCGGCCGCGCTTCGTGCGTCGCGCCATGATCTCGAAGCTCGTCGGCGTTGGCGTGGCACGCCTGGCGGACACCGACGCGAGCGCGCTGGTCGCAGTGTGGTCCGCGCGCTTCGCCGAGTGGGCGCGCGCGTCGACTCGTGCGGGTGTGCTCGGGATCGTGGAGAACGCGCTGCACGGCGCGGTGGCGGATGTCGAGCCGCGCACGGCAACGGATGCGCTGCACCTGGCAGAACTCCTCCACGCCGAGGTCGGGCCGGGTGCCTCTGCCGCGGCGCTGCTCACGGCGCTCGATCGACTCGTGTCGCAGCATGCGGAGACCAGCACACGACCGGGTGATCGCATGCGGCGCAGGATCGACCGCATGAACGCAGTCACGCTGCAGACGCTGCATGGTTCGAAGGGACTCGAGTACGGCGTGGTGCTGTTGTCGTGGGCAGGATCACCGATGCTCAGCGCTCGTTGCGCGAACACACTGAGAGTGCCGAGCGAGCGCGTCGGCGAGATCGGCGAAGGCATCACTTCACCGACGGGAGTGGAGCCGGGTATCAGCGTGCTCGTACCGGTCCCGGTCCGCACACGTCCTGCGTTCGGTGAGCAGCGAGAGTGCGAGGAGGCGATTCGACTGCTCTATGTCGGCGTGACGCGCGCGCGCCACGCGGTACGCCTCTTCGTCGAACAGTCATCGCGCAAGTCGAACGAGTCGGCGCTCGCATCGCTTGGTGTCACTGAAGAGCAGAACCCATGGCCGCCGCACCGTGTGAGCGAGCGGGAGGGCAACGCGGATTCCGTGCGTGCGATCGGATCGGAGCAGAGGCCGTCGCTCACGCCGCGCGGGGCGCTGTCGCGTGCTTCACGGGATGGGCCGCAGTCCAGATCGAGGCCGACCGCGCGCTCGTCGATCGATCGTGCGCTCACGCTCTGGGTGGACACGAGCTTCACGCGGCTCACGAGTTCGGCGCATGAGGATGCACCGGAAATGTTGGCGACGGTGACGGAGCCGAGTGAGCGTCATGACGAGCCGGCGCCGATCGTCACACGCGGCGCGCTCGGCGGCGGCAAGCGACTCGGTCGCATCATGCATCAGCTCTTTGAGTGGGCGGCGCTCGCGGGCCCGGGCGCCGATGTTCCTGCGCTCGCAGTTCGCGCCGTCGCCGAGTCCGGTGAAGGCGATGGCGTCGACCCTTCGGCCCTTGCCGAGTTGGCAACGAAGACGCGTAGTGCCGACCTCGCCTGTGTTGGTGGCCCGAGTGTGACGCTCGGTGCCATCGATCCTGCGCGCGTGGCGGTGGAGCTGTCGTTCTGCCTGCCGCTCGGACATCGTCGTGTGCTGACGCCTGCGGCACTCGCGGATGCGTGCAGCGCCGCACCTGTTGATTCGCCTCTGGCGCGATTCGCGCCCTTGGCGCAGCGACTTCGATTTGGTGAGATCGCCGGCTTCCTTCGCGGCGAGATCGATCTCGCATTCGAACACGACGGTCGCTGGTGGATCGTCGACTACAAGACCAACATGCTCGGCGAGCGCGACGAGCACTATCGAGAGCCGCGACTCACCGACGCGATGCTGCGCGGACACTATGTGCTGCAGTACGCGCTCTACGCGGTCGCGCTGCGCCGGCTGCTGACGCTGCGTGGCGTGAACACGAGCGGTGCGTGGCTCGGCGGCGTCATTTACCCCTTCGTGCGCGGCGTGGATCCGAAGGAGCCCGGCCGAGGCCTCTTCATCGATGCTCCGCCGAACGAAGCGCTCGACGCGATCGACGCGCTCTTGATCGCGCCCGCTCCATCTGAGGTCAGAGCATGAAGCGCGACGCGAAGAAAACTGCAGGAACCACAGCGAGCGCGGGCCTGCGTCTGCTCGAAGTCGCCGAGCGCGGACCTGATGGCGCCGTGCTTCGCGCGTTGGTGTCGGAGCAGCGTGCGGCGCTCGCGCAGTTGCTCATGGAGATCGATGACTCGCTGGTCGACGGCGACACGCTGGTCGAGGAGGCTGAAGCGCCGGCTGAGGACCCGGGCAGCGCGCGCGATGCGACACAACGGCGCGCCGCGTTCGACGCAGCCGAGACACTCGCGCGAGCTGCGTCGCAGTCGGCTTCAGCGCATCCGCCGGGCACGCTTCGACTCATCGCGCCTCTTGAGGGTGACACGCCCATTGGTGCTGCGTATGCGCTTCGAGGTGATGCGGGGGCGCGACGACTCTCCACCGCGCGGAGCGCCGATGACGAGCGCCGCGTGGCACGACTACTGCTCGAACGAATGGGCGTCGAGGACCGCTTGCGACTGCTGACCGGCGGTCCTGGCACCGGGAAGACACACACCATCGCGCGCCTCGTTGCGGAGCGATTCGCGGCAGCAACATCCGGTTCGCAGCCGCGCATTCATGTGATGGCACCGACGGGCCGTGCCGCGGCGCGACTGCGCGAACAACTGGCGGCATCGACGCAAACCGATGCAGCGTGGTTCGACACACTGAGCGTCTCCACGATCCACGCGGCACTGCGTTGGCGACCGACTCCGGGCGCCCCCTTCGCGCACACCGCAAGCGATCCGCTGCCGACGGATCTCGCGATCGTCGATGAGTGCTCGATGGTCGATCTCTCGCTCATGCGCCGGCTGCTCGAAGCGATGCCACCGCACGCAACGCTCATGCTCGTCGGTGACGCCGATCAACTTGCGTCGGTCGAGTCGGGCTCGGTCTTCCGCGATTGCTGCACAGCGCCTGCACTCGACGGTGCGTTGGTACGACTCACACACAACTACCGCACGGAGGGAGATCCGCGAGCGGCGTGGTTGGCGTCGCTCGTCGAAGCGGTGCGCGTGGGTGATGCCGATCGCGCGATCGCGGCGCTTCGCGAGCAGCAGGCGCTCATTGAACCCGGTGGATCGACGCGCGGTGCGGATGCGCGAGCAGACGCGGGTGCCCGAGCAGGCGTGGATGCGCGAGCAGGCACTCGAGCGCGAACGAGCGCGGCGCGATTGACGGAACTGGCGGTGGAACTCGCGGCCCCTGTGTATGACGGCATTCTGAGCGCCGGTGCCGACGATCCGCTTGCGGCGTTCGATGCGTTGCGTCACTTCCGCGTGCTCTCAGCGACGCGCGGCGGCGACGGTGGTGTCGAGGTGATTTCGCAACGACTCGATGAGCGGCTGCTCACAGGATCATCGGAGATCGGTCGACACGTGATGATGCTCGAGAACGATCGTGAAGCCGATCTTGCCAACGGCGATCTCGGCGTCGTCGTTTCGGATGGCGTCATCGTCGGGCGCGGTGCCGATGGCGCGCCGCGCGTGATTCCGCGCGTGTCGCTTCCAGCGCACGAATCCGCGTGGGCGATCTCGATTCACAAGAGCCAAGGCTCCGAGTTCGATCGCGTGCTCGTGGTGCTGCCGGATGCAGCGTCGAGGATCCTGTCGCGGCAGTTGCTCTACACCGCGCTCACGCGCAGTCGCGGCCAGGTCCAGGTCGTCGCCACGGAAGCAAGTGTGCGCCGCGCCGTCGACCACTCGATTCGGCGCATGGGCGGACTCGCCGAGGCGATCAGCCAGCGCGCCGGTTGAGCGCCACAAGGTAGACGCACCACTCAAGAAGAACGAGCGCCAGCGCCGCGAGCGCCAGCCAGCGCCACAGCGGGCGAGTGCGCCCGGCGGCGCCTTCTGTGCGATCGGCGCCGGAGTCGCGAAGTGCCGAGCGATGCTCGAATCCGCGCGGATCAGCGGGTGCCGGCGCCATGCGCAGATCGCTCTGCGCCTCGTCGAGCAGAGACACCGGATGCGGCGTTGCGTCACCGCCGGGTGCGAGCACTTCGATCACACCGACGCGCGCCTGTGGCGGCACCGTGACCCATGCGCGCCGACCATCGCGGCGCTCGGTGAGCATGCGCGTGGCAACGCCGGTGCGGATCGGTTGACCGGCGCCTTCGCCATCATCACCGACCAACCACTGCACGGCGTTCTGCATCGCCATGACCCACGATGGATCGGCGGGCCAATCTGTCGCGGTGAGCGGGAAGCGAAAGCGAACGCCCGGAGCGCGCGGATCGATGTACGCGAGTACATGATCACGGTCGGCGAGCAACGCGATGGCGCCAGTTGGCAGCGCTGCGTCGGCCGCGCCCTGAATTGGTGCGCCGGCAGGAGCGCCTGACGCACCACCGGGCGTGCTGCCGGGTGCGTCGCCCGATGTGTAGACATCGACGCTGAGCGGCGGCACGCCCTGCATGACCGGATGCGCACGCGCGGCACCGGGAACGATCGTGCGCCAACGAGTGACGAGTGTGTTGCCGGCGCCGTCGATGTTGCCAGCGCTGTTGCCGCTGCCGCTGGCGGCGCCGTTCTCGGCTCGCGCTGGCGATGCTGCGTAGACGAGCCATGGTGTCTTGAACCCCGCCGTCGTGATCGCGCGCGGCGCGCATCCGTCGGCGACGATGAGATCGAAGCCATCGAGTGCCTCACTCGGCGCGTCGCACGGGAGGCGCTCGATCTGCACGGCCTCCATCAGACTCAGCAGTGCGCGAAGCGGCGACGCATCGGCCGTTCGGTCGTCGGGCGCGATGAACGCCACGCGGATCGGCGTCGCCGGGGCGAATCTCAGGGCGGCGCGATCATCGAGCGGCAGCGCGTCGTCCAACGCAAGGCGCGCGTCGAGCAACGCGCCCGGCGTCTCCGGAACGCGCAGCAGCACCGTGGCTCGTCCCGGATCGCCCGGGCGCTCCGCGGCGGCGGGCAATCGCAGCACGCGTGCAGCGTGCGTGGCGCCATCGAGCGTCACGATGAGTGGTGCGTCGACCTCCAGCGAACCGGAGTTCACCGCGCTCACGAGTACATCGACGGTTCCCGGTTCGCGCACGCTGCGCTGCGCCGAGAGAATCGTGAGGCCCACATTGTCCTGTCGATCGCCGCGCGCATCGCCGACCCAGAGAATTTCACCGTCGGCCGCCAACTCGGCCGCGAGCGCCATCGCTGCATCCGCGTCGCCTGGTTCATCGGTGAATCTGAGCCGTTCCAGCGCGTCGAGCACGGCGCCGGATGAACCTGACGCGATGAGACCGGGCGTGGCGCGCGCCACGATGAGATGGACCTGCGTCTCGGAACCGGCGCGATCTTCGATCACAGCGCGCGCCCGCGCCTTCGCGCGATCGAAGCGGGAGACAGGAGCGGGCACTGGCGCCGCTGCACGCGATGCGATGGCACCGCCTTCGGTCGGCACCGCAGCGTTCGTCGCTGCTGCGACCGCATCCGAGTTCGCAAGTGCGACCGGTGGCGTCGATTCAACCGACGCGCGCGTGCGCGCCCGCGCGTCAAGCACGATCACCAGTGTCGACGGCGCCTCATCCGAGCGCAAGACAGGTTGCCCAGCCGCGAGCGCCGCGCAGAGCAACGCCAGCATCTGCAGCAGAAAAAGCAGCGAGAAGCGAAGCCGCTGAAACGGCACATTCGCTTCCAGGTCCTGCACACTTCGACGCCAGAGCAGCGTGCTCGGCACGCGCTGCGGCAGTCTGCGCAGGCGCAGCACATGCAACAGAATGAGCGACGGCACGCCGATCCCCGCGGCGAGCAGCGCGAGGCCCGGCGTGAGAAATGTCATGGCGTCGCGGGCGGAGTTCGCGCGGCGACGGCCGCGCTGCGGTCCATCATGCCGGCACCCGCGCGTCGGCCGGCATCGTCTCGACGATGTTTGTCAGGATCTCATCGGTCGTCTTGGCTTCGGCTTCGCCCTCGAAGTTCAGCAGACAGCGATGACGCATGGCCGGCAGCACGCACCAGCGAATGTCTTCAGCGGCCACGCTCGTGCGCCCATCGAGCAGCGCGCGGACCTTCGCTCCGAGTACGAGCGTCTGCGCCGCGCGCGGACTGGCGCCGAAGCGCAGGAACTGATTGACCATCGGTGTCGCGAATTGTCCGCGCGGATGCGTAGCGAGCACCAACCGCACGGCGTAGTCCTGCACATGCGGCGCGATGGCGACCTGTCGCACGGCCTTTTGATAGGTAAGGATCGTCTCCGCATCCATCACCTTCTCGATCTTCGGTGATTGACTCGTGGTGGTGCGATCGAGGATCTCCGAGAGTTCCTCACGCGAGCTGTATCCGACCTCGAGCTTGAAGAAGAAGCGATCGAGCTGCGCTTCGGGCAGCGGATAGGTGCCTTCCTGTTCGATCGGATTCTGCGTGGCCATCACGAAGAACGGCTTCTCCAATTGATGCGAGGTGCCGCCGACGGTGACGCTCTTCTCCTGCATCGCTTCGAGCAGCGAGCTCTGCGTCTTCGGCGTGGCGCGGTTGATTTCGTCGGCCAGCACGATCTGCGCGAAGATCGGTCCCTTGCGGAACTTGAAGTCGCGACCGCCTTCACTCTCGACGACGATCGTGGTGCCCGTCACATCGGCGGGCATGAGATCGGGCGTGAACTGAATGCGACTGAAGTGCAACGAGAGCGCTTCACTCAGGCAGCGAATGAGCAGCGTCTTGCCGAGCCCCGGCACACCTTCGAGCAGCGCATGTCCGCCCGCGAAGAGGCAGATGAGCACGCCGTCGACGACTTCCTTGTGACCGACGACCATCTTGCCGATCTCGGCGCGGACCTTCTCGTACTCCTGCGGGAATTGGGCGGCAACTTGCGTGGGATCAGTCATGCGATGAATCTCCGGAACGCGTGAGCGGGAATCCTATCGAAAACGGAAGTGGTCCCGTCGAGCAGGGGTGTGTCACATGCGATCGGGCGTGTCGATGCCGAGCAGGCCCATGCCGTCGACCAGCGAACGGCGCGTGAGATCGCAGAGTCGCAGTCGCAGCGCGCGCGTGGCGGGATCGTCCGCCTTAAGTACCGGGCACGCTTGATAGAAGCCGTTGAAGACTTCGCCGAGCGTGTGCAGCCAGTTGCACAGTCGGTTGGGTTCGAGCGTGCGCGCGACATCGCGCAGCACGCGCGGGTACTGAAGCAGGTGCAGCACCAGGCGGCGCTCCGCGGGCTCGAGCGCGGGAATGGGCGCGGTCGCGGCGCCGTTTGTAACAGGGGGCTGTCCCCTCTCGGGGGGCTGTCCCCCCTTGTCTGCCTTGCGGAGAATTCCGGCGATGCGTGCGTGCGCGTACTGGATGTACGGCCCGGTGTCACCATCGAAACTCACCATGCGATCGAGATCGAAGACATAGTCGCGCGTGACATCGCTGCCGAGATCGGCGTACTTCACGGCGGCGATACCGACGGCGCGCCCGATCTCCGCGAGTTCCGCTGCGCTCATGCCGTGGGTCGGTGCGTTGACATCGTCGGAGCGCGAACTCACTTCGCGCACGCCCCGTTCGATCGCTTCACGCAGCAACTCCATGAGCGTGAAGTTCTCACCCGAGCGAGTCTTGAGCGGCTTCTTGTCCTTGCCGAGCACGGCGCCGAATCCAAGATGCACGAGTTCCGAGTGTGTGCCATCGGGCAGCACATCCCAGCCGATGAGTCGCACGGCGTCGAAGACATCCTTGAAGTGATCGCGTTGCCGCGCGTCGACGACATAGACGACGCGATCCGCATGAAGCTCCTGCACGCGAAAGCGCACGGCGGCAAGATCAGTCGTTGAGTAGAGAAACCCGCCGTCCTGCTTGCGAATGAGCAACGGGCGCTCGCGACCGTCGAAGCGAACGATCATCGCACCCGCGTCCTCGGTCGCGAGTCCGCTTGAGATGAACGCCTCGACCACGGAGCCGAGTCGCTCGCGAAAAAAGCTCTCGCCGCGGCTGTGCTCAGGTTCCAGTTTGACGCCCAGCAGCCGCGCCACTTCGAAGACTTCGCGCATCGTGACTTCGATCAGCTTGTTCCAATCGCGCACGAGTTCGGCGTCGCCCGACTGGAGTCGCACCAGCGTCTGCCGCGCCGTGTCATCTTCGGCATCCGCCTGCGCGGCGCGATACGCGGTGTTGAGGTCATCGAGCGTGATGCGATCGAGGTCGGCGCCTTCGCGTCGCAGGCGCGTGAGTGTCATGGCGATGGGAAGACCCCAGTCGCCGAGGTGATTCTCGCGCCAGACCTTGCGGCCGAGGCGCTCGAAGACGCGCGCCAGCGTGTCGCCGATGATCGTGGCGCGAAGATGACCCACATGCATCTGCTTGGCGACGTTCACGCCGCAGAGATCAATGACGACCGCGTGCGGACACACCATCGGCTCGACACCGAGCGCTGGCGAGTCGAACGCATCGAGCATGGCACCGAGCGTGCGCGCTGAAAGACGCAGATTGATGAACCCCGGTCCCGCACTCGCCGCCGAGTCGATCATGCCGGTGATCGATGGATTTGCGGCGAGCGCCGCCACCACCTGCTCCGCCAGTTCACGCGGATTGCGCTGAGCCTGCTTCGCGAGCGGTAGCACGCCGTTGGACTGAAAATCGCCGTGTTCCGGGTTCGAACTCGGACGCAATTGCGCGTCGATGGAGTCGGCATCGAGGCCGCTCGCTGTCGCGAGCGCACGGCGCAGCGCCGCATCGATGGCCTGCATGGGGGCGATGTCGTGCGTGGAATTCGGCATGACGGCGTGCACGCGAGAGTGTCGCACAACTCGCGGCACTTCGACGCACCGCGGCTCAGATCAACCGCGACGCGCGACCGCCATCGATCCGCTCAGGCGCACGCGCCGCAGTGGCCGTGCAACACAAGGGAAGCCGCTCCTCAGGGGCACGCGCCCCAGTTGCCGAGCACAACCGCGAGATCCGCGCCGTCGACGACGCCACTTCCGTCGGCGTCGCCTGGAATGCCGGGATCACCTGTGGTGCCCCACGCGCCGAGCACGATTGCAAGATCGGCGCCGTCGACGACGCCACTCATGTCGAGGTCGGCAGGACATGGCGTCTGCTTCGTTTCCTTCGCAGCCGTCACGGCGGCGAACGCATCAACGAGGCCCCAACCGAAGTCGGTGTCGTAGCCCGGTGCGCCGCGATCCTTCGCGCTGTCACCCATGATGACCTCGACCTCCGAGGGCGTCAGCGCGGGATTCGCCGAGAGCACGAGCGCCGCAACACCGGCGGTGTAGGGAGACGAGAACGAAGTGCCGTCGATGGTCGTGTAGTTGCCGCTTCCATATCCCGCCGCGCCCATGCGATCAGTCGTGAGAATCGCCGCACCCGGTGCGCTGATGAAGAGCCCAACACCGTACTGACTGAACGACGCTCGATTGCCTGCACTGTCGATCGCCGCGACGGCGTTGACCGACGCAAGACTCGCCGGGTAGCTGATCGAGTTGTTGCCGCCGTTGCCCGCCGCACCGAAGTGAATCACGCCCAACGCACGCGTGTTGTTGAACGCGGTCGTGATGACCGCTGACGCTGTGCCTCCGCCCCACGATGAATTCGTGACTCGCGCTCCGCTCGTCTGCGCCCAGTTGATGCCGTTGGCCGTCCACGAATCCTGCGACTGGAGGAAGGGCGTGCAGACGAAGATGAAGAAGACCTCGTTGAAGATCTTGCCCGCGCGCACCTTGCATGTCGGCGCGATGCCGACGACACCGAGTGCGTTGTCGATTCTTGCGGCCACGCAGCCGCCGACGGCAGTGCCGTGGTTGTCGCATTGACCACCGGGACCGCCGTTCGTGCCGCTGCCCGTGAAACCCTGGCCTGGGATCTGATTGATGTCTTCGTGAGCTTGATCGATGCCGCTGTCGAGCACGACCACGACGACGTTGGGATCACCGGTGGTGAGGTCCCAGGCCTCGGGAGCATTCATGTCGTGATCGCTTGGTTGGTTGAGCCCCCACTGCTGCGGGAAGAGCGGGTCATTCGGTGTCGTGGCGTAGCGTTCGGCCCAGTAGATGGTGTCGCTCTGCGCGAAGAGCACATCAGGATGCGGCGCGAGTGCGTTGACGAGATCGAGCACCTCCGCGGCACTGCGCAGCGCGGTGCGCACATGGAACACACCCTCGAGTCCCGCGAAATCGGCGGCGAGCACTTCACCGGGCACATGCTTCGCGATGAATGCATCGCGATCGGCTGGTGCAAGATCCGTGCGCAGCGCCACGAAGACATCGCGCGTCATCACGACGGGCAGACCGCCGGTGCCGATGAAGACCGGCGAGACGAAGTCGATCGCGTCGGCGGCCACGAGCGCACCAACCATCGACTCGATCGACGACTGTGATCGCAGCGACGCAGGAACCTCCGCGTAGTGCCAGCCTGGAACGGTCGTTGGCGCGATGAGTCGCTGATCGAGACCGGCGGCGGTGAGCGGATCCATCGCGAGCGGCGCCTGGCCATCGGCACCGGGCGCTTTGAAGATCGCGAGCATGCTCGGCTCGATGTCGAGCTGGATGCGCTGCTTGAAGTAGTGGTAGGCGTAGTCGCGCGGCGCGTCGCCCGCCGCAGCGCTTGCCATGGACACGACGAAATGCAGTGCGATGGCGCAGGCGATCGCAAAGAAACGACGGGATTCACGGCTCTGCACGAGTCTCTCTCCTTTTGACTTCATCGTGTGCTTGGGCACAGGGACTAACGGCGGGCTGCACTATAGACGGCGATCGATCGTGAACGAAGCGCCTCTTTGAGCGCTGTCGTCGATCGCCAACGAAGCGTCATCTCGGACACGCTCGTCGATCTTCAACGCATCGCTGCGCCAAGCACACTCTTCGATCGCTCGCGCCAGAGTTTCTCCATCATCGGCCGGAAGTCGCCGAGCGAGCCGGCCGCCGTTGCCGCGCTGGCAGCCGTGCGCTTCGTGCGCCCGGTCTGCCCCGTGCGTCCGGTGCGTCCGGTGCGGCCCCGCCCAACGCGCCCCGTGCGCCGCGGCTGCGAGGGTGAAGCCAATCCGCCGACCGCGAGTTGCAACATCGCGATGAGGCTTTCCACATCGGAGAGCGCCACGAACTCGCGCCCGATCCGCGCAGGTCGTTTGCCCGCGAGCACGCCGTCGATGTCGCACATGTTGTGGTAGTTGCCGAGCGGCAGACAGAGACAGGTGCTCGCATGACCGAGCGCCGCGAAGGCTGTCGCTTCGCATGCACCACCAGGCATGAGTTTGCGTTGCCACTTGAACCCAGCGTGCTTCGTCGCGTGTTGCTGATAGAGCTGCGTCAGCGCGTTGGTCACCGTCGGCGTGAAGACGCTGAGTCGATCGCCCACGCGCAGAATCGCACCCGCGCCGATCGGCGAGTCATGCGGGAAAGAGCGACTGTTCTCGAGACAGAGCAGGGTGGCGCCGCGCGGAATGATGCCCGAGGTCGCCGCGAAGATGGCGCCGAGGAAGCCGACCTCTTCAGCGACAGTGAACAGCAGCCCGACTCCCTTCGCGCGCTCCGATCGCACGAGCCGTGTGAAGAGGATCATCGATGCCGCCACGGCCGCAAGGTCATCGCATGCGTGCGTGTGCAGTTCGCCCTTCGTGATCTCCGCGGGTGGCAACGACCAACGCGCGATCGAACTCGCGGCGATGCTTCGCGCATCGATCGTGCGATCGCCGATCATGGCGCGGACGCGCTTGAACGGCTGCGCCTTCGAGTCCAACGATGTGATGCGCGCCTTGAACGGCGGGCGCGCGGGTGCGATCCCAGTACCCGCGTCGAACACTTCGATCTCTGCGCGCTCGAAGTAGGGGTCATGCACGCCACCGCGGAACTCGAGCTCGAGCTCGCGTTCACTCACCGCGCGGTGGACAACGAACGCGGGGTGATCCAAGTGCGCCGTGATGAGCAACTTCGGCGCCGGCCCCTTGCGAAGGGACACGAGCGCGTTGCCCACGCGATCACGGCGCACGCGCACACTCGCGCCGAGCGACGCAGCCCACGCGTCGATCGCCTGCTGGATGGCGGACTCCTTTCCCGCAGCGGTCGGCAGTGAAGTGACGGCAAGCAGCAGACGACGCTCGACGGCGCTGAATCGGAGCGCCGCCGCAGAGGGGGAGTTGCGTTTCATCGAGCGCCAAAAATACCGCCGCGGCGCGAACCGAATGAATGGCTCGCGCCGCGGCAAGGCGTACACCGCTGGACAGGCACGCTCAGCGGCGACGACGAACAACGCACAGGCTTGCGCCAAGGAGGAGCGCAGCGGCACCGGGCGTGGGGATCGAAGACGGACCTGCGACGTTGAACACGGCGCGGCTGCCGTCAGAGAAGGAGAGGGTCAGGCGAACACTGTCGGGCACGAAACCTGCGGCGTTCGTGAGCACCTGCATCCAGGCCGAGCTCTTGCCCGAGTCCATGGGACCGCTGAACTGGCTCCAGGTCAGATTTCCGCCGTTGTTGAAGCCAGAGCGCTCGATGAACTGGGGCGACGACATGCCCGATGCGAGCAGGTAGTCGGCATCGACGGTGAAGTTCTTCCAGCCAGCCATTTCAAGCGTGGTGGCTTCAACGCCGGCATCCGCACTGAACTGATCGATGCGGAGCCCAAAGAGCAACTCACCCGAAGTCTGTTGAGTGATCGTTTGGTGCAGCACTCCGGTGGCCGCGTTCGAGCCCTGCGGCACCTGAATCGCGGTGAACGCGTAGCTCTGCGAGAAGATCGTGTTGCCGCCGGATGCGGGAACCCATCCCGAGAGATTCGCGCTGCCGCCGGGCAGGAGCACCGCCGCCGAAGCGCTCGAAGCGAGCATCGCCGAACCGAGCATGGCCGTCACCGCAGTGATCGCGTGGTTGTTTCTCATGTCTGGTCTCCGTTGACGAGGTGTGCCCGTCGTACAGGTCGATACAGTTCGATTACGCATCACCACCGGTCCAACCGGAAAGTCACTTCTTCGTCCCCGTTCCGAGCAGCCTGATCATTATGGGAACCAGCGGTTCCGGGATGCGCTAGGATGCCCTCTTTCCATGCCTCTCGCCCCGATTCCCGAAATTCTGGAGGACCTGCGCGCTGGCCGCATTGTTGTGCTCGTGGACGACGAGCAGCGCGAAAACGAAGGTGACTTCGTCTGCGCCGCGGAGCGGATCACGCCGGCCACGCTCAACTTCATGACGCGCATCGGCGGTGGGTACCTCTGCGTTTCGCTTGATGGTGAGACATGTGATCGATTGGATCTCGCGCCGCAGGCAGCGCTCAACACTTCGGTGCGCGGCACGCCGTTCACCGTGAGTGTCGATGGTCATCCGCGCCATGGCGTCGGCACGGGTATCTCCGCGGCCGACCGCGTGCGCACCATTCAACTGCTGGTGGATGCGAAGTCGCGCCCGGACGACTTCGTGCGACCGGGACACATCAATCCGTTGCGCGCGCGCGATGGCGGTGTACTGGTGCGCACCGGCCAGACCGAGGGAAGCGTCGACCTCTGTCGTCTGGCCGGCCTCTCGCCTGCTGCGGCGATCATCGAAGTCGTGCGCGAGGATGGCGAGATGGCGCGCGTGCCTGATCTTGAGAAACTCTGCGCGGCGCACGGACTGCGCATGTGTTCGGTGGAACAGGTCATCGAATGGCGTCTGGCGCGAGAGCGTTTGATCGAGCGCATGGATCCGATCGCGGGTGCCGAGATCAGGACACCCGAAGGCCCGTTCCAGCTCTTCGCATGGCGCAGCTCGATCGACGCGTTGCCGCACTTGGCGCTCACTGCGGGCGGAATCGGTGTTCCCGACGCCGATGGCCGCATCCCGGAGATCGATGAACCGGTTCTCGTTCGCATGCATCGGCGCGAGATCCTTGGCGATGTCTTCGGTGTCACCTTCAACGGCGGTGATCCCGGTCAGGAGACCGTGCGACAGAGCCTCCGCGCAATTCGCGCAGCAGGACGCGGCGCGCTCGTTTATCTGCGAAGCGAAGGAAGCGGATTCGATCTGCCCGATCGCATTCAGCGCATTCAGCGCCGTGCCGGCGATGATGTGAATGTGCCGGATCTGCTTTCACCTGACGGCATCGGCGCGCGCTCGCAGCCAATGGATCTGCGCCAGTTCGGCATCGGCGGACAGATCCTGCGCGATCTCGGTTTGCGTCGATTGCGATTGCTCTCGAACCATCCGCGCGCGATGCCGGGGCTGCACGGATTCGGTCTCGAAGTGGACGGATACGAGGCGCTCACATGATGACGCTCGCAGCGATCTTTGCGGTCGTGACGATTTTGGAGCAGCAACGCGCAGACGCGGTGGCACTCGTGCACGCGGTCGAAGCGGCGACGGCGCAGGTGCATGACTTCCGCGCCGCCGTCACCGTCGATCGCGTCGACTCGCTGACGGACGAGAGTGAACGACGCATCGGGCGCGTGCTGTTGGAGAGCGTCGGCGCGAGTGCGAATGATCCCAGCGGTGCAAGCGCAGCACCTGCGAACACGCGACGACTGGCACTGATCCTCGACACCTATCTCGGAGCGGATGGTCGCGCCGATGAGAGCCGGCGCCACTTCATCTATGACGGTGGTTGGTTGGCCGAGATCGATCTCGATCGACGCCAGTTCGTCAACCGCCAGATCGTCGCACCGGGTGAGACCTTCGATCCGCTTCGCGTGGGCGAGGGTCCGCTGCCGCTTCCGATCGGTCAGCGCGCCGACGATGTGCTGGCTCGTTTCGATGTCATGACCGTCACCGTGCCCTCGTCCGGATTGTTGCGTTCGCTCACGGGCGTTCGCGGCGTGCGGCTGGTGCCCAAGAGTGGCAGCGGCGAGGCGCAGGAGACGCGATCGGTCGACCTCTTCTATGACGAGGAATCGTTCCTGCCGCGCGGCGTGATTCAGCGGCGCGTGAACGGCGATCGGGTCGAGGTCCAGCTCCGCGACCCGAGAATGAACACCGGCCTGAGCGAAGAGGAGCGCGGACTGCTCACGATCCGCACACCCGATCCACGCGACGGGTGGGCGGTCGATGTTCGCCCATGGCGGCGTGGCGGCGAGCCGATGGACAAGGAGTGATGTCGAGTCGCTCGTCCATGGTTCGTCGATCGTTGCGCGGATCGACGGGCTCGCGCGATCTCAAGTGGTCCATGATGGTCGTCGCGGCGCTGTCGACGCTGCTGACGCTGTCGCGCGCAGGAGCGCAGGGACCGCCGCAGTTGGTGCCGGAAGCGGCGGTGCTCTCGCCGTCGATCGAGCGCGATCTCGACGCGGCGTATCTCACGCCGGATGAGAAGAAGGATCGGCGCGTCTTTCACGGCGTCTGGGATGACCGCGATCTCGACGCGCCGGCTCGGAGTGCCCGCGCGGCGCTCGAGTCGTGGCGATTGGACGATCCATCGCTCGTCGATCCGGCGACGCCCGTCTCGCTTCGCGCGATGGCGCTCTTGAAGCGTGGGCGCGCCGCGGAGGCGTTCGATCTGCTTGCGGGTGCCGACGAATCCGCGGTCGTGGCCGCGTTGCGTGCGGAAGCACTCGAAGTGCTCGGGCGCCGCGATGAAGCGCTGGCGCAGACGGCGCTCGCGCTCCTGGCGCTTGATGATGAGAACGCAACACCCGCGTCGCTCGTGGCGGCGGTCGAGGCGCTCGCCATCCGTGCGCGACTCGAAGATCAGCCGGTGCGCGACTGGCATCGCATGATGGATTCGCTGGCGCGGGCTCGCGAAAGCGACCGTGCCTACTGGCCCGCCGTTCTGGCAGAGGGACGCCTGCTGGAAGAGAAGGACAATCCGGTCGAGGCCGTGGTGGCGCTCATGCAGGCGCTGTCGATGAATCCGCGCTCAAGCGAAGCGTGGTTCGCGCTCGGTCGATTCGCGCTCGCGCGTTTCGATTTCGACGGAGCGCGCCGCGCCTCCGCGGCACTGCGACGACTCTCGCCGCGACATGCGTGGGCCGACCTGCTGGACGCGCAATCCGAGCTGGTGCAGAACGACCCCGACGCGGCAGCCGCACGGTTGGACGCGCTGCTGGTGCGCGAACCCATGCTCATCGAGGCGCTGGCGCTGCGCGCGGCGGCCGACGCGGTGCGCTACGACTTCGACGCAGCGACCGCGCGCCTCGCCGCGCTCGAAGCGCTGGCGCCCGGCAGCGAACTCGGCCGTTTCATCGTCGGGCGCTTTCTCTCGTTGAATCGCCAGTACGGCGAAGCGGCGGAGATGCTGGAAGAAGTGATTCGCCGCCGTCCTTCGTGGGCTGCACCGCGCATCGAGCTCGGATTGCTGGAGATGCAATCGGGGCGCGACGACCGCGCCCGCTCAGCGCTGCGCGAGGCCGCGCGACTCGACCCGTTCAACAAGCGCAGCGCATTCAGTCTGATCCTGCTCGACGAAATGGCGACCTGGGACTCGGTCGAGAGCGAACACTTCATCATTCGCTTCAAGCCGGGCATCGACGGCGTCGTGGCGTCGATGATGCCCGAAGCGCTCGATCGCATGCATCGCGATGTGGCGGAGCGCTTCCGCCATGCGCCGTCGCAGCGCACGGTGATCGAGCTCATGCCCGACCATCGCACATTCGCGGTGCGCATCACGGGCATGCCGTGGATCCACACCATGGCGGCGTGCACCGGCCCCGTCATCGCGCTCGAAGTACCGCGCGACGGCGCCCCCGAGAAGCACCTTGGCGTCTTCGACTGGCTCGAGGTCCTGCGACACGAGTACACGCACACGGTCACGCTCTCGCAGACGCGCAATCGCGTGCCGCACTGGCTGACTGAAGCGGCGGCGGTGAGCATGGAGACGAAGCCGCGCTCATGGGACACCTGCCAACTGCTGGCCGGGGCGCTCGCGGCGGGCGAGCTCTTTGATCTCGACGCGATCAATTGGGCGTTCGTGCGTCCGAAGCGCCCGACCGACCGCAGTCAGGCGTACGCGCAGGGACATTGGATGGTGCAGTTCATGGATGAACGCTTCGGCATGGACGCACTGCCGAAGTTGCTTGAGCGCTTCTTCGCAGGCGAACCGGAGCGCACGGCGTTCCGCACGGCGCTCGGCGTCGATCGCGGCGAGTTCTTCGAGCAATTCCTGGAGTGGGCGAAGGCCGATGTCGCGCGCTGGGGATTGGCGCCGACGCCGGCCCTCAACGAACTCACCGATCGATTGCGCCAGGCGACGCCCGAGCAGCGCGAGGCGCTCGATCGCGCGAAGGAAATGCGACTGGCGCGCGTGGCGAACGCCATTGCGGACGAAGTCGGCGCGCCGCGTCGTGGTGGTCGTGGTGCCATGCGCGGTGATGAGTGGCCCGCGGTGCGGCGCGCGCCCGTTTCGATCCCGGACGAGTCGCTCGATGAATGGCTCAGCGAGTTTCCGGAACATCCAGACCTTCTTGAGTTGAAAGTCCGCCGTCTCATGCGCGAACGCGAGACGGTCGACGCGACGACGGCGGCACTGCTCGCGTCGTACCAAGTGGCGCGCCCGGTCGATCCATTCCCGCATCGCTTGCTGGCGCGAGCGGCGCGAGCGGAGGGAAACGAGGCCGCCGCGATTCCACATCTCGAGGCGCTCGATCGTCTCGAAGAGCGCAACAACAGCTATGCCATCGAGTTGGCACGATTGAAGCGAGCCGCAGGCGACGCGACGGCAGCGCTCGCACATGCAACAAAAGCGGTCCGCATCGACCCGTATAGCGCATCGTTGCGCGAATTGGCGGCGGCCCTGGCCATCGAGTCGGGTCGACTCACAGAGGCGCGTGAACACATTCGTGCGTTGACGCTGATCGAACCGGATCGGCCGCAGCACGCGGCGCGGCTTGAGCGCATCGAGGCGATGTTGGGTTCTCGGTAGTTGCGCGCGCCGTGATCGCTCGTTTTCAACGGTGACGGGGATAGGCTTGCAGCCGTGCACCACTTCGCGCTTCTGACGGCGGCGATCGCGACGAACTTCGCGATGGCGCTGCCGCCCACATTCCAGTCCGTCTTCTCCGCCAACTTTCCGCAGCCGCATGGGCCCACGCGATTCGCGCTCGCCGATCTCGATGGCGACGGCCATCTCGACGGCGTTTTCCCCGGGCGCAACACGGCGGGCCGCGTCTACCTCTATCGCGGCGCCGGTGACGGCACCTTCGTCGATCCGATCGAAGTCATCATCGGCTCGCAGACCGATTGGGTGGAGATCACCGATGTCGATGGCGATGGCGTCGTCGATCTGGTGTTGGCGGTGCGTTCGAGCAATGGTCGCGTGGCGGTGCTGCGCGGCCTCGGCGGTTTCAGCTTCGACGCACCTGTGTTTTCACAGGTCGGGCGCGAGCCGCGCAGTGTGGCCGTTGGCGACGCGGGCATCGACGGCAGTCGCGCGCTCTTTTCGCTGCAGTACGGCGAGTCGTCACTCCGTGCGCTGGCGCCGGTCGAGGGCGATGCGCATGTGGCGCTTGAGCGCCGACCGCTCACGCCATGGGCAGCGGGCGTGGCGCTGCCGCAGTGGATGGGGTTCGCCGATGTCGATGGTGACGGGCAAGGCGATCTGCTCGCGCTCTCGACTGGCAGCGGGTTCCTCACCGTGATGCGCGGCGCAGGTGGGGTCGCGCTCGATCCCGCGCAATCGTGGCGCATGCCGCTGATCGAAGGTGAGCGCCCGGGTGTTTCGCAGGGCGCCGTCGGAGATCTCGACGGCGACGGCGACATCGACTTCGCGACCACGGGACTGCTCGTCACCGCTCCGCAATCGGTCGTCATCATGAACAACGACGGCGCCGGCGGTTTCGATCCCGCGCCGAATGTGCCGGTCACCTTCAACGGCTACGGCTGGGCGATCGCGCTCGGCGATCTCGATCTCGACGGTGATCTCGATGTCGTGATGACGACGGCGCTCCCCGGTCAGATTCACATTCTCGAGAATCTCGGAGGCGGCACCTTCTCTCACGGCCAGGAGATCGAACTCGGCAACTTCACGCGCCATGTCTGGATCAACGACATGGATGGTGACTGCAAACCCGACATCGTGGCGGTCGATCTCGCGACAAATCGACTCACGGTGCTGCGGAATGTCACCGTCGGTGTCGGCGGTTGCGGCGGCATCGCTGGCGATGACGAGGTCGCGTCGTCACGGCGCGGCGCTCGCAACGCGCGCAGTGCCACGGCACACGATGAGGCTGCCGTCTACGCGGAGATGTCGGCGCTCGACCGCGCTCGCAGCGAAGCGCTCGCCGCGCGCGTGGAGCACGCGAAACACGAGGGCCCCGCCGCGATCGCCCGCGCACTCGCCGATTTCGGCGCGGAGCCCGAAGCAGTCGCTGCCGACTCACCCGAGGGTGGTGTGGCCGATGCCTTCGAGTCGTGTGGTCCACCGAACGGTCCGTGCAACGAGCCGCATGGCGCACCCGGCTGCTTCACGACCGCCTGCTGTGAACTCGTGTGCAAGTTCGATCCGCTTTGCTGTCTCAAGAGTTGGGACGAGGCATGCGTGCAGAGCGCGCAGTTCCTCTGCGGCAATCTCTTCTGCCCGAGTCCGGGGTCCTGTTTCGAAGTGCATGCGTCGCGCGGTTGCGAAGACGAGGATTGTTGTGCCATCGTGTCGCGACTCGATGGCTTCTGCGGCAGCGCGTTCTGGGATGAACTCTGTGTGATCGAGGCGCAGCTCTTCTGCACGGAGGCACCATGTGAACTGCCGCCGCCGTCGGCGCAATCGATCGACGAGTTGGAGCCGTGCTACAAGCGATTCAATCAGGGCTGCGCCGGCAACAACGCGTTCTCCGCGAACTGGATCGAACTCGCGTGCGGTGACTCGCGGCACGGCACCTCGTCGACCGGCTCGCCGCGCGATACCGACTGGTTCCGTTTCGAGCTCGCGGCCACGACGCGCGTGCAGTTCACCGTGATGGCGGAGTTCCCCGCGCGACTACTGCTCATCGAAGGCGGGTGCGAAGGTCCGATCGCGCAGTTGGAGGACTTGTCGGCGTCGAACTGCGGCGCACTCGCGGTCGATCGGTGCCTCCCTGCTGGTCTCTATCACCTGGTGTTGGGGCCGGGCATCGAGAAGCGCGTGATCACCAGTGGTCAACCGTGTGATCTCATCGATCCCGATGCGCCGCCACCCAATCCCGAGGATCCGCCGTTCATGCCCGGGCACTTTGGTCTGCACTGGCAGGCGACGCTCTCGTGTCTCTCCTGTGGTGTGCCCGGAGATGTGAATGGCGATGGTCTCGTGAACGGCGCGGACTTGGCGATGATCCTGGGCAGTTGGGGCGCATGCCCTGGATGCCCGGCCGATGTCACCGGCGATGGGGTCGTCAACGGCGCTGATATCGCGATCGTTCTCGGCAATTGGACCGGTTGATCCGACGCGTCGCGACTTCGCACTTCGACTTCGTTCGACTCCGTGCTAGGTTGTCGGGTCGTACCGCCGCCTCAATTGGAGTCACCTCGATGTTCGTCCGAATCGTTCCCGCCGTTCTCGCGACCGCCGCCACCTCTCTCTCGTTCGCTGGCGCCGAGTGCGTGACGCGCTTCGATCTCTTCGCCACGCGCGGTGATGCGATGTCGTTCGCCCTCGCGATGCCGCTCGCGGGCACCTTCATCGGCGACTACGACGCAACGACGAACCCGGGTGGCACGCGCACGATCCCGGGACTCTTCGGCGGAAGCGGCAACCACGCGATTCCGTTCACCTCGGTCATCAAGCCCGCGGCGAACATCGCGTTTCCGCTCAAGACGCCGGTCTTCAGTTTCTGCATGGTGGACGAGGGCGGCGGCAACGCCACGGTCACATGCGTCGAGCTCGACATGATCCGCGGTACGCCCGCGCCGATCACGATCAATCTCACCATCACCTATCCGAACTTCCACACGGTCGCGCCGACCGCGATCTTCCCCGGCGTATCGAACCTGACGCTTCCGCTTCCCGCCGGCTCCATCACTCAGGCGAGCGCCGTGCAGACGGCGCCCGCGAGCGGCACGCTGCTGCCGGGCAAGGGCGGCACGCTGATCCTCACGGCGCTCGTGCCGATGGAACTCACTTTCGAAGCGACCGTGCTCGATCAGCCGATCGTGCTGCCGCCGACGGCGCTCGATCTTCCGCTCATCGCCGAACTTCAGCCGTCGCTGACGGGTGATTACTTCGCCGTCGTGGCGCTTGAGATTCCAACGACCGAGGTCGTGCTTCCACTCGCAGGACAATTGATCGAGAATCAACCATTCGATCTGCCGACGCTGCTTCCGCCGGGCAACACGGCGCATCTGCTCGTCTCCGGCGCATTCGCCGACGGCACCGCGTCGTTTGGACTCAGCGCGGATTTGAGCGGTGACGGCGAGAAGATCGGACCGATCGGTGACCTCACCGGCGACTGCCTGGTGAACGGCGCCGATCTTGCGGTGGTGCTCGGTTCGTGGGGCGAGCCAGGCGGCCCCGCCGATCTCAACGAAGATGGCATCGTGAACAGCGGCGACATCGCGATCGTGCTCGGCAACTGGAGTTGAGCGTCACTCGGTGAGTTGCGCGCGGACTCGGCGCCGTTCACAGGCGCAGCGCAGCTCACCGGCGCGGCGTTGGCATCGACCACGGCAGCGCGTCGAGATCGACATTGCCGCCGCAGAGGATCACGCCGATGCGTCGTTCCGCAGGCGGCGCGCCCAGCACGGCCGCGACGCCGACCGCGGCGCTCGGTTCGATCAAGATCTTCATGCGCTCCCAGACGAGGCGCATCGCGCGTGCGATCGCTTCTTCGTCGACGGTGATGATCTCATCAACGAGCGACTGAACCACGGGGAAGGTGAGCGTGCCGAGTGCAGTGCGCAATCCGTCGGCGATCGTCGTCGCATTCGTCGCGGGCTCCAGTCGTCCGCTGCGCTTGCCACGGGCGGCATCGTCCACGGCGCTCGGCTCGGCGCCGTAGATGCGAATGCCGGGCTTGAGCGCCTTCGCCGCGATCGCGACGCCGGAGATCATGCCGCCGCCGCCGACGGGCACCACGATCGCCTCGATGTCGGGCGCTTGTTCGAGCAGTTCGAGCGCCATCGTGCCTTGCCCGGCGATGACATGCGGATGGTCGTACGGCGGAATGAGTGTGCCGCCCACGCGCTCGACGACTTCTGCGGCGGTGCGCTCGCGATCTTCGAGCGTCGGGCGACACTCGATGACCTCTGCACCGTAGCCCTCGACGGCCGCGCGCTTCACCGGCGATGTGTTGCTCGGCATGACCACCTGGGCGGGAATGCCGCGCAACCGCGCCGCGAGTGCGATCGCCTGCGCATGGTTGCCCGACGAATGTGTCACGACACCACGACGCGCCACGGCCTCGGATAGCGCCATGACGGCGTTGCATGCGCCGCGGAACTTGAACGCGCCGACGCGCTGAAAGAGCTCGCACTTGAAGAAGAGTTCCCGCCCGCTCATCGTGTCGAGCGTGCGGCTCGTCATCACCGGCGTTCGATGGGCGTAGGCAGCGATTCGTGCCGCCGCCGCGCGGACATCGTCAATCGTGGCGGCGAAGTGACCAACGGCAGGTGACTCGGGCATGAGGCGCCGACTAGCCTACGCGCCATGACAGACCTACCGAACATCAGGAGCACGGAAGGCACGACGAACATGACGAGTGCCATCGACACCATCCAAGTGATGCACGACCATCGGCGCTGGACCCGCGCCAAGGCGCTCGGACTGCTGCGATCGCTCGACGACGCAACGCTGCGTCGGCCCTTCCCCATGGGACCCGGCAGTCTGCTAGGTGTGCTCGTGCACTGCTACGGCGCCGAGGTCGTCTGGCTGAATGTGCTCGAACGCATCGATCCCGCCACCAACATTCCCAGTGCCGATGCGTTTCCGTCGCTCGGAGCGCTTGAACTGGCGTGGAGTGAGCTCGATGCGCGGTGGCAGCGCTACTGGTCGACGCTCACACCGGCGACGCTCGACGAACCAGCGGTCCGCCGGCGCGGCGATCGCGATTTCACGACGACCACCGCAGAAGTGCTGTTGCATGTCTGCACGCACCAGCACTATCACATGTCGCAGTTCGTGAACATGCTTCGGCAACTCGACTCACTTCCGGAACCGACGCCGAGCCTCGACTTCATCACGATGGCGCGTGAGCAGTGGCAGGCGCGCTGCTAGGGGACTTCGCGGCGTGCGGTGCGCCGGCTGCCGCTGGCGGGGGTTCACCCGTGGCACGGCCCCACTCCACGCTCTCGTGATAGAGCTTCGAGAAGAGCAGCGGCTGCACATCCTGCACGCCGTCGGTGGCGAGAATGCGAGCGCGAAGCTGCTCGTAATGGTGCTCGTCACGACAGTTGAACGCGACATAGCCGGGGTACTCGCCAGCCAGCGCGGTGAAGAAGGCAAGCTCCTTGTTCTCACCGAGTCGCTTCATCAAGGGGCGCAGCGGCGCCGATGCTGCGATCAAGAACGCGCCGGAGAGATTCAGTCCCATGCGCGGCGGGTCGACGAAGGTGACGATGTCGATGGCACCGTCGGCGGAGAGTCGTCGGAAGCGGTCGGCCGCACTCGTGGCAGAGATGCCGATGCGCTGGGCGAGATCGGCGTAGCTCAGGCGACCATCGCGCTGAAGCTCGCGGACGATCGCGAGATCGGTTTCGTCCAAGGCGCGCTGCGCCTCCGATCGCGCGCCGTGTCGATTGACCTCGCCTGGTTCGATGCCGAAGACCGGCGTATAGAACTCAAGAATCGGTGCGAGCCGCGCCGCGCGGACGCCCGGTGCGCCGAGCACATGTTCATCGATGATCGAGAGCATGGCGCTTGCACTGCTGACGCAGCAGTACGCGACCAAGTCATGAAGTCCAACCGTTCCCGTGACCCACGCCACGCCGCCGGTGCGTCGGAGCCGATCCGCCAGCGCCGTGTGTCCTTCGGCGAGTCGCAGAAAGAGAATGCCCTGAAAGTGCAGTCCAAGATGCTGCGGCGGAACCCAGCAGCGCACACGGATCGTCTGCTCATCGGTGAGCCGCGCCAATCGGCGGCTCACATTCGCTTCGCTCAGTCCCGCCTCTTGCGCCAGGCGGCGCCCGCTGGCGCGTCCATCCTGGAGCAGCACCTGAATGAGGCGCTGATCGGCTTCGTCGAGCGGCGGAAGGTCGGGGTGCGTGTATCTCGGGGGGCTCGTCAACATGATTGCGGGATCTCGCTCATTCAATGAATAGTCCCGGGACGGCAACGGCCGCCCCGACCCCCTCGATCCCCGGGAGTGCACCCCGCACACACGATTACGCGTTTCGCTTCGTGAAGTGTAGCGACTCCAGTGAATGACGAGTAACGCTGCTGCGACGCGCGCAGGGCAGTTGCTACGATCGTTTCGTTCGCTCGGGGCGCGGTGAATGATGTGCGCGCGCATGTCAACGACCGCTGAGATGCACCCGTGGAACCTGAACCGGTTCGTACCGGCGTAGGGAAAGCGAGAAGACGAATGCGAGATCAAGACAACGGCGTGCGGGCGCGGAACCGCGCTCGCGAAACTGTGAGCAATCATGCGAGTGACGCGCAGGACCATGGCGTCGCCGCGCTCCCGCTGCGCGGCGCGATGAATCCATCGACGCAGGCGCAGGGCACCTCGCCCGGCAGCTTCGCGCATGCAAGCGATGTCGGCGGGCCGCTCGCGTTCAGTTCACCGGATACGCCCGGCATGCCGGCGCCGAGTTCGAAGACCGCGTGGGATTTCCTGCCCGATGGCTGGCGCATCGAAGCCGTCGAGAGCGCGCTCCATGCGGAAGGCTGCGCGGGCCACAATCACCCGGGAATCGGGCCCTTCATCCGTGCGGTGGCGCCCGCGGGTTTCGAGCCGATCACGCAACTCGAGTTCGCGCGACTCGGCCTTGTCACGGCGGAGATGCGTCGTGTCGCCGAGCGCGAAGGCCACCTCTCACCGGAACAGGTGCGCGATGAGATCGCCGCCGGTCGCATGGTCATTCCCGCGAACAAGGCGCATCTCGGCTTCTCGCTCGATCCGATGGCAATCGGTCGTGCGTCGCGCACCAAGATCAACGCCAACATGGGTGCCTCGCCAGTCTCGAGCGGCACCGAGGAAGAGGTGGAGAAGCTGAAGTGGGCGGAGCGCTGGGGCGCCGACACCGTCATGGATCTCTCGACGGGAGGCGATCTCGACGCGTGTCGCACCGCGATCATTCGCGCCTCAACCGTGCCCATCGGCACGGTGCCCATCTACTCCATGATCATCGGGCGCAAGCTCGAGGATCTCACCATCGATGTCATCCTCGACACACTCGAAGTCCAGGCGCTGCAAGGTGTGGATTACTTCACGATCCACGCGGGCGTGCTGCGCGAGCACTTGTCGCTCATCAAGGATCGCTTGATCGGGATCGTGAGCCGCGGCGGAAGTCTGCTGGCGAAGTGGATGCTGGTGCACGGCAAGCAGAATCCGATGTACGACGGCTGGGAACAGATCTGCGCCGTCATGCGCCGACACGATGTGACCTTCTCAATCGGCGATGGTCTGCGCCCGGGTGGTCTCGCCGACGCGACCGATGCCGCACAGCTCGCGGAACTCTCGACGCTCGGTGAACTCACCGAACGCGCGTGGCGCATGGGCGTGCAGGTGATGATCGAGGGCCCCGGTCATGTGCCTTTCGATCAGATCGAGTTCAATATGAAGCTGGAGCGCACGCTCTGTCACGGCGCACCCTTCTATGTGCTCGGCCCGCTTGTCACTGACATCTTCCCGGGCTACGACCACATCACCAGTTGCATCGGTGCCACGGCGGCGGCGTATCACGGCGCCAGCATGCTCTGCTATGTGACGCCCAAGGAGCACCTCGGCCTGCCGAAGAAGGACGATGTGAAGCAGGGGTGCATCGCCTACAAGATTGCCGCCCATGCAGCGGATGTGGCGCTCGGCATTCCTGGTGCGCGCGATCGCGACGATGAGCTCACGAAGGCTCGCGCGGCGCTCAACTGGCAACGTCACTTCGAGCTCTCGTTCGATCCCGATACGGCCCGCGCGTATCACGACGAGGATCTCGATGTCGACACCGACTTCTGCGCCATGTGCGGACACGACTGGTGCAGCGTGCGCATCTCGAAGGAGATCGTGGAGTTTGCGAGTGGCAAGGCGGAGGAGTATCAGCGCGAGAAGGCCGTGCGATCCGCCGCGCTGACAGCGGAACAGCAGGAAATCCTCGCGAAGCGCGGCGTGCTCTCGCCGGAGGAGATCCATCGGCTTGCGTCGAAGACGCGACGCGCAGTGGGTGCCGACGCCGGTGCGAAGGCGTCATGTCACAGCGATCTGGTCGAGGCCGACGACGCGCAGCGCGTGCAGAAACAGAAGTTGGTGCCGCTGAACACGGCGCCCGCGCACAACCTGCCCACGCACGACCCCGTGATTTGAGCGACGATTGCTCGGCACGATCAACTCGTCCAACGCGAGCAGCCTCTCCGCGTCGCGGAGCATGAGCATGAGCAGCGACTTCGGCGACATCGACCTTCCGTTCGCCACACACTGACCCAGCCATGCCGGACGCAGCAACACCACTTGGAGAGGCCGATCCACCGGAGTCGAGCAAGGCGACGGGATCGGCCGACGCAGCGATCTTGAGCGGTGACGCGGAGAGCGCCGCACCTGCGGCCGAGCCATTCGGCTGGTTGACCCCACGGCCGATGCACTTCCAGAATGCGTATGTCTGGTACATCCTCTTTTCGACGCTCGATGTCGTGCTCACCTGGCACATTCTCGAGCGGCACGGTGGTTCGGAGATCAACCCGATCGCGAACATGTTGATCGCGCACTGGGGATTCATCGGCGCCGTGGTGCTCAAGTATGTGCTGGTGCTGGTGGTGGTGCTTGCGTGCGAGTTCATCGCGCGCCGTCGCGAGCGCACAGGACGGCTGCTCTCATGGCTCGCGGTCGCAGTCAGCCTGGTGCCGCCGGTATGGTCATTCACGCTGCTGGCGATGCACGGCCCGCTGTCGCGACTGAGTTGAGTCTGTGCGGCCGCGCGGCTTCTGCAACTGTCGGAGCAGGAGTCGCACGCGCTCGCGGGACGCAACGACACCCTCTCCGTGAAGTCGCGCCCATGCCTCGCGGTAGCCGAGGTACCGCTGCACCGATGCCATGACGCGCTGCAGTTCGCCGACGACTTCGTCGTCATCATGTTGCGGACGTCGTCCTCGTCGCTTCGAAGCGGGTTTGACCTCGCATGAGGCCTCAGCGGAGTGACTGTGTCGATAGACCGTTGATCGATGGAGGCCCCAGATCCGAGCGACCAACGACACGCCATAGTCGCGCCCGGTTCGCGGTGAGCAGCGTCTCGCGAGAGAGGCGAGATGCTCGGGCGTCGGCCGTCGACCACTCCGCATGAGGCGCAGCAGTCTTGCTTGCACCTCGATCGTCATCCGCGCTTCGTCGAGCGCTGCATTGAGGTCCGCGTCCATGACATCGTCCAGCGCCGCACGGCAGAGGCCGCAGCGCGATCTCCAAGCCGGCGCGAGCCACATTTGAGCACACTTGAACTTGCGGCGCGGAGTCGCCGAGTCTGATCGCGCCGTTCGAAGATCGCACACGGTGGTCGGACGCGATCGCGGATCGGGAGCCCCGCATCGTGATCGTTGGCACGAATGGAATCAGCGGAGCTGTCGCTGGGCGCACTGTCGCATGATTTGATGGTCCGGCATGAACTGCGCCAGGCGCGCGGCGAGAAGAGTGTTGACTGCATTCACGATCGTCGTAGCGTGACTCTCCGAAAGGCGTGATCATCGTCATGGTGGCGATCGATGGCGGCGCCAGGATCAGGACGGTCATCGGCGAAGTTTGTGCCTCTGCCGCCCGACAAAATGGAGGTTGAGAGAATGAAATCGAATTGGATCCGTGCAGGATTGATCGGGCTTGTTGCGTTCGTCGGCTTGAGTGCGGTGCCGTCGGCGCAGGCCGATCAGGAATTCGGGTGGACGCACACGTGGCTGTACATCTCGGGACCGAAGTTCGACGACTTCCACGCGACCTATGCGGGGACGGGTGGGACGATCGACCGCACCGTGCTCACGATCGATGACGCCGGCGGCGGCATGATCTCCGCGAACATGAACATGATCGACATCAGTTGGCCACCGGGCACGTGGGTCGAGGCCGGAGACTCATTCCAGTACACATTCAACACGGCGTTCTCGCCGATCGACTTCGTTGGGGGGACGATCACCAAGTCCGGCGGCGTCATCGGCATCGTCGAAGCCAGCGGCATCGTTCGGGATCCACAGCAGGGCCAGACGATCGGGTTCTTCGAGCACTCGCTTGTGCCTGCTCCCGGAACCTTGGCGCTCGTGATCGTGGCTGGCGTGATCACCCGCCGCCGCCGTGTGGCATGACAAGCAGTTCGGCCTCTTCGCATGGGCCGTGAGTCGAGTCCAACAGAGCGGGCGTTCGCAGGTCACAGGCGGACGCCCGCTCTTCACTTAGTGCGGCGCATGAGGAGCATGAGGCGCTCGATCTCGTCCGCGTGCTTTGGGATTGGCGCGGTCAGCACCACGGCGCCCGTCTTCGTGATGACGACATCGTCCTCGATGCGGACGCCGAGTGCCTCCGCGGGAATGTAGACGCCGGGCTCGATCGTGATCACCGCGCCGACGGCGAGCGGCGCGTCGGGCGTGATGTCATGCGTCTCGAGTCCAAGGTGATGCCCGATGCCGTGGATGAAGAAGTCGCCGAAGCCGGCCTTCGTGATGACATCGCGCGCGGCCGTGTCGATGTCGACGAATGTGCGCCCCGGCTTGCAGGCGCGGATCGCGGCGAGTTGCGCGGCGAGCACCACTTCGTAGACCTCGCGCTGACGCTTGGTGAAGCGACCGTTCACCGGATAGGTGCGAGTGACATCGGCGGAGTAGCCGTTCCAGCGTGCGCCGGAGTCGAGCACCATGAGGTCGCCATCGCGGAGCACTTGATCGTTCGCGTGGTAATGAAGCACCGTTGCGTTGAAGCCACCGCCGGCGATGGTGCGGAACGCCAGTTGCCGGGCGCCGTGATCGCGATAGGCCTGCTCGATCGTCGACTGCACCTTGAACTCGTTGAAGCCGGGGGTGAGCGAGCGCACCACCGCATCGAAGCCGGCGGCAGTGATCTCGCCGGCGCGCGTGATGCATGCGATCTCAGCATCGCTCTTCGCGGCGCGCAGCAGTGCCACGACCTGCGTGCGATCCTCGATCGCGCACCCGGGAATGCGTTCCGCGCTGCGGCGGAACACTTCGAGATCGGGCGACACGGGCGCAGTGTGCGCCGCAAGCGGCATGAGGCACGCGAGTCGCTTCGTGCGGCGCGCGCCCTCCAGCATGAGTCGCGAGAGCATGGAACTGCGCACGACCGTCTCGAATCCCGTGCGCTCGCGCAGCGCGGACCCGAGTTCCTGGCGGAAGCCATCCCACTTCTCGATTTCAGGGTTGAGCGGGCGTAGCAGCAGTGTGATGCGCTTCGACGCCTGCGGATGCGACGGATCGAAGAGCATCATCGCTCCGGGCTCGTTGGTGACGCCGCTCAGATACTCGAAGTGCGCGTGCGGTCGATACGCATGCTCGAGGTGCGGATCACCGTCGCCCGCGAAGATGAGTCCGACCGCGCCCTTGAGCGCTTCGAGCACCTGTGTGCGCCGGCGCGCGAACTCCTTCAGGGAGATGGCCGGGTCGGCGGCTGACGATGCGGTCTTCCTGGACGAGCGGTTGATCGTGCGCGTAGGCATGGAGCCGGGAGCGTACGCCGACGCTCGCGCGGAATCAGCCGCGCGCAGCGGGCTGGCCGACCTGCACACCGACGCCGCGACAGCATCCACCGCTGCCGCAGCATCCGGAGGCAGCCTCATCGAGCAGTCGATCGGCGTAGGTCATCATCGCATCGCGCAGCTGCTGAAAGCTGTCGAGCACATAGAGGATCGGCTGGTAGTGATCGATCTCGAACACCGTGTCGCAGACGCGCTCGAGCTCGAACGGTCGGCGATCGACTTCCTTCGATTCGAGTGCATGCCGACTCTCACCAGGGCTCGAGATCAGGCCGCTGCCGTAGAGCTTGAGTGGTCCGCCTTCACGGATGAGGCCGAATTCGACGGTGAACCAGAAGAGCCGCGCCAGTCGCTCCACATGCATCGGGTCCTTTGTCGTGAGCGCGGCCTGACCGTATGTCTGCAGGAAGTCGGCGAAGACGGGATCCGCGTGCAACGGCACATGACCGAAGACATCATGGAAGATGTCGGGCTCGGGCAGATAGTCGATCGACTCCTTCGGACGGATGACGATCGTCGTCGGAAACTCGCGCCGCGCGAGACAGGCGAAGAACGCGCGCGCCGGGATGTATCCCGGAACGGCGCAGCTCTGCCATCCGGTGAGTTCGCGCAGATAGGTGTTGATGCTCTTGGCACCTTCGAGGTGTGGGATGTAGTCGCGCACCAGTCGGATGCTGCGCGCACCGGAGAGGTAGACGTCGCTTGCGCGATCGGCCAGGAACTCCATCTGGCGGTCATAGAGGATGCGCCATGTCTCCTGGTTCTCTTCGCTGTAGCCGTCGTAGCGCTGCTCGATGTAGACCTTCGTGATGTCCGTGTACCCGGGTTCGCCGAAGTGATTCGCGGCATCCTGCGCGGCCTTCGCCTGTGTGTCGTCGATCATCGACGCATTGAGACTGCCGGCGAATTTGGCGTTGGTCGTGTCGGCCATGGGTGGGGTCCTTGCAATCGATGACTGACGGTGTCGACGCGGCGTCGAAACGGCCTGCACGCACTGGCCGTTGAACGGGCAATCCTACGACGACGCGAGCGCCCGCTCCACCACGCGCGTGATCGCTTCGTGAGTGGCGTCGCCGTTGATCGCGGAAATCGCTTCCGGGAACGGCACGCGCACGACATCGAAGGCGCGTCGCACATCGAGTCCTCGATCATCGATACCGACGGCCACCGGCTGTTCCGCACCGAGATTCGCGGCTTCGCACGCGCGCTTGAGCGTCTCGCGATCACCTTCGTTCAGTCGCTTGAGCACAGCAGGCTCATGCGCCGCGAGCGGATTGGCACGCTGCAGCGCGTCGCCGTCGATGAAGTGTCCTTCGAAACGCGCGGCGTCGATCGTCATCGCGGCCCATCGCACATCCGGCGGATCACCGTGATAGATGCGCCAGCGATCGGCGAGCCCTCCCAGCGGACCCTCCTCGGCGAAGGGCTCCATCGACACCATGATGTGCAGACTCTCATCCGCATCGTCAGGCATTTCGAGCACGGTCTCGAGTGACGAGAGCATGGCGACCATCACGGGCGCCACAAGTCGACCGTCGGGCGCGACCACGATCTTGAGCGCGATCGCGTTGTCATCGAAACGGAGGCGCCCGGAGAGATGCGCGCGGAGGAACGCGTGGGCCTGATCGATGACGGCGTCGGACATCGCGGCGGAGCGTATCGCAGGGTGCGCGGACTTCGCGGGCGCGCATCCGTCGCGGCCGTGGTCGTCCGCCGACTACGATCCGCCGCGTGAGTCTCATCGCGGTGGCCATTCCCGTCGACGACGCGGAGGAGATCGAGCCGGCACTCGAGTCGGCACGCGCGGCGGTTCGCGACGGCGCGAGACTTGTCGAGTGGCGCGTCGATGCGCTCGTTGACCGGTTGCTTCCTGATCGTGCTGCCGAGGCGCTTGCGTGCGTGCAGCGCCTGGTCGGGGAAAGTCCGGCGCCATGCATCGTCACGATTCGAAGCGCCAGCGAGAACGGTGCATTTCGTGGGGATGACACGGATCGCGTGTCGCTGCTCGAAGCGATCGGCGCTGGGGAGCCGGCACCGCGCTATCTCGACTTCGAGCTGGCGGCGTTCGATCGCAGCGCGAATCTGCGCCAGAAGGTGCGGTTGGCAGTGGCGCACGACCGGCAGCCGCGCGATCTCAAGACCTCGCTGATCCTGAGTTCGCACGACTTCGGGAGCCGACCTGCGGATCTGCAGAAGCGCTTGGCGGCCATGGTGGTGGAGCCTGCGTGTGCTGTTGCGAAAGTGGCGTGGCGCGCGCGGTCGCTTCGCGACAACCTCGAAGCGTTCGAGTTGCTGCTCGAGCGCGGCAAGCCGATGGTGGCGCTGTGCATGGGCGAGTTCGGGTTGATGAGTCGTGTGCTGGCGCCGAAATTCGGTGGGCTCTTCACCTTTGCGCGCGGCACGGACACGCGCGAGACGGCAGCGGGACAGCCGACCGTGCGCGAGCTGCGGGACCAGTGGCAGTTCGATCGCATCGGCCCCGCGACGGCGGTGTACGGCGTCATCGGGTGGCCCGTGTCGCACTCGCGCTCGCCGGCGCTGCAGAACGCCGGCTTCGATGCACTCGGTGTTGACGCGGTCTACCTGCCGATGCCGGTCGAAGAGAGCTGGGAAAGTTTCAAGGCCACGCTCGGTGCGATGATCGACTTTGCGCCGCTCACACTGCGCGGCGTGAGCGTGACGCTGCCGCACAAGGAGCATCTCGTGCGCTTCGTGCGTGAGCGCGGCGGCACGCTCTGTTCACTGAGCGAGCGATGCGGCAGTGCGAACACCCTTCTGATCTCGAAGGATGAGCGGGCGTGCGCCCTTCATGCCGTGAACACCGATGCGCCGGCGGCGATCGCCGCAATTGCGCACGCGCTGCCGGGCGGATCCCGTGAGCCTCACGCGTTGCTTGCGGACAAGCATGTGGCGCTGGTCGGTGCGGGAGGTGTGGCGCGTGCACTGGCCTTCGCGCTCACCGATGCCGGCGCCGAAGTCACGATCTTCAATCGCACACGCGAGCGCGCCACGGCGCTGGCGTCATCGATCGGTGCGCGGGCGCAGGTCGGTCGTGCGAGCGTGCCACCGCCGCGAGGAAGTCGCTTCGATGTCATCATCAACGCCACGTCGCTCGGCATGCGGGGCGCCGAAACGGAGGGCCGTTCGCCGTTGCCGGATGACTTCGAATTCGTGAACGACTGCGTGGTGATGGAGACGATCTACACGCCGCGCCTGACGCCGCTTCTGCGGCGCGCGCGCGATGGCGGTGCCACGGTCATCGACGGAAGCGAGATGTTCGTGCGCCAAGCCGAAGCTCAGTTTCGAGTTTGGACTGAGCGAGATCCACCCAGCGGTCTCTTTCGCACGACACTCGATGCGCTGGAGCCATCGTCGTGAGCGCAGGCGGCGAGCACCTTCGTCACGCCGGTCGGAGCGCGCTCTTGGCGCTCGGCGTGCTGACGGGGCTCAATCTTCTCAACTACATCGATCGCTACCTGATCTCGTCGCTTGTCACGCTGCTCCAGCGGCCGGCGAGCGAGGACGGACTGCTGCTCACCGACACTCAGGTGGGGTTCCTCTTCTCAGCGTTCATGATCGTCTACACATGCTCGGCACCGATCTTCGGTGCGCTCGCCGATCGTGTGCCGAGGCTGCATCTGCTCGCAGGCGCGGTGATTGTCTGGAGCGTGCTCACCGCCGCGTGCGGGTTTGCTGCGGGATTCGCATCGTTGCTCGTGATGCGTGCGCTCACGGGTGTCGGCGAGGCGGCGTATGCATCGATCGCACCAGCCGTGCTCGCGGATCACTTCAAGCCATCGGTGCGTGCACGCGTGATGGCGATCTTCAACGCGGCCATTCCTGTTGGCGCGGCGCTGGGTTTCATTCTCGGTGGCATCATCGGCGGTTGGTTCGGTTGGCGAGGCGCGTTCATGATCGTGGGCGTACCGGGCATTCTCGTGGCGCTTGTGATCTATGGCCTGAAGGATCCGACGCGCGGCGCGAAGGACGATCCGGAGGTCGCCGGCGGACACAGAGCGCGCCCCCCGGGATTGGCGCAGTCGATCGCCATGCTGGCGCGGCCGCGCTATGCGCTCGCCGTGCTCGGCTATGCGATGCAGACCGCCGGTTTCGGCGCTCTCGGCATGTGGGCGCCGAAGTTCCTGGAGACGGTGCACGGCATGGATCGAGCAACGGCCTCGACCGGCTTCGGCATCGTCATCGTGATCACGGGACTCAGCGGCACGCTGGCCGGAGGTTTTCTTTCCGATCGGCTCTTTCGACGCACGCCGCGCGCGCATCTGCTCGTCGCGGGTGTGACCACTCTGCTCGCCGCACCCTTTGTGGCCGCTGCCGGATCAGTGAGCGGCGATGCGGCAGTGTGGACATGCATCGCGCTGGGCAGTCTGCTCCTGGTGATGTCAGTCGGCCCGGTGAATTCGCATCTCGTGAATCTGCTCGGTGCGCGAGAGCGTGCCACGGGAATGGCGCTTGCGATCCTTGTTTTGCACTTGCTTGGCGATGTGCCGAGTGTGCCGCTCGTTGGTGCCGTTGCGGATTCGCGCGGCTGGCCGGCGGCGCTCGTGCTCGTCGGCGCGTTCATCGCACTCGGCGGCGCGATCTGGCTGTTCGCCGCCTTCCGCGAACGACGCTTTGTAACGGGGGACAGCCTCCCTCTGTAACGGGGGACAGCCTCCCTTAACAATTGGCGGCCAATTGTTAAGGGAGGCTGTCCCCCGTTACAGAGGGAGGCTGTCCCCCGTTACAAAGGCCCTGTCACCGCTCCTGCCAGCGCATGCTGAGGGTGCCGACGACGAAGCCGATGAGGCCGATGCCGGCGAGCACCGTCAGAGGAAGCGCCATTTCCGCGATGGTGAACGCGCGCCATGTGTAGCCATCGATCGCGATCGCGGCCCACGAGAATGGACTGATCTTGCTCATCGTCTGCAGCCAACTCGGCATGAGGAAGATCGGAATCGTTCCGCCGCCGATCATCGCCAGCACCAACACTGCGGCGCGACCGAGGCCTTGCGCCCCACCTTCTGTCTTCGTCAATCCCGCGAGCATCATCATCAATCCGCAGAAGCCGATCGATGTGATCACGGTCGTCGCGAGCATCATCGGAATGCTCGACACACCGATGCCGAACACGGGCAGCAGGCCAAGTCCAAGCAGCATGCCCTGCACCAGCATGCACGCGATGAACGCCGCGAGCGCCTTGCCGAGCAGAATCTGCCGCCGCCGAATCGGCGCCGTGCGCAGTCGCAGCAGTGTGCCGCGCGATCGCTCTTCGGCGATGGACGCGCCGAAGCCGGTGACGCAACTCATGAGTCCCCACACGACGCCTTGACCGAAACTGATCTCGAAGCTCGAGCGCGGACGCTTGCGTTCATCGAGCACAGGCGAGACTTCGACACGAAGCGGGCGCCACGCGAAGCCCTGCGGTTCGTCGACTGCGTCTTTCGGCGTCTCCTGGTTCGCTTCGCGCGCGGCAGTGGCTGAGCTGAATCGCTCGAGTCCGCCGTAGATGGTCGAGAGCGCCTCGCGTTCGTCCTTCGAGAGCCCGGATGCCAGCAGCGCCGCGCGCCCGAGCACCGATGCCTGCTTCATGAGCTTCGGGTCCTGCATCATGGAACCGAGTTGACGGAACGCGAGTTCGTTGAGCTTGCCCTCAAGCAGTCCTGCATCTGCGCTGCGTGACGGGTCGACGATCAGGTGCAGCGTGAGACCGCCGCCGGTGAAGAGTTGCAGCACACTCGCATCGAAACTCTCGGGCACGACGATGCACGCGACCACGCGCCCGAGGCGCACCTGATTCTCGCCTTCCGCGCGCGAGTCGAGTCGTGTCGCCGTGACGGCACCGTCGCGTTCGAGATCGCGCACGAGCGCCGCCGCGCGCGGGCCCTTCGACTCGTTCACGATGGCCACTGGCATCTTGCCCGCACCTCCGCTGCGCCCGGCACCGCCAAAGATGATGCCGAAAAAGAGCGCCACGAACAGCGGAAAGATGAAGACGAAGAACGCCGAGGTGCGATCGCGCACGAGCAGCTTCAAGTCCTTGATGGCGATGGCGACGATCGGTTTCATGGGTGTGCTTGCGAGTGTGCGTGTCGGCAGCCGCGTTGCAGCGGCGGCGACCTGTTCGCGTCAGTCGCGCAGACTCCTCCCGGTGAGCGTGAGGAAAACGCTCTCGAGATCGGGGCGTTCGACGCGCACGCCGGTCGCATCGCCGCGCTCGAGCACCGCCGCGATCACGACGAGCGGTTCAGAGGTTGGATGTCGTTCCGAAGTGTCGCCGCGCTCGACGACGACCGTCACCTCGCCGCCGTACTTGCGCATCAACTCTTCGACGGTGCCGAGCGCCAAGACACGCCCGTGATCGATGATGGCCACGCGATCGCAGACGCGCTGCGCCTCATCCATGTAGTGCGTCGTGTAGACGACCGTCACACCCTTTGCGGCGAGCGAGCGCACGAGTTCGAGAATGCTCGCGCGACTTTGCGGATCGACACCGGCCGTCGGTTCATCGAGCAGCACGATCTCCGGATGTTGCACCAGCGCGACGGCAAGATTGAGCCGCCGCTTCATGCCGCCGGAGAATCCCTTGACGCGATCACGCCCGCGAGCGGAGAGACCGATGAGTTCGAGCAACTCGGCAGCTCGCGCGCGCGGAGCCGCAACGCCGTAGAGGCGCCCGAAGAAGATGAGGTTCTCTTCGGCCGTGAGATCTTCGTAGAGCGCCAGCGTCTGCGGCGCGAGCCCCAGCCGCTGGCGTGCGTGCGCTTCCCGAGGTGACCCGACGCCCTCGAGTTCGACCGTGCCCGAGTCGGGTTCGATCAACCCGATGCACATCGAAATCGTCGTGCTCTTGCCGGCGCCGTTGGGACCGAGCAAGCCGAAGACTTCGCCTCGTCGTACCTCAAGAGAGAGCCCGTCCACGGCACAGATCGGGCCGAAGGACTTGCGAAGCTCGTGCACTCGAAGCATGCGGGCGGCGAGTCTACGGAGTGCGATCAGTCGGAGCGGCTGCGCGCGAGCCGAGCGCGCCCTGCGCGGCGGACCGTCACTGTTCGAGCGCAGCGTTAGCATGCTCGCGTGACGCTCTCCTATCGCACGGCGGGTGAATCGCACGGTCCGGCCATCAGCGCGCTCGTCGAGGGCATGCCCGCCGGACTTGCGGTCGACACGGAGTTCATCGACGCGGAGTTGAAGCGCCGGCAAGGCGGCTACGGGCGCGGCGGTCGACAGCGCATCGAGGACGATCGCGTGCGATTCCTTTCGGGTGTTCGCCTTGGTCGCACGATCGGCGCGCCGATCCTCATGCAGATCGAGAATCGCGACAGTCGCCTCGATGATCTGGAGCGCACGCCGCCGGTGCATCGACCGCGACCGGGACATGCGGACCTGGCTGGCGCGCGAAAGTTCGACACGGATGACTGCCGCAATGTGCTCGAACGCGCGAGTGCGCGCGAGACGGCGGCGCGCGTGGCAGCGGGGGCGCTCGCGCGCGTGCTGCTGCGCAAATTCGGCGTCGAGGCCTTCGGTTTCGTGCGCGGCGGGCTCGATGTCGTCTCGAGCGTCGAAGTCACCGACGCGAACTGGCGCGACTTGCGATCGCAGCGCGACGCGAGCGAAATCAATGTGCCGGACGCGAAGGCGAGCGCCGCGTTCATCGAGCGCATTCACGGCGCGAAGGCGGCGAAAGACACAGTCGGAGGCTGGTGCGAAGTGCATGTCTTCGGCGCGCCCGCCGGTCTCGGCGGCTGCACGCAGTGGTTCGAGCGGCTCGATGCGCGGATCGCCGCCGCCGTCATGGGCATCCAGGCGTTCAAGAGCGTCGAGATCGGGCTCGGCCGCGCGGTCGCATCGAGGCTTGGCAGCGATGTGCACGACCCGATTGCGTTCGATGCCGCGCGCATCAATGAGTCGCACGGCGGCTTCGTGCGGTCGCGCAACAACGCCGGCGGACTCGAAGGCGGCATGACCAACGGCATGCCGGTGGTCGTCACCGGCGCGATGAAACCGATTGCGACCTTGGGCAAGGGCATGCCGAGCGTCGATCTGCGCAGTGGCGAGGCGCAGACGAGTGCGTACGAGCGCAGCGATGTCTGCGCCGTGGCCGCCGCGAGCGTGGTGATGGAGAATGTCGTCGCGTTCGAGATCGCGAGCGCGTTCCTGGCGCGCTTCGGCGGTGACACGGTCGATCAACTTCGCGCGCATGTCGAGGCCGACGCCGCACTGCGCCCGCGCGTCGGGACCAAGCGTGTCTGAGGACCGTGCGCGCGAGCGCGCCTGAGCGTTCATGAGCCTGCCATGTCCCCAGTGCGAGTACGACCTCACGCACACGATCGACGAAGTGTGTCCGGAGTCTGGCGCACGATTCGATCGGCAACGATTGCTGCGACCACCACCGCGTCGTATTCCCGGTCGTGTCTTCGTCATGCTGTTCGCGCTGTGTGCGGTGCACCCGATGGTGGTTGCGACGGCGGCGCTCTTCAACGCGCTTGCGTTTCCGACCGGTGCGGCCGTGCTGCTGGTCGTGGCTCCGATCTCGCTTGCAGGACGCCCGGTCTCACCATCCGGAGCGCTGCTGCTTGGAGCGCTGACCGGGCCGATACTCGGTTTGACGCTCATGCACGCATGGGGGCGGCCGTACTGGAGGCGAGTCGTCTACTGGGTCGTGGGCGCCCATGTGACGATGATGGGCTTGGCCGCTGCGGTCTACTGGCTTGCGCGGTGACCAGACCACGGCGTGCCCCACGAATGCTCGGCGCTCGAGCAACGCGTCGGCGATGCATGAGCGCTCCATCACGACCACCATCCGCGACCGACTGACGCATGACACACACGAACGACCGATTGCCCGGACTGCCGCTGCGGCGCTTCCGCGAGAGCGACATCGACGCGATCGCAAGACTCGCGAACGAGAAGGAGATCGCGAGCAACCTGCGCGATGCGTTCCCGCATCCGTACACGCGAAAGGACGCGGAGTCGTTCGTCGAGAAGTGCACAAGCGGCGCGTTCGCGCAGTCGTTTGCCATTACGGTGGACGATGAAGTCGTCGGTGGAGCTGGGCTCCATCCACGCGCGGACATCGAGCGTTGCTCCGCCGAAATCGGCTACTGGCTTGGCAAGCCCTACTGGGGTCGCGGGCTGGCGACCCTCGCTGTGCGCTCGCTCACACTGCATGCGCTCGAGAACCTTGGGCTTCTGCGTGTCTTCGCACTACCGTTCGAAGAGAACATCGCTTCCGCGCGCGTACTGGAGAAGGCCGGCTTCGTTCGCGAAGGCGTACTCCGCAACGCCGCAATCAAGGAAGGGCGACCACGCAACATGCTCATGTACGCCTTCACTCTGTAACGAGGGACAGCCCCCGTGGAACATGAACCGTGGAACGTTTTGTAACGAGGGACAGGCACCGAACAGCTCAGATCGGCCCGCATCGGCTGCAATCGACGTTCTATCGCGCGGAATCCAGGTGGCACTGTTCAGATCGTGTTAAGGGAGGCTGTCCCCTGTGACAATTGAGACGATCGTCGTGCTGGCAGCGATGCTCAACGCGCGGGCCTACGACCCGCTCGCGCGGATCGAGGCTCCGATCGAGCGAATCGATCTCGTGGTCGAGGACGATGCGCGGCGCCGCGAGTTGCCGCTGCGCGTTTACCTGCCGGTGGGCGATGCACCCGCGCCCGTGGTGCTCTTCAGTCACGGCCTGGGTGGCTCGAGCAAGAACAACCCGTACCTCGGCGAACATTGGGCGGCGCGCGGCTTCGTCGTCGTCTTCATGCAGCATCCCGGCAGTGACGAGAGCGTTTGGCGTGACGCGCCGCCGGCGCAGCGCATGGGCGCCATGCGTCGCGCCGCAAGCGCGGCGAACTTCCTGCTGCGCGTCAACGATGTACCCGCCGTCATCGATCAACTTGAGCGATGGAACACGGAGTCGGGACATGCGCTCGCCGGTCGACTCGATCTCGATCGCATCGGCATGTCCGGTCACTCCTTCGGTGCCGTCACGACGCAAGGCGTCAGTGGGCAGTCGCAACCGGTCGGCAAGAGCTACACCGATGCGCGCATCAGAGCCGCCGTGATGATGAGTCCCAGTTCGCCGCGCCGCGCAGGTGCGGACGCGCTTCAGCGAGCGTTCGCGACTGTGCGCATTCCCTGGCTGTTGATGACCGGCACCAAAGACGAAGCGTCGGTCGGCGATCAGAGCGTCGAGTCGCGACTTGCGGTGTTTCCTGCGATTCCGCCGGGCGACAAGTACGAGATCGTTCTGTTCAACGCGGAACATTCGGCGTTCGGCGATCGCGCGCTTCCGGGGGATGCGGAGGCGCGCAATTCGAATCACCATCGTGTGATTCTCGCGCTCACGACGGCCTTCTGGGACGCGTATCTGCGCGATGAGCCTCGCGCGAAGGCGTGGCTCGAAGCCGACACCTCCGCGCATCCATCCGAAGGTGGCGCGCGCAGCGTGCTCGAGTCTGAGGACCGCTGGCAGCAGAAGTGAACGATTCGCGCGCGGCTACCCCCGACGACGCCGCGCACGCTTCACGGTCTTTGAATTTCTCGTACCGGACCGAGCGGTGGCTGACTCCATCTGCTCCGCGCCAGCGACATAGTGCACACCGCGCGCGGCGAGATCGCGCAGAATCGTCGACAGCACGCCGCGCGAGAGTGCGGCGCGCTCCGGCGCAATCACGCCGCGCTCGCGATAGCGCCCGCTGAGAATGAGCCGCGCCATCGCCGTGGCGGGAAATCCCGTGGTTCGGCTCATGCTCGTGAACCCGGTCGTCGGATCGAAGACATCGAAGAGATCCCAGACGAGTCGCGTCGGCTTGCCACCGAGCAAGCCTTCGACGAGCACGCGCATCACGGTGAGGTCCTGTTCATCGGGCGCGTATGTCCACTTGGGAAAGAGCAGCGCGGCGGTGAGTTCGCGCGGGCGGACGCGCTGGCCCGCGACTTCGATCTCGTCCTCTGAGAAGAGTCCGAGCGAGCGCATGACGCGCATCAACTCGATGTGGCCCGGATAGCGCAGCGTCTTCTCATCCATGTGCGGCACATTCAGCGTGTGCACCAGACTTCGCAGTCCGTCCGTCAGGAATGCTTCCATCGTGCCCGCGCCGGGCAGCGTCACGAGCTCCGGTGAGGAGAGCGCTTCGCGCACTTCGATGCGTCCGTTGCGGACGATGCGCGACGGTCGTACATACTCCTCGATCACATCGGCGGGACTGAACCCCGCCTTGTATTCGAAGGGCCAGTGGCGCTCGCGCGGCAGTCCGCCGACCATGATCTGCACGCGCGTCGGCTTCGTGAGTTGATCGGCACCCCAGCCCGCGAGCATGTTGCTCATGCCCGGCGCCACGCCACAATCAGGAACGATCGTGACGCCGCGCTTCTTCGCGGCGCGATCGAGCTCCAGAAAGTCCTCCGGCATGAACGAGATGTCGACGCACGAGCGACCGGCGTCGATGACCGCGCGCAGTGTTTCGAAACCGAAGCGACTCGGCAGTGCGCCGACGACGAAGTCGCAGTCCGCCGCGAGTCGGCGCACGACGGCGGGATCCGACGCGTCATCGACGATCGTGCGGAGGGCGGGCTCGCCTCTCGCGGAACCATTGCGCGATCGACCGGCGCGAGTGCGGCCGGACTTCGGCCCCTTTGGTGTCGCTGCCGAGGCTCGGAGTGGATGCGCCTCGCGAAGTCGAGTGGCACGAAGCTGCGCTCGTTCGAGCGCTTCGGCGGAGCGATCCACGACGGTCACGCGCATGCCGCGTTCGCGCGCCAAGTCGGCGGCCATCACGGATCCGACCATTCCGCCGCCGAGTACGAGCACCTTCGCCATCTTCAAGCTCCCGATCGCAACGCCGATCTCGCGCCTCTCACGGCGAGAGACTCGCGAGCGAGGGTCCGCTTGCGCTCACCGAACCGTGCACTTGCGCACCTCCGCTGGACTGCGCAGAACCGCGCACCCGCGCACGCGCTCGGGTCTAGGCCGAGTCGCGCGCCAACTGCTGATAGTGCTCGCGCTCACCGTGACCGCGCAGCGGGTAGTCCTTCCGCAGCGGATGCGCGGGGTAGTCCTTCCACATCAGGATGCGACGCAGATCCGGATGATTGCGGAAGCGGATGCCGAACATGTCGAAGACTTCGCGCTCCATCCACTCGGCACCGGGCCAGAGATCCGTCACGGAATCGACGCTCAATTCGGGATCGACCTCGATGCCGCGCGTGTCGCGCGACGGATCAAGGCAAACCTTGAGCCGCAGCCGACGATCGTGCTGGTGACTCACCAGCAGATAGATGACGCCGAAGCGAGCCGGCTGCGGTGCGGGGTAGTTGAGATAGTCGACGCCCACGACATCAGACAGAAAGTTGTAGTCGCAGCGCGGATCGTCGCGCACGAATCGAGCGACATCGTGCAGGCGATCGCGTGGCACGATGACGGTCGTCTGCCCGCGGAACTCCGCCGCCATCAACTTGAGATCGGGAAACGCCTGCTTCAAGGCAGGCAGCGTCGGATGATCGAGAACCGGCGGTGCAGGGCGCGGTGGCATGGGTGCGCGGATCGTATCACTGCGCGGCGAATCCGCGTTGCGTTCGTGTCGTCCGCACGCGGTCGCAACACAGGCGCGCCGCCATGCTCACGGAACATGTCGCGTCGAGAGACCGGGAGCTTCCGCTTCGAAGCCGCGGTCGAGCGTCCAACGCAGTGTGGCGAAGGAGCCGGGCCACAGGCGCGGGCGCGAGGTGCCGACGAACGCTCCGGCGAGCCCAGTCGACTGTTCACTCGCTCCGCTCGAGCGACCGATCGGCGATGAGCCGTCGACGCCAGGACTCGACTCGCGCGCGTTCGCTGCCAACGCCGCCACTTCGCGCCGAAAGCGGAACTCGTCGATCTGCACGAGCGCCTCGCCGACGACCACGCCGAGCGCGTACGCAATCAGCGCGAGCTGAAGGAATCGTCGCAGCGCCGACCAGGACGGTTCGATCAACGGGCGCACGCGACCATCGCTGCCGCATTCGGGACAGCGGCCGCTTCGGTCGGGCATCGGGTAGGCACACGCAGGGCAGAGGCCGCGTTTGCGGCGCGACGCCGGCAATTGTTGCAGCACCCAATTCTCCGGCAGTTCGGTCAGCGGAACGAGTGGGAGCACGAAGACTCCGAGCACGAGCACAGGCCCCGTCGCGAACAGCACGGAGAGAACCGAGAAACCGAACGTGCCCTGCATGGCGCGCACGGCGATGTAGACGATCGTCACATACGCGGCGATGAGCAGCACGAGTGCGAGTCGATAGCTCCAGAGAATCGTCGGCGGCACGCGAGCCGGAAGCAGTGCGTCGTCGTGGCGCTCCGCATCAGCGGTGCCATCGGGGCGAACGATGTTCATAAGCCGAGTTCAGTGCGCCGCGCATCGACGCGCTGGCGCGTTGCGTCGTCCATCGACAGTCGCGCAGGGAATCGGCGCGTCGGGTAGCCGAGTCGACCCGCGCCGGCGAGCTTGCGCGTCGCATCGATGGCGATGCGCACGCCGCGACGATGCAGATCGCGCCCCGGATCAGTGTTGCCGCACATCGTGAAGAGCACATCGTCGAGTGACGCGAGGTCCGCGGCTTCGTCGACGACGATCATGAAGTCGCCGAGATGGCGCGCGGCTGCCTCGCCGTTCGCGACACGCAGCGCGAAGTCGTCGAGCCACTTCCAATACGCGTCGATCGCGCGCGAAGCAGGCGTGGCGGCCGATTCGTCCCCAGCCAGCGCCGCTGGCTCGGCGCGCTGAGGCGATGGCGCTCCGCGCCGGCTGCCTACCGACAGTTCCGGTCGAGTGTCGTTGCGAACGGCAAGTACGACGAGGCGCCCGAGCCCGACTTCGGGCACGGCCGCGCCGATCAACTCCGGTAGGGCCGCGCTGATTGCTTCCGGTCGCTCGCGCGCCAGCGCCGCGCGCATCGTCGTCACCGCGTCTTTCGCAGGTGCTCGCGGCGCGCCCGCCGCGACTCCGTGCAGCGCTTCTGAGTCACCCGCGCCAGTCGCATCGAATCCGATCTTGGAGCCCGCACCGAGCCACGGCGCCGCGTGATCGAGAATGTCGAGCGGCCCGTGCACGCACTCAAGATCGCGCCCGAAGTGACAGTGTTCGAACACGGCGCGCCACACCGCGCGTTCATCATGCACATCGACCGTGTGAGCAACGACCACGATCATCTTCGTCCACGCCATCTGTCCCGCGCCCCAGATGCTGTGCATCACGCGCCGTGCCTGCATCGGATACGCCTTCGTGATGCGCACGAACGCGCAATTGTGGAAGCAGCCGAAGAGCGGAAGGTGGTAGTCCTCGATGTCGTGGATCAGCGTGCGCAGCAGCGGCAGGAAGATGCGCTCCGTCGCCTTGCCGAGGTAGTAGTCCTCTTGCGGCGGCGGTCCCACGACGGTCGCGGGAATCACGGCATCGCGCGCATGCGTGATTGCCGTGACTTCGACAATCGGATAGCGATCGGGCAGTGAGTAGAAACCCGTGTGATCACCGAATGGACCCTCGAAGACGGCGCCCGGGCCGAGGTCATCCGCGCTGCCACGCGCCTTGGCGCCGATTGCGCGGCCATCCGTGTCCGGCGCTTCCGGTTCCCATCCGGGCATGCCGCAGCGCGTGTCGACCCAACCCTCGATCACGAGCTCGCTGTTCGCTGGCACGCGCAGCGGCACGGTCTTCGCCGCGACCATCGGAATGCCTCGACCATTCAGGAAGCCGCACATGAGCAGCTCACTGAGTCCCGGTGGCAACGGGGCGGTGGCGCCGTAGATCATCACGCTCTCACCGCCGAAGCAGATCGCGATCGGCATGCGTTCGCCGAGCGCCTTCCAACTGCGCCAGTGCGCGGCGCCATCGTGATGCATGTGCCAGTGCATCGCAAGGTGCGTCGCATCGATCAACTGCGATCGGTACATGCCGATGTTGTGGCTCGATGGTCGCGCCACTCCGCGATCATCTGCGTGGATCGTGTGCATGCCGGCGAAGGTGATGAAGCGACCGTTGCCGCCGGCGGTGCCCGCGCCGTGCGCGTCGATCGCGAAGCCGACCGCGCGCGGATCGCCATCATGCGGCCAGCACTTGATCATCGGTATGCGACGCAGATCCACCTCGCCGCGCGTCGTGAGTTTCACGACCTCCTGGCATCGACCGCTGCGGACTGATCGAGGCGGCACGCGCAGCAACGGCAGAAATCGCCGTGCGGCCACGATCATCTCGCGCACGGATCGTGGCGGCTTCGGCTGCACGAGCGCGGCGATCTTCTCGGCAATGGCCTCCAGTCCTCGCGCCGCGTCTGCGACACCGAGCGCCATCTCCACGCGCCGATAGCTGCCGAAGACATTCATGCACAATGGGAAGTCACAGCCCTCGACGCTCTCGAAGAGAAGTGCCTGCCCCCCAAGCGCCGCGCGAAGCGGATCGAATCGCGATGCGCTCGCACTTGCGGAAGACGCTGGCACGAGCGCCATGCGCTGCGACATCTCGGAGACTTCGAGCAGCGGATCGACCGACGCGCGCACGCGGCGCAACTCGCCACGCTGCTCCAACTCCGAGAGGAATGCTCGAAGCGTCGACTGCACGGCGCGGATCCTATGGGCGTCTGGGCGGAGGCTGCGCCACGCGGCTACATTGAACGATCAATGGCCGACTTCGCCCTCGACCTGCGATCCGTCTCGAAGACCTACAAGGGTCGAGTGCAGGCGCTTCGCGAAGTCTCGCTTGCTGTGCCGAAGGGATCGGTCTTTGGTCTGCTCGGACCCAACGGTGCAGGCAAGAGCACACTCGTCAAGATCATGACGACGGTCGTACGCCCGACGCACGCGGAAGGCGTGATCCTGGGCGAACCGATTGGTCGCAAGTCGGTGCTTGCGCGCGTCGGCTACTTGCCGGAACACCATCGATTTCCGCCGTACCTCACGGGACGGCAACTCGTCGAGCACTACGGCGCACTCGCGAATGTGCCTCGCAGAATTCGGCGCAGTCGTGCAGCGGCACTGCTCGAACTCGTCGGCATGGCGGCGTGGGCGGACAAGCGCACCACGACCTACAGCAAGGGCATGCAACAGCGCACGGGCATCGCGATGGCGCTCGTCAACGACCCGGCGCTCGTGATTCTCGACGAACCGACCGATGGCGTCGATCCCGTCGGCCGCCGCGAGATTCGCGCCATCCTTCAGCGCATGCGCGATGAAGGGCGCACCGTCTTTCTCAACAGTCATCTGCTCGGCGAAGTGGAAATGGTCTGCGATCGCGTGGCCGTCATGGTGCAAGGGCGTGTGGTGCAGCATGGCACGATCGATGAACTCACTGCGAACAGTCGGCGCTACGAGATCACCTGTGTGCGATTCGACGCGGAGCTGCTCCGGCTCGGCGAGCGAGAGCATCGCGTCGAGGTCGCTGGTGATCGCAAGCGCATCGTGATTCCGCGCGGCACACCGGATGATGTGCAGCCGCTCATCGACGAACTGCGTCGTGTCGGCGCCGTCATCACCGGCGTGCATGATGTGCGCGAGTCACTCGAGGACATGTTCCTCCGCGCCGTGCGCGATCCAACCACCGGCATCGCACCGCCGCCAGGCGCGATCCAGGGGCGCTCATCAGGAGCGAAGTCATGATGCAGACGCTGGCACTCATGCTCGATGCGTATCGCGAGCTCAACTACCGCCGGCTCTTCTGGATTGCGCTGGCGCTGTCGGCCGTGGTCGTGCTGTCCGTGGCGGCGCTCGGCGTGAACGACCGCGGCGTCACGATCCTGCACTGGACCGTTGAGATGCAGGGGATGAACAGCACCATCTTTTCCCCTGCGCTCTTCTACAAGGCGGCCTTCGTCGGCCTCGGTGTCGGCGTCTGGCTCACATGGGTCGCCACGATCCTGGCGCTCATCACCACGGCGGGGATCATTCCCGACCTTGTCTCAAGCGGCTCCATTGATCTCGCGGTATCGAAGCCGATCAGTCGTGCGCGCCTGTTGTTGACGAAGTTCGCGGGCGGGCTGCTCTTCAGCACGCTGCAGGTCACCGTGTTCACGGCGGGGAGTTTCCTGGTCATCGGCCTGCGCGGCGGCACATGGGAACCCGGTGTCTTTCTGGCGATCCCGCTGGTCATCCTCTTCTACAGCTACCTCTATTCGTTCTGCGCGTTGATGGGCGTACTCACGCGCAGCACCGTTGCGAGTCTGCTGCTCACGATCCTCTTCTGGGCCGTGTGTTCGATGTTCTGGATCGCGTACGTGGGCGTGAACACGGGGCGCATCGCGAACGATCTCAACATCGTATCGATCGAGCGCATCATCGAGGAGCGCGTGCGCGATCGCGGTGAACGCGCCGACAACGCGAAGCTTGAGTCGGACCTCGAGCGCGCGAAGTCGTGGCAACCATTCTGGAATCGCGTCTCGCGATACGGCGAGTGGGTCGTCACGCCGCTGCCGAAGACGGCGGCCACGATCGAGTTGCTCGAGCGTCAGCTCATCTCCGCCGCGGATCTGCCGGAGCCGCCGGACAGGGGAGGAAACGACAGTCCCTTCGCGGGCGGCCGCGTGAAACAGCGCGACCTGCAGCGCGAACTCGTGGCATGGCAATCGCAGCACTCGCCCGCGTGGATCATTGGCACCAGTCTCGGGTTCGAGGTCGTGGTGCTCGGTCTCTGCGTCTGGATCTTCCGCCGGCGCGACTACTGAGCGACCTCGGCGTCCGCGGGATCAACGCTTCGGCGGTCGGCCGAGCGCGGTGGCGCGCGCGGCGGCGGCCATTATCGCGTCGACGATGCCGTTCGGCACATCGCGATCCATCCACACACGCGTGGCCGCTTCGGTGGTCCCGCCGCGACTCGTGACGGCGGCGCGCAGTTCGTCCGGCGCGCGCGCGTCGTGTTGAAGCATGGACACCGCGCCGTGCAGCGTGCCGATGACCAGCCGTCGCGCCGTGTCGCGATCGAATCCGAGATCCTGCGCCGCGGTGAGCATCGACTCGGCGAGAAGGAACGCGTACGCGGGCCCGGAGCCGCTGACGGCGGTGACGGCATCGATCAGCGCCTCGTCGACGAAGACCACATCGCCGACCGCGCGAAAGAGCGACTCCGCGAACGAAGCCGTCTCAGCAGTGATTGTTCGCCCGCCCGCGCTCGTCGCGCCGTCTGCGCTGTCCACATCGCTCGCGCCGCCATCGTTTGCTCCACTCTCGTCGCGCGCGATCGCCGTGACGCCGGCACCGATCGTGGCGGGCAGATTCGGCATGGCGCGCGTGACGCGAGCCGCGCCGTCATTCAGTCGCAACGCGTCGGCGATGCGCACACGCGTCCAGCCGCTGACGACCGAAATGACCTGAGCGCCGTCACCCAGTGGCGCAAGCTCTTTCGCAAGTGCCTCGAACATCTGCGGCTTGACAGCCAGCAGCACGCGCGTTGCCTGGCGCGCGGGAGCGACTTTGCTGCTCACGCGAATGCCGAGTTCATACGCGCGCGTTCTCGCTTCGGGTAGCGGATCGATGCCGAGCACGGCGTCCGCGCGCAAGACGCCCTTCTCGATCGCGCCGCGCACGATCGCCAAGCCCATGTTGCCGCATCCGATCAGTGCCAGTTCCGTTTCCGCCATCGCATCAGTATGGCGTGCTCTCGTGCAACTCGGCGAATCGCACTGGCCGCGCTGATACCATCGTCACCCGATGTCTCGCAGCGGCTACAGCGGCACCTACGAACTGGATTTCGAGCAGCCCATCCTCGAGTTGGAGCGGCAGATCGAGGTGCTTCGCAAGCAGGCGAATGCGGAGAGTCTCGCCCCCGAGGTCGCGACGCTTGAGCAGGCTCGACACGCACTCATCACCAAGACTTTCGAGTCGCTTACGCCGTGGCAACGCGTGAAAGTAGCGCGCCATCCCGGTCGTCCGCAGACGCTCGACTACATCGACATGCTCTGTCGCGAGTGGGTCGAGCTTCACGGCGATCGCCACTACGGCGACGATCCCGCGATCGTCACGGGCTTTGCGCGCATCGGCACCATGAAAGTGCTGCTCGTTGGACACCACAAGGGGCGCACGACCGAGGAGCGCCTCACCTGCCACTTCGGTTGCGCGCACCCCGAGGGCTATCGCAAGTCGCTCGCGAAGATGAAACTCGCGGAGAAGTTCCGGCTGCCGATCGTGACGTTCATCGACACGCCCGGTGCGTATCCCGGCATCGGCAGCGAGCAGCGCGGCCAGGCCGAGGCGATCGCAGTGAACTTGCGCGAGATGAGTCGCATGCGCACGCCGATCGTCTGCATCGTCATCGGCGAAGGCGGCTCCGGTGGCGCGCTCGGCATTGGCGTCGGCGATCGCGTGGCCATGCTGCAACACGCGTGGTACTCCGTCATCAGCCCCGAGGGATGCGCGGCAATCCTCTGGAAGCAGGCGAACGAGCAGACGAATTCGCGCGCGGCGGAAGCGCTCTCGCTCACTGCGGAGGACAATCTGCGCAATGGCTTGATCGACGCGGTGATTCCGGAACCGCATGGCGGTGCGCATCGCGATCCGAAGGCGACGGCCGACCGGCTGCAGAACTGGATCGTGGACACGCTGCGAGAGCTTCAGCGCGTTTCACCCGAGACGCTGGTCCGGCTCCGCTACGAGAAGTTCCGGAACATCGGCACTGTGACGAGTGGTCGCACCCGCGGGTGATCTGGGTGACTCGGGTGATCTGGTGACGGGTGCGGCATCCCACCCAGCGAAACGACACAGTTGCCGGAGTTGACCGGCGCAGTTGCCGACGGCGACCGGCAGCGCTGCTCGAAAGTGCTGGTTTGACGGGGAAGGGCGTTCGTCGATATCGTGCGCATCAAGCGGGACGCCTCTCCGGCGACCCGCACCGCACACCACACCCCGCGGCTGAATAGCCCCGCGCCGTTCGCAACCATCGGGTCCGGCGCGAGTTGCGGAGATCGGGTTCTGTGAAAAACGAACGAGAGAAAAAGAGCAAGACGGCGACGGCCGCCCGCGCCAAGACCAGTGCTTCGAGCACCAAGACGAAGGCACCGCGCAGCAAGAGCGCCGTAAGCAAGGCCGCCGCAAGCAAGGCGCCGTCGAAGCGCGAGGCGGGTGCGCGCGCCGCGACTTCGAAGCGAACCACTTCGAAGAGCGCTGCGGCCTCGAAGAGCGCCGCGTCTGCGAAGCCGACGACCGGCAAGAGCGCGCGCAGCACCACTGCGTCGAAGTCCGCCGCAACCGGTGCGCCGAAGCGCGAGTCGAAGGCCGCAGCCAAGGCCGCAGCCAAGGCCGCAGCCAAGGCCGCAGCCAAGGCCGCGCCAGCGAAGATCACGAAGCCGACGGCGAGCCAACGACCTGGTCTGCGATTCGGGTCGCGCGACAAGACGATCTCGGTGCTCTCGCTCACGCCACCGCCGCCGCCGCCGCCGACCAAGAGTCCTTCGCGCGGCAAGGGCATCACCATCATCGAGCCGAAGCGCCAAGCAATGAAGGCCGCGCTCGAAGCGGAGAAGGCAACGAAGTCGAAGGGGCGCGGCACGCCGAAGCTTGATCTCGCGAACGCTCGCTCCGTCGCCGCCGTCGCGATGACGACAAAGGCCGATGTGCACGGCTATGTGCTCGTCAACGGTCGTCGCGTGCGCATGATCTCGACCAAGGACACCGGCTTCAAGAAGAAGAAGAAGAAGAAGGTCACTGCCTTGAGCGCGCCCGCGTCGTCGATGCCGACTGAGCAATCGATTCAGAGCACCAAGACCAAGCTCGGCAAGGCAGACCTCGATCGGTACCGCGACATCTTGCTGCAGCATCGGCGTGAACTCGTTGGCCGAGTCATGGGCCTCGAGGATGAGGCGCTGCGATCCAACGGTGGCAATCTCTCGAACATGCCGCTGCATCCAGCGGACATCGGCACCGACACCTTCGATCAGGACTTCGCGCTCGGCATGGCCGCGACCGATCGTCTCCTGCTGAAGGAGCTCGATGACGCGATCGATCGCATCACGCAGCGCACGTACGGCGTCTGCCAGATGACTGGCAAGCCCATTCCCAAGGCGCGCCTCGATGCGAAGCCATGGGCGAAGTACACGGTTGAATCAGCACGGCTCGTCGAGAGCGGCGCCGTTCGATGACCCACCCGACAGCGGTGGCAGCGTGGCGCAGTCCGGCCGCGTGGGCGACGCTTGCGCTCGTCTTTGGACTTGGACTCAGCGTCGACCTCTGGACGAAGTCGTGGTCGTTCCGCACCGTGGCGGGTCGGCCCATCGAGCTCGTCTACGAGCAGGCAAGTCAGCCTTCGTTCCGACCGCCGTATCACGATCCGGTTCAAGCACTGCCGTTCGATCTGCTCGACTTCAGTCTCGTTGTAAACCACGGCGCCGTCTTCGGCATCGGGCAGAATCGGCGCGGCATCTTCATCGTGTTCACGGTGGTCGCCGTGACCGTGGCGTTGTGGATCTTCGGGTGGTGGACGAATTCGCGCTCGCGACTGGCGCATGTCGGCATCGGTCTCGTGCTCGCTGGTGGCATCGGCAATCTGCACGATCGACTCGTGTTCGGAGCCGTGCGCGACTTTCTGCACATGCTGCCGCGCTGGCAATTGCCGTTCGGCGTTCGATGGCCGGGCGGCAGCGGCGAAGTCTTCCCGTGGGTCTTCAATGTGGCCGATGTGGAGTTGCTTGCCGGCATGGGACTGCTGCTACTGGCCGTGCACTTCAGTGATCGAGCGCAGCGCGCCGCTGCGCTCCACGCGAAGACGGCGGCGAGCCCTGCGCCAACTGCCGCAACCGATCGTCCGACTGCGGAGTGATCGTCCTCCTGCAGCTGCCGCGCGGATCCCTACGACGGCCGCTGTATAACGCGACTCGTGGACCCCGCACCAGGCGACGAACTCAAAGTCGTCTCCGATGTGCACGCCGTAGCGATTGAAGCGTTGCTGACCGCGCGAGTGCGACGGTTTCGGCGACGCCCATTCGCCGCAGGGTTTGCGGCGAATGAACCGCCCATTCACCGCATGAAGTGTGGGGAATGACTCGCTCGTGCTCAGTCCGCGGAGTTGAGATGATGGAACGCATTCAATGAACCGTCGCGCGCACTGGGAACAGGTCTACGCAAGCAAGGGCGATGCCGAACTGAGTTGGTTCCAGGCACGACCGAATGTGTCGCTTGCGTTGATCGACTCGTTGCGGCCGCCGCCGCAGCGCGTGATCGACATCGGTGGGGGGCAGTCGTCACTCGCTGGGGAACTCGTGGCGCGCGGTGTTGAGAGCGTCACGGTGCTCGACCTTTCCAGCGCCGCGCTCGATCGTGCGCGCGAGCGCGCAGGGCCCGCCGCCGAGCGCATCAAGTGGCTCGTCGCCGATGTGCTCGAGGCCGAGCAACTCGGCGAGTACGCCCTCTGGCACGATCGCGCCGTCTTTCATTTCCTCACCGACCCAAGCGATCGACGCAAGTACATCGCCGCGGTGTCCAGTGCGGTGGCGAAGGGTGGGCATCTGATCGTCGCCACCTTCGCACTCACCGGACCCGAGAAGTGCAGCGGCCTGCCCGTGTGCCGATACGACGGCGCCGGACTGGCGGCGGAGTTCGGCGATGGGTTCCAGTTCATCGACTCCGCCCCGGAATCGCACACCACGCCGTGGGGCAAATCCCAGGACTTCACCTATCTTCTGCTGCGCAGAGAGTGACCCTTCGCGCATCGCGCACGCACCCAACCATCACAAGAGAGAGCATCGATGTCCATTCAACTTGGCGACACCGCACCCGACTTCGTTCAGGACTCCACCGAGGGCAAGATTCAGTTCCATGAGTGGATTGGAGCGAGCTGGGCCGTGCTCTTTTCGCACCCCAAGAACTACACGCCCGTGTGCACCACGGAACTTGGTGCCGTCGCCAAACTCAAGAAGGAATTCGACAAGCGCCATGTCAAGGTGATTGGTCTCTCCGTTGATCCGCTCACCAGTCACGAGGGCTGGCTCAAGGACATCGAGGAAACGCAGGGGGCCAAGCTCAACTTCCCGCTGCTGGCCGATGCCGACAAGAAGGTCTCCAGCCTCTACGGCATGATCCACCCGAACGCGAGCGACACGTTCACGGTGCGCAGCGTCTTCATCATTGGGCCGGACAAGAAGGTGAAGCTCACAATCACTTACCCTGCAAGCACGGGGCGCAACTTCGATGAGGTGCTGCGCGTGATCGACTCACTGCAACTCGCGGCGGAATTCAAGGTCGCCACGCCAGTGAATTGGCGCGATGGCCAGGATTGCATCGTGCTTCCGTCGATCTCAAATGACGAGGCGAAGAAGCTCTTCCCCAAGGGCTTCACCGAAGTGAAACCGTATCTCCGCACCACGCCGCAGCCGAATCGCTGACGCCGGCAGTGGGCGCTGACACAGAGGTCGGCACAGAAGCGGGCGGGGGAACGGTACGCGTTCGGCAATGCTCTCCGCGGCCTCGAACAATGCGACCTCACCGCATGCCCGCGTGCTTCGACGCGATCTCACCCTTCGCGGCGGCGTGTGGTTGAGCTCGGCCTTCGCTTACGAACTTCTGCCAACTCATGGGAGGTTCCGATCACGAACAGTTTCTTTGCGGCCGCGACCTCTCGGATGAAGTGGTGCCCGGCAGCGAACTTTCCGTCGAACTCGCTTACTGTATAGGTCTTCGGGTTGATCGGTCGACCGAGCTGCTTTTCCGCTCTTCGAAGCGGAGACACGAGATCGGCGCGCGACACCTCGCCGATGATCATCAGGTCGATGTCACTCTCAGAGCGCTCCTCAGCCCGGGCGATCGACCCGAAGACGAACGCGACGCGGATCTTCGGCTCGAGGGGCGAGAGCGCATCGCGAAGCACGTCGACGAGGCCGGAGGTCTTGGCCAAAAGTCCACGCAGCTCCGGTAGGAATGGGCAACTCTGATTGACCCGAAAATATACGCGATTCCCCTCTCCTCGATGAGTCAGGATTCCCGAGGCCGTGAGATTCGAGAGTTCTCGCTGGAGGCTCGATGGCGACACTTCCAGGCGCTTGGCCAGATCCGACCTATACCACTCGCGGTCACCATGCAGGAGGACCTCCGCAAGCAAACGCTGACGGATCCGCGGCATGAGAGCGTCGAGCGGGCGCGTGCGGGCTCGTGAGGGGATATGTGAGCCAGTGCGTGAGTGTGAGCGACGCATTCTGCGTCATTATCGACGCACTTGGAGTCAGAGTCAAGAGAATGGCGGTGGCGTGCCTTCAGTGGTCTGCGCGATCTGCCGGAGTTCGGCGCCGACCGCGTGCCGGCCGCATTCGGTTGATCAATCTGGTCGTTCGGTGTCACCGCGAAGGACACTCACACGCGGACCTCGGATTCGGACGGTGAGCGACCGACTTCAAGGCGGCGGTGGCGACTGCGGAGAAACTCTGACCTGCCCCCTTCCTATGTACCAGCGGCTATGAGAGTCAGTGGTTCATCGACGTTCGTACGTTCGCATGCTGGCAGCTCCGAAGCAAGGGGCGCAGCCCCGAGCGCAGGAG
>Ga0163150_10000168_pt1 | contig 119319 bp, 86 predicted proteins | sample OliLakLV19P2IB_FD_148628 | JGI IMG/M metagenome (GOLD analysis project Ga0163150, IMG submission 148628) | Freshwater microbial mat bacterial communities from Lake Vanda, McMurdo Dry Valleys, Antarctica - Oligotrophic Lake LV.19.P2.IB | ecosystem: Environmental > Aquatic > Freshwater > Lake >...
TTCCGGGACTATGACGACCTGATGAACCTCGCCACCGCCGGGTGGAACGCGGTCAGCCAGGAGCGATTGAAATCGATCTGCGCAACGGCGTGGATTGACGCGGAAAGGAATTAATCGGGAAGCGTATCAGAGGTCAGAAGCCAGTGGTCGAGGTCCAAGGCTTAAGCCTTGACTCCTGACTCCTGGCTCCTGACCTCTGACTCCTGACTTCTGACCTCTGACTCCTGACCTCTTCTTCTCACCCCCCGATCGCCGCGTTCACTTCCTGCTTCATCGCGATCGCGGCCTTCTCGATCGCCTTCGACCAGCGGACGCTGGTGTCTTTCTCATACGCGAAGATGACGCTCCGGCTCGCGGTGATGATCGCGCCCTGGCCGTCCGACTTGAAGCAGGCCTTCACATCGTCGGCCGATCCGCCCTGCGCCCCGAAGCCGGGCACCAGGAAAATCTGCTGCGGCATCAGCTCGCGCAGCCGCTTCGCATCGGCCGCCTTGGTCGCGCCGACGACGGCGCCCAGTGCGCTGTACCCGCTCTTGCCAACGAGCCCCTCGGCGGACCCGAGCTGCGCAATGATCTTCGCCACCGCCTCGGCCACCGTGTCACCGTTGGCCAGCTTCAAACTCTGGATCGCGTCGCCGCTCGGGTTGCTCGTCCGCACCAACGCGAACAGGCCCTTCTGCTGCGCCTTGCAGACTTTCGTGAACGGGTCGATGCCGTCGGCCGCGAAGTAGGCGTTGATGGTCAGCGCATCGGCGCCCGCCGCCGGCTCGTCCCTGCGCATCAATTCGCGCGGCGCATCGCTCAGGCAGCCCGCCGCATAATGATCGGCGCTGATGCCGATGTCGCCGCGCTTGCAGTCGCCGATGACGATCAGCCCGGCATCGCGGGCCTGCTGCACCAGTTCGTGATAAACCTCGACGCCGATCGTGCGGTATCGCTCGAAGCACGCGGATTGAAGCTTCACGCAGGGCACGTGGTCCGCGATGACATCAATCACCGTCGAGCAATAATCGTGCAGCACCATCGCCCGCTTCTCGAACGCGCTCGAGTCCGGCGCGGCCAGGTCATCATCATCCCCCTTGCGCACCTCCGCGGGCAGCTTCTCAAACACGGGGTCGAGCCCGACGCAAACGGGCGAACGCTTGTCCTTGCAGGCGGCGAGCAATCGGTCGGCGAAGTGTTCGATGGCGAGGCTCCTTTTGGCGCGGGATTGTACAAAACGCGAAGAGCCGCGACGCAACGCGTCGCGGACGCCTACGACCTCAAGGGTGATCGATCGCACAGGAGTCCATCGGCCTCGGCCGCGGTGCACAGCCGCGACGCAACGCGTCGCGGACGCCTACGACCTCCGGGGTGGTCGATTGCACACGAATCCATCGGCCTCGAAATACTCGCGCAACCGACCCGCCATGACACCGCACCCCTCCGCGACGCGTTGCGTCGCGGCTCAACGCAATCTCTATAATCCCGCCAATGCCCGGCGACACGCTCTACCTCATCGATGGCCACGCCCAGATTTTCCGCGCCTACTTCGCCATCCGCGGCGGCATGAACAGCCCGGTCACCGGCGAGCCGACGCACGCCACCTTCGCCTTCGCCGGCATGCTCATCAAGCTCTTCCAGCAGTTCCGCCCGAAGTACGTGGTGATGGCGATCGACACGCCGGGCAAAACCTTTCGCGACGAGGTGTACGACCAATACAAGGCCACCCGCGAAGCCGCGCCGGACGACCTCGCCCCGCAGATCCAGCGCATCTTCGAGATGACCAAGATGTTCGGCATCCCCATCCTCGGCCAGACCGGCGCCGAGGCGGACGACATCATCGCCACCATGGTCCGCCGGATCCTCGACGATACGAAATACGCCGACATGAACATCCGCGTGGTCTCCAAGGACAAGGACCTCGAGCAGCTCCTCTCCGACCGCGTGACGATGTTCGACATCCACACCGACACGACGATCGACGCCGGCTGGCTTCACCGCGAGAAGGGCCTCGCGCCGTCGCAGGTGATCGATGCCCTCACGCTGATGGGCGACAAGGTCGACAACGTGCCCGGCGTCGAGGGCATCGGCCCGAAGACGGCCGCCACGCTGCTCCAGGAGTTCGGCACGATCGAGGGCATTTACGCCAACATCGACAAGATCAAGGGCAAACGCCGCGAGAACCTCGAGAAGGCGAAAGACAAGCTGCCGCTGAGCCGGTTTCTGGTCACGCTCAAGAGCGACCTCGAGATCGACTTCGATCTGGTGAAAGCGAAGGTCGGCCCGATCGACGCCGCCGGGTTGCACGACCTGTTTTCGCAGCTCGGGTTCCGCAGACATTCGACCGATCTGGATGGGCTTCTCGAATGCGCGCCCGCAAGTGCAAAGCCCGGCGCGGCGGGTTCAGCCGTCAGTGCGAAGCCGCGGAGCGGCGGGAGCGCGAAGGTCGACGAATCCATCAGCGACGGCCAGGGCGAGCTCTTCCCCACCAGCCTTTTCGACGCCGGACCGCTGGAAGACCGCGGCGAGATCGAGCCGGCGGAATCAACCGAGGGCATGACCACCGCCGCCGACTTCGATTACCGCGGCCTGTACACGCAAGCCGAGCTCGATGAACTCGTCGCCACGCTCCTCTCGCAGAAGATGATCTCGATCGACACCGAGACCATCGGCCTGGGCCATCGCGCCCCGCTGTGTGGCGCTTCGTTCGCCTGGACAAAAGGCATCGCAGTTTATGTGCCGGTGAAATCGCCGTCGCCCGAGAAGCACCTGAAGCCTGCGGATGTGATCGCCGCGCTGAAGCCGGTGCTCGAAGACCCGGCGATCGCCAAGTGCGGGCACAACCTTAAGTATGACGCGCTCGTTTTGCGCAACGCCGGCATCGAGGTGCAGGGCATCGCGTTCGACTCGATGATCGCGACGCACATGATCGGCACCGATGCCCACAACCTCGACTTCCTTGCGGGCAGCATCCTCAAGCACAAGATGATCCCGATCTCCCGGCTCATCGGCGAGAAGAAGATCAAGGGCCTGGGCGCGCGTTCGAGCGGACAGAAGACGATGGACTGCGTGTCGCTGGAGGAGATCGCGCCGTACGCCGCCGAGGACGCCGACATGGCGCTGCGGCTCTACGAAGACCTGACGCCGAAGCTGCGCGTGATGGGGCTCGAGAAGCTCGCGGCCGAGGTGGAGATGCCGCTCGTCGAGGTGCTCGTCGAGATGGAATACCAAGGCATCAAGGTCGATCCCGTCGAGCTCGACCGCCAGGCGGACGGCCTCAAAATCCGCATCGATGAAGCCCGCGACCGCATCCTCGAAGCGGCGGGCCATCCATTTAATCTGGATTCACCGAAGCAGCTCGCGGATGTCCTGTTCAAAGAGCTCGGCCTGCCCATCGGCAAAAAGACGCAGACCGGCGCCTCGACGGACATCGAGGTGCTCGAGAAGCTCAACGAGCGCGAGGACCTGACGCCCGAGCAGAGCACGATCCTCACGCGCGTGATCGAATACCGTCAGCTCTCGAAGCTGGTCAACACGTACCTCGTCAACCTCAAGGAGGAGATCGACGCGAAGGATGGCCGGGTGCATGCCTCCTTCCACCAGACCGGCACCGCCACCGGCCGGCTGTCTTCGAGCGGCCCGAACCTTCAGAACATCCCGATCCGCACCGAGGTCGGCCGGCAGATCCGCAAAGCCTTCATCGCTGAGGCGGGCAGCCAGCTCATCAGCGCCGACTACTCGCAGATCGAGCTGCGCATCCTCGCGCACCTCTCCGATGACCCGGCCCTCATCGACGCCTTCATAAAGGACATGGACATCCACGCCGCCGTCGCCTCGCAGGTGTTCGGCGTCGAGCCGGGCAAGGTCGACATCCAGCAGCGAACCTTCGCCAAGACGATCAACTTCGGCATCATCTACGGCGTCACGCCCTACGGCCTTGCCCGCCGCATCGACAACCTCGACCTTGAAGGCGCCCGCAAGCTCATCGCCGACTACAAAAAACGATTCACCGGCATCGACTCGTTCCTGCACCGCTGCGTCCGCGAGGCGCTCGACACCGGCTATGTCTCCACGATGCTCGGCCGCCGCCGCCGCATCCCGCAGATCGAATCACCGCGGCCGAACGTGCGGGCTTTGGGCGAACGCCTCGCCATCAACACCGTCGTGCAGGGCAGCGCCGCCGAGCTGATCAAGCTCGCGATGGTGAACCTGCACCGCCGGATCAGGCGCGAGAAATTGCCCTTGAAGATGCTGCTCCAGATTCACGACGAGCTGGTGATGGAAGCGCCGGAGAACGATGCGCAAGCGATGGCGCTCATCGTCCTCGAGGAGATGGAGAGCGCGATGTCGCTGAAGGTGCCGCTGAAAGTGGAAGCGGGCGTCGGGCGCGACTGGTTTGATGCGAAGTAAAGCGACGCATCCATCTGTAGCACCACCGTCAGGGACATCGCGCCCGTGAGCCTGATGATCGCCTGACTTCAATTCGCCCGCTTATTTCCGAAGCTCGGCGCCGAATTTGTCGTGCAGGCCGGCGACGACCCGGCCGACGATCGCCGACGCGTCATCCGCCGTGAGCGTGCCGGCCTTCGCTCGCCCGGCGTCGCGCAGCACCATGTGGAAGGCGAGACTCTTGTGGCCGGCGGGGATCTGCGCGCCCTTGTAAAGATCCATCAGTTGCAGCGACTCGAGCTCCGGCCCGGCGGCGCGGCGAATCTCCGCCTCGATCTCGGCGTACACGGCGTCGCCGGAAACCACGAACGCCAGGTCGCGCGTCACCGCCGGGGTACGCACCAGCAGCTGCGCGCCGGGCACCCGCTCGAACCAGGTCGCCAGCGCTTCCAACTCCAGCTCGAAGGCGAAATGCTGCATCGACATGATGCCGGTATCGACCGCGCCCTTCATCAGCTCACCGACCCGGCCGATGACCGTTTCGTCGGCGACGATCTCGGCGGCGGCGCCGGGCATGTAGGGCTTGGCGCTGAGCGGCCGGAAATGAATGTTCCTCACGCCCACCGATTCGAGCAGGTTCTCAACGTCGCCCTTCACATCATAAAAATCGAGCTTGAACTCGCCGGTACGCCAGGCGAACTCCTCCGCCGCGCCACCGGCCGCGCCGGCGACCATCCACCGGCTCATCGGCGTGTTGCCGTCGCGCCAGAAGACGCGATCGACCTCGAACAGCCGCAGCGTTGTGACGCCGCGCCGCAGGTTGCGCTCGACCGAACTGACCAGCCCGGGCAACAGCGACCCGCGCACCACCGAAAGGTCCTGGTTCAGCGGGTTCGCGACGCGGATCGGCTCGCCGTTCGCATACGAGCCAAACTTCACGCCGGCGTCCGGCGCCTCCAGCGAAGGGCTTCTCGCTTCTAGAAATCCACTGGCAACGAGGTTCCGCGCAACCGCCTGTCGAAGCCGGTCGAGCAGGCACAGCACGCCGATGGTCGGCGTCGCCGGCGTCGGCTGCTGCGGAATCTTGTCGTAACCGATCTGCCGGGCAACGTCCTCGATCAGCACGACCGGGTCGTTCGCATCGACGCGCCAGGTCGGGACCTTCACATTCAATTGGTCATCGCACTCCATCTCGAGCCGCCGCAGCGAACTCTTGATGGTGCCTTCGCCCACGGGCATGCCGAGGTAGGAGCCGACCTGCTCCGATGTCAGGCGGAAGGTGCGCGGCTCCTTATTCACTGGGTACTTGTCGACGGCGGGCCCGATCAGCCGGCCGCCGGCCAACTCCACAATCAGCACGGCGGCGCGCTCCAGCGCACCGGCCAGCATGGTGTTTGCATCGGTGCCGCGTTCGAAACGATACGAGCTGGCGGTGCCGCGCGTGGTCACGCCGATATCAACCTTCTTCACCGTCTCGCGGATGTTAACGGGGTCGAAGTGGGCCGACTCCAACAATACATTCACCGTGTCGTGCCGCGTCTCCGTCTCCCGGCCGCCCATGACGCCCGCCAGCGCAACGGGCCGCTGCCCGTCGGCGATCACCAGCGGCGTCCCCTTGCCGTCGATGACCTTCTTGCTCAGCAACTCCAATGTTTCACCGGCCGCCATCCTGCGAACGACAATGGCGCCACCCTTGAGCTTGTCGTAATCAAACGCGTGCAGCGGCTGGCCCCATTCGTACAACACATAGTTCGTCACATCGACAACATTGTTGATCGGCCTCGCCCCGATCGCCAGCAAGCGCGACTTGAGCCAGTGGGGCGACGGCTTCACCTTCACGCCGCGGATGAGCTGGCAACTGTAGCGGTCACAGAGCGCGGGCTCACGCAGCTCGACGGGCACCGGCGCCGCCGCACTCTCTCGCGCCAGGCTTGCGACCGACGGATACCGCAGCTTGAGTCCAAGCAGCGCCGCCACTTCCCGGGCGATCCCGATGAAGCCAAGACAGTCCGGCCTGTTGGGCAAAACACTCACGTCGACGAGATATTCCGAAATATCGATCAGCGACGGCAGCGGTTGACCCAATGTTGCTTCATCGCGAAACACCTGAAGCCCCGATCCCGTCGCCAGCAGGCCCATTTCACCGTCGAGGCAGATCATGCCCTCCGAGCGGGCGCCGTGAAACTGGCCCGCGGTCACCGTCGCGCCGGTGGGCAGCTTCGTCCCGGCCGCCGCGACCGGCACACCCCAGCCGACCTCGACCTCGTGTTCCGATGCGCAAACGACGCCAATGGTCTGCCCGCGCTGCAACTCGATCTGGCACGCATACATTCCGTCCGCGCCCGCCAGCGGCGCCTTCGACCGCACGAACCCGATGCGCACCGCCGCAAGCTCCTCGCGCAGCGCATACGCCGCTTCGATCTCCAGCCCGACCTTCGGCAGGGCATCGAGGATGGCCTCGTGCGTACACTGCGGATCGAGGTATTCAAGCAGCCATTTCGTGTTGATGATCATGTCGGGAACTCGCAAACAAGCCTGGACCAACGCCGACAAGCGCCGCAGCGCCGAGACATAACTCAGAGACAAGGGGACACAACAACGATCGGTCAGAACTGCTTGAGGAAAGCCGCCTCGTTGTCGTACAGCAGACGGATGTCGGTGATGTTCAGCCGGGCCATCGTGATGCGTTCGATGCCCATGCCGAACGCGAACCCGCGCCACTCGGCCGGGTCGAGCCCGCCGTTGCGCAGCACCTCCGGCCGCATCATCCCGGAGCCGAGCAGCTCCATCCACCGGCCGCGGTAATACACATCCACTTCGGCGCTGGGCGTGGTGAACGGGAAATAACTCGGCCGGAACCGAAGCTTGATATCCGCGCCGAGCAATGTTGTCAGCATCCGGTACAACGTATATTTAAGGTCGGCGAAGCAGATATCCCGGTCGATGGCGATCACGTCGAGCTGATGAAAGATCGGGAAGTGCGTGGCGTCGATCTCGTCGCGGCGATAACACCGGCCGGAGGTCATGGCCCGGATCGGCGGCTTGCCGATGGCCTGCATCGCCCGCACCTGAAACGCGGAGGTATGGGTGCGCAGGACGTGGCCCTGCTCTGTATAGAAAGAATCATGCGAGTCGCGCGAGGTATGCCACGACGGTGTATTAAGATAGTCGAAGTTATATTTTTCGTCTTCAACCTCTGTATAGTCGTCGTAGCGGAAGCCCATCCCGCGCAGCACGGACTTCACTTCCTCCATCGTCTGCATCAGCGGGTGGTGCCGGCCGACCTCCCGGCGGATCCCGGGCAGCGTCACGTCGATCTGATTCTTCGGCCGGGGCGCCGCGCCGGCCCCCAGCGACGCCCGTCGGGCGTCCCACGCGTCCTGCACCTGCTTCTTCGCCGCGTTCACCACTTGCCCGAACGATCGCCGGTCCGCTTCGGGCAGTTGCCCCATCGACTTCATGAGCAACGACACGCCGCCCTGCTTGCCGAGGTAGCGGATGCGCACGTTTTCGAGATCATCGGAAGTGGAGGCCTGTGCGACGGCTTCGAGAGCGGCGGCCGTCAGCGCCTGGGCCTGATCGATAAGTTCGTTGACTGTCATAACATGGCATCGACAAAACACGGTGAATGAAGCCACAACGGCCGCAATCGAGGCATTATAGCAAAAGCCGAAAACAGCCTTGACCGGCGCATAATGCCGATCCCGGGCAATTAGATGTACGGGGGTGGCACTGACAAGCGGAGTCCGCAGCTTGTCAGTTTCGGTAATCCTGTGACCGACCCCACTGACAAGGCCTCCGAGCAGTCCTTGTCAGTGCCACCCTCCGTGGCGGCCCTTTGCGGCATTGACCATCGGGGGCGACCGTCTGATACCGGCGGGACTGGCGACTCGCACCCACGGTTGCTGGCCATTCTCAAAGCCTACGACGCGGTCCACCCCTCAGGCCCGCAGCGGGCGACGTTCTTCACCGCACCCGCCAGCACCCGCTACCCGGCGGGCAGCAGGCCCATCGACCGGAGCTGGGCGAATCAGGTGCTCCAGCGCACCGCCGAGGCGCTCGGATACGCCGTGGGCCGCGAAAACCCCGGGCTGACGTTTCACGCGATGCGGCGGTGCTTCAAGTCGCGAGCCCTGGATGCCGGCGTCCCCGGCGCGACGGTGGACAACTGGTCCGGCCACATCCTCGGCATCAACAAGCATTACTACAGGCCGGATGACCAGGAATGCCTCAAATGGATCGCCAAGCTGCCGTTCGGCGAAGCGACGGACGACGAAATAACCCGTGCAACCAGAAGGTCACGATGAACACGAGGCGCTACAAGTTTGGCAAAGGCTCACGTGTCGCCCGCTTCAAAGCGGCCAGCAACTGCTTCACGCGCATCCTGCTCATGATGTGGAAGACGATCATTATCCTCGGCTTGAGCGACACCACTATCTTTACCGACGAAAACGTGGCCGCCTTGCCCGACTACCCGAGCCGGACGGGTGCCGACTCCGTCCAACTCGCAGAGGTGTTGGCGGACAAATGGGAAGTGGCGCACCGGGACAAAAGCGGGGACATCGATCCTTGTGAATGATGGCCTTGATCGAAAGATCCCTAAAACCACGAGCCCCTTTGCATCGCCTTCGGGTGGCTGCCAGAAGGCCGGACTCTGCGAGTCCGGTCGGATTTGCGATGCCCGTCCGCGGGCCGAGCGTGTCTATCTCGCGCGGCAGGCGCTCATTGATCAGCGACCGTGTCCCGCGCGAGTCGGCTCGCCTCGCTTGCGCGTCGGCGAGCCGTCCGGGTTCACAGAACCCGGTTCGGGTCAGGCGTTTTGCGTCGCGATAACCAACGTCGCCCCGATTGAAACAGATGCGCAGACGGGGTTCACATTCCCGTCTATACCGCTTAGGTCGCCCCGCGAGCAGTCCGATACCAATTAAAGCCCAGGCCGCCGGGGCCGCAAGGATACCGCGCATGAGCCAGACCAATACCCAACGAACCGCCGCGGCGAAGCCGGACACGCACCAGGTGATGGACCTGCTGGTGGACTTGGAGCAGCGGCTGGGTCAACTGAAAACCTGGCAGCGCGACAACGAGGTACAGGCCGACGCGGTCTCGCAGCGCAGCGAGTCCGTCGAGCGCCTCGGGGTGAGGCTCAGCCAGCGGCGCTCGCGGCTGGACCGCGTGCGCACCGCCATCCGCAATCATCGCGCCGCCCTCCTCGAACAGGCCGGCCGCATCGACGCCCAGCAAGCCGAGCTCGAAACCCGCCGCGATGAGCTCACCGCCCGCGGGCAGCAGCTCGATGCGCAGTTCAAGGACGCTGAGAAGGCCCGCAAGCAGCTCGACAAGAATCATAAGGAACTGGCCGACCGCACCGCCTCCGCCAAGGAGCGCGAGGGCGAGCTCGACCAGCGCACCGCCGGTCTCGAAGCGCAGCAGGCGAAGCTCGCCGGCCAGGTCAAAGAGCTGGAGCAGAAAGCTGCCGAACTCGACGGGCAGCGGCAGGGGATTGCGAGGCAGCAGAAGGAAGTCGAGAAGGCCGGCCGCGACCTCGATCAGCGCGAGAAGAAGATTGAAACCGGCGTCGCCGCGCTAAACAAGAAAGCGTTCGAGCTGGACGACCGCGCGAAGGCGTTCACCGCCGCCGAGGCCGATCTGGTTGCTCGGTGCGAGCAACTCGAAAGCCAGGCGCGCGAAGTGGTCGAGCGGACGCAGCGCGTACAGGGCTCGTTTGATGAGCTTGAGCTCCGCCGGGCCGCTGTCGAGCAGCAGGAAGCGACGCTGACGCAGCGTGCCGCCGAGTTTTCCGCCAGCGAAAATGAACTGAACGATCGCCGGGCCGTTTTTGATCAGGAGTGCGCCGCCGTCACCACCCGGCAGGCCGCGCTCGAACAGCGGCTCCGGCAGTTCGACGCGGAACGCACGCGGTTCGGTGAAGAACGCGCCGCCTTTGAGGACGAGCGCGGCGAGCTCAACGCCGAACGGCAGCGCGTGGAATCATCGTGGTCGAAGCTCGAAGTTGCCCGCGGCGAGATCGATGCCCAGGGCCACGCCGTCGAGCGCAGCCGCGCCGAGCTTGAAGCGGCGCAAGTGGAGCAGGCCGAGCGCCAGCGCCAACTCGAAGACCGCGCCCACGACCTCGAAGCCCAGGCCGCCGAGCTCACAGCCCGGCAGCAACTACTCGACGGCCGCCGGGCCGAGATCGAAACAATCCGCAAGCAAAACCTGTCTCAGCAGCAGCAGATCGAATCCGAGCGGACGCAGCTTGAGGAGGATCGGGCCGCCCTGTCCGTACGCAAGACGCAATTTGACAACAAGGTCGCCGCGTTCGACACGCAGCGCGTGCAGCTCGATCAGCGCGAGCGCGAGCTTTCCCGCCGGCAGAGCGAGGTGATCGACACCTTCCAGAAGGCCACCGGCCAAGCCAACGCCGCCGACGCGATCAACGCACTCAAGGCCCAGCAGGCGCAGGCCGCCGCCCAACTCGAGCAGGTGGCCCGCGAGCGCGCCGAGATCGAAGCGCTCCGTGCCGAGGTGTCGCGCCAGCAGGAATCGATGGGCCTCGCCGGCGCCGAGCTGGATACCCTGCGCCAGCAGCTCGCCGCGCAGCGCAGCGAAATCGAGAAGGGCCGCAGCACCGCCGACGCCGACACCACCGCCCTCGCCGAGCTCGAGCAGCAGCTCCGCGAGCAGGAAGCGAAGCTCGCCGCCCGCGCCAAGGAGATCGACCAACGGCAGGCCGAGATCGAAGCCGAGGCCCGCAAGCAGGCCGAAACCGACCAGCGCCAGGAGCAACGTGCCGGCGAGCTGTCGAACGTCAAAGGCCGGCTTGAAACGCAGGCCACCGACCTTGCCGCCCTCCAGCAGCAACTTGAAGCACAGCGCGCCGAGATCGAATCCGATCGCACCAGCCTGGAGCGGCAGCGCGGCGAAGTGACCACCGCTCTCGCCGCGGCAACCGCAACCGCCACGGCCGCGGCCACTGCCACTGCGGTCGCGGCCGCCCCCGTCCCCACCGATCCCACCGCCTCCAAATCCGAAGTTCAGAAGCTCAAGACCGAAGCCCAGGCCGCCCGCGCCGAGATCCGCGAGCTCGAGAAGCGCCGCGTCGAGGTCGAGAAGAAGGAAGTCGAGCTCAAGAAGAAGGTCGCCGATTATCACGAGGCCCTGCGCAAGGCGAAGGCCCAGCTCACCGCCGAGCGCGAGGAGCTCGAGGCCCGCGAGAAGGCGTTGCCCTCCTCGAAGGGCAAGCGGGCCGCCGCCGCATCGGTCGAAGCCGAGGCCGCGTCATCGTCCGACGATGTGCAGGTCGAGGCCGGCGAGTCGGGCTACCCGATCAGCGAAAACGACATCGCGTTGCGCCGCGCCAAGCTGCACAAGTACCGCGATCAGCTCAAGACCCGTTCGCAGGCCCTGCGGACCGCCGAGATGCAGATCGAGTCGATGCGGCAACAGTATGCCGGCCTGCTTCAGCAGAAGCAGGTGCTCAAAGACGTGAAGGACTTCCTCGCCGCCAGCGAGGCCGAGATGGTCCGCCGCTGGGCGACGAGCCGGTCCGCCACGCTGGTCGCCGGCATGCTCCTTGCGATCGCCGCCGTCGCCGCCGTCAGCTACATCGCCGCCAAGCAGGTCGTGCAGCCGGTCTGGCGGGCGACGATGGTGTTCGAGATGGCCGTGCCCGATGCGGCCGCGCTGAAGAACCAGACGCCCACCGCCTGGCTCAGCGAGCAGGCCAAGCAGATGACCAGCGAACCCGTGCTCAAGGAATCGATCAACCAGCTCGCCCAGCGCGGTGTCCGCTACTTCGACAGCCCCGAGCAGATGTCGGTCGCTCTTAAGGAGACGCTCAGCATCGAACCGCGGGGCGCCAACCAGATCGCCCTCGAGTACCGCAGCCAGGACAAGGAGTTCGTCATCTTCCTGCTCGAGGCCCTCGGCCGGTCGTATGTGCCCTACCACGAACGGCAGGCGGGCAAGCCGGGCACGGCGAAAATTGTGCAGGCGCAGCTCCGCGACGCCGAGCCGGTCGAGAACCCGTGGCTTCAGATGTTCGGCACCCTCTTCGGCGCCGCCATCGTCGGGATCATCGCCCTGTTCATCGTCCTGCGGCTCTGGCTCGGAAGGTCGACGAAGGTGTTCGACATGAACTCGGAAGTGCTCGCCGGGCTGAGCGACTCCAACTGGCCGCACGCCGAATCGAAGGCCGCCGCCGGCGAGTGACGCCGGCGAGACGACGGCTTGACACCCCGGCCCAACAATAATCTGACGCAGCAAGGCAGGTAACGCACACGCGACCTGCCTATGTTGTTTCATGGGCAAGCCCCGGGCAGGGCAGACGCATGTAGGCGGGTGGCACTGACAAGCGGAGTCCGCGGAGCTTGTCAGTGTCCGTGATGCAAAGGGCAACCACACTGACAAGGCCTCCGAGCAGCCCTTGTCAGTGCCACCCTCGGTACATGCGACTGCCTGAATCCCCGGCCCTCGATTTGACACCGAAGCCCGATCCGATACACTTTTGCGTTCTCGATTTCCCCCGGACTGAACCCCTGACCGAACTGGTGCGCCGATGAATCGTCAAACGACGCTTGCGAAGAACGACCCGAGTCCCCAGGCGTGGTGGATCGTGGACGCCACGGACATGATCCTTGGCCGTTTGTCCACGAAAATCGCCATGATTCTGATGGGCAAGACCAAGCCCACCTACACGCCGCACCACCTCGTGGGCGACGGCGTGGTCGTGATCAACGCGGACAAGATCCGCATGACCGGCAACAAGGCCGAGCAGAAAAACTTCCAGACCTACGTGTTCTACCCCAGCGGCCAGAAGAACTTCACGTACAAGTGGATGATGGCCAACAAGCCCGAGATGCTTTTGGAGCGCTCGGTCCGCCGGATGCTGCCGAAGAACAAGCTGGCGGCGAAGATGCTCAAGAGCCTGAAGATTTACCAGGGCTCGGACCACCCGCACCAGGCCCAGCAGCCGCAGGCGATGACCATCTGACGCTGAACTCCCCGCCCTACTCTGTCCCCGCCTCGGATCCAGGACATGCTACTTATGGCTGAAGATACGCTCACTATTGGAACCACCACCGCCGGCCCGGCCACCACGCCCGGCGCCGGGGCCACTCCCGCTGTCCGCCCCGTTCGCGAAGCGGGCAAGCCCGACCGCGGCGGTTTTCTCTGGGGCACCGGCCGCCGCAAGCGGGCCGTGGCCCGCGTCCGCCTCAAGCCCGGCAGCGGCAAGTTCATGGTGAACGACCGCGATGTACACCAATACTTCGTCGAGCTCCGTGATCAAGGCGACGTCCATTCGCCCCTCGACGCCACCCAGATGAAGGGCAAGGTCGATGTGTTCGTCAACGCTCACGGCGGCGGCTTCATGGGCCAGGCCGGTGCGGTGAAGTTGGGCCTCGCCCGCGCCCTGATGAGCTATGACCCGACCCTCGAGCCGATCCTTCGCGAGCACTCGATGCTCAGCCGCGACTCCCGCAAGGTCGAGCGTAAGAAGTACGGCCAGGCTGGCGCCCGCCGCCGGTTCCAGTTCTCCAAGCGTTGATCGCCTGCTTCAAATTCGAATTCCAAACCACCCGCCCCACCGGCGGGTGGTTTTGTTTTCGTACGTCAGCCTTTCCAGGCTGACACATCACACCACCTGCTCCCATCAAGGCATGTCAGGCTCGAAAGCCTGACCTACGGCTCGCGCTCCACCGGCCCCTTGTGCATCACGAACCGCCGGGCCGCCGTCGCCGGCTCGCCGGGCATCGGCGTCGTCTGCCGCATGAACACCACCTCGATCCAGTCGAGCTGCTCGCCCTCGCCGTGCAGCCGGTTCCATCGCTGCGCCAGCGCCAGCGCCACCCGACTGCGGTGCCCGCGGTACGCATCCGTCGCTGCGCTGGCCATGTGCTTGCGCCAGCGGTGGTCGATGTAGCGGTCGTAAATCGCGCCGGTTGGCTGCTCCTCTTGCCCATCGACGTCGCCGCCCGTGAGCACATCCACCGTCTTCCCGCTGACCGTCGTGCCGATGACGATGTACCACCCGTTGTCGCGCGGCGGGTCGGTGAACATGTCCCACTTCTGCTTAAGGCCCGTCAGTTCCGCAAGCCAGTGCTGCGACTCCTTGAGCAGCGGCTCGCGCGTGAAGTAATCGCGCAGGCCGCTGATGTTCCAGACCACGACGTAAGCAAGCAGAAAGAGGAGCAGCCCGTCGCCGAGGTGCCGCATGGGAGACCGCGGCACCGCCGGGAGCACCATCCCGACAGGGTGGTGCTGCTTCGGCTCGACCTCGCCCACCGGTCTCGTCCGACCATCGCCGACATCATCGGGCAGCACCACCCTGCCGGGATGGTGCTCCTTATACTGCTCCCCGCGCCGCCGCCGCGGCAATACATCCCACCATCCGCTTGGCACCAGCAGCAGCCAACCCGCCAGACAAACCCACGAAAACAGCCCGGTCGTCAGCGTGAACTCGATCGACAGATGCAGCGCGGCAAACACGACGATCGCCAGCCCGCGCCACCAGTCCGTCAGCACCGGCAGCAGGCACAGCGCGGGCAGCACGACCTCGATCCACGGCACAGCGCGCGATACCACGGTCAGCAGCCCCTCGTTCGAGCGCATCGCGATGCCCAGCGTCCTCACGTACATGTCCACGTTCAGCGACCGCCGCATCGCGTCGCCGCTCGACCAGACCTCGTTGAACTTGTAGAGCCCGGAGCAGACGTACATCAGCAGGAACTGGATCACGATGCACGCCGTCGCCACGGACAACACGCGCAATGGCGGCGCGGGCGGCATCAGCGTCGGCGAAGCGCGCGACAGCAGCGCATCGAGCGACCACCGCGCCCCCAGCGGCAGGAACATCGCCCAGAAGAGGAGCACGCGCAGCAGCACGTCGCCGCCGTTGATGAGGTACTCGTTGCGCTGCTGGAGCGACACCAGCAGCAGCCAGGAGACAAACGCCGCCAGCCGCGTGCGCCAGCCGATGACCAGCATCGCCCCCGCCACCGCCGCCGCCGCAAAAAGCATCCGTGCAAACGCCGGCTGCCCGTTCATCGCGTGCAGCGACCACTCCCAGGTCAGCGCCGTCGAATCGACCCACTGCCTGCGCGTGAGCAGTCCAGCATCGCTGTAGTGCTCGACGATGGACGCGCTGCGGATCCAAAGGTCCACCAGAAGAATCAGCCCGGTTGCGACGCGGAACGCCGCCAGCGAACGGGCGTCGATGCCGAAGATGCGATCGAGGAAACGGCGGATCACGCGCTCAATCTAACCGCGCGGCAAGCAAGCCGCCACGCCGCGGCCAGCCGTCACGTTCAGGTGAAGCGAGCCGTCACGTCCTCGTGCACGGCGCGCCGGGATACACCCCTCACTCCCCTACCGCGCGATACACCAACACCGGCCGCTCCACCCCCTTCACCTCGAACCGCCCCGCCTCCTCGTGCCGCACCTCGCTGCGGGTCATCGCGTGCCAGGTCGATTCGCTGAAGCAGACGTCGCCGGGCTTGGCAAGCTGCTGGATGCGCGACGCGAGGTTGACCGGTTCGCCGTACACATCATCAGCCTCGATCGCGACCTCGCCGGTGGTCACGCCGATGCGCAGACCGATGCCGCCCCCGTTCGCGGCGGCGGCGGCGCGCTGGATGGCCCGGCCCGCCAGGAGCGCATCGGTGGCGCTCTCGAAGGTGACGAGGAAACCGTCGCCCATGGTCTTGACGATGCGGCCGTGGCGCAGAGCGACGGCCGGTTTCACGAGCTCGCGCACCCGGCGGACGATGGCGATCACGCCGTCGCGCGAAGCGCCGCCGACGCTGGCGGTGTAGTCCGCCATGTCGATGAACATGATGGTGAGCACCCGCGAGGCGGGGCCGGCCGCACCGCCGGACGCGACCGTTGCCGTCGAAGCCGCGGCGGGCCCCGATGGAACGCTTCCACCTCCGCCGCTCCCGTGCTGCGGATTCCACGCCAGCGGCCGGCGCTGGAATCGCAGGATGACCATGACGCCGATGAGCCACGCGACGAAGTACGCGGCGCAGACGCTCGTCGGCACCCACGCGTAATCGCGCGGCATCTGCTGCCCCGTCATCAAATGGAAATTGCCGATCACCGCGCCCACGGCCAGCGCCCAGAACGCGCCGATGAAGATGGACCACGAAATGAGCGTCCACCACAACCCGGCCGGGTCGCGCCGCACGATGCCGACGCCGCGCAGGTCCGCCCCGCACTCGGGGCAGCAGAGGGCCGTCAGCCCGCGCACGCTGTAGCCGCACGCCCCGCAGCGCGGCTCACCATCGCCGGACAAGAACCACTTCCGCCCGAGCCGCGCCAGCCAGATGGCCAGCAGGGGGAGAACGATCATTGAAACGGTGAGCCCGATCAGCGCCGCGAGAACAGCCCGGCTCCCGTCTGCCGACGACGACGGCGATGGGGCTTGCCCGAGTGTTGTCAGTGACAGCGGAAGCATAAGAATCCGACATGATACGAACCGTCGCGTCGGCGAGCCGTCACGTCATCGTGCACGCCGCGCCCCCGCACCACCCCTTACTCCCCCACCGCGCGATACACCAGCACCGGCCGCTCGACCCCCTTGATTTCGAATTGCCCCGCCGGCTCGTGGGGCACCTCGCTCCTGGTCATCGCGTGAAACGTGGCTTCGCTGAAGAACACCTCGCCGGGCGGAGCGAGCTGCTGGAGACGGGCGGCGAGGTTGACCGGATCGCCGAAGACATCGTCATCCTCCAGCGCGACCTCGCCGGTGGTCACGCCGATGCGCAGCCGCAGGGCCTTGTCGCCTTCGGTCGCGGCCCGACTCGCGGCCTCGGCCTGGACGCCGCGCCCGCAGAGCACGGCATCCGTGGGGCTCTCAAATGTCGCAAGAAACCCGTCGCCCATCGTCTTGACCAGCTTGCCGTGATGCCGGGCGATCACGGGCTTCACCATGTCGCGCGCCTTGCGGATGACCACGAGCAGGCCGTCGCGCGTCTCCTTCGCGGCCAGGCCGGTGAAGTCTTCCACGTCGATGAACATGACCGAAAGATTGCGGGTGATGGCTGCGCCCTGCCGCGGCTGGAGAGATGTTCGATGATCCGCCCTCGGTATGGCGACGCTCGATGCGGAGGGCGATTGCCCGGCGGGTTGCCGGAGCATGTAAACCAGGCCCGTGAACCATGCGAGAATGCCCCAGATGATGATGTGCGGGGCGTACTGCTCCACGTTGAAGCTCCCCACGACCCCTTCTAGGGTCGGCACAGTGGCGATCATCAACAATACCCACATAATCGTCCATGCGACGGCGGTGCGGCGGAAGCCTCCCGCGCCGCGTAGTTTGAGCATGCCGACGTCGCGCAAGTCCGCGCCGCACTCAGGGCACTGGAACGTCGATAGGCCGCGCACCGGGTAGCGGCACGCGGCGCAGACCGCTTCGCCGGTGCCGGCACGTTCACCGACGTGACGCCTGCGCCACAGAATCCAGAGGCAGATGCACATCGCCGGGGCGACGATGAGCATGCCCGCCATCACCAGGAGGGCGAGGGTGAATCGCTGCGAAGGATCGGCGTTGGCGGGGAGCTGAGCGAGGAATGAAGTGGCTGTCGCGGGATGCATCGCCTGCCATCATACGCGGATCATTCAGCTTTCCGCGCGGCCCGAGGTGATCCGTGTTCAGCGCTCGGGCCGAGGCGCGGAGCATGCGCGCGAGCCGTCACGCTCAAGCGAGCAGTCACGTCCTAGCGCACGGCGTTCCGCCGGTCAATCACACATCCAGGTTCTTCACCTCGAGCGCATGATCTTCAATATACTTCCGCCGCGGCTCGACCTCCTCGCCCATCAGGATCGAGAAAAGCTGCTCGGCCTCGCTGGCGGCGTCCCAGGTGACGCGCAGCAGCACGCGGTTGGCCGGGTTCATCGTGGTGTCCCACAATTGGTCGGCGTCCATCTCGCCCAGGCCCTTGAACCGCTTGATCTCCATGCCCTCCTTACCGGTGCCCAGGATCGCCTCGCTGATGCCCGCGAGGTTGGCCACCGCGGTGACGCGGGCCTCGCCCTTGCTCGAAGTGTTCTCCAAAACAAACTTCGTCGGCATCGTTTCGCCGCTGGCGGACTGCTCCTGCTTGAGTGAGTAGTCATCGACGGACAGGCCGAGCTTGCCGATCTCGACGAAGAGCTTCTCAAGTTCCTTCACTTCGTGCAGCTCGCTGCGGGTGATGCTGACGCCGCGCCGGCCGACGCGGTCATCGGCATTGGTCCCGGTGGTGCCGGTGGCGGGCAGCGGCGTGGTGATTGCGGCGCCGTTGCCGCCGGTGGCGTGGCCGTTGCCGGGCGCCTCGGCAAAGAGCTTGTGCTTGGTGAGGAACGCCTCTTCCTCCTCGGGCGACCAGAAATAATGCTCGCCGACCGGGATGTTGGGCACGTCGCCGGCGATGCGGATGCGGATGCGGGGCAGCCGACCGGCGGCCTGCGGGTCCTTGGCTCGCTGCGAGAGCAAGTCCTCGAACGTAATCCCCCGGCGGCGCACGATCGCCACGTAATCGTTGAGCTGCTCCAGCAGATCGAACGCCCGCTTGAGGTCGTCGCCCGTCAACCGGCGGACCTCGTTGGCGTCGTCATCGCGCAGCACCAGCGTCGTCCCGCTGAGGCCGAGCTCGCTGAGCACCGTGCGCATGCGTTTCTCGTTGAGCACGTACTCGCTCTTCTTGCCGCGCGAGATCAGGTACAAGGGCGGCTGGGCGATGTAGATGCGGTTCTGCTTGATCAACTCCTTCATCTGCCGGAAGAAAAATGTGAGCAGCAGCGTGCGGATGTGCGAGCCGTCGACGTCGGCGTCGGTCATGATGATGACCTTGCCGTAGCGTAGCTTGCTGATGTCGAAGTCCTCCTCGCCAATGCCGCAGGCCAGCGCCTGGATCAGCGAGCGGATTTCCTCGAAGCCCAAGATTTTGTCGAGCCGGGCCTTTTCGACGTTGAGGATCTTGCCCTTGAGCGGCAGGATGGCCTGCGTGCGGTGGTCGCGCCCGCCCTTGGCGCTGCCGCCGGCGGAGTCGCCTTCGACGAGGTAGATCTCGGATTCCTCGACGTTTTTGCTGGTGCAGTCGTACAGCTTGCCGGGCAGACCGCCGGAGTCGAACGCGCCCTTGCGGCGCGTCAGCTCGCGGGCCTTGCGGGCGGCTTCACGGGCCTGGGCCGCGTTGATGCCCTTCATGCACAGACGCTTCGCGTCGGCGGGATGTTCCTCAAGCCACGACTCCAGCGCATCACCCACCGCCTGCGACACGAAGGATTCAACCTCTTCATTGAGCAGCCGTTCCTTGGGCTGGTTGTTGAACGTCGGGTTGCGAAGCTGCACGCTGACGATGGCGATGAGGCCCTCGCGCAGGTCCTCGCCGGTGGGCGTCGGGTCCTTCTCCTTGATGATGCCCTTCTTGCGTGCGTAGCCATTGAGGATGCGAGTCAGGGCAACCTTGAAGCCTTGGGCGTGAGTGCCGCCATCAACGTTATTGATGTTGTTGGCGAAGCTCAGCAGCGTCTCGTTGTAGCCATCGTTGTACTGGAACGCGACCTCGCAGACGTTGTCGCCGTCGACCCTCTTCAGATAAACCTCAGGCGACACCGCGGACTTCCCGATCATCAGGAACTGCACATACTCGGCGAGGCCCTTTTCCGCCTTGAAAACATCAGTTTTCGGCTGGCCGTTCTCGATGATGCGTTCATCGGTGAGCTTGATGGTGATGCCGGAGTTGAGGAACGACAGCTCGCGCATGCGGGCCACGAGGATGTCGTAGCGCAGCTCGGCATCGGGAAAAATCTGGGCATCGGGCTTGAAGGTGATCTTGGTGCCGGTGCGCGTCGGCGGATGCGCCGGGCCGATGACGTGCAGCGGCTTGACGGTCTTGCCGCGCTCGAACTCGATGCGGTGCAGCTTGCCGTCGCGGCTGACCTCGGCGTCGAGATACTCACTCAGAAAATTGACGCAGGAGACGCCGACGCCGTGCAGCCCGCCGGACACTTTGTAGGCCGAGCCTTCCTGCCCGAACTTACCGCCCGCGTGCAGGACGGTGAGGGCGATCTCGATGGCGCTCTTGCCGTCGATGGCGGGGTTGGGGTCTTTCTTGGGACCGACGGGAATGCCGCGGCCTTCATCGGTGATGGAACAAGAACCGTCGGCGAGCATCTCGACGGTGATGGTCTTGCCGTAGCCGGCCATGGCCTCGTCAATGGAGTTGTCCAGGACTTCGTAGACGAGGTGGTGCAGCGCGTTGACGCCGGTGCCGCCGATGTACATGCCGGGGCGTTTGCGGACGGCCTCGACGCCTTCGAGTACTTGGATCTGGTCCTCACCGTAAAGGGCGGCGGGTGCGGGAGGAATGGAAGTCGCGGTCACATCGTCCATGGTGTTGCGGTCCTGATTTGGGCTGGATTCCGTCCCGCAAAGGGCCGTCAGAGGGGGTTTGCTCGGGGGCCGAAGCGGAGAATAATCTTAGCAGATTGCAGCCCCGCAAGCGAGCGGACGGAGACAGGAAAAGTTGTTAAAACAGCCTTGTTTTTAAGGATTTCGGTGGGCCGGCCGCGCCCCTTCTCCCAGCGGGAGAGGACAGCCGCAATCGCTGCGTCAGCAGAGCGATCGCGGCAGGTGAGGGAGAAATCGTCATGTGACTGGAGCGGTCGAACTGGAATGGGAAATCCGTCAGCGACGGCGACGTCGAGGTCGCAGATCGCAACGTTCAACGTGCAACGCTGGTGGTAGTTGATCGTTCCCTCACCGGACTCAACCGCCCCGCTGACGCGGCGGTTGAGTCGGTCCTCTCCCGGGGGGAGAAGGGTGCGGTCACACCTTTGTCGCTGCAAACTTACGGCCGACATCGAGGGCCTCGGCGAGCTTCGCGGGGTCCTTGCCGCCGGCCTGGGCCATGTCCGGCCGGCCGCCGCCGCCGCCGCCGGCCGCCTTGGCCACCTCGCGCACCCAGTCGCCGGCCTTGAGGCCCTTCTTGATCAGCGCCTCCGGCACCGTGGCGATGAACGACACCTTGTCGCCACTGACGCTGCCCAGGAGCAGCGCCGAGTCCGGCTTCTTCTTGCGGATCACATCCATCGCGGTGCGCAGGCCATCGGCATCGGCACCCGCAAGCTCGGCGACGATCACCGCGCCACCGACCGTCTCGGCGATCTTGCGGGCCGCTTCGACGGCGTCGCCGGCCGCGGCTTTGCTCTTCACCTTGTCGTGCTCCTTGGCCAGCTTCTGGAGCTGCGACAGGCCTTCGCGGATCTTGTGGCGCAGCAGCAGCGGGACCGGCTGCTCGTTCATCGCGGCTGTCACCTCGACAATGCCTGCGGTGAGTTGCTCCGGCGTCGCAGCGGTCAGCACCGAGACGCGCGACAGCAGCCGCTCGCCGGTGGCGGTGGCCTTGTGCGCCGCGGGGCCGGTGATCGCGGTGATGCGGCGGATCCCCTTGGCCACGGCTTCCTCGCTGATGATTGAGAAACCCTCTGCGTCGCCGGTCTTCAACAGGTGCGTGCCGCCGCAGAACTCGATGGAGTAGTTGATCCAGTCCGGGTTCACGGGCTCGCCCAGCAGCGCCTCGACGCGCGGGCCGATCGACACCACGCGCACCGTCGGCGGATACTTCTCGCCGAACACGGCTCGAAGGCTGTTGATCTTCAGCGCATCGGTCTGCGGGGCGTACTCCCAGTTCACCGGCAAATCGGCGGCAATGTCCGCGTTGACCATCTCCTCGATCTTTGCCGCTTCCTCTTCGCTCAAGGCCGCGTTGTGGGCGAAGTCGAAGCGCGTCTTCTCGTCATCGACGAGCGAACCCTTCTGCATCACGTGGTCGCCGAGCACAGCCCGCAGTTTGTGGTTGAGCACGTGCGTGCTGGTGTGGTTCGACGCGATTTTCGCCCGGCGCGTGGCGTCAACGTTGAGGCGGTGCGGCTTCGAGTCGGTGGCGGCGGAAATGAAGCCTTCCGAGCCGTGATCGGCGGCCTTGGTCACCGTTCCCAAATGAAAAAACACATCCCCGACCTTGATCGTGTCGTCGACGGTGACGACCGCGCCGAAACGGTTCTCGATGGTGCCCTTGTCGCCGACCTGGCCGCCCGACTCGGCGTAGAAGCAGGTGCGTTCAAGGACGAGCGCGACCTTGTCGCCAAGTCGGGCGCGGTCGACCTCGTCGTACGAGTTGCCCGCGTCGTTCATGCGGAACAGGAAGACGCAGGTGACGGCGTCCATTTTGGTCTGCGTGTAGCCGTGAAACTCGGTGGGTGGGAGCTTCACTTGCTGCACGATCTCGACGAGGGATTGCGTGGCGCTCGCTGACGCATCTGCGCCGATTCCGCGCGCGGTCTTTTTGGCCTCCTCCATCCAATATTCGTACTCAGCTATATCAATTGTAAATCCACGTTCAGATGCCATGATTTGAGTCAAATCAATCGGGAATCCAAACGTATCGTGCAGTTTGAAGGCGTCGCTCCCACTAATCTGGGCGGACGTAATGCCGTGCTGCATCATGAATGTCCGCTGTTCAGAGGCGCCGTAAGAAATAGTCACTTCATGTGGTTCGACACTCCTATGAGTTACGAAGGTCACATTTTGCGAATCCTGTTCTGCTCGCGGAAGTCCGAGTGAAATTGTATGCAATGGTCCAATTGGAGCGGGGAAGCTTTTCGCAATGGCCAAGCAAGCGGCCCATTCAAAGTGCTTAATCCCACGGTTTAGCGTTCGGCCGAAGCTGATCTCTTCGCCTTTAATCATCTCTTGAACTTGGCGAACCTTCTGTTTGAGCTCCGGAAACGCATCGCCCATGGTCTCTACTACCACGGGTACAAGGTCATGCAAGAACGGGCGGTCGAGACGTAAATTCTGTCGCCCAAACCTGACAGCACGCCGAAGAATCCGGCGAAGTACGTACCCACGGCCTTCATTGCTTGGGACCGCACCATCGGCTAACGCAAAAGTCAAGCACCGAATGTGATCAGCTACGACACGAAACGCGATATCGTACCTGAGTTGAATGTCCCCTGCCTCGGCTTCTGCGTCGGCTTTGTTGCCCGCGGGAAAATTCCCGATGTAAACGAGTCCAGACATCTTTTCCAAGCAATTGAACAAGGGCCGCCACAAATCGATGCCGAAGTTGCTGTCCACATCCTGGATGACCTGCGTCACACGCTCGAAGCCCATGCCGGTGTCGACGTGCTGGGCGGGGAGCGTGGTGAGCGAGCGGTCGGCGTTGCGGTTGAACTGGATGAAGACGAGGTTCCAGATCTCCATCACCCGCGGGTCTTCGGCGTTGACGGGCGACCGCTTGCCGGCCTTCAGATCGGCCTCGATTTCAGCCATCGGCCGGCGGTCGATGTAGATCTCGGTACACGGGCCGCAGGGGCCGGTGTCGCCCATTTCCCAGAAGTTGTCCTTGCCGAAGTAGTGGATGTGGTCATCTGTCTTGAGGCCGTATTGCTCCCAGTTGGCGACGCGCCGCCAGATGTCGGCCGCCTCGGTGTCGCGCGGGACGCCGTTCTTCTCATCGCCCTCGAAGCAGCTCACGTGCAGCCGTTTGGGGTCGAGCTTCCAAACCTTCGTGAGCAGCTCCCACGCCATCTCGATGGCGCCGGGCTTGAAGTAATCGCCGAACGACCAGTTGCCCAGCATCTCGAAGAAGGTGTGGTGCCGGCGCGACCGGCCGACATCGTCGAGGTCGTTGTGCTTGCCTCCGGCGCGGATGCACTTCTGCGTGTTGGCGACACGCTTCCAGGGCGACTGCTCGGTGCCCAAAAAATACGGCTTGAACTGATTCATGCCCGCGTTGGTGAAGAGCAGCGTCGGGTCGGCGTGCGGCACCACCGGCGACGACTGCACGAAGACGTGGTCGTGCCGCTGCACGAAGAAGTCGATGAACTGCTGACGGATTTCGCGGCTGGTGAGCATGGGAGGATTGGAGTTGCGAGTTCGGAGTTCGGAGTGCGGAGGGCGGAGGTCGCAGTTGAGTTAGGGTGGCACTGACAAGCGGAGTCCGCGGAGCTTGTCAGTGGCGGGCGCGCAACGACGCTCGACACTGACAAGGTCTCAAAGCAGCCCTTGTCAGTGCCACCCAGAAGCACTGCCATAGGGCGCGGAATCGGTTAGTATAACGACGACGATTGGCGGTTGGATTTGTGTGCCGCCCGCGCAACGATCGTCACGGGATTTCGCTGGGCCGACCCTCCCCTAGCCCCTCCCGCCGAGGGAGGGGAACTGAACCGCCCCATCCGAGACGCAACGCATGGCGTCGATTTGCTTCTACTTCCAAGTGCATCAGCCCTACCGGCTGCGGCGATACAGCGTCTTCGACTCCGGCTCCAACTACTTCGACGATGCCCGCAACAAGCAGATCCTCGAGCGCGTTGCCCACAAGTGCTACCTCCCCACCACCCGGCTCATTCTCGACCTCGTCAAGAAGCACGAAGGCAGGTTTAAGGTCGCCTACTCGCTCACCGGCTGCGTGCTGGAGCAGATGCGCGATTATGCCCCGGAGGTGCTCAAGGTGTTTCAGGAGCTGGCGGCGACCGGCTGCGTCGAGTTCCTCAGCGAGACGTACTACCACAGCCTCGCGTTCCTCTACAGCCGCGACGAGTTCAAGGCCCAGATCCAACTGCACGCGGCGCTGATCAAGGACCTCTTCGGGCAGACGCCCACCGTCTTCCGCAACACCGAGCTCATCTACAACAACGAGCTCGCTCATTACGTCGCGAGCCTCGGCGGCTACAAAGGCGTGATCGCCGAGGGCGCCGACCACATCCTCGCGTTCCGCTCGCCCAATTACGTCTACGAGCCCCCCACCGCCAACGGCATCCGGCTGCTCCTGAAGAATTACCGCCTCAGCGACGACATCGCCTTCCGCTTCTCCAACCGCTCGTGGCCGGACTGGCCGCTGACGGCCGACAAGTTCGCGCGGTGGGTCCACCAGATCAACGGCGACGGCTTCCTCTGCAACCTCTTCGTCGACTACGAAACCTTCGGCGAGCATCAGTGGGTCGAAACCGGCATCTTCGAGTTTCTCAAGGCTTTGCCCGATGAGGTGTTCAAGGTGCAACCGGGCGCGAACGACTTCGTGACGCCTTCGGAGGCGATCGAGAAGCACGAGCCGGTCGGCGAATACGACGTGCCGCACATGATCAGTTGGGCGGATACCGAGCGCGACCTCTCGGCATGGCTTGGCAACGCGATGCAGAGCAACGCGCTGCACGAGCTCTACAAGCTGGAGCAACTGGTGAAGGAGTCGGGCGATGAGGAATTGCTGCGCGACTGGCGCCGGCTGACCACCAGCGACCATTACTACTACATGTGTACGAAATATTTCGCCGATGGCGATGTCCACAAGTATTTCAATCCCTACGAGTCGCCCTACGACAGCTACATCAATTTCATGAACGTGATGGACAACTTGCGGACCCGGGCGGACCGCAAGCCGGTCTGATCGCGGGTGCAGACCTACACGGTGCCACGGGTCGGCTTTGCGACCCGTGTTCATCGCGCAAAAAAACCTCGGCGTCGAACGAGGTTCGACGCCGAGGTCCATTCGGAACAGGTTGGTTGGATCAGATCAAAGGTCGTTGCCGCGCGGGGCGTTGTTGCCGCGGTTGCCGCCGTCCTGACCGCCGCGACCGCCCGGGCCGCCACGGCCACCCGGTCCGCGACCGCCGAAGGGCAGGCCCTCGCGTTCAGCCTCGGGGATCGCTTCCATCTCTTCGCGGTTCAGCCGGCCGTTGCCGTCCTTGTCGTACTTCTTGGTGAGTTCCTCGTACTTCTTGCGGCCTTCCTCGCGAACGGCCTCGAAGCCGGCGCGGCGCTCTTCATCGCTAAGCTTGCCGTCGTTGTCCTTGTCGTTCTTCTTGAGGAATTCCTCGCGCTGCTTCTCGAAGCGGGCGTAGGCTTCGGGGTCGCGCTCTTTCCACGCCGCCAGCCGGGCCTCGCCCTCGGCGCGGAAGCCTTCACGGCGTTCCTCATCGCTCAACTCGCCATTGGCGTCCTTGTCGTATTTCTTGTTGAACTCTTCGCGGCGCTTGGTCTCTTCCGCGCGGCGCTCGTCGAACCGCTTGGCCTCTTCGGGGTTGTCCTTGCGCCACTGCTCGATGGCGGCCTCGCGGGCCTTGCCGCGCTCTTCGCGGTTGAGCTCGCCATCACCATCGGCGTCGTACTTCTTCAACTGCTCGGCACGCTGCTCGGGGGTCTGCTCACCGCGACCGCCGCGGTTGCCCTGGCCGGGGGTGCCGGGCTGGGTGTCGCCGGGGGCGTCACCGCCGCGGGCGGGACGATCGCGGCGCGGGGCCGACACGCGCGGCGCCTTGCCGTCGGTCAGGTCCTTCACCAGCGCCTCGCGCTCCTCGCCCTCGATCTTGCTGTCCTTGTTCTTGTCGTAGGCCAGCACCACCGCGTCGCGCAGGGCCTTGCGGTAACCGTCGGCCTCGAACCAGTCGACCGTGCCGTTGGCGTTGCGGTCGAAGCCCTTGATCGACGCCCACGAGTCAAACTTGCGGGCGAAGGGCTCGCTGGCTTCCTGGTTGGCGGCGAACTCCTTTTCGTCGAGCTCGCTGTCGACGCCAGCAGCAGCGAGGAAGCGGGTGCGCTCGCCGCCCGCGTCGTACGGGTCGACAACGCCCTTGGCGGCGTCGTCCTCGGCAAAGGTGAAGGCGGGGCCGACTGCGAATAACGCGGCGGCAACAACGAATGCGTTGCGTTTCATGATGGCTCCAGTGCGGGTGAGTGGCGGTTTCGGTACGCTTAAGTCAGGCATCCGATCGCTCAGCGAGCGACGCCGGCTTCTCGAATATGACGCCTGACTCTCCACATAACGTGTGCCTTGAGGTGTGTATTGCATCGCTGCAAGATGCAGTCGTGGCGGCCGAGGGCGGGGCGAATCGGCTGGAGGTCAACAGCGCCTTGAGCCTGGGCGGCCTTACCCCCTCATCGGGGCTGTTACACGCGGTTCTGCAACTGGTTAGCGTCCCGATCGTCGCCATGATCCGGCCCCGGCCCGGCGGCTTTTACTACAGCGATTCCGATTTCACGGTCATGCTCACGGACCTGGCCCACTGCGAGGCGCAGGATGTCCGAGGGGTTGCGTTTGGCATCCTGAAAGACGATGGCCGTATCGATGGCCCGCGCTGCCGATTGATCACAGAGGCGTTTGAGGGAGAAAAGGTCTTCCATCGGGCGTTCGATCTGACACCCGATCCATTCGAGGCGCTGGAACAACTCATCGGGCTCGGTTTCACGAGGGTCATGACCAGCGGCCAGCGGGCGACCGCCCTCGAAGGCGCCGAGACGATCGCCCGGCTGATCGAGCAGGCGAAGGGTCGGATCGAAGTGCTCGCCGCCGGCGGCATCCGGCCGCACAACGTGCAGGAGCTGGCGGCACGCACCGGCTGCACGCAGGTCCATGCCTCGCTGCGTTCGCCGCGCAAGGATGCATCGGGGCGGGTGAACCCGCAGGTGCGATTTTCGACGCAGACGAATCCGAGGGATGACCAGTACGATGGAACGGATCCGCAGATGGTCGCGGCGATGCGCGAGGCGCTGACCCTTCTTTCTTAGCCGCACCGTCCGCGGTGCGCGTGCTTGGGGAACGCGCAGCGAGGACGCTGCGGCTTAGAAAACGAGGCACGCGCAGCGAGGACGCTGCGGCTCAAAAGGGAGAGCGTCACTCGAACAAGGCGCGGCCCACGCGCAACACGTTCGCGCCCTCTTCGATCGCCACTTCAAAATCGTCGCTCATGCCCATCGACAGCAGATTGAACGTCCCTTCGCCCAGCGCCGTGCGTATCTGGTCGTACAGCGTCGCTGCCGCCGCGAACACCGGCCGGCTCGTCTCCGGGACGTCGCTGTAGGGTGCCATGGTCATGAGCCCGCGAAGACGCAAGCGCGGCATGGCGGCGATTTGCGGCGCGAGGGTGGAAGCATCGACAACCGATAGGCCGTACTTCTGGGCTTCCCCGGCGATGTTGACCTGGAACAGGATGTCGAGGGGCGGCGCGACGGGATCATCTTCATGTCGCTTCATCGCCCACGCGCTCAGTTCCTCCGCCAGGCGCACGCTGTCGACGCTGTGGATCAGGCTGACGATCGGTGCGACCTGCTTCACCTTGTTCCGCTGGAGGTGGCCGATCATGTGCCAGTGCGGAATGGCGAGTTGCTGATGGCTGATGGCCGTGAGCTCAGCAGCGCGGGTGGTGAGCTGCTGCACGCGGTTCTCGCCGAGGTCGCGCTGCCCCATCGACACCAGGCCCGCGATCTGCTCGATCGTCGCGCTCTTGGTGACGGCGACGAGGGTGATTTCTTTCGGGTCGCGCTTTACGCGCAGGGCGGCGGCGGCGATGCGGTCGGTGACCCGGCGATGGGCATCGGCGAGACGGCTCAAATCTCCGGCGGGCAGAATCGACATGTGCGAGAGGATAACACCGTCGCGCTTGTGAAAAGAAATCCCCGGCGCGTTGGCCGGGGATCGTCACAGCAGTCATTTGGCTTGTCCGAGGCGCCACGCGTCAGCGTGCGGGCGCTGCGGGGTGTCAGCGGCGCTTTGTGGATCGATGCACGCCCCGGCGCCCGCGGGCTTACGCCCGGCGTCTCTGATGAATCACTTCTTCGCCGGCGTCGCGGCCGCCGGGACGTCCGGCTTCGATTCCTGGAGGATCAAGCCGATCACGGCGGGGACCAGCACCAGCAGCGGGAGCACGATGGTGTGCGACGACATGCTGCGGGTGACCGACGATTGCCACTGCGGCACCTGGAGCAGCAGCGCCATGGCGCCGAGCACGGCGAGGGTCGAGCCGGAGACGCTGGTGAAGAGGACGACGGAGAGCTTGAAGAGGATGAAAGCGAGCATGCCGAACACGACCAGGCCGATGAGGGCGCCGATCCAGCAGGTGTCGGCCGCGTTGTTCACCTTGCCGCTGCCCTCGGCCATCAGCCGGCCGACCGCCGTCCACGCGTTGGCGCCGATGAACGACCCACTGAGCCCGCCCATGATCGACACCGCATATTTCATCAGCGGCAGGCACGCCGCCGCGAGCAGCGCGCCGAGGCAGCCGGCGGTGATGTACGACTCCGCCTGGATGCGCTGGCCCAGGGCCCAGCCCACCGAGGCCCCGATGAGCAGCGCGAGCACGACGGTGACCGGCTTATAAAACTTGTAGCCGTTGAGGATGCACACCAGCCCGGCGGTGAGGAATACCACCGCCCAGATCACCGACATCGATTGCAGGTGCGGCATCAACTGGTCGGGATGGGCGAGCGTGTCGGGCCGCGAGAAAACGCTGGTGATGACCTGGAGCAGGTTCTCTTCGGACCGGGGAGCGGCCGACGTGGTGCCGGCGGTGGCGGTGGTGGCCTGGGCGAGAAAGGTGAGCATGGCGGACTCCCAGTGGTGCGAAGTCCGAAATGAAGAGCTGGAAGTGGGGAGCCAACGGGGATCGCACTTCGTAGTCTCCACTTCGTCCTTGCCGTCACTTATCGGCAGCCCGCCGCCAAAGAGTCCACTGGATACAGATGCCCACGATGGTTATCAGACACAGCGTGATCAAGAGCGCCCGCGGCTCGTTGGGGAGCCAGGCGGAATGTTGCGGGGCATAAGCGTTGATCGCACCGTGTACCGTGCTCAAAAGGATCGCCCCGCCAACGAGCGCAGTCTGGATCGACGCCGAGAAATACGGCAGCACGAAACCGAGCAGCGCCCCGCAGAGGCCGGCGATGGCGGCGGTGATCGTCATGTTCCGCTGGCCCTCTTTGTTCATGCTTTCCCACCAGCCCGAAAGATGCTCGCGCTGAAAGTCGTAGGTCGTCTGCACCGCGTCGATGACCGTCTGCTTCGCCTTCTCGATGTCCTCGTCGTCGATGCCGGTGACCTCTTTCGCTTTGTCGACCGTCTTCTTCACGTCCTCCGCGGAGAACTGGTTGACGGGCAGGTCGCTGCGCTTCTTCGGTTCGCCGTCGGTGGACTTGCTGCTCGGTGGCGCGGTGACATCTGCCGCTGCGGGCGTCGGCGTGCCCTGCCAGATGACGCCCAGCGCCGGCACCGCCAGCGCCGCGAGCCCCGCGAGGCTGGCGGCCATCCAGAACCGGAAGCCAATCCACGCCAGCAGCGCCCCCGCGACCGCCCCGCCGATGACCCACACCAGCATGAGCTCCGGCTTCACGTTGAAATGGTTCGCGGCCACGAACGCCCCAACCGCGCCCAGGCACAGGCCGCTGAGACAGATCGCCGTCTTCACCAGCTTGCGCCCCATGACAAAAAGAAATAGCCCGAGCAGCGCGCTGATTCCCAGCGTCAGCGGCACGGAAGCCGCGTTGACGGTTTGCCCGAAAAAGGAGTGCAGGTGGTCCATGCGGGTTCCATTGTATCGGTCGGCGGCAATGGTGAATCGCTACAATGCCGCGATGCCCGATGTCCAGCTTCAATCCGACTTGACCCCGCTCCGCCTGCGGATCGACGAGCTCGATGAACAGATTGTTTCGCTGCTCAACGAGCGGGCCCGCGTGGTCATCGACATCGGCCGGATCAAGCGCGACGGCAACTCACCGATCTATGCCCCCGACCGCGAGCAGCGTGTGCTCCAGCAGGTGCGGCTCCACAACAAGGGCGGCCCGCTGCCCAATTCCTGCCTCGAGGCGATCTACCGCGAGCTGATGTCCGGCTCGTTCGCCCTCGAGCGGCCGCTGCGCATCGGATATCTCGGCCCGCCGGGCTCCTTCAGCCACCTTGCGGCACGGCGAAAGTTCGGCGCCAGCGTCGAGTACGACGCCGTCGACGACATCGGCGCGGTGTTCGACGAGATCGCCCGCGGGCACATGGACCTGGGGCTGGTGCCCATCGAAAACTCGTCGATGGGCGGCATCGGCGAGACCCTCGACGGGTTCCTCGACTCGCCGGTTCGTGTCTGCGCCGAGGTGCTGATCAACATCCATCACAACCTGCTAGCGAACTGCCCGCCGGAGGAGATCAGGACGGTTTACTCAAAGCCGGAGGTTTTCGCGCAGTGCCGAAGGTGGCTCGGCGTGCAGATCAGGCAGGCCGGCCGCATCCCCGTCGCCTCCAGCAGCAAGGCCGCCGAGATGGCGGCGCAGGAGCCGAACACCGCCGCGATCGGCTCGACGCTGGCCGGGGAAATCTACGGACTGAAAGTGCAGTTCGCCAACATCGAGGACAACCCCAATAACGTGACGCGCTTCTTCGTCATCGGCACGCAACTACCCGCGACCACCGGCGACGACAAAACCGCCATCATGTTCACCACCGCGCACAAGGCGGGCGCCTTGAGCGACGTGCTCGAAGTCTTCCGCCGCCACGGCCTGAACCTCACGCACATCGACAAACGCCCCACCAAGCGGGCAAACTGGGAATACTGCTTCTTCATCGACCTGCTCGGCCACCAGACCGACACGCAGGTCGCCGCCGCGATCAACGAAGCGGAGGCCCGTTGCCTGCAACTGAACGTGCTCGGGTCCTTCCCGCGGGCGACGGAAGTGCTCTAAAAAGCCGCTTGCGGCTTAGCGGATTGTTCATCGGCCGCGCGTCACATCCGTGAAAGGGACCCACCGATGTTCCAACGTCACCTCTCGTTCCTGTTCGTCCTCCTCGCGGCCACGTTCACCTTCGCCGACGCCCCCTACTCGCGCACCTTCACCGCCAAGGACACCTTCATCGACCCGAAGGACGCGCTGCCCGCCGCGCAGGAAGCGCTCGACCTGGCGAAGTGGAAGCCGACGGAGTTTGAAGTCGTGAGTTCGCTACCTGCTGAAGGCAAGGAGAGCGAGAAGGCCGCGACCGCCGGGTACGACGCGATCGTGCGCTTCTCCTCGCCCTTCGCCAATGGCGACAAGATCAACGACACCGTCGTGATGGAGTGGTACGTCGCCCGTGACGCCGATGGCAAGCCGATCGAGGCGCAGGCGATGGTCGTGCTGCACATCCTTCAGAACGACATGCTCGTGCCCCGCGCCTTCACCCGCGCCTTTGCGAAGGAAGGAATCCATGCGTTTTTGATGTATATACCGCACTACGGCCCGCGCCGCAAACCGGGGCTCAAGCCGGACGTCAAGACTTTTCTCGAAGGTGCCCGCCAGGCCGTCGCCGATGCCCGCAGGGCCCGTGACGCCATCAACGCACTGCCCAACATCAAGAAGGACCGCATCGGCATCCAGGGCACCAGCCTCGGCGGCTTCATCTGCACCGGGGCCGCGTCGCTCGACGGCATCTTCAACCCCGTCATCCCCACCCTCGCCGGCGGCGACCTGCCCAGCCTGTTCACCCACGGCAAGTTCGAGGTCGCCAAGATCCGCCGCGACGTCGAGAAGTTCGGTCTGTCGCAGGAGGAGTTCCTCGGCATGGTCCGCCGCGTCGATCCGCTGCTGCTCGCCCACCGCTTGGACCCGAAGAAAACCTTCATGTTTAACGCGGAAAACGACGAAGTCATCCCCACTGAAAACGCCAAGGCACTGGCGAAGGCGATCGGCATCCCAAAAGAGCAGCACTATTGGATGCCGGGCGGGCACGTCACCTGCGCTATCAACCTCCCCATCGTGATGCCGATCATCATCGAAAAGATCAAGCGCGCGAATTAAGCCAGCGATGTCATTAGCGTTCGACTTGGCGAACGCGGATCACGGCAACGCGTGCTCCACCGTTCGCCTAGGCGAACGGCTAATCGCGTTCATGCCGGCAAATGTAAAGGTATTGTCACAGACCTCAACGGCCCGCGGTTCTGGACCGCTGGTTATCTACAATGACTATGCCTCTGATCTTCGACCGGAGCGAACCATGAAAAGCCTCGTTCGTTCGACCTTCCTGGCCGCGCTCGTCGCTGGGGGTCCGACGATGGCCTTCGCCGAGGAACCCGCCGATGTCGCCCGGGGAGCCGTCGATCCTTACGACGCCGGCGGCGAACGCGGCCGGTTCCTCGCGGCAGCCGGTGTTGACAGCGAACTCGACGAACGCGAGTTCAAGGCCAACCTCGAAGCGACCGACCCGTTCGTCCGCAAGTTCGATTCGTGGTCCACGCTCAAGGCCTTCGACAAAAACGGCAACAACTCGATCGACTGGTTCGAGGCCGATGGGTACCGCCGGGCGATGCGCGACGCCGTGCTGTTGGCCCACGACAAGGACAAAGACAACCGCCTGACCGACGCCGAGCGCGCGGCGGCCAATCGCCAGCTTGCCGCCGGCAAGACCCCGCGCATCGCGCTCCCTGGCGGCTTGGCCGGCGGCGCGGCCGGCGGCATCTACGACCCCATCGACTGGGACACCAACGGCAACGGCAAGTTCGATGAGGAGGAGCGCGAGGCGTACAACAAGGCGCACCAGGAACGCTGGGCGAAATGGCAGGCCGAATACACGAAGAAGTGGGACACCAACGGCGACGGCAAGGTCGACGGCGAGGAACAGACCGCGGCGCAGAAGGCCCAGTGGGACGAGTGGCGCGAGAAGAACCCCGAACAGGCTGCCGCCTACGACAAGCAGCAGTCGCAGTGGAAGAAGCAGCAGGAAGAATACGTCCGCAAGTGGGACGCCGATGGCGACGGCAAACTGAGCCCCGACGAGTACAAGACCGCGTCTGAAGTCGCCATGAAAGACTGGCGCGAGAAGAACCCAGAGCAGGCCGCCGCCTACGACAAGCAGCAGGAGCAATGGAAGAAGCAGCAGGAAGAATACACCCGCAAGTGGGACGCCGACGGCGACGGCAAGCTGAACAAGGATGAGCAGAAAGCGGCCTGGGACCATCAGGCCGAGGAAGGCCGCAAGCAATACGCCGAGTACATCCGAAAATGGGACGCCGACGGCGACGGCAAGCTGAGCACCGATGAGCAAAAGGCGGCGTCGGAAGCGGCCATGACGGACTGGCGCGAAAAGAACCCCGAGGCCGCCGCCCGCTGGGAGAAGCAGCAGGCGGAGTGGAAAAAGAAGCAGGAGGATTACGTCCGCGACTTCGACGCCGACGGCGACGGCAAGCTCAGCCCACAGGAGTGGCAGGAGGTCTGGAAGGTCGAGCGCGAGAAGCGCGCCAAGGACGGCGGCGCAACCGAACGCCTGCGACCGTTTGGACAGTGATGCTGACCCGCCGTTGTCCGTACCCGGTGCCCGGGCCGACTCGATGCATTGTTGCCGGCGTCCCGCGGTCAATGCAGCGCGCCTTACTTCGCCCGCAGCAAATCGCGGATCTCCGTCAGCAGCACCTCTTCGCGCGTCGGCGCCGGCGGAACCGCCGCGGCGGCCTCCGCCTCCTTCCTCTTCATCTTCATGATCCAGCCGATGAACTTCACCACGAAGAGGAACAGGCACAGCGCCACGATGATGAAATTCAGGATGTCGCCCAGCAGCAGCCCGATCTTGACCTTGCCTATTGTCCACTCCGTGAAATCCATGCCGGGGGTGATGTAGCTGATCAGCGGCATGAAGACGTTGTCGACCATCGACTTCACCACCGCACCGAACGCCACGCCGATGATCACGCCGACCGCCAGATCGATGACGTTCCCCTTGAGCGCGAAGTTCCTGAACTCGGTGAGAAACGCGCCGGCCCTTTGCTTGGGATTGAATTCCATTGTTGTTGCCTCCACTGTCTTAAGAGAAATGTGCCCGCCAAGGCCTGATGCATGACCAAACCTGACTACTCGTTCAATCCACGGAACGCGGTCACCCGATTCCGTACTCGCGCCACCGCTGCGTGACCTTCGCCTTCGTCGCGTCGTCCATCACTTGAAACGTCGGCCAGTCGCGCACCGGGTTGCCGCCCACCTCTTCGCCGGGGATCTTGCGCGTCGCATCAAAGCCCATTTTGTGCCCGGCGCCCAGCCGCGGGGCCGCGTGGTCGAGGATGTCGAGCGGGCCGTTCACCACTTCAACATCTCGCCCGGGGTCGCAATTCGCGCACAAATGAAACAGCACCGCGTCCTGGTCGTGCACGTCAACCTCTTCATCCACCACGATGATGAACTTGGTCCACGCCATCTGCCCCGCGCCCCATATCGCGTGCATCACTTTCCGCGCCTGGAGCGGGTACTCCTTCCTGATCTTCACGAAGGCGCAGTTGTGGAACGCGCCGAACATCGGCAGGTGATAGTCGACGATGTCGTGGATCATCGTGCGCAGCGCGGGCAGGAAGATGCGCTCCGTCGCCTTGCCCATGTAATAGTCTTCCTGCGGCGGGTAGCCCACGATCGTCGTGGGGTAGATCGGATCGCGGCGGTGCGTGATCGCGGTGACGGTGAAGACCGGGTAGCGATCGGGCAGCGAGTAGAAGCCGGTGTGGTCGCCGAACGGTCCTTCAAACGCGGCGCCGGCACCGATCGGCTGGCCCTTGCGCGGGTCGTAATCGATGGTGCCGCATTCGGTGCTGACGATCCCCTCGATCACGATCTCGGCGTTGGCGGGCACCTGCATGTCGATGGTTTTGCACGGCACCAGCGAGATGCCGGCGTCGTTCAAAAACCCCGCGAGGAACAGCTCGCTGATGCCCGGCGGCAGCGGCGCGGTCGCCGCGTAAGGCAGCACGCTCTCGCCGCCGAGCACGATGGCGAGCGGCATGCCGTTCGGGTGGTCGCGCCGCTTCTCGTTGTGCGCCTTCCACGCCCGCCAGTGCCGCGCGCCGTCGTGGTGCATGTGCCAGTGCATCGCGGTGTGGTTGCGGTCGATGACCTGCGCGCGGTACATGCCGATGTTGCGCGAGGGCCGGGGCACGCCCGCCGGCTTGCCCGCATCGTCCGGATGGATCGTGTAAATCCCAGCGAACGTGATGTACCGCCCCTGCCCCTTGGGCCAGGGATCCAGCGCCGCGCCGAACGTCGCCGCCGGCGGGTAACCGAACGCGCCGAGGTCGCCGTCGAGCGGCCAGCACTTGATGATCGGCAGCTCAAACAGATCGGCCTGCTCGCCGACCTTCACGACCTCCTGACAGATTCCGCTCTTGGCGTACTTCGGGGCGAACGATGCGATCTTCGCAAGCTCCAGCCCCTTCTTCATCTTCTCAATCAGCCCCGTCGGCGGCTCCGGCTTGAGCATCTTCTCGATCCGGTCCGCCACCGCTGCAAACCCGCCTTCGGCGCAGCCCATTGCCATCTCCATCCGGCGATAGCTGCCAAGGCTGTTGATCAAAACCGGGAAAGCCGAGCCCTCAACATTCTCAAACAGCAGCGCCTTGCCGCCAAGGTGCGCCGCCCGGTGATCGAACTGTTTGGCGTGCTCGCTGACGTGGGCGGCCGGACTTTTGCTCACGCGGTCGGCGATCTCGGCGATCTCCAAAAGCGGCGACACCTTCGCCTTGATCCGCACCAGTTCGCCGGCCTTTTCGAGTGCGTTCACAAAATCGCGGAGCGTTGGGAACATGCGCGACATGGTAGGTCAAAAGCCATTTCGCGTCCGATGATGAACCACGGATAACACGGATGGCACGGATAAAACAATCGAAATTGATATGAGAGAGAAGAGTGAGCTTGCGACCCGATGCCTGGATGGAGTGTCGTCCCTCTCATCCGTGACATCCGTGCTATCCGTGGTCAAGTCCGATCCAGATCCTCAAAACTCAAACACCTGCCCCTTCTTCACGAACCCCTGAAACCCGTCCGCCTTCGCGTCCGGAAGCTCGCCGTCCTGGTAGTGATAGAGCCACATCTTTGCGCGAATGTCCGGCGGCAGCGTCTTGAGCTCGTCGTAATGCGAATGAATCCCTGAGCGGTTCTTTGCCGTCTCGCAGTCGTGGAAAATGATGCCGGCCTTCTGGTAAAACGCCATCAGGTGGCCCGGCGTAAACTGCGTGTCGGTGGTCAGAAAGATCGGGCCGCACGATGTCGACGGGATGATCAATCCATAAGAAGGGACGATCTCGTATCCATCCATGTAGTGAACGGTCTGAACCGTCTGCATGTGCAGGCCGGCGAACTCAAATCCCATGTTCCGGCCGATCGCGCGCAGCTCGAAATATGTCTCAAGGTGGGCGATCTGGTTCTGAAGCGTGCCGAGGCCGCCCTTGAGCGCGTTGTGCCAGAGCTCGTCCGCCATCTTCTCGTTGATGTAAAGCGCGGGCTTGCTGAGCGTCGGGTTGAAATAGGTGCTAAGCGCCAGCCACTCGATGCCGCCGATGTGGTCGGCGTGCAGGTGGCTGACGTAGATCGCGTGCAGATCGGCGACCGTGTAGCCTGCGTCGCGCACCGAGAAGCGGGCATCGCCGCCGCAATCAATGAGCAATCGCCTGCCGTTGACCTCCAGCAGCATGTTGCTGTGATAGTTGGCCAGCGCGAAGGCGGAACCGGTCCCGAGGAATGTAACCTTCATGAAGAGCTTCCTGGAGACGTGCCCGATTGCGTCGACGCGCATTATGACCGACGACGCGGGGAAAACGCAAGCGCCTCCCGCTCTTGCCCAGGGCAATCGCATGTAGCCGCGGGGCGGCGCCACGGGTCGGCTCGGCGACCCGTGCGGCAAGACACCGGTCCCCGATCCACGCGTCGTTGCCTATTCAAAGTAAATGCACCCGTAATCCCCCGTGTAACCGGCCCGCTCGAACATCCACTCCCACTCGCGCGGACTATAAAACGCCCTGCACGTTAATTGCCAATAAAGCAAATTGACCTTTTCGCGTTCGCTTCTGAAACTTTCGATCACGATATAACTCTTTCCCATTCCGACTCGCTCGATCTCACCGAGCGCGGCATGAAGGTCGTAGTTCGGCAGGTTGTGCAGCGTGTTGAGCGAGTAGACGAAGTCGAACGAACGATCGGCATAGGGCAGCGAGGCCGCGCTGCCGAGCGTGAGATGAGGCCGGACCTCTTCTTTCGCATGGGCGATCGCATATTCGGAGACGTCGAGGCCCGCGACGTCCAACCCCGGCACCACCTGCGTGAACTCGTGGAGAAGAAATCCTTTCCCGCAGCCGACATCGAGGACGCGCATACCCGCCTTGAGGCCGTAGTGCATCGCCATCGCCTCGGCCACCGGGCGCCAACGGCCGTCGTAGCGGTACCCGCCGTAGCCGAACTGCCGCTCGCCGTCCCAGTACTCCTGCCCGAACCGCGACGCGACCTCGGCGCAGGCGGCCTTGTCGTGGGCGTTGACCCGGCCGAGATAATCGCGCTGGGTGGCGGTGTGAACCTTTGTGATGAATTCGAGATAGGCCATGACTGCAAGGTTCAATTGCGCGGTCCACGCGACGCCAGCAACGCTCACGGCCGATGCTGATATCCAAGCGGTTCCTGCTGGATTTCACGCCAATTATCATCAACCCAGCGAACCACTTCGTTGAGCCCTTCGCTGAGCGCGACCTTCGGCGACCAAGCCAGCTCGCGCCGGGCGAGCAACGAATCAATCACGTAAGCCGAATCCTGCCCCGGTCGCTCATCGACGATGCGCGTCGCCGTTTCAAACGATTGCCCCATGAGGTCGCAGATCATCTCGACGACATCGCGCACCGCCACGCCTCGATCGGGCGACAGGTGATACAGCCGGCCGATCTCGCCGCGGCGAAAGATGGCGAGCTCGCCCTCGGAGACGTCGCGGATGTGGATGTACGACTTCACCGCCCCACCGCCGCCGTGCAACTCGATGTGCCGACCGAGCCGGACGTAGATGACGGACCGCGGGACGATCTTAAAGAGCTGCTGCCGTGCTCCGTAGACATTGGTCGCACGAACGGTAAGCAGCGGGAAGCCGAACTGCTTGTGATAGGTCTGAAGCAGGAAATCCGCCGCGGCTTTCGAAGCGGCGTAGGGCGTGCTCGGATTCATCGGCGCGTCTTCGCGCACCACGCCGCTGCAGGTGCCGTAAACCTCCGGCGAAGAAACATGCAGATAACGCTTCAAATAAGGAACCGAGCGCAGGTAATTCACCAGCCTCGCCAGCGCGACGCAGTTGGTTTCGAACCAGTGCTCGGGATGCTGCCAGCTCGGGGCGACTTCGCTCTGGGCGGCGAAGTTCACGACCCACTGCGGCCGCTCCCGGTCCAGCAGGGCGAGCAGCGTATCCATGTCGCGGTTCATGTCCGCCTGCACGAACTGAAACCGCGACAGATCATTGCGGCCCGCAAATTTCAAGCGAAATCCAGGTAACTGTGGTCTCCGGCTGATGCCGATGACCTTCGCCTTCGTCTGGTCGAGAAGCAGGTCGATGAAGTCCTGACCGGAGAAGGCGTTCGCACCCAGCACCACGATCGTGGCGGCGTCGGCGACTGTATGAGGGATCGAAGGCGTGGGCGACATCCGTGTCTGCATGTCCGTAGGGGTGCGATCTCAAGACCGTCGCAATCCTGCGATCAATCGTTTGCTGACTCCATCAGGCTCCGCAGCGCTTGACGTGACAGCGCCAGTTGCGTCTTCTTCGCGCTTTCGACTTCGTCGGCATTGCTCGCGAAAGCGCGGCGCCGGGCGGAGACGGGGTTGAACACATTGAGCATGATGCAGCACCATTTGACGCGGTAAATCGGCCAGAGGAGGTCGATCCGCTGGCGATGAGCGCCGCGGTTCGGCAGGCTCTCGACGACCGCCGAGGCAACCGCGTCGAGGAACTGCCGCGGCACGGGCACCGCCGGCTGGCAGAAAAAATCGCACACCAGTTTCGCGGGATCGTCCCACCCGGCGTACTCGAAGTCGATGAACCGCAGCCGGCCGCCGCCTTCGAGCACGGCGTTATGAAATCCAAAATCCGAGGGCGACAAGCACAGGTCGCGCTGCTCCAGCGGCTGATCGAGCGGCAACCCGAGCGACTCGGCCCGACGGTGCAGCCGGTCGAGCTGCGCCTGCCATGCCGAGGTCAGTTCGTTCGTCACGAACATGGCGGCTTCACGGTCGATGGCCGACGCGGCTTGCAGGTTGGCGAGGCCATCGACCCGGCGGGCGACCAGCCGGGCGTGATCTTCCAATGTGAAGCACGCTTCACTTGCCGCGGCAATCCCGCTGGCGGCCGGCGCAAAGCGCAGCGTGCCGAGCCGACGAACGAAGGTCAGCGCCTGCTCCACGTGCGTCACGTTCACCTCGCCGCGCTCCAGCCGCCGGCCGTGCACAAACTCGTACAGCCCCAGCCCCGCCACATCGTCCTTGGCCAATGGCCGCGGCACGGAACGGATGCCGTTGTCCCAAGCAAGATGCGCAAAAGCGAACTCGGCCGCGAGCCGGTCGCGCGAGTCAGCGCTGTCGCGGAAATACTCTTTCAGGAAGAACGTCAAGCCGTCGCAATCGGCGCGGAACGAGCGGTTGTTTGCCCCGCCACGCATCGCGGTGAGCCGAGCGCCGGAACCGCAACCCTGCGATCTCAGCAGTTTGTCCATGGCGTCGGCCGTATCCGGCGACACGAGATTGATTGGAAACTGAAGTGTTGCGGTCATGTCATCACTTTCTGTAGCAGCAGGCCCGCCGCGTCACTCCACGATCGGAGGCTGCGCCAATACGGGCCGTCTGCGTGTAGATGAGCGGGATCGAACAGCACGCGCTGCACCGCCGGCGGAAACGCGGGGTGTAGCAGAATCTCGGGAAGATCGTCGATGAAGTGCGAGCAACCGAGGGAAGCGATCCGAGCGAGCTTCGCCTCCTTCATCTCCTCGAGGAAAACATCATCTGGTGACAGGCCGGCGTCGGCCGTAAAGAAGCCGTTGCCCGCGAGCCAGCCGTAGGCCGCCGCGTGCAGGTTATGCCGCTCTCCGACGAACGGGTGGCGGGTTTTGTGGCTGATGATGCTGATGTGGATGCCATCGGTGCGGCAGGATTTCAGAAAGTAGAGGATGCCCGTGAATGCCGCAGCTTCACGGATGCGCGGGCCGTAGGCCTCGCCCTGAAGCTTCGTCCAATCCGACTCGCGGCCGGATCGCCGAAGCGCATCGCGTACACTCGATTTCCCACGCGGCGCGTCCGGCCCGATCAACCCGCGCTCAACCGCCAGACGATGAAAAAGGTCGTCGTAACAAACGATCGTGTTATCGAAGTCGATCCCGATACGCATGGGAAACGTCGGCTTTCTCTGCCCGCCAGCGCCCAGAACTACTTCGCCGAGGCGAACGCTCCGGCCGGGGCGGCCGTGTCTGCCTCCGCAGTTGCGCCCCTCATTTCAATGATCGGCCGAACCGTCGTTCCGCCTTCGAGGTCAGCAAGGGCTTCGTTGATATCGGACAACCTGTATCGCCGGGGTGAAGCGGCACCTTCGATCAGCGGCGTCAGATTGAGTCGGCCTTCCTGCATGAGATTCACGAATCGCGGGTAATGCTCATCCGGTTTGCTGTCGCCGCCCCAGGTGCCCAGCAGCCGCTTGCCTTGGTTGAATTCCTGCGGATCGATTTCCAATCGCTCGCCGCTGCGGGCGTTGCCGATGACAACAGCCGTCCCGCCGCGCGGCCGCACGGCCTGCAGCGCCTGCCGCATCACCGCCGGCCGGCCGGTCGCTTCAATGGAATAGTCGACACCACCGCGGACGATTTCCCGCAGCCGATCGAGAACCGGGTGATCACCGGCAGCGATAACGTGCGTGGCCCCAATTTTCAGAGCCAAATCGAGTTTCCGGGGCTGAAGATCGATCGCGATGATCGGGCCGCAGCCTGCAACCACTGCACCGGCGACGGCGCAGAGACCGACGCCGCCACAGCCGAAGATCGCGATGCTGCTGCCGGGGCGCGGCGACGCGGTGTTGAGTACGGCGCCGACGCCGGTGGGGACCGCGCAGCCGAGCAGCGCGGCGTGGCGGGCGTCGATGCCATCGGCGAGCCGCGTCAGACGGTTCTCGCTGGCGATGGTCATCTCGCTGAACGTCGTGATGCCGCCCGCGTGAACGGTGCGGTTCGCGCCAGGCCAGTGATAGGTCGTCCCCGGCACATCGGCGCCGCTGCCTTTGAGCCACGAGAGAATCACCCGATCGCCCGGCTTCACCTTCGTAACACCGGGTCCGATCTCGCGCACCACGCCGACGCCTTCGTGCCCCAGGCCATGCGGCAGGAACTTGTCCTCACCTCGGTAGCCGCGGGCTTCGAGCACCTGCGTGTGGCAGACGCCCGAGCAGGTCACGTCCACAAGCGCCTGCCCCGGCTTGAGCGAAGGGATTTCCAGGTCGACCAGTTCGAGCGGCGAACCGGTCTGCACGAGAATGGCCGCAACTGTTTTCATCGCAGCGCGTGCTCCTTCGCCACGTTCATCCACGCCCGCCATACGCGCTGCGAGATCGCATCGGGCGTCAAGCCGACCTCGGCGCGCACGTGATCCTGATCACCCGTTTCATGCGGGAACGCATCGGGCGTACCGATGCGGATGAGCTGGCCGCGGCGCGGACTGTTATCGACAAACCACTCGGCGACCGCGCTGCCGAAGCCGCCGATCAGGCTGTGCTCTTCGATGGTGACCACGAGCGGGAAGTGGCGGAATGACGCATTAAGTAGATCGACATCGAGCGGCTTGACGGTGTGATGGCTGACGATGCGCACGCTCACGCCGCGCTGCGCGAGCAACCCCGCCGCTTCGCAGACAATGGGCAGGACATTGCCGGTACTGAGCAGGCAGACATCGTCGCCTTCGCGGACCACGAGGCCGCGACCTATTTCAAACTCGCGTGGAATCTGGGCGTGAACGACCGGCTCGCCCTTCTTCCCGATGCGGAGATAGGCGGGGCCCTCCAGCTTGAGCACGTCGGTCATCGCGGCCCGCACCTCGAAGGCGTCGCCGGGGCAGATCACCGTCATGCCCGGCAGCGATCGGAGCATCGCGATGTCTTCACACGAATGGTGCGTCGCGCCGAGTTCCGCATAGCCGAGGCCCGCGCCGACGCCAACGAGCACCACGGGCAGCGCGTGATAGCAGAGGTCCACGCGAATCTGCTCGAGGCAGCGCGCGGTGATGAACGGTGCGATGGTGTAAGCGAACGGCCGCAGCCCGCACATCGCCATGCCGGCCGCCATGCTCACCATGCTCTGTTCGGCGATGCCGCAGTTGTAGAAGCGGTCGGGCCACTTCTGCTTGAACGCATCGAACATGCGGTTGCCGATGTCGCCCGAGAGGAGCACGATGCGGTCGTCCGTCGCGGCGAGGGTTTCGAGTTGTGAGGCGAATGCGTTACGCACGGGGATTGACCACGGATAACACGGATAGCACGGATGAAAAAAGACGAAGTCAGCAAAAACGTCAGGCGACCGCGAGTCCGAGCTCGGCACGTGCGTCATTCAGTTCGGCGGCGCTGGGGGCGCGGTAGTGCCAGTTGTTGTCGTCTTCCATGAAGGACACGCCCTTGCCTTTGGTGGTGTGGGCGACGATGGCGAGCGGCGACCCGTTGCCGGACCCGGCACCCGTCATCGCATCGGTCAGGGCGGCGATATCGTGGCCGTCGACCTCCGCGGTGCGCCAGCCGAAGGCTTCCCACTTTTTCGCGAGTGGGTCGAGCGCCATGATTTCATTGCTGCGACCGGTCGCCTGCCAGCGGTTGTAGTCGATGATGACGGTGAGGTTGGCGAGTTTCTGGGCGGGGGCGAACATCGCGGCTTCCCAGACGGAGCCCTCGTTGCATTCGCCGTCGCTCATGACGACGAACACGCGGTAGTCGCGGCGCTGGATGCGGCCGGCGAGGGAAATGCCGACGCCCAGCGGCAGGCCGTGGCCGAGCGAACCGGTGGCGGCCTCGACGCCGGGCGCGCAGCGCGGCGCGGGCTGCTCGGCGAGCCGGCCGCCGTGTTTTCCGTAGGTTTCCAGCCAGTTCCGCGGGAAAAATCCACGTTCCGCCAGCGTTGCGTACAGCGCCGACGCCGCGTGCCCCTTGCTCAAGATCAGGCGGTCGCGGCCGGCATCATCCGGGTTCGCGGGATCAATCCGCATCACGCCGAAGTAGGCGGCGACGAGGATGTCGACGCACGAGAGCGCCGAGCCGAGGTGGGCGGCGCCGGCGCGGTGCGACATCGCCACCACCTCGCCGCGGATGCGGCGGGCGGCGGCTTCGAGAGACGGGATGTCGGCTGGCGTGCTCATGCCGCGGCGAGTTCCTTCTCGGCAGCCTGCATCGTCTTCATGTTGTAATAGCGCGGATCGCTCATCGCGTCCGGCACCTTGCCCGCCCGCATCGCAATCACTAGGTCGCGGACGGCGTCCTCGATCCCGCGGCGCGGCCGAAAGCCGAGCTCGCGGGCGATCTTTTCACTCGAGATGTGATACGAGCGGTTGTCGTTCGATGGCGTCGTCACGACCTCGATCGGCGGCGCGCCGGGCGTCATCGAGCCAACCACGTCGCGCACGATCTCGGCGATCCTCGATACGCTGTGGTTCTGGTAGCCCGCGTTGAAGGTTTTTCCCGCGATGCGTTCGTCGCGCTCATTGAGGAGCTGAATGTAAAGATCAGCCATGTCGTCGATATGGAGGTTGGGGCGGAGCTGCGCGCCGCCGAAGACGGTGATCTTGCCGTTGTGCACGGCGTGATTGGTAAGGATGTTGACGGTGAGGTCGAGGCGGAGGCGCGGGGAATAACCGCAGACGGTCGCGGGGCGGATGATCACGGGGACAAAATCAGCGCTCTGACGCTCCAGCAGGATCGGCTCGCACATGGCTTTGAACCGGCTGTAGTCGGTGAGCGGGCGCAGCGGGTGCGTTTCATCGACGTGCTCAATCTCGCTGACGCCGTACACGCTCGATGACGAGGCGTAGATGAACCGGCGAACGCCGGCGAGCTTCGACGCCTCGACCAGCGGCGCGACCGCATCGAAGTTGACGCTCCTGCCGAGCGACGGGTTCAGCTCGAAGCTCGGGTCGTTCGAGATGCACGCGAGATGAATCACCGCGTCGCATCCTTTGACGGCCCGCCGCAGCGCGACGGGGTCGCGCAGGTCGCCGCGGATCATTTCGAGCTTCGGGTCATTGGCCACTTCGCTCAGCACATCATCGCCGAAGAGGAACCAATCGATTACCCGGACGCGGTAGCCGCGACGGAGGAGTTTGGGCACCAGCACGGAGCCGACGTAGCCAGCGCCGCCGGTGACGAGAACTTGTGATCCAGTCGGAATCATGTGCGAAACAGCCTTATTTCAAGAGACATTCAACGTGGCGGATGAGCGGCACCGCTTGGAGCGCCTCGCGGTGCCCGACGGTGGCGACGGCCTGCGCCCCGGCCGCGTTGCCGACAAACGCCAGCACTTCCAGCGGCGCCCGCTGCGCCGCGCAGAGCGCGGCAACCGACATGAACGTGTCGCCCGCACCCATCCGGTCCTTCACCACCGAAGCGAACGCGGGCACCTCGACGAAGCCTTCCTTGCGATCGAAAGCGAGGCAGCCTTGCGCCCCGCGCGTGACGACGACGCGGTCGGCCTGGAGCTTGCGGGAGACCTGGCGGAGCATGGACTTCAGATCGCCGTGGCGGTCGCGGGCCTCGAGGCGGATCTCGTTCTCGGCGATGCTCACGAAGTCAGCGCGGGGGTAGCGCGAGATTGTGTGGTACCCTATGTTGCCGGCGTTGGACTGGGCGTTGACGGCGAGGAAGCGCGAACGGACGCAGAGTTCATCAATCATGCGCTCGGTGATCGTGCCGTGACCGAAGTCGATGACGATGACCAGATCGAAATCCGGCAGACGCGTCGTGAGAAAGTCGCAGAACTTCTCGTGCTCGTCGCCGGCGAGCGGGGCATCGTCCATCTCGTAGACTTCAAAGAGCTTTTGGAAAAAGTAGTTGTCGATGAAGCGGCGCTTCACCAGCGTGGGCCCGCCTTGCCGTGTGAAGAAGCTCGGCGTCACGTTCGGCCGCAGCGATTCGCGGATGAATTCTTCGCGACGATGGATTTCGCCGAGCACCGTGGCGACTTCGACCTGCTTGCAGAACCCCGCCACATGATTCGCCACCGCGAGGATGCCGCCGACGAAGCCCTCAGTCTGCACGTGCTTCACCGCGAGGATCGGCTCCTTCGACGACTTGCCGATCGCCTGGCAGTACTGGTATTCATCGATGATCGCGTCGCCGACAACGAGCACGCGCAGGTCGGCGGCGCCTTTGATGTACTTCACGGCGGCGTCCGCGCCGAGGGTGGTTGCGAACTCGGAGAGATACTCCCGGGTCGACGGCGCCAGGCCCGACAGATGCTGATTGATGAGGTTCGACGAGCTGAAGGTGATATCGTCGGTGAACTCGAGTCGAGCCCCGACGTCGTGGACGGCCTGTTCCTCGGCGGTGATGCCGCCGGTGTGGTCGCGCTGGGCGGCGCGGTACTCCGAGCCTTTCACGAACACATCGGGCCGCAGCAGACGGATCGTTTCGTCCGCCATGGGCCAGTGGTTGACCGCCACGAAATCAACACAGTCCAGCGCGGCGATCGCCTCGGCGCGCAGGTGCTCGGGGAACGCGGGCCGGCCGGGGCCCTTGTTGACGAAACGATCGGGCGTGACGGTGACGACGAGCACATCGCCAAGTCGGCGGGCCTGCTCAAGGTGCCGGATGTGACCGATGTGCAGCAGGTCGAAGACGCCATGGCAGTGAACGATGCGCCGGCCGTCGCGACCGTCGGCAAGCTGCGCGGCGAGCGCGTGCAGCTCGAATACTTTCTTCTGCTGGCCCACGGCGGCGTTCGTCACCATCACGCGGCCTCCATGTTGACGGGCTTCGCGACTTCAATGCCCTTGCTGCGCAGCAGGTCGGCGATGCGTTCGATGACAAGTCGCATGCCGGCGGCGAAGCTCATGCGATGCTCGATCGCATGGCGCTGCGCCACGCTGATGGCTCGCCGGGCCGAGGCGTCATCGATGAAACGTCGCAGGAGCGTTCGGCATGACGCGGCATCATCGAAGCTGACTTCATCGAGGTGCGGAAGCGCGGCGTCCTGCCGGATGAGCACGCCGGCGCGCTGCCAGCAGCGGGCCTGACGAACGGGGTCGGCTTCCTCTTCAAATGTCACGCAGAGCGCGCGGCGCAACATATCATCGAGCTTCGAGCGCAGCGCGGGGGCCACGTTCCGCCGGGCCTGCTCGACGGTCTGAATCGACGCGTCGCAGTGGTCCTCGAGGAAGTTGACGAGTTCCTGAAGCAGCGTGTCGCCGGGGTGTCGGCGGATGAGGAAGAAACCATCGGCAACGAGCCCGTCGAGCAGCCGCTGGTGCGTGAAACAGGTGTACGGCTCGAGGTTCAAGTTGACCTTCGCGGAACGGGTCAGCCGGGCCAGCGGCTCGCCGTGCTCGACGACGCCGCGAGCGAAAGGTGCGAACCGCGGATTGGCTTCCCATCCCCTGCCGTAGATCCCCAGCGACAGGCCGAGCTTCGTCGCGGCGTCGGCGACCCATGCGAGCGCCTGCTGGCGATAGAGCGAAATATTGAGTGGATTCCAGAGGATTTCGACGACCTGCCGGGCTTCGTCCGGCGGGAGCGAGCCGACGCCTTGATCCGCGCAGACGGCACTGATCAGCTCGCGCACCTCGTGTCGGCTCGGCATGCTCCGGCCGGCGTCGTAATGGGCGATCATCCGCTTCGACGCCAGCGACACGATCTCGCGCGTCTTTGCCGATGCCCGGTTAAGCATCGACTCCTCCAGCCGGGACGGGTCGTGCGACACGTTCGACACGTAGACGAGGTCCGGCGCATCGCCGATCAACTCGGGCGGCGCCGTGCGCGGTGACGTCAGCATCATCGGCATGTCGATGCACTGGCGGGCGGGGTAGCGGTAAGTGTCGATGAAGAGTGGCGACGCGAACGTGAGCACGAAATCTCGAGGCCCCAGTTGCCGGCCCACCTTTGCGTCGGTCAGCGTTGCGAGGTGATCCTGAATCCAGCACGCAAACGGCAACTGCGACGGGAACGTGTCGTCATGCTCGTGCCGCAGGTGATCGATCTGAAAGACGAGATCGGGCTGGAACCGCGCCACCGCGTCGCGCATGGTCAGCCGGCTAATCTGGTGGTGCGGCGATGGCTCGATCAGCACGTGCGTCTGGAAGCCCAGCGATTGAAACCCCCCGGCCACGCCGCGGATCGCATACTGAAGCACGGTCGTGAACCGGCTGGTCAGCAGCAGCACGCGCGGCGGCCGCTCCTTGGAACCGTCTCGCGGTAAAGTCAACCGCTCGATGCTCCACGCCGCATACCGCGCCTCGTTCTCCGCCTTCAACTTCAGCTCGCGCTGCCGCAGCAAATCGCTGACGCTTTGCATCAAAGCGCCGATCGTTTCGCGATCGCGGCTCTGCTGCACGACGGCCGTCGGCTGCGGCAGCATGAGATCATCGTGCAGCGCCTTGCGATATCGCTCCGCCCAATCGGCACCGATGTGCCACTGAAAGCGCGGCTGCTCGATCGGGCCGTTGGGGCCTGAAAGATCGTGCAGCCGGAAGCAGCAGAGAATGAGCGAGGGGTCCGGCTCGATCAGGTGGATGCACTGCTGCATGTCCATGAAGAGCTTGGGCGTGATGCGGGCGAGGGTGCCGAGGACGAAGCCGTCGCCGATGCCCGCGAGGCCGATCGCGCTGCCGTCCTTCATGCGCTCGGCGAGCTTGGCGATGGTCTGGTGCACGGCCGCGACGGGGTCGCCGCCGGGCGTCATGAGGATGGGCCGGGCAGGGTCCTTGCAATCGGCGATGGTCAGGCGGTTGCCGGTGACGGGGACGAGGCGGTAGCGGTCGCCGAGCGGCGCCTTGATGAGGCGGTCATAGTCGGCCGGCCGGTGCCGCTGGAGGGTCAGGAAATTGCGGGCGACATTGCGGCTGAGGCGGCCGTGGATGTCGAGGCTGGGGATACGATCGAATTGCGCGACGGCTTCGGCGAAGCGCAAGCCCTTGAGATGCACCTCGGCGGCGGGCAGCATCGCCTCGGCCGGCAATTCACCAGTGAAGGCGGCGAGGGCATTCTCCGCCTCTTCCCAGCGGCCGGCGCGGACCGCTTCCGCGAGCTTGCTCACGATCGCCGAGTTGTCGCAAGTCGCGATCGCGGTCATGGGTGGGCTACCCGTTATCGGAACACCGACACCCACCGCTCATCGGCGAAATGCACGGGATGATGTGAATTAAGCGGCGCGGCCGGTTGCCGGAACCTGGCCCTGCGGATCGCCCCTTCCACTCGCTATTGGCGCCATCCAAGCACATCGCTAATCTTTTGACTCGCGGGCAAATTCTTGCCGACCGTAACTAACCCGCGTGATTACCCACCCAAGTTCAGAGCCCGGAGGCAACCCCGGTTCCACTCCGTAGAAAAGGCCCGCTTCGCCGCGGGCCTCTTTCATGCGCCAAGCTCACGGCGGTCACTCGCCGCTTGGGCGCTACCCGTATCCGCATTCCGGCAGTCAAACTTTTATTGGCGAGCGAACACCGTCTGCTACGATTGACACGGATTCTTCCAACAGTCATTTCAGGGGCATATTCATGAACTTGATGCGCACCCGGTCGCTAATGACGATGATTCTGGCGATAGTCCCATGCTCGATCGCCTTCGGCGACGAAGCGCAGGAACTTTTCGATTCCGTCTTCACTGCCAATGTGAAGGCCGCGCTCGCCACCCGCGACACCAAAGACGACCTCGCCGTCGCGGAAGAAATGGTGTCGACGGCCAAGACCTCGGCCAATCTGCCCAAGCTGCTCACCCTGCTGTGCGATCAGGCATTCGCGCTGGCGCAAAAGGACCCCGGCGGGCAGGCGACGGCGCTGGCGGCGATGCAACTGGTCATCGAGCACGTCCCCGCGCAGCGGGCCGCGGCCCACGACAAGATCACGGACCTGCGGCAGCGGGCCTTCACCCGCGGCAAGCCCGCCGAGCGCGCCGCCGCCGGCGAAGCGCTGATCGAGGCCCTGCTGGCGGCGGCCGATGAACGGGCCCAAGCGAAGGACACCGCCGGTGAGGTCGGCTATCTCCGCCGGGCCAACCCGGTGGCCGCGGCCGTGAAGTCGCCCAAGGCCGACAGCATCGCCGACCGCCTCGACGATCTTGTACGCCGGCAGCGCGTCACCGAGCAGGTCGCCAGACTGAAGGAGCAACTGCTCGCCGACGCCACCGACGCCGCCAAGGCCGCCGACTTGGTCACCATGCTGATCGTTGACCTCGACAATCCCGCGACGACCACTTCCTACCTCGTCCTTTTGAAGGACGAGACGCTCAAAAAGCGGGCGATACTGGCGCAGAAAGCCACTGGGGAATTAACTGAAACAGAGGCGCTCGAGCTGGGCGACTGGTACCGCGCCTTGTCCGACAAAGCGGAGAGCACAGGCAAGCGCAACACGCTGTCGCGGGCCATCGGGTGCTATCGCCGTTATATCGAGGCCCACGCCAGCACCGACATCGCGGGCAAAAAGGCCGAGCTCCTCCTGAAGGAAGTCGAGGACAAGCTCGCCAGGCTGGGCGCAGCCGCATCGATCCGCCCCGACGCCACCCGTCCAAAGGCGAACGACTGGATCGACCTGCTGAAAGCCGCCGACGCCAAAGATGCGCTGCAAGGCAAGTGGACCGTGCAGAGCGGTGTGGTGGTCGGCCCCAGCGACTGGGGCGCCCGCCTGGCCCTGCCCGTCGTCGCCAAGGGCGATTACCAACTCCGCGTGAAGTTCGTCCGCAAATCAGGCAGTGATTCGTTCAACCTCATCCTGCCCCTGGGCGACGCGAGCGCCATCAGCGTCATCGCCGACGGCTGGCCCCGCGACGGCGGCATGTCGGTGCTGAGCCTCATCGGCAAGGGGAATCGAGGCCCCGGCGACGTTCTCATTCAGAAGGGAATCAAGTTCACCAACGGCAAGGCCCATGTGATGGAAGCGACAGTGAAATCAAAAGACGGCAAGGCATCGGTGGCCATCGAACTCGATGGCAAGCCGTTCCTGCACTGGACCGGCGACCCGGCCGACGTGAAGTCGCCGCCGCCCTGGAACGTCCCGGAAAAAGGCCAGATCGGCATCGGCTCGTCCAGCAGCGTCTACGAGATCGGCGCGATCCAACTGAAAATGCTCAGCGGCGAAGCGAAGATGCTGCGGTGAGCCACAGGGAACCGATCAATGAAGAATGTCCCCTTTGCATCCGCCCCACCTACCGATGAGCCCACACGAACCACAATCTCCTCTTGTCGACGCCGCACGAATTGCCATGCAAGGAGGAGATGAGGCAAGCGGGTAGGGTGCGTCAAGGCTTTGCGCGGACGCACCTTCGTTACGTCGCCGCCATCGTGGTGCGTCTGCGCCGAGCCTTGACGCACCCTACCGCATCGCCATTCATTCCATGGCTGTTTCGTTTAGCCGGGGGAACGTCAATTCACCATGGGAGGCGCAGCCCCAATTCTCCTCGTAGGCACCCGCCTTGACCCAGCGGCCGAAGGAGCAGTAGGGCCAGTCCTTGGGGCACTTGACGTAGCCGTGCTTCACGGGGTTGTAGTGGATGTAGTCCATGTGGTCGCAGAAGTCGTCCTCGCCGGCGATGGTGTGTTCCCAGAACCGCCACTGCCAGACGCCGCGCTCGCCCCGTTTTTGCCGCGACAACGAGACATCGGTTTCGAGGCCGCCCGCTTTTAAAAATGAGCGCGTGAACTCCTCTTTGATCCTGCGAATGCGCGTCGAGTAATAGGCGTCGCCGGGCGGCAGTCGCCAGAGCCCGTGGTAGTGATCCGGGAGCAGGACGGACGCGACGACATCGACGGGGCGAGCCGCAAAGATTGCGACCATAGCCAAGCGCAGGCAATCCCGGCCGAGATCGGAGGTGAGGATGTGTCGTCGGCGATGTGTGACGAGCGTGAAGAAATACAACCCGCCGGGTTGGTAGATGCGGCGATAGACGGGCATGCCGAAAAGTGTAACGGGATTATTGGCGTCGGGTGCGTCGATGTAGGGTGCGTCAAGGCTTGGCGCAGACGCACCATTTGCCGCGAGTGAAACCGAAAGGTGCGTCTGCGCCAAGCCTTGACGCACCCTACGCGGATCGCCGCACTCGTCACGCCACGATCTCGTTAATTACATGCCCGTGCACATCCGTCAGCCTCCGGTCGATGCCGTTGTGGCGCACCGTCAGGCGTTCGTGATCGATGCCCAAGAGATGCATGATGGTCGCGTGGATGTCGTACACCTGCGTGGGGTTGGCGCGGTCGAGGGGTTTGTAGCCCCACTGGTCGCTCTCGCCGTAGGTCGTGCCGCCCTTGATGCCGCCGCCGGCGAGCCAGTTGGTGAAGACGTAGGGGTTGTGGTCCCGGCCGATGGAGCCCTGCGTCGAGGGCATCCGGCCGAACTCGGTGGTCCAGAGAATGATCGTGTCGTCGAGCATGCCGCGCTGCTTGAGGTCCTTGATCAGCGCGGCGGCGCCGACGGCCATGCCCCAGGCAAGCGGGCCGTGGTCGCGTTTGATGTCTTCGTGGCTGTCCCAGTTGCGGCGCGGGAAGCCGTTGTCGCAACCGGACCAGACCTGCACGAAGCGGACGCCGCGCTCGAGCAGCCGGCGGGCGACGAGGCACTTGCGGCCGAAGTAGTCCGCCTCTTCGATCGGGTTGATTTCCTTGTCGAAGGAGATCTTGCCGTGGTCGAGGCCGTAGAGCTTGAGGATGTGGGCCGGCTCCTTCGAGATGTCGAGCGCCTCGGGGGCGGAGAGCTGCATCTGGGCAGCGAGTTCATACGAACGGATGCGGGCGTCGAGGCGCGAATCGCCGGCGCGGGTCGCCTCGTGTTTTTCGTTGAGCTCGCGCATGAGCTTGAGCGCGGCCGAGTTGCTCTGCGGCGTGATGTAGTCGCCGTTGGTGGGGAACAGGTCGGCAATGGGGTTTTCGACGCCGGGCCGGATGATCGTGCCCTGGTGCTGCGCGGGGAGGAAGGCGGCCGACCAGTTCTTGGGGCCGTTGGAGCCAAAGCCACGGTGATCGGGAAGCACGACGAAGGTCGGCAGGTTGTCGTTCATGCTGCCGAGGCCGTAGGAAACCCAGGCGCCCATGCCCGGGAAGCCGGGGATCTGGAAGCCGGTGGCCTGGAGGTAAGTCGCCTGGCTGTGGACGCCGGTTTTGCCGACGAGGTTGTGGACGAACGCCATGTCATCGACGACATCGCCGAGCGGCGCGACGGCTTCGCTGAGCATCTTGCCACTGCTGCCGTAGGGCTGGAACTTGAAGGGCGACTTCATCCACGGGCCCAGGCCGTTCTGGAAGGCTTCGACGTGCTCGCCGAAGTCGGACTTCTCACCGTGATGCTTCTCGAGGGCGGGCTTGTAATCGAAGGTGTCGAGGTGGCTGGCGGCGCCGGCCATGAAGAGCTGGACGACGCGCTTGGCTTTGGCGGGGTGGTGCAGGACTTTGACGACGCCGCCCCCCGGAAGCGCGCCGACACCGGGAACAGCACCGGGCGTAGCGGGTTTCGCGGCGGCGAGGGCGCCTTCATGCATGAGCATGTTGGCCAGGGCGATGCCGCCGAGGCCGCCGCCGGATTTGAATAGCATTTCACGTCGGGTGAGCATGTTGAAAATCCAAAGGCGCGGAGGCGCAAGCGTGGTCAGTCGACAAAGACAAACTCATTGAGGTTGAACATGACGCGGCAGGCGTTCGCCAAGCCGAACTCCTTCGCGTACGCGGTCATCGCGGCGAGCTCGCCCTCGGTCGGGTTGCGGCCGATGGTGATGCGGTACGCCTCGGTGATCTGCTTCAGCGGGTCGTCGCTTAGCTTCTTGAGTCGGTCCGCGAAGTGGACCGACATGCGCACCATCATCTTGTTGTTCATCATCGCCAGCGCCTGCAGTGCGGTGATCGTCTCGGTCCGCTTCTCGACCTGCTGCGACGGGTCGGCACAGTCGAGCGTCTCGGCGAGCGGGTCGGGCACCGAGCGGACGATGAAGCGATACACCGCCCGGCGATTCGCCTTCGGGTCATCAGGGTTGTGCTTGTGATACTGGTAGTGCGGCGAGTGTTCGGGCTTCTCCAGCACGAACGTCCAGAAACCGGGCCCGCCCATCGTCGTGTCGAGCTTGCCGGCCGCGAGCAGCACACTGTCCCACACCGCCTCGGCCTCGAGCCTGCGGCGATTGCCGCGCCAGTAATACTCGTTGCCACCGTCGATCGCGGCGTTGGCGTCGACATGCGTCACGGCACGTCGATAGGCACTACTCATCACGATGAGCTTGTGCAGCTTCTTGAAGGAGCCGTTCATGTCGTCGCGGAACTGCGCGGCCATCCAGTCGAGCAGCTCCGGATGAGTCGGGAGCTGGCCCATGCGGCCGAAGTCGTTGGGCGAATCGACGATGCCGCGGCCCATGTGATACAGCCAGACGCGGTTGACGATCGAGCGCCAGGTCAGCGGGTGATCATCGCGGGTCAGCCACTTGGCCAGCGCGGCGCGGCGATCGCCTTCCTTGTGGTTCGGCGGCAGGTTGAAGCGGTACTCGGCATTGGGCACAACGGGCACGGTGCCGGGGCCAACGACTTCGCCGGGGTGATCGACATCGCCGCGGGCGAGGACGCGGATCTCGCGCGGCTTGCCGCCGTCCTTGCCGGTGCCGGCGAATGTGCCCGCGCCGGTGTGGATCGTGCCGGCGTAAACAAGCCCGCGCTGCGGCAGGCCCGCGAGCTCCTTCTGGAGGCCTGCGATCTTCGCCGTCAGCGCCGTCAACTCGGTCTTCACCGATGCAGTCGATACTTTCGCGAGCAGTTCGTTGCGCCGCTGCGTGACGGCCGCGACATCGCCGAGGTTCACGCCCTTGCCGACGCCGTAGTAATAGCCATCGGTGAGGTTCTTGCGGGTCCAGCGCACCGGCGCCTCGATCGAGTCGAGCGAAGTCACGGTCGCGCCGGACGCGGGGTTGTCGCCTTCGGCGGCGGTGACGCTCAGCTCGGCGAGGGCGAAGATGTAGTCGTTCATCCGCGGCGCGAGCTTCGTCGCCGTGACGCGGATGTACCGCGCCTCGCGGTCGCCCGCCTCGAAGCTCTGCGGGACCACGCCGGGATTCTTGTAGTCCGCCTTCGTCTGATCGGTGATCACTTCGACGCCCTGCGCGAAACCGGCGTCGTTGGAGACCTCGATCTTGAATCGCACGGGAAACCCGAAACCCGCGCCGATGCCAGCAAAGTCGTCGTGGCAGGCGACGATGAACACCTGCTTCAGCTTGCGGGACCGCCCCAAATCGACCTGTACCCACTTGATGACATCCTGCTTCGCTTCGATGCCGCTGTGGTAGCCGAACTCGGGGCGCTCGCCGCCCTTGCCGAGCTTGTTGAACTCGGCGAGCCGCTTGTCAAGCTCGGTGAGCTCCGGGCCGGCGGACTTCGCCAGTTTCGCTTCGATCGCAGCCTTCTGCGTGTTCAGCGCGGTTAGCTCGCGATTGAGCGCACCGCGCTTCGTCGCGATCGGCGGGCTCACGTCATACGGCTTGTCCGCCCGGTCGAGCGCCGCGAATACCGCTTGCAGCGAGTAGTAATCCTCCATCGAGATGGGATCGAACTTATGGGCGTGACAGCGGGCGCAGCCGACGGTCAGGCTGTTGAAGGTCTCGACGGTGTTGCGGACCATGTCGTCGCGGTCGAGGTTGCGGGCGACCTTGCCGTCCATCTTCGACTCGGGCACCTCGGCGTGACCGATGAAGTCCCACGGCCCGGCCGCGATGAAGCCCAGCGCCACCGTGCCGTCCATCGTGCCGGGATACAACACATCCCCGGCGACCTGCTCCTCGACGAAACGCTTGTACGGCTTGTCCTCGTTGAAGGCGCGGATCACGTAATCGCGGTACGGCCAGGCGTGGTCGCGCAGCTTGTCCTTGTCGTAGCCGTGCGTGTCGCCGTAATGCACCACGTCGAGCCAGTGCCGGCCCCAGCGCTCGCCGTAATGCTGCGACGCGAGCAGGCGGTCGACAACCTTCTCGTAAGCGGAGGGATCGGCGTCCTTCTCGAACGCCTCGACTTCGGCGATCGATGGCGGCAGGCCGGCGAGGTCGTAATAGAGACGACGAATCTGCGTGCGCTTGTCGGCTTCGCCAACCGGCTTGAGCCCCTTCTCGCGCAACTTCGCGACGATGAACGCATCGATCGGCGTGCGCACCAGCGACTGATCCTCGGCGGCGACCTTCGGCGGCGTCAACTTCGCGATCGGCTGGAGCGACCACCACGCCGACGTCTTCTTTGCCTTCTCCTTGAGCTTGATGCCTTCGGGCCAGACCGCGCCCTTGGTGATCCACTCGCTGATGGCCTTCACTTCGTCGGCCGTCAGCGGGTCCGCCTTGGCGGGCATCGCCGGCTTGTCGCCGCTGATCTGCTCGACGAGCAGGCTCTGCCCCGCGTCGCCGGGGATGATCACCCCGCCCGAGTCGCCGCCCTTGAGCACGGCGGCCTCGAACGTCTCCAGCGACAGCTTGCCCTTGGTCGTCTTGCTGTTGTGGCACTTGACGCAGTTCTGCTCGAGGATGAGCGCGACCTTGTCGCGGAAGAGTTTTTCGCTCTCCTTCTCCGCCTTCTCATCGGCGCGGAGCGTCGGAGAGAAAGCCAGTGCAATCAACATGGGAAAGAACATTCGTTCCATTACAGATCGTTCCTCGAATAGACAGACCGAAAGCCTTGGAACCCGGAAATCCTGTTGCACATCGCGGTTCAGAATGGGTCGTAGTGGAAATCCCAGCCGCCCATGTTCGCGCCCATCTTCACCTGGGCGTTCTGGTAGGTCTTCGTCTCGCCCGCCTCGAACAGCATGTTCACGTGCGTCGGCTGCCCGCTGGCACCGGCGTGACTCGAGAACGGAACCGTAGGCGTGTAGAACCATGAACTCATGCTGGTGCTGTACTGTTTCATATCGATCAGGATCGGCGTGTGCCGCGACGGTCCGCCAACCCGCTTCTTGCCCGCCCAGATGTTGCCGTTGCCCGCATTGGCGAACGTGTAGTTGATGTTCGTCGGCGTGCGGTGCGGCAGGTAAAAGTAACCGACCAGTCCGCCCGTCAGGCTCATGTCGTTGATCTGGTGCCACTTCTGCGTCGGGCAGTTAAGCATGTCCACCGCGTCGGTCTTTGAGGCCGCCGTCAGAGGCTCGAGGTATCGCTGCCAGAACTTCTGCACCACCGAACTGTTCCAGCTTACGTGCTGGCCGCCGACGATGAGGTCCGGCGTGGTGCCCGCGTTGCGGTTGTCGGGGAACATCCCGGCGTTGTCCGGCGTGTACGCCGCGAGCGCCGTGCCCCAGTTGTGCATGTTCGCCAGGCACTGCATGTTCAAGGCACCTTCCTTGGCCTTGCCCAGCGTCGGCAGCAGGATGGCGATCAGGATGCTGATCAACGCGACCACCAGCAGCATCTCGATCAACGTGAATCCCGACCTTCGTGACCGCATGGGGCGACCTTTATGAAGGACTTGAGGGAATCGAGCCGGTCGGCGGTGACGACTGCACCGCGGGAGCCATTAAGAAGTGGCGCGAAAGAGCGGAATTGGTACCTTCCGGGATCGCCGTGCCCGGCCGACCAACCTCACGGCATCATACGCCGATTTCCGGTACCAACTCCTTCCCGGCCGCGCCATGTCCTCTTTACCCGTGCACGAGCATTCCTCGGCTTCCAGTGACGCGGACCTTCCGCCGACCGCCCTCACCGGCGATGCGCTGGGCGATGGTGCGCCCGCGCCGCCCGGCCTGCCGATGGATGCCCGCGACCCGGCGATGGTCGAGCGGTTCGTGCAGCTTTATGCGGTGAACCATCGCCGGCTGTTCGCCTACATCATGGTGCTCGTCCACGACCGCACCGCCGCCGAGGAGATCTTCCAGGAGATGAGCCTGATCCTCTGGCGAGAGTTCCACCACTACCGCGCCGATGGCGACTTCGTCCGCTGGGCCAACGCGATGTCCTTCAACCAGGTCCGCAAGTGGCGCCGCAACCGCCAGCGCGACCGGCTGGTGTTCAGTGAAGGGTTGATCGACTCGCTCGGACGTGACGCCGATGACATGGAGCCGCAGCTCGACCCGCGCCGGGTCGCCCTGGCGAACTGCCTGAAGGACCTGCGCGAACGCGACCGCAGGATCATCGACCTGTACTACGGCACGAAGACGACCGCCGACCGCGTGGCGGAGCAACTGGGCAAGTCGGTGCATACGGTCTACAAGGCGCTCAAGACGATCCGCAAGGCGCTGATGGCGTGCATCGAGCGAAGGCTCGCGGAGAACCGATGAGTCAGTAGCAGTGGCAGTGGCAGTGGCAGTGGCAGTGGAAGCAGCAGTCCGCGAGCAATGAGGCGAGCCGTCAACGTCCTCGTGCACGGCGCCCGCGAACCAGAACCTGCATGATCCCAGACGAATCCAACCTGCTCGACCAGTTCGCCGACCTGTGCGACGGTACGCTCGACGATGCCGGCTTCGCCCGGCTCCAGTCGCGGCTTGAGAGCGATGTCTCGGCCCGCAGGCTGTACATCCAGTACATGCAACTGCACGCGGAGCTCGCCTTCAGCGACGGTGCCCTGCACGCAATGGGTTCACAGGTCATGATGGAAGACGCCGCCGCGCTGGTGACGTCCCCGTCGATCCCGCAGCCCGCCGAGGTCTGGCCTGATCGCCAGCCTCTGCCCACCGAGCGCAACATCCTCTTCCGCATCGGCGCGGGCATCGCCGCGGCGGCCGTGCTCCTCGCCGCAGGCATCTACTTCCTCGGCGACCCCGCGGCCGATCCCACCTCCGTCGCCACCATCACGCCCGCCGCCAGCGCCCGCTTCGACACCACCTTCGCCGCCGGCGACGACCTCACCGCCGGCCGCGTCCTCCACCTCGCCGCCGGCTCCGCCACCGTCGACTTCCACGCCGGATCGCAGGTCACGCTCAACGGGCAAACCCATCTCCGCCTCGACTCCCCTTCCGCCGCCACGCTCATCACCGGCGCCGTCTCCGCCCACGTGCCGCCCCGCGCCGTCGGCTTCACCGTCGACGCCCCCAACCTCCGCGTCGTCGACCTCGGCACCCGTTTCGGCGTCCTCGTCCCGCCGCGCGGCGACACCGAAGTGCATGTCTTCGAGGGCCGCGTCGAGGTCCACCCGCGCATCCGCCTGCCCCGCCTTTACTACCCCTTCGACGACGCCGGCTCCGCCACCAGCAACCCCTTCTCCGCCGTACCCAACACCGGCATCATCGAAGGCAGCGCCAAGCGCACCAAGGGCATCGTCGGCGCCGCCGCCATCGACCTCGACAACCGCCCGCACGCCTGCGTCCGCATCGCCACCGACGGCGACCCCGCGCAGCGTGGCCAAGGCGTCTTCGGCGACCTCCGCGAGGGCCTGACCATCGAGGCCCTCATCATCCCCCGCTTCGTCCCGTCCGGCTGGTCCGTCCGCGGCGCCAAGCCGTATGACTACGACGAGATCTTCCGCAAGGAGGATGATGTGTACCGCATCCTCCTCTGCTTCCAGGACGACACCGGCGCCGAGCAACCGATCATTCCGATCGTCGACCCGGGCCCGTGCCTCTCCTTCGGCATCCACCTCGAGGGCCTCGGCTACAGCGAGCTCGACATGCCGCTCGACGGCCAGCAGGGTCGCCCGACGCTCGCCGACCTCAAGGACGGCAAGCCGCACCACATCGTCGCCACCTACGACGCCGCCACCGGCATCAAGGCGATCTACATCGACGGCACGCTCCGCTTCCGCCACCGCTTCCCGGCCGGCACGCGCGTGATCGCAGGCGGTCCCGCCGTCGCAACCATCGGCAATCATTACCGATTCACCGACGAGGCCTTCAGCGGCATCATCGACGAGTTCGCCTTCTACGGCTCCGCCCTGGCCGCCCTCGAGGTCGCCGGCCACTGGCGAAGCGTCCAGGCCGGCCGCAATTACTTCGGCGTCACCCAACTCGGACATTCCGCCACCGGCCCAACCGCCAAGCTCCCACTTTCCGCCGGCCAGGCGATGCGGTTTGACATGTCCACAGGCCTGCCTTCGGGCGATCTCACGCCCAGCGACAAGCCGTTTGGCAAGTGAACTGCATGACACGGCGAAGCCATCTGCTCCGCTTGATGCCACTGGCAGGCTCGGCTGCCAGTGCCAAGCGTCACCGTCATTTGCTGATCGATCGCACTGGCAGCGGACTGCCAGTGGCATCAATTCACGATCACGCAGCGAGTCTCACGCCGCCTTCGCTTCGGGCGGCGTCGCCCTGCCGAACCGCTCCGCGAAGATCGCCTGCGATTGCCGGGCCAGCGCGGGCCAGTTGAAATGTTTCTCCACCCGCCGCCGCCCCGCTTCGCCCATGCCGCCCGCGAAGCCGCGCGCTTGGCGTGCGCACTCACCATCGAGCAGCTCGATGATCGTGTCGCCCAGCGCCGACGTATCCTCGCAGTTCACCAGTCGCCCCGTCTCGCCGTCGCGCAGCGCCTCGGCCGTGCCGCCGCTCCTGCCCGCGATCACCGGCTTGCCGCACGCCTGCGCCTCCACGAGCACCATGCCGAAGCCCTCGAAGTCGCCGTTTACCTCGACATTCGGCAGCGCAAACAAATCGCACTGCTGCATGCACGTCAGCAGCGACCCCTCAGGCCGCTCGCCAAGGAACTGCACGTGATCCGTCACGTTCAGTGACTGCGTCAACGCTTCGAGCGAAGCCCGCGTCTCGCCGTCGCCGACGACCGCATACAGCACATCGGGAAATCGCTCGACGACGCCCGGCAGTGCCGCGATCAGTTTCGCGTGACCCTTGCGGGCCTGCAATCGGCCGACGGTCAGCACCACGCGCCGGTCCATCCATCCCAATTCCGCCCGCGCCGCCTCATCGCGCGGCGCCGGTGTAAAGCGGGAGGCATCGACGCCGGGATGAAGGATTTCAATCTGCGATGCAGGCACGCGCCACTGATGCATCAGCACGCGGGCGGTGTTCAGGCTGTTGGCGATCAGCACGCGGGCACCCTTGAGCACCCGCCGGGCGAGGAACGAAAGCTCCCGGCTGGTGCCGGCCGTGTTGAGTTCCTCCCCGTGTACGTAGCACGCATACGGCACGCGGTGCCGCATGTGGATCATCCACGCAATCAGGCCTTCGGGAAGAATCCGCCCGCAGTGGACCTCGCTCACGTGCTGCCGCTTCACCACGCCGGCGACATGGCGGTACGCGGCGGTGTACTGGCGGACATTGCGATAACCGACGAGGCCCCAGCTCTCGAACGTGAGCGGCATGCGCTCGATCGACATCGGCTGCGTTCGATCAAACGCGACGGCATCGGCTCGCATCTGATCTGATGCCACTGGCAGTCCGCTGCCAGTGCCATACGTTCCCGATCGTCGGTGGGTGTCAGGCACTGGCAGCGGACTGCCAGTGGCACCAGGTAGAATCACGTGCTCACCGGCGAGCACTTGGACATCGCCCGCCGGCCAGCGGCGGTAAAGCTCGTGCAGCCAGCGGCCGCTGCCGCCGGTGCGCGGCGGGAAGACCTCGGTGAGCACCAGCGTCTTCATGCCGCCTTCCTGAGTGTGCTTTGGCCCACGCCCGAAGCGAGCGCATACTGGTGCAGCATGCTGCTCGCGTGGGCCTCGAGGCTGAAGAGCGTCTCGCAGCGGATGCGCCCGGCCGCGCCGAGCGACCGGCGAAGCTCGGCGTTTTGAAGCAGGCAATCGATCGCCCCGGCCAGCGCCGTCGCATTCTTCGCCGGCGTCAGCAGGCCGGTTTCCTCGTGCATGATCATCTCGGGGATGCCGCCGACGTTTGCGCCGATCACCGGCAGGCCGTGCGACATCGCTTCGAGCGTCGCGTTGCCCAACGGTTCGACGTGCGATGGCACCACCGCGATGTCGGCCGCCGCGAGCCAGCGGTCGACGTTCTTCTGGAATCCGACGAACCGCGGCGAGATGTCGAGCAGGTGCGCCAATCGCTGCATCTGCTCGCGATAAGCGCCGCCACCCGCGAGGTCATCCCCCACAATCACGAGTTCTCCCTCACTCCGCCCCGCCTGCTTGAGCTGCGCCCAGGCCTGCAAAAGTTCCGCGACACCCTTGCGCTCGATGATCTGACCGGCGAACAACACCACCGGCTGATCGGTGGACAAGCCAAGCTCCACTTTCGCGATGACGCGGTCCGTCTCCAGCGCCTTCACCGGCATCGGTAATCCGTCATACACCACGGCCCGCTCGCTCCTCGCCAGCTTCGCCGAGCGCGAGCAGAGTTCGTTCATCAGCGCGTTCGACACGAAGATGTGCTTCTCCGCCCCGTACTTGTTGAACCAGTCGATGGCCGGGCCGTCGTAAAGGAAACGGTGGTGGCAGATGCGCGTGATCTTCGTGCCGCGGGCGGCATCGAAGAAGATCTGCGACGAGGGCAGGTCGTTGGCGTGCAGCACATCGACACCCTCGCGTTTGAACATGCGTCGAAGCGAGGTGCGGGCCGCGTAGTGCGTCCAGAAGCGGCGCTTGCTCGTGTACATCACGGGAAAGTAGTGGCAGCGGAAGCCGGCCGCCTCGTACCGCTCCATGACTTCGCCCTTCTTGCCGAGCAGGAAGAACACTTCGTGCCCCTGCTGGCGCAGGCCGATGGCGAGGCGCTCGGCGGCGAGCTCGGCGCCGCCAATGTACGGCGCCCGGCTGGTGATGCAGACTTTCAGCGGGCGCGCCGCCGCCGCTTGCGGCTTCGCGCTCACGAACGGCAACACGCCATGCGGTTCGAATTGTGCGTTCAAGCTGCCCATCGTTTGCTGCTCCGGTTTCCGTTGCCCAGGATCGATGCGTAGATTTGCCGCAGTTGCCGCAGGCTCGCGGCCGGGCTGTAGGTCGTGGCGACCCGCAGCCGGGCGATGCTTCCCAGTTCCTTCCGCTCCGCCCCGTTCTCGGCCAGCTCTTTCACGGCGGCGACGAGCGCGTCGTAGTCGCCGGTATTCACGATCCGCCCCGTTTGCCCAACCACCTCGCGCACACTGCCGCCCTCGTAACCGACGACGGGCGTGCCGCAGGCCATCGCTTCGCAGACGCTGTTGCCGAACGTTTCGTACTCGCTAGTGCTGATGAACAGATCGCTGCCGGCCATGAGCGGCGCGATCGGCTCGACGTGCCCGAGCCAGCGCAGCCGGTCACCGAGGTTCGTAGCGGCGATGCGGGCGACGAGTTGATCGCGATAGTCGTCAAAGCCGGGCACCGCGCCGCCGGCGAGCAGGCCGACGATGCGCGGGTTGCTTTGAGCGAGCTGCGCGACGAGGTCGATGAAGTGCTCGAGCTGCTTGATCGGCCGCAGGCCGCAGGCAGCGGTGAGCACGATGGCGTCATCGGCAACGCCCCACGATGCCCGCGCGGCCTGACGGATCGGCGCGATGTCGCCGAGTTCATCAACGTCGACGCCGAGCGAGATGATGTGCTGCCTGTCATCGGGCACGATGCCGTTGATCGCATCGGCGCAGTCGTCGCGCTGCTGCCGCGAGGTCCACAAGAGCGCATCGGGCTGCCGCTGCACCGAGGCGAAGGCCCACTCGCAGAACGGGCGCGAGATGCGGAAGCGCACGTGGCAGACGATGGGCAGGCCGAGCAGCTTGCGCACCATCAGCGCGAAGGGATAGATGTCGTGCTCGTTGCAGTGGATGATGTTGACGCCCATCCGTCGGGCCCAGTTGGCGAGCCGCCAAGCGTGCCAGGCCCCGGGAAACGGCCACTTTTTGCTGGGTTTCGGCATCGGCGTCATGTGGCACGGCACGCCCTGCGAATCGAGCCACTGCGAGAGTTCGCCCTCGGCCGGCGCCGCGACGCAGCCGATGAGCGGCGACCCGTCGCCGCGCGAGAGCCACTGCTTGAGCACGCGGGCGGTGCTGCTCAAGTTGCGGTTGTTCGTCAGCAGCAGCGGGCGGGCCTCGGCAGCGGCACGGCCGGCCGGCGCTTCGTCGGCGGCGTCATCAAAGATGTAATGGTCGTCAGCGAACATGGTCTGTGTTGGAGTCGAGTCAACTGTGCACTGGGGGTTGCATACTCGTCGGATTGTTCTTTTCTTATTTAGGAAATAAGGAAAAGAGGAAATGAGGAAGGGAGAGCGGGCTTCAACAGTTCCATCCAATGTTTCCTTTCCTTACTTCCTCTTTTCCCTATTTCCTAAATAACATCCGATCTTCCGGACGACTGCGCGCTCCGGGCACGCAGCCGGTCTGGGATCCGACCCTCCCCTTAACCCCTCCCTAGGAGGGAGGGGGAATTCATCCACTCACAAAACTGTCGTACCCCAGCTTCTGAAGAGCGACCTTCGCCGGGCGGCCGAAGTGGCGCAGGAGCTGGCCTTTGATCGCGTTTTTGATGCTGAACTGTTTACGGCCGGTGATCCACAGGTTCATCTTCGTATACCCCAGCGACGGGCTTGCCACGTGCTTCTCGCGAACAATGAACCGGCTGTCGAAGCAGCGCTCGGTGAAGTAGGCGCGGTGGGCTTCGAGCGGGTTGTCGTCGTGTCCATCCTGGTGCAGGTTGCGAAGCGGGATGTTGACAATGACGTTGGCGGCGAAGGCCAGCGTGGCGTTGAGCGCGGTGATGGCCTGTCGGCGAGTCAAGTGCTCGAGCACATCACCAAAGATGGCGAGGTCGAATTTGAGCGTGTTGCGGTCGATCCAGTCCTGGAGCAGGCCCTCGTGAACGTTGTTGTAGATGCCGCCGCGGGTGAGCATCGCGGCGGTGGGAGCGCAGCCCTCTATCGCGGTGAGCTCAACGCCGTCGCCGTGCAGCTCCCGGCACATCGCCCCCATCTTGCCGCGGCCGGCGCCGAAATCGACGACCGAGCGCGGGCGGATGGCGCGCACCTGTTCGCGCACGTAGCCGGCGACGATGTCGTCGCTGGTGCCGCCTTCGTAGGGATGAGTCATGGGGTTGCTCCGCGGTAGGGTGGGCACGGCCCACCATGATGTACGGTCTGTCCACGCCGCCGGTGGGCAGTGCCCACCCTACGCCTACGCGGCCAGCTTCCAGTCGCACGGCATGACGACATACGCCTGCCTTGCGTCGGGGATTTTTCCGGTGCCAAAGAGGTCCGCGAACACCACGTCGAAGCGGGCCGCGCCGTCGATGCAGTCGATCATCTGCGGCTGGTCGGCGAAGACGAGGTCGATGTAATACGCTCCGGGTGTCAGCGTCAGGTTCGGGATCGAGCAGCGCAGCGTCGCGGTCCGCCGGCCGCTGATGACAAGGTCGGCGTGGTACTGCGTTTGGAAAAGGACGACGTGCTGGCCGAGCTCGTTGCGGATGGTGAGGGCGCATTCGCCGCGGGTGACGCCGGCGAGGTTGTCCAAGTTGAGCTCGATATCGAGCGTGCCGCCGCAGGAGATGACGCCGCCCGGCGAGCAGTCGCCGCCGAGCGCGAGCCCGGCGAAGACGGGGGCGTGATCGCAGCGGCGGGCGCGGGGGCGGTCGATCAGCGGCGTGTCGCTGCGCTGGGCGACGCTCTCGTAATACTTGCGGATGCCTTGATCGACGGGCACGCAGCCCTGCGTCGCGCCGTGGTCGAGCACCATCACCTGCGAGCACATGGCGCGGATGGAGTCCATGCTGTGGCTGACGAAGAGCACGGTGCGTCCCTCGTCGCGCACCACGTCCTTCATCTTGCCAAGGCACTTGCGCTGGAACGACACGTCGCCAACGGCGAGCACTTCATCGACGAGCAGGATCTCCGGCCGCAGATGAGCGGCGACGGCGAACGCGAGGCGCACGGCCATGCCGGAGGAGTATCGCTTCACGGGCATGTCGAGGAACGCCTCGACGCCGCTGAAGGCGACGATCTCGTCGAAGCTGCGGCGGATCTCGGCGCGGGTCATGCCGAGCACGGCCCCGTTGAGGTAGATGTTCTCGCGGCCGGTGAGCTCGCTGTGGAAGCCGGTGCCGACTTCGAGAAGCGAGGCGACGCGGCCGTGGATCGCGGCGCTGCCGGCGGTGGGGTCGGTGATGCGCGAGAGGATTTTCAGGAGCGTCGATTTGCCCGCGCCGTTGTGACCGATGACGCCGACCACCTGGCCGCGGTCGATGTCGAAGGAGACGTCGCGCAGGGCGTGAAACGTATCGTATTTGCCTGTTTTCAAGCCGCTTTCGACTTCGCGCTTCCCGCGCCGCAGCAGCCGGCTGCCGATCTGCCCGATCGCTTCGCGGAGGGTTCCGCCGAACGGCGTGCCGCTGCCCGTGCGGTAGCTTTTGGTGAGGCCGCGGGATGTGATGGCTGCGTTGGACATTTTTTGGACCCACGCACGGGAGTGCGTGGGCTTTGCGCTTGTCTGTAAATCACACCACGTCCGCGAATTGCCGCTCCGTGCGGTTGAAGTAGAGCAGGCCGGCGATGAGCAGCACGCCCGCCGCCGCCGTCGAGATCATCCACGCGCCGTAGTCGACCGGCGTGCCGAGCACCGCGGCGCGGAAGGCTTCGATGGTTCCGCCCATCGGGTTGAGCTGGAGCAGCCACTGCCACTGCGGCGGCACGATGGTCACCGGGAAGATCACCGGCGTGACGAAGAACCACAGTTGCAACAGGAACGGCACGACGTAGCGAAAGTCGCGGTAGGCCACGTTGAGCGCGGCCAGCAGCAGGCCGACGCCCAGCGCCGCCGCCAGCATGGTCAGCGAGAGCGCGGGGATCAGCAGCAGTTGGGCGGTCACGGGCACGTCGTACCACACCATCATCGCCACCAGCACGATCGCGGAGACGATGAAGTCGATCGCACAGACGCCGATGGAGGCGAGCGGGACGATGAGGCGCGGGAAGTAGATTTTCCGCAGCATTGGGGCGTTGTTGACGAGGCTCATCGAGGAGGCGGCGACGGCGCCGGAGAAGAACGTCCACGCGAGCATGCCGGAGAAAAAGAAGATCGGGTACGGCACCGGCACCTTGGCGGCGACGCCGAGCAGCCGGCCGAAGAAGATGCTCGCCACCGCCATCATCGCCAGCGGCTGGATCACGGCCCAGGCGGCGCCGAGCACCGTCTGCTTGTAGCGCACCTGCACGTCGCGCAGGAGCAGGTACCAGAGCAGGTCGCGATAACGCCAGAGGCCCGCGAGGTCGAGGCGCTGAAAGCCGTGGCGCGGCTGGATGAGGGTGACCTCAACTTCCGGGGCGACAACCTGCGAGCATCCTGCGTTGATGGCGGTCATGAAGCTGCCTGCTCTAACTTCCTGTGCCCCGCCACACACCGCGGCGACCGTCGGCACATCCGTCACAGTCGTTATCGACGGTGCACGCGCGCCGCTTTAGGCCGTGAATGCGGGCCATTTCGCCTGTGCCGGCCTTACGGCGCGTGCCGTTTATGCCGATCAAAGCGGGGTCGTGTGTGTCCGCGCCCACCCTCTTTTCGCGAGGCGACATGAGTCTGCTTCAATTGCTGCCGCCGTCGACCCGCCGGGCCGCCAAGCGCTGGCTCGGCATGGAACTCAACGTCCGGCCCGACCTCTGCCTGCCGCGCGAGATGCACGGCAGCGATGACGGCGTCTGGTGCGTTTGCCCGCAAGGCCTGTCGCGCGGCGCGATCGTTCATTCCTTTGGCATCGGGACCGATATCTCGTTCGACGTCTCGCTCATCGAGACCTACGGGTTGCGGGTGTTCGCGTTTGACCCGACGCCGAAGTCGCTCGACTGGCTACGGACGCAGCATGTGCCCGCCGAGATGCGCGTGCTGCCGTGCGGCCTCGCTGATTACGACGGCACCGCCCGCTTCAACCCGCCGATCAATCCGCAGAACGTCTCGCACACCATGCTCGACCGGCCGCAGACCGAAGCGAGCGCCGTCGAGGTGCCGGTACGACGGCTCGAATCGATCATGGAAGACCTCGGCCACGCCTCGATCCACCTGCTCAAGATGGATATTGAGGGCGCGGAGTACGACGTGATCGACGACATGATCCAATCCGGGATCTTCCCGAAGCAACTGCTCGTCGAGTTCCACCACCGCTTCCCCGGCGTCGGCGTGCGACGGACGCAGAAAGCCATCCGGCAGCTCCGCGACGCGGGCTACCGCTTGTTCCACGTCTCGCAAACGGAAATGGAGTTCTCCTTCATGCACATGAGCGGAGCGAACGAGTGAGCGATGCGCCCGCCATGACGGCTGACTTGCCGCGCCTCGCGCCGCGGAACGGGATCGCACCGTCGCGCGCCCAGCGCTGGACACTTAGCGGCGCGATGGCTCTCGTTGCAGCGATTGCCGGCTGGCTGCACGGCGGCGGACTGCATGATGTCATTGCGTGGGACGAAGCGAACTACGTTTTCGCCGCGAAAGAAGGCCTATTCGCCAACGCCACGCAGCTCGGCGAATTGAGCCAGTTGCGCCACCGCCACGCTCCGCTCACCTGTTACGCCATCGCGATCTCCACCGCGGTCTTCGGCGCCGATGAATGGGCGATCCGGTTCCCGGCCGTCGTCATCAGCGCGATCTCATGCGGGTTGCTCGTGCTCATCGCGTACGACCTGGCGCGCGGCGCCGCACTCGCGCATCGGTTGATCGCCGGCGTGGTCGCCGGCCTGATCCTCGCGACATCGCCGGCCTCGATCGAACTCGCAGGCGTGATCCAGCCGCACTCGTTCGTGGTGTTCTTCCTGCTCCTGAACCTGTGGTCCCTGGCCCGCTACCTGCGCGACCTGCACCGGCGCGACGCGGTGCTGTTCGGACTGTCGCTGGCGGGACAGTTCGTCACGATGGAGTACGGACCCGTCATACTGTTCTACGCGCTGCTCGCGGTCGCATTGACGAAGCCCGCGCTGCTGTTCGGCGAGCAACGCAGCGCGTGTGACCCGATCTCACACGGCATTGTCGCGGCGATGCGCCGCACGATCTTCACCATCCTCCGCACACCGCTCACCATGCATCGCGACCTCAAGGCCGCAGCCGCTGCCTGCCTCATCGCCAGTGCCGCGATCTGGCCCGCGGGCGTTTTCCTGCTGGGAATCCCGTTCAATTTCGTGTTCTTCCTCCTCTACGCCGCCAACGGGCACCCCGTTTTCTTCCGCGGCGAAATGCACCTGCACGTGCCAAAGTACGCGTACGCCTACTGGTACTGGCTCGACTATCCGCTGCTCACGATTGGCATGATCGCGGCGATGCTGCTGATCATCGTCTGGGCCTGGCGGAGCCGCACCGCGGTAGCAATGACGCTCGCGGTGTTCACGCTCGGCCTGACCGCCTCGGTGCATGGTGCCCACATCATGCAGGTCTGCAAGAGCATCTTCATGATCCCGCCGATCGCGCTGGGCGGCCCGCTCGCGGCACTGTGGCTGCGCTCTGCTCCCCTCCCTCTTAGGGAGGGGCTGGGGGAGGGTCGAGCTCCCGATGAACTGGACGTTTCGGGTCTGTCGGCGACGCGACCCTCCCCTAACCCCTCCCTAGGAGGGAGGGGAATGGTGCTCGCGTCACTCGCTGTTTCCACCGTGCTCGGCGCACGCAGCGCGCCGATGTCGCGTGAGAACGATCCGAATGAGCGGCTCGTTGCGATGGCTCGCGTGATTGCTGATGAGGCCGGGCCGAACGAGCAGGTGCTCGCCCAGGGCTGGCCGATGGTGCGGTATCTGCTGCACCTGAAATTCAACCGGCCGGACATCGCGGTGCACCGCTACGACCCGCGGAATTACACGATCGATCGCCTTGGCGACCGGATCGCCGTCGGCGATTTTCAATGGGCGGTGACGATCGGGCCGATGGTCGCGGCGAATTCGGATTGCCGGGTGCTCGCGGAGCTGCGGCAGGCGTGGCGCGTGATCGATGATCAGAGCTTCTCTGGGCGGGAATACCGTGTTTATCAGCATCGAAGCGATGAGGCTGCCGTGGAACACCGCGCGGCCGACGCGAATGAGAAGGAGGGATTGAGATGAGTTCGATGTTGCCATTTGGCGAGTACGCTAAACCACAGGCGGGGCACGTGGCCGGTGGAGACATGGAATCGTCGGTACCGACGGGGACCGATGTCATCGACGACTCGCTCGACACGATCGAGGGGCTGTACGAGTACAACCACTGGGTCTTCAATCAGCTCCGCCCCTTCGTCGAGGGCAGCGTGCTCGAGGTCGGCAGCGGGACGGGCAACATCACGCAGTTCCTCTCGATGCAGGCGACGCGCGTGGTCGGCGTCGAGCCGGTGGCGTCGTTCACGCAGCGTTTTCGCAACCGCTTGAGCCACATGTCGCACGTGTCGTGCATCGATGGCTACTTGAGCGATCTGCCGGCGCCGACCGACGATGCCCAGCGGTTCGACACGGTGGTGAGCTGCAACGTGCTGGAACACATCGACGACCACGTCAGCGCGGTGCGCGAAATGACGGGCCAACTGCGCGATGGCGGCCGAGTTGTGCTCTATGTCCCGGCCGGTCCGCTGGCGTTCGGGCGGCTCGACACTGAACTCGGGCATTACCGGCGCTACACGCTGCGCAGCCTCCGGCAGACAATGGAGGCGGCGGGCCTCACCTGGGAGCGCGGGCGCTACAGCAACCTTCTGGGCCTCTTCGGCTGGTGGCTCAACAGCGTGATCCTGCGGAAGAAACACGTCCCGGCGAAGCAGGCGGCGTTCTTCGACAAACTCGTGCCGATGCTCAGCGCGATCGAGCGCGTGCTGCCCTTGCCGTGCGGGCAGAGCGTGCTGGGCGTGGCGCGGAAGCCGATGAAGATGATGCTGGCGATGCCTGGTAGCGTCGAGATGAAACGGGCGGCGTGATCCGATATTGCGAGATTCACTTGATCGGTGCCACGGGTCGGCTCGGCGACCCGTGTGATCAATTCAGTAACGAGGAACACGGGTCGCCGAGCCGACCCGTGGCACCAATATGATGAGCTTGTTCACGCATCGACGATGGCTTCACGCCGCCCGGCGCTGTTCCATGCCGATCTTGCCGGCGACCGGCTCGGCCTCGGTGGCGGCGATCTGTGCGATGGCCCGCGGCTGGCGGGCCCATAGGTTGTAGCGGAGGATGCAGCGGAGAGCGGAGAAGCCGTCCTTCCAGTTGATTTTCTTGCCCTCTTCATAGGTCCGGCCGGCGTAGCTGACGGGCACCTCGTAGATGCGGGCCTTGAGGCGGGCGATCTTTGCGGTGATCTCCGGCTCGAAGCCGAAGCGGTTCTCTTCGAGCGTGATCTGCTGAAGCAGCTCGCGCTTGAAGATCTTGTAGCAGCACTCCATGTCGGTAAGGTTCAGGTTGCTGAACATGTTGCTGAGCATGGTGAGGAACTTGTTGCCCAGCGAGTGCCAGTAATACAGGATGCGGTGCGTCTCGCCGCCGAAGCGGGTGCCGAACACGGCATCGGCACGGCCGTCGAGGATCGGGGCGAGCAACTGCGGGTACTCATTGGGGTCGTACTCGAGGTCGGCGTCCTGCACCATGACGACGCCGCCGGTCGCGTGCTCGAAGCCGGTGCGGAGAGCGGCGCCTTTTCCGCTGTTTTTCTCGTGAAAACAGATGGTAAGGTCGCTGCGCTGGTCGTTGAGCTCGCGCAGGTATTCGCGGGTGCCATCGGTCGAGCAATCGTCGACAAGGATGATCTGCGTCCGCACGCCGGGCGGCAGCTCGACCGACTCGATGCGGTCGAGCACGACCGGCAGGAGCGTGCGTTCGTTGTAGACCGGGATGACGATGCTGAGGGTCGTGTGGTTCATCGCTTCACTCGCGGGTTCGCCGGCGAAGGGCCGTGCCAATTTGATATCGACCGGTATGGACGGCGTATTTAGCGCAGCCGCTACAGGCGGCGCCGGCGGATTAAGTGTGATAAGTGGACAGCCGAGATTAAGGATACGGACCGCCGCCATCGGGGCGGGCCGGTATCGATCGGAGTCTCTGCATGTTCACCAGCAACCGAGCGTTCGCTGCTGCTTTGATCACGATCTTCGTCGTGGCGCTTGGGCTGCGCCTGGGCCTGGCGGCGAAGTATGTCGGGCTCGATTCGCCGCCCGACTTCGATGCGAACCCGGACCAGATCGATTACGAGATGCTCGCCCACCGCGTCAGCAGCGGCGCGGGTTATACGCTCGCCGACGGCTCGCCGACGGCGCGGAGGTCGCCGGGGACTTCGTGGACGCTGGCGCCGATCTACGCGGTCACCGGCCGGTCGTTCATCGCGGGACGCATCTGGTTCTGCCTGATCTCGGCGGCAACGTGCCTCGCTGTTGCGTGGATCGCCGTGCAGATCGCGGGCCGCGGCGCGGCGGTCGCATCGGCGGCGCTGCTGGCGATCTATCCCGGTCATGCGTACTACGCGATGCACTTCGTCTCCGAGGTGCCCTACTGCTTCTGCCTGGCGCTGGGCGTCGCGGCAACGATGCGGGCGTGGCGCGGAGCAAGACTGGGTGGCACTGACAAGGCCGGCTCTGCGGGCTTGTCAGTGGTGGACTCCGCTGATGCGCCGACACTGACAAGCTCCGAAGACTCCGCTTGTCAGTGCCACCCGGCCAATGACCCGGCCAATGGTTTCGCCTACCTCCTCCTCGCCGGCCTCTGCTTCGGTTTCGCGATCCTCTGCCGGACGCAGCTCACGCTGCTCGTGCCGTTGGCGTTTGTCGCGCTCATCGTGTTCTACCGCAAGCTGCCGCGTGCTCAATGGCAGTTGCACATGCGGCGCGTCGCGGTGCAACTGGCGGTGATCGCCGCGGTGCTCTCGCCCTGGCTGATCCGCAACACGATCGTGTTCGGCAAGCCGGTGCTGTCGAACATCGCGGGCCTGGGCCTCTACGGCGCTCATAATCCGATCACCTTCAACGACCCGAACTGGCGCGGGACGTGGATCAAGATCAGCGAGCTCGAACGGCAGTTCGGCGCGCTGCCCATGGATGAAGTGCTCAAAGACGAGGAAGCGAAACGACGCGGCCTGCACGCCACGCTGGTGAACCTGCCGCGCCTGCCGCAGATCGCGCTCTACAAGCTCGGGCGGTTCGTCTGGCCCTTCATGGACACGCCGAACCGCGTGGTTCAATGGACGTTCGCGCTGGCGTGGATCGCGGTGATCCCGCTCATCTTCATCGGCGGCCGGTTCGCATGGCGCACCGCAAGACGGCCGACGCTGCTGCTGCTCCTGCCCGTGCTCTCGACCGTTGCCGCCATCGTGCTCTTCTACGGCTCGGTGCGCTTCCGCGACTCGATCGCGCCGCTGTTCATCACCTTCGCCGGCATCGGCGTGGCTCGGGCCGCGGCGGTCATCGCCGCGCGATTCACTTCGAAGACGTCGGCGACATCAGATGCGGACGCCGTGATCCGCCTCGCCGATGATCGGCAGCGCAAGGCCGCTTAACACGGCGTCGGCCGGCCGAGCCGCGCCGCACTCCGGGCAGTCGCCGCCGCTGCCGCGCAGGTCGTATCCGCACTTGCGGCAGCACCCGCGCCGCCGGGCATTGACGGCCCGACGCCAGCGGACCAGGTGTATCGCTGGCAATACCGCACTGACCGAAAGAATGAGGAAAACGCCGACCGATAGGCGATGAGCCTCCAGCGGTGGCGATATGGTCGTCGCCGTGGCAAGGGTTGCGACGTCGAGTGACAGTCCAGGCATGGAGGCGAGCCGACGGCGCGCCAAGGATGCGCCCGGTCACGTATGCGGTCCCGGCACAAGGTGGTTGACTGCGGAAACGCCCGCCTTCGCTTCCCACGTCATCACGCGGTGGGAGGGTGTCAACCAACCAATTGTCACCTCGCCGCTGCGCACATCGAGCAGAAACAAATCACACGCGGGGCCGGTCCCGACTACTTGCATCGGGACCCACACCGACAACACCCCTGCTGCCAGGACTATGAGAAACACCACAAGAGAAATCGCAGTAATGCACCGGCGAATGAAGAGCATGATGTCGCTCCGCGGGACCACCAGTGATACGTGAGCTACCGAAGGTCGGGTTCACTTGGGGCTACGCAAACAAGATGGTGATACCACCTCACACTTTCACGGCCACCGCGTTCTGGCAGATGTGGCCGAGGGCGTCGCAGGCGTAGCGGACGTCCTGCACGGTGAGGAACGGGCCGAAGCTGAAGCGGGTCATGCCGCCGGTGGTGTGGGTGCCGAAGGTCTTGTGGGCGAGCGGGGCGCAGTGGAGGCCGGAGCGCGTGAGAATGCCGTACTCGCGCTCGAGCAGGTCGCTCAACTTCTGGGGCTGATCAAAACCATTTCCGGGGGCGAGGGCGATTCGCACGCTGAACACACCGCAGCGGTCCTTGATGCCTTGCGGGCCGAAGAGCGTGAGGCCGGGCATCTCACCTTCGTCGATCGCGCCGAGGAAGGTGCGCATCAAATCCTGCTCGTGCTTCCACACATTTTCAACGCCGCGCTGAAGGAGCCACTCAACGCCTTCGCTGAGGCCGATGATGCCGATGGCGTTGTGGCTGCCGGGCTCGAAGCGGTCGGGGAGGAAGTCGGGTTGCGTGTCGTGCTCGCTGCGCGAACCGGTGCCGCCCTCGCGGGTGGTGGTCATGCGCTCGTCGATGCCGGGGCGGATGTAGAGCCCGCCGGTGCCGAGCGGGCCGAGCAGGCCCTTGTGGCCGGGGAACGCGAGCAGGTCGATGAAGTCGGCGTCGACATCGATGGGCACGTGCCCCATCGTCTGTGCCGCGTCCACGATGAACGGGATGTCGTGCTCGCGCGCGAGCCGGCCGATGGCGCGCACCGGTTGCAGCGTGCCGGTGACGTTCGAGCCATGCACGACAGCGATCAGCCGGGTGTCGGGGCGGATCGCACGGCGAATATCTTCGGGATCGACGAGGCCCGTGGCAGGATCGCACTCGACGCGCGTCTGCTCGACGCCGATCTGGTCCGCCAGTGCGTTGTACGGCCGCAGCACGGAATTGTGGTCGAGCCAGGTGGTGATGACGTGGCCTTTGTCGAGCGTGGACGGCGCCAGCAGAATCCCGCGGATCGCGAGATTCAAGGCATCGGTGGTATTCAGCGTGAAAACCACCTGCTCGGGCTTCGACTCGTCCGCCTGGATCAGCCGGCAGATGCGCCGCCGGCACTCGTGCATCAGCCGGCCAGCCTCCCGCGCCTCGGCATACGCCCCGCGCCCCGGGCTCGCGCCGAGCTGCGTCGCGAACCGCAGCATCGCCTCGTGTACCGCCGCCGGCTTCGGGAAGCTGGTGGCGGCGTTGTCCATATAGAGGCGCTGCGATGCGGACACGGGTGTGGCTCCTGACGGGCCGATCAGTTTAGCACGGTGCTCCTACGTCTTCTGCTCCACCACGCCCTTCCGCTGCAACCTCCGTTCAATGAGCCAGCACAGCGTCGCCCACACCAGCCCCGCGCTCCAGCCGGCGAGCACATCGGTCGGGTAGTGCACGCCCATGTAGACCCGGCTGACGCCGACGAGGGCCGTGATCGCCACGCCGATGGTGATGAAATACAGCCGCAGACGCAGGCTTTTTGTCATGCCCGCCAGCAAGGCGCCGAGGGTCAGGTAGACCACCGCCGCCATCATCGAATGGCCCGAGGGGAAGCTGCTGGTCATCACGTGCGACAGGTGCGGCACCACGTCGGGGCGGGGCCGGTCGAACGCGGCCTTGAGGATGGAGCTGGCGATGAACCCGCCGACGATGGCGATGAAGATGAACGCCGCCGCGCGGAACTTGCGGTTGATGACGTGATAGCCGACGACGGAGCCGGTGACCAGCGCCAGCACCGCGATGCCGCCGACGGCGGTGAAGTCGCGTCCGACCTCCGCGAGCCACGGCGGGCCGATCGGGTCAGCGGGGTTACGTGATTGGCGCATCATCCGCACGACGCGCTCATCGAACGTCTGCGTCTCGCCCTCAACCACCTCGTCCGCGAGCTCGATGAACGCCCACGTGCCGCCGACGATGAGCAGCATTGCAATCAGGGCGACGAGCTCGTGGCCGCCGAGCCAATCGATGAACTTCCAGAGGCGTTTCAGCATCAAATGCACATGCTAGAGCAAACCCAATCCAATCGTAGCGCGTTCGGCGCTTGTGCGGCATGGCGCCAGCCTCACCCTCGCGGTACCCTACGGCGACGCTCAAGGTCGAGCGTCGGGAGCCACACGGATGGGCAAGGCTTACTCTCAGGACCTGCGTGACCGCGTCATCGCCGCCCGAAGTTTGCGATTTGGAGCTTCCGGAGGCTCACCCCGCCGCACGCAGCGCCGGGATCGCCGGCGGCTGCGACTTCATCGCGAGGAACTGCTCGATCGGCGTTCCCGCAATCGAAGCGGGCGTCAACTGGAACCGACTCTCAAACGTGTCGACCGGCAGCGGCCGGTTCACATACTCGACGAGGCCGCGCGGCAGCGGGTCGGCGCGGAGCTGCTTCTCCCAGTCGCCGCGCAGCAGCACGATCGGCTGATCCTTCACCACCGGATAGGTGCTCGGTTCGCCGACCACCTCGAAGCCGAAGCTCTTCACGTAGAAGCCCGCGTGGTGCGGGTGAACACCGGCGAGGATGGTGCTGCCGGTGAAGCGGGCGCTGTAGAAGACGAATCGCATCATGCCGAAGATCGCCATCACCGAGCGAGCCATGCGGGCGCGACGGTCGGCGAAGAGGCCCACCTCGAGCAACCGCTCGCCGCGCTGCCGCATCTCGCCCAGCTCGCGGGCGTAGACCGTGTCCAGCGGGAGGCCGCGTCCGGCGTCGTGCATGATCGAAAGCGTCGCCGCCAGCTCGTCGCCGGCGTTGCCCAGGATCACGCTGGTGCGCGGGTCGATCGCCAGCGGCGTGGTGTGCAGCTCGGCTTCATTGGCATCGATGATGCCCGTGCGGCGGTACGAACGATAGACCAACCGCCACGCATCGATCACTTCCGTGCACCGCTGGGCGACGCCGATCGACAGCTCGCCGCGACCGTCGTCGAGTGGGCCGCCGGGCTGGCCGGCTGCATCGGATGTGTGTGCCGAGTGCGTCAAAGGGTTCATGTCCCGAATCTCACTGGCCCCGCGCGACAGCGATCCACTTCACGCATCGAATGAGTGGCGACAGAGGATTAGGGGGTTTCCTTGCCGCGCTGAACCCAGAGACAAATGGGGCCGGATATGACGCGCGTAGCGATGGCGCACCTCAACCCGCCGCTCGCACGCCGTATTTTTCGCTTAGAAATGCCCCGATCGGCGACCGCGCGACCTCCTCCGGCTCGAACCCGTACCGTCGCTCCACCGATGGCGAGATCGACGATTGCGCCAGCAAATAACGCAACCCGATCGGCGGCGACGCCATCGACAGGCACCGCGCGATGTCGCACCACATCATCACCGTCGGCGCCTGCGGTTCGCCCAGCGGCTCGAAGCCGAACGCGTGCCGGAAGTAGGCCACCCGGTCCGGCTCGACCGATGTCACGCAGTCCGTTGCCCGGTGCTGCTCGCCCCACGCCCAGCCCACCGCCATCAGTTGCAGCATGGCATCCGTCGCCCGCTCCTGCCCGATCCGGCGGTCCGCGTAAAGCTGGATTTCGAGCACCCGCCGATCGCTGGCTCGCATCTGCAACCCCGGGGCCCGCAGCGCCGCCAGGCAGATCGGGCTTTCCACTGTTGCCGTTAAAGTCGAAACCGTCACCGTGGCGATCTGCCCCAGCAGCACCACCGATTGCGGCCCGACCGCGCTCTGTGATGTGTAGATCTGCTGCCGATTGGCGGCGATCATGTCGCGGCGGCGGCAGGACTGATACACCAGGTGCCACGCGGCCAGCACATCATGGATCGTCTCGGCGCAGCGATAGGTCAGGCCCGCCGATGAAGGCCGGAATGGACGCATGACGCTCATCGGTTCACGCTCGGATTCCAACGCGTCACCTTCTGGTCAGTCAGCGCAGCCGCGCATGAACCGATCATCGGCCGATTTGCACCCGCGATTCACATCCGCCGCGGCCGAGATGAGCATCCGTTTGAAGCCGGGTGGCACGGGCAGGCCGTCGCTCTGGACGGTTTGCCCGTGGTGAACAACCGGTGATCTCGCCACGGGCAAACCGCGGCGGACCGCGGCCTGCCCGTGCCACCCAACTTCAGACGAGCCAATACCCCCGGCCCTATGATGTGACTTTCCCCCGAGGTCCAACATGATGCGATCGCTCGCCCTCGCCCTACTGCTGCTCCCCCTCGCCGGCTGCGGCAATCTCACCTTCACCGTCGGCGTCAGCTCCGGCAGCCAGGAACTTGCCACCACCACCGTCCACGAGGAATCCGCCGCCGCCGGCAACCGCGTCGCCATCATCGACGTCTCCGGCATGATCATGAACGGCAACCGACCGGGCCTGCTCACCACCGGCGAGAACCCGGTCGCCGTCCTGCAGGAACAACTCGAAAAAGCCCGCAAAGACAGCAACGTCAAAGCCATCATCCTCCGCCTCAACACGCCCGGCGGCACCGTCACCGCCACCGACATCATGTACCGCGAGGTGCTCCGATTTAAGGAGCAGACGAAGAAGCCCATCGTCGTGCTCCAGATGGATATCGCCGCCAGCGGCGGGTACTACCTCTCCTGCGCGGGGGATCACGTCATCGCGTACCCCTCGACCATCACCGGCTCCATCGGCGTCATCATCCAGACCATCTCGTTTAAGCCCGCAATGGAGCGCTGGGGCATCGCCACCGAGGCGCTGACCAGCGGCAAGAACAAGGCGGCCGGCTCGCCACTTGGCAACATGACCGATGAACACCGGGCGGTCCTGATGGAATTGGTCAACGATTTTTATGCCCGCTTCAGCGCGGTGGTCCGCGCCGCCCGGCCGAAGATCCCCGCCGAGCGCTTCGCCGAGGTGACCGATGGCCGGGTGTTCAGTGGCGACGACGCCCTGGCGCTGGGGCTCGTCGACCAACTCGGCGACCTGCGCGACGCCCATGAGAAGGCGAAGGAGCTCGCGGGCATCAGGCACGCCGACATGGTGCTGTACCACCGCCCGCTGAATTATGTCGCCTCGCCCTACGCCAGCGCGCCCACCCCGCAGCCGAGCGGAAGCAACGCCAGTGGCGGCACGCAGGTGAACATCCTGCAATTCAACTTGCCGGAGATGCCCGGTGGCGCATCGGTGGGGTTCTATTACCTCTGGCAGCCGAACGTGCCGTGAGGATGTCCGGTCCCCCTCCCTCCCAGGGAGGGGTTAGGGGAGGGTCGAGACGCACCGCGTGATTGATCGGACTGGCATGCTGTGCATTCGACCCTCCCCCCGCCCCTCCCTAAGAGGGAGGGGAGTAAGACATTCCGCCTCGATGAATCTCGCCTGCATTCTTGTACGATGTCGCTGCATCCATTCGCCGCGTTCCACTTGGAGAAGCCCCATGTCCACCCGCAACCGATTCGCGTCCGTGTTTTGGATATTCATCGCCGCCGCGATCGTCGCGCCGCACTCGATCGTCGCAGAAGAGCCCAAGGCGACGCACGCCGCGATCGACCCGCAGCCGAAGAAGGACGAAGGCTGGCAGAAGCGGCACGCGACGATCAACGAAAATGTGAAGAAGACGCCCGACTCGCAGCTCATTTTCATCGGCGACTCGATCACGGCGGGCTGGGGCAACGCGGGAAAGGAAGCCTGGGCCAAGCACTACGCCCCGCGCAAGGCCGTCAACCTCGGCATCGGCGGCGACCGCACCCAGCACGTCCTCTGGCGGCTCGACAACGGCAACCTCGAAGGCGTCAAGCCCAAGGCCGCCGTCATCATGATCGGCACCAACAACTCCGGCTCCGACTCCGCCGCCCACATCGCCGACGGCATCACCGCCATCGTCAAGAAGCTCCGCACCAAGCTCCCCGACACCAAAATCCTCCTCCTCGGCGTCTTCCCGCGTGGCGAGAAAACCAACGCCCAGCGCGAGAAGCTCGTCGAGGTGAACAAGACCGTGGCCAAGCTCGACGATGGCAAATCGGTCCACTACCTCGACATCAGCCAGAACCTCATGAACCCCGATGGCATGATCATGAAGGAGGTCATGCCCGACTTCCTCCACCTCTCCCCGAAGGGCTATGACATCTGGGCGAACTCGATCGAGGCAAAGCTCAAGGAACTGCTCGGCGAGAAATGATCCAGAGCACCATCCCGGCAGGGTGATGCTGCGCTTGATGCCACTGGCAGTCCGCTGCCAGTGCCTTGATCGAGTGACATGGGCGACGTCGAGGCACTGGCAGCGGACTGCCAGTGGCATCAGACTCGGAGGTCGAACGGCTCGGCGAGAGCCTCGCCCTCCCAAAGCCGAACCTTACTCCCCCACCATCACCGACCAATCCGTCAGCTCCGTCGCCTTCGCGTCATCCGTCCGTTGCACCTTGATCTGCACGAACGTCATGCCCGCGGGCAGGGTGGCGTCCGCATCGAACGCGGCGTCGAGCTCGATCGTCCCCTCGACGGTCGGCTTCATCTCGGTCCACTCGCCGGTTCCCACCTCCTCTTTCGCGAGCCGGTACCACACCTTGCCGGTGAACGCCGCGGCGCGGTCGACGATGCCGGCCGTCACGATGATCTTCGACGGTGCCGACGCCCGCGCCGGCCACGGCGTCACGTGTACCGTGACCACCGATTTATTTTCCAGATCCCACGAGGTCGATCCCTCCGGCAACGGCACGGGCGGCTTCACCGGCTTCACCGCCGGCTTCGGGGTCGGTCCGGGCGTCGGCGGCGCAATCGTCACCGGCACCGTCGCGCCGTCCCCCTCCGGCGGCAGGGTCACGACCACGTCGATCTTCTTGTCGATCCCCGGGTTGGGCAGCCGCATCTTCAGTTGCCCGGTCTTGTAGTCGTACGACCCGCTCATCGTGTCCACCGTGATCGACGACGCCTTGTCCGCGACGTGCCCGAAAAACGCCAGTTCCGCCGGCACTGACACCATGAACGTCGGCTCATCGAACCAGATGTTCACCACCACGGTGTCCTGCGGGCCGACCTCCTGGAGCTTGAGGTTGACCATCTGCACCAGGGCGCGGTCGTGCTTCTTCGTGAGCGCGTCGTAGATGGCCCGCGAGGCTTTGGCGGGGGCGAGAATGAGGAAATAGACGCCGAGGATGCCGGCGAGGATCGCGCCTGTGAAGATGAGCTTGCCGGTGGTGAACTCGATGCCGGCGATGCTGAACCACGGGCCGCGCTCATCGGTGGCGGCGATGTTGCGGTCCTTGACGCCGGCGCGGGTGGCGTGGCTCTTGCCCGATTGCAGGTCGAAGCCGCAGGTGATGCAGATGCGTGCCCCCGCCGAGAGCGCCTTCCCGCAGCCGGGGCAGCGCGTCGCCGTGGCGGCGGCAGGCGCGTGCGGCGCTTCCGGTGCGTGCTCCGCGAAATCACCGGTGGTGACCGTCGTCTTCGCGTGTGCCGGGGCCTTCGCCGCCGCCTTCGGCGCCGATGCCGGCAGCGCGACGCTGGACCCATCCGCGAACTCCGACGCGGCGGGCACGGAGAGCACCTTGCCGCAGGCAGGGCACTTGGCCCGCTTGCCCGCGTACTGCTCCGCCATCTTCATGGCCTGCCCGCACGCACAGCGGAATCGGATCGACATGCGAAACCCCCTTTGGTTTGAGCGAGCTTTTGATTGTACCGAACGTGTGGTCCATCGGGCGACACTTCATCCCGTCGATGCATCCGCGCCAGCGCCACCGCCAGCTTCGCGCTCCATCTCGGCGCGAACCTGCTTGATGGCGCGCAGTTGAAAGAGTGAGTCGCGGTCCTTGGACCGGTTGATGAACTCTTTCACACGAATGAGGTCATCCAAGCCGATCGCGATCAAGTCGACCCCACCGAATTCGTACCGTTCTGCGTTCTCAAGAAGCTGATCAAAATCACCAATAGGCTCAACCAGACCGAGGAGATCCAGGGCGATGACATTGGTGTGAAAGGTGAAGTTACAGCCCAACTCGAGCGTTCGGGCATCGAGCACGAAAGGGATTCCCTCTTTCTCGTTTGCCACCCGCAGTGTCGGGGCCAACTCTCGCAGGGCGGCGACCACACGCTTGTAATTTTCTGGCCCGCGGCGGTAGCAGAAATCGACGTCGTAAGTAACGCGCGGACTGCCGTGAAGCGTCTCGGCCTGACCACCGATGACAATGAACTCCACGCCATGTCGATGGAACACATCGACAATCTGTTCAAACTTTGACTTTGGCAGGCCCGATTCGTCTGGCATGGGACCGCAATAATACCGCCGTTCGTCGACCGTCGTCACCGCGGCGGATGCGTTCAACCGGAGTGAGGCGGAGATTCTGCCGAATCAACGACAGGTCCACGCCATCCTCGTTCTGCTCGGGGAATGCGGGGTTGGGAACCCATGCCGGCTTGGATGTGACGTCGGTCGCCATGGTCTGATTATAGACTATCGCATCGGCTTGTTGGAAACTCCAAGCCCGATGATGAGGTCTGCCGAATCGTCGGGGTATGGGGTGCCTGCTTTGCAAATACCCCGACGATTCGCCGAGCCTCATCATCGGGCTTGAGGTTGTTCTCAAAAGTGTACTATCGCATCTGATCGGGTCGCTCCAGCCGCGATTCCTCTGGCGGATTGCGAACCGCGGGACTGACAGGCCGCGTACGACTCCGATGGACCGCTCCCGCGGCGACGATGTGATCGACGAGGCGGAGACGGCTCACCACATCGGCCGATGGGTCGGCGTGCCGCTGCTGATCCTGATTGGCGCCGGCATCGTCGCGGGGATCGTGGCACCGCCGAACGGCCACATGAGGTGTCGTCGACTGATGCGCTCACCGACCGCCGTACTGCTTCTGGTAATACTCGCGGTACGCCCCGCTCTTGACGCGCTGCCACCACGCCTGATTATCGACGTACCACTTCACGGTGCGCTCCAGCGCCGCCGGCCACGCGCTGCGCGTCGGCTGCCAGCCCAGCTCGCGCTTGATCTTCGCTGCGTCGATGGCGTAACGCAGGTCGTGGCCGAGCCTGTCTTTCACCGGCTGGATGAAGTCGCCGGGGGGGGACTTGCCCATCAGGGCGAGGATCGAGTGCGTCAGCTCCAGATTGCTGCGCTCGTTGTTGCCGCCGATGTTGTAGACCTCGCCGGCCTTGCCCTTCTCGAGCACGGTGAGCACCGCCTCGCAGTGGTCGTCAACGTGCAGCCAGTCGCGGACGTTGTTGCCGCTGCCATACAGCGGGACCTTCTTGCCCTCGATCAGATTCGTCACGAACAACGGGATGACTTTTTCCGGGAACTGGTACGGCCCGTGGTTGTTGGAGCAGCGCGTGATGCAGGCGTTGATGCCAAAGGTGTGCTGCCAGGCGCCCACCAGCAGGTCGCTGGCGGCCTTGCTCGCGGAGTACGGGCTGCTGGCGTGGATCGGCGTCGTCTCGGTGAACATGAGTTCGGGCTGGTCGAGCGGGAGCTGGCCGTAGACCTCATCGGTCGAGACGTGGACGAAGCGCTTGGTGTTTTTCGGGTCAACGCTGCGCAGGGCGTCGAGGATCGTCTGCGTGCCGACGACGTTGGTTTCGATGAACGGCTTGGCGTCGATGATCGAGCGGTCGACATGGCTTTCGGCCGCCATGTGGACCACCGCGTCGGCCTCGCCGATCAGCCGCTCCATGAGGGCGCGGTCGAGGATGTTGCCGTGGACGAACGTGTAGCGATCATCGTCTTCGAGGTCAGCGAGGTTGTCGGGATTGCCGGAGTAGGACAGGCAATCGAGGTTGGTGACGCGATAGCCCGGCCGGTTCGTCAGCACGAAGCGGACGAAGTTGGAGCCGATGAAGCCGGAGCCGCCGGTGAGGAGGATGTGCATGAATCAAAACTCCAAATTCCAATTTCCAAATTCCAAACAAGCTCCAAGCCTCAAATTCCAAGCTAATGATCGGTTGTCTTCCAAGACGCCCGGCGACTTTTCGATGATCGACGACTGTCGGAACCGTTTCGCTCCGTTTCTGGTTGATTGGAGCTTGTTTGAGATTTGGAGCTTGATCGTTGGAGCTTAACCCTCCAATCGGCTAAGCACCGACCGCAGGTTCGCTTTCCAGTCGGTCATCGGGCCGATCTCGCGTTCGGTCTTCTCGATATCGAGGACGCTGTACGCCGGGCGCTTGGCGGGGCGCGGGAAGTCGGCGGTGGTACACGGGTCGACCCGGCAGGCGGGATTGACTTGGCGGGCGATCTCGGCGGCGAAGTCGAACCAGGTGCACTCGCCGCCGTCGCAGCCGTGGTAGACGCCGGTCGCGTTGTTTTTCAACAGGCGAAGAGACAAATCCGCGAGGTGTTCGCTGCTCGTCGGCCGGCCGCGCTGGTCGGCGACGACCTTGAGCTGCGGCTTATTTTTCGCGGCACCCGCGATGGTGCGGACGAAGTTTTTCGCCCACGGCGCGTAGAGCCAGCTCGTGCGGATGAGCAGGTAGCGCGTGCCGGACTTCTGGAGCGCGACCTCGCCGAGCCATTTGGTGTGGCCGTAGGCGTTGATCGGTTCTGCCGGGGTGTCCACGGGATAGGGCGCTGTGCCGTTGCCGTTGAAGATGTAATCGGTGGAGTAATGCACCAGCGTCGCGTTCACTCGGCCGCAGCGCTCCGCAAGATTGGCCACGGCGTTGGCATTGAGTGCGGTCGCGCCCTCGACGTTCTTCTCCGCGCCGTCGACATCGGTCCACGCGGAGCAGTTGATAACGGTGGGATGCTCGCCGGTGACGTGGCGGTCGATCGAGGCGGGGTCGGTGATATCGAGTTCGGCGTGGCGCGGGGCGGAGACCTCGATGCCTTCGCGTTCGAGGAGCTCGCGCCAAGCCCTGCCGAGCATGCCGCTGCCGCCGATGAGGAGGACGGGGCCGAGCGATCTGCTCGCAGCTGGGGCGGTCGCAGGTTTGGTGAGGGTTCCAGTCATCGGAGTCCGTCGGTTTCACAAGACATTGGTTGCCATGAATCAATCGGGACCGCGTGAGAATACAGGGCAGTTCGTTTGGCGTCGTTGATGCTGACGCAATCGATGTCGGATTGAACTTCCCATTCGGCGTCACAACCGAAGAGATAGAGCGTGTTCTCCCACTCCCACTGGCCGCCGCGATATTGCGCAATCGCTAGATTCGAAATGCGATGGCGGAGACCGCCTTCATCCAACTCGTAGAACGGTTCATCCCGGCCAACCCATTCGATGACATGCGCTCCGTCGAGCATAAGAGGCGGCAGGCGACGCGACGAGTTAACCATGGCGCACGCCCCACGGGAACCCGGTAATGGAGTCGTGGCCGCGGCGGTCTTCATCGGGGGCTTTCATGTCGTAGGCATGGGTGACGTAATAAAGCAGCCCCGCGTTTTCGGCGCCGACGGTCGCGGCCCCGTGCCACAGCGGCGGCGGGATGATAAGCACACCCGGCCGTTTCTCCCCGATGACGTGCAGCCACGTCTTGCCGTCGTCTTCGCGGTGGACGCCGACCTTGAGTGATCCGTGCAGGCACATCCAGAAGTCGGTCTGCTTGGCGTGACGGTGCCAGGCCTTGATCACGCCCGGGTACATCACCGAGTAGTTGATCTGCCCGTTCTCGGTCATCACGCCCTGCATCTGGTTCATGATCGACCAGCCGCGGTCGTCGCAGAAGAAGGAGGCGGGGACGAACACCGGCTCGCGCTCGGCCTTGGCGGCGGCGAAGGCGGCGGCGATGTCGCCGCCCTGCCAGAGGCGCGGGTTGACCGGCTTGGCGGGCGAGAAGGTTGGCGGGTTGGCGAGGGGGGTGGTGGTCATCAGGTCACCAAGGCAGGGAAATTGCAAATTGACCATTGCAAATTGAAAATTGCAAATTGGTCAGAGGATCGGTGTCGTCAATTTGCAATTTGCAATGGTCAATTTGCAATGGTCAATTCCTCATTGTCTTACCGAGCGGCGACCGCTTGGGGCTTGCGTGAAGATTTCGTCACCGGCGCCGCGGCGGGCGGCACCGGGAACTGCAGGTGGTTCGCGCCGCCCTGCGCGATGTAGCTCGCCGCCCGGTGCAGGCTCTCGAACGTGCCGGCATCGGTCCACCAGCCGTCAAGCACGCTGCTGGTCAGGTCGCCGCGCTGGAGGTACGCGTTGTTCACATCGGTGATCTCGAGCTCGCCGCGGCCCGAGGGCTTAAGCGTCTGGCAGATCTTGAACACGTCGGAATCGTAGAAGTAGATGCCGATCACCGCGAGGTTGCTCGGCGGATTGCTTGGCTTCTCGATGATCTCGACGATCTTGCTGGTGGGGCCTTGGGGCTTGCCGTCCTCGAACCGCACCACGCCGAAGCGCTGCGGGTCATGCACCTCCTTCAGCAGCAGCTTGGCGCCCGAGCGCTGCGTGAAGAAGTCGGCGGCGGCGGCGCGGATGTTCCCTTCGATGATGTTGTCGCCGAGGATGACGCAAATCTTGTCGCCGTCGGCGAAGTCCTCCGCGAGCTTCAGGGCGTCGGCGATGCCGCCCTCGCCCTCCTGGTAGCCGTAGGCCATGTGCTTCACACCGAGCTGCTTGCCGTTCTTGAGCAGCTTGAGGAAATCGCCCGCGTGCTCGCCGCCGGTGACGATCATGATTTCGTTGACGCCGGCGTTCACCAGGCACTCGATGGGGTAATAGATCATCGGCCGGTCGTAGACCGGCAGCAGGTGCTTGTTGGTCACGAGCGTCAGCGGCCGCAGCCGGGTTCCCAGGCCGCCGGCGAGAATCACACCCTTCATTGGAGCGCTCCCTGAATGCTGCGGCTTTGGTTATCGGCCGCGGTGACATCGTACCAATGCCCGCATCGCCGCCCGGTAAAGGCGGAACCGCGAGCACACTGTTGTATAGCATCGGCCAGCCGTCGATTGAACATTCGCGCGGCCGATGCCGGGGCCACACCGAGAGGCGTCTTGATTCCCCTCCCTCTTCGGGAGGGGTTAGGGGAGGGTCGGATCGGAGTTGCAAATGGGCAATTGCAAATTGTCGGAGGGCTTTGCCGCCTTTCAATTCTCAATTTGCAATTTGCAATGGTCAATTTGCAATCTGCCTTAGCTCCCGTTCGACCCTCCCCCCGCCCCTCCCTAAGAGGGAGGGGAGTGAGGCAGTGGCCATACGCACAGCGGCTACAATCCGTTCATGCGAAGGCTTGCCATTCTTCTTCCCGCGGCCTTGCTGATCGGGATTCTGCCCCGGCCGCTGCAAGCCGACCCCACCATCTGGTTCGAGGACGCCCGCCACTCCCCGGCGTTCAGTGATGATTCGGTGCGAAGCGCCGCTGCGTATGTCCGGCATCGTCTGCTCGCGCCGGCCGACGCCGCCCCGGCCGATCTCCCGCTGATGCCCGCCGCCGTGCGCGACGATTTTTTCCCGCGCATCCTCTTCATCTCCGCCGGCGACGGTGTCCGCACCGCCCGCGTTGCTGCCGGCACCGCCCGCGGCATCCTTAAGACCGCCGACGATGCGATCGCCCAACTGCGGCTCGCCGCCAAAACCGACTTCAAGCCGCGCTGGCTCAAGATCGACGTGCCCGACACGATCCTCGTTCAGGAACAGCTCGACCTCACCCGCCGGCTGGAGTTCGAGCGCAGCCTGTTCGGGCTGGCGTTCCCGAGGGCGATGCGCATCGCCCTGATCCCCGAAGATCTCATCGCCGGGAACGTCATCAACCACGAGCAGGGATTTTTTCCGGAACAGCTCACGGCCTACCTCGAAGCACGTGGCGTGAAAGAAGCCAAGGCGAACAGTTGGTTGGTCGGGCTGAAGCTGGAAGCGGTCACCGTTTTCCGCTTCAGCACGCGGAGCTTTTACGTTGATGCGAGCGAGATCGTCCCGCTGTATCGCGGGCACCGGCAGTTCCCCCGCCTCACACGCGATGAGTTGAAAGCAGCCGCCCGCGCCGCCGCGGACTATCTCGCCCGCAGCGTCGGCAACTCCGGCCAATTCGCCTACCTCTACCAGCCGGACCACAACAAGGTGCTCGACGAGTACATGATGCTGGAACACTTCGGCGCGGTGCTGGCGATGGTCGAGGCGTACGAACTGTTCAAGGATGACGACCTGCTGGCGGCGGCGAAGCGGGCGGTCGATTTCGCCGACAACGCGATTGGGCACTGGACGCAGGACGGCGCACGGCTGCCGGTGGTCGTCGAGCGCAACCAGGTGCGCCTCGGCACGCAGGCGCTGGCGGCGGCGGCGCTGGCGCGGCTGGCGGCGGTGACCGGCGACAAGAAGATCGCCGAGCGGGCTTCGGCCTTCGCCGCCACCATCCTCTCGGCCGAGCGCGAGAACGGCGAGTTCGTCCACTACCAGACCTTTCCCAGAGGCCAGGCCCGCGACCCGGAGCACCCCGACTTCGCAGGCCAGGCCATCGCCGCCCTCATGCTCGTGCACAAGGTCGACCCGCAGCCGCGCTGGCTCGGCTGCGCCCAGCGGGCCGCGAAACACTTGATCACCGTGCGCGACAAGGGCGTTCCGATCGCCAAGCTGCCGGGCGACCACTGGCTGCTGCGCGGCCTCGCTCACCTCCACCGCCATGCGGACGATGGCGGGCCGCTGCTCGATCACGCCGGCCGGTTGACGCAGGCGCTCGCGATGAACCAGCACCGCGCCCCGGCTTACACCGACTGGCTCGGCGGCTACTACTCCCCGCCCGGCGCGATGACCGCCGCCAATCGCACCGGGGCGCTTCTCGCTGGCTACCGCCTGCTGCGCGACAAGGGCGGCGACCACCGCACTAACGCCATCGCCGCGCTCGACGCCGCCATCGCCGGCATGGCGTTCCAGCTTCAGTGCCAGTTCCGCCCCGAGAACGCGATGTATTACAAAGACCCGCATCGCGTGCTCGGGGCCTTCCGCGAGAGCCTGACCAGCCCCGCCGTGCGCATCGACTTCGTCTCGCAGAACCTCACCGCCCTGCTCGACCTCTACCGGCTGATGGAGGAAGAAAAAATCGCGGGCTTCGCGGTGCCGAAACCGCAGCGTCCCGAGGATGCCGGCCCTGGCCCGGCTTCACCGAAATAGGCAGGGCAATCGCATGTACAGACCTACACGGTGCCACGGGTCGGTTTTGCGACCCGTGTTCCGTGTGCCGCACGGGTCGCCGAGCCGACCCGTGGCACCGGGAAGGTGGCACACGCGATTGCCCTGCCGAAAAGGTGAGCATTGCCATCGCCGCGTTCGGCCGAGGTATAATCACCCGCCATTCCCGGGACTCGTCCTTCTTATGTACCGCCGACCCGCCTTCACGCTCATCGAAGCACTTGTGGTGATCTCAATCATCACGCTTCTTCTATCGTTGCTCCTGCCCAACCTCAACATGGCGACAGAGACGGCCCGCGAGGTGAAGTGCCGGGTGAAGCTCTGCTCGATCATGCAGGCTTTCCAGATGTTTTCCGACGATCAGAAGGGCTTCATCCCCGCCGCTTGGTACGAAGGCCCCGAGATGTGGCAGAAGGCCTGGGCGGGCAAGGAGGTCGGCGCCAGCGGCACCACCGGCTCACACCCCGGCGTGCTGGTCAATTACATCGGCGGGCTGGTCAACATCCCCGAAGCCTACCGCTGCCCGTCGCTGCCCGTCGGACCGTGGAACACCGTCGCCTCCAACGGCCGATTCGATTACGCCTCCTTCGCCGGCTTCAGCGGGGCAAGGCACTCGCTGATCTCCAACGTCGCTTACTGCACCGATCCCGGCACCGGCGCCGTCAGCACCTGGGTCACCCCCATCATCGTCGAGGAAGACCCGCTGCTGCATATCAACGGCTGCTGCATGGAGACCGGGCACGGCACGTCCGATGAGCAGGGCACCTGGCACCGCGGCGGGAGCAACTTCGCCGCCACCGACGGCAGCGGCCACTACCAGCGCTTCAGCAAGCGCGGCCCCAACTGCTTCAACTGGACCGTCATCTCCCCCAAGGGCGTCACCACCACCCTCGCCGAAACCGGTGGCTGGGGGAGTTGGAACGGACGGTGATTCATCCCGGCGGGAGCCTCGCCCTCCCACCTTTGCCACCTCGATCACGCAACGAACTCACCGCCCCATCTTCTCCAGGCATCGCACCGCCAGCGCGGTCCATCCAGTCTGATGGTTCGCGCCGCAGCCGCGGCCGGTGTCGCCGTGGAAGTATTCGTAGAAAAGGACGAGGTCTTTCCAGTGCGGGTCGGCGGCGTAGCGGGCGTCGTTGCCGTGGCACGGGCGCTTGCCGTCGGCGCCGGGCAGGAACAGCGACGAGAGCCGGCGGGAGATTTCGTGGGCCACCTGCTTGAGGTTCATCATGTTGCCCGAGCCGGTGGGGCACTCGACCTGGAGGTCATCGCCGTAGAAATAGTGGTAACGCTCCAGGGCCTCGATGATGAGGTAGTTCAGGGGGAACCAGATGGGCCCGCGCCAGTTCGAGTTGCCGCCGAAGAGGTTGGTGTCGGACTCGCCGGGCGTGTAGGCGACGCGGTATTCCTCGCCGTCGCTCTTGAAGACGAAGGGGTTCTTCTCGTGGATTTTCGAGAGCGAGCGGATGCCGAAGGGCGAGAGGAACTCGTGCTCGTCGAGCATGTAGCGCAGCACGCGCGCCAGGCGGTCCTTCGAGGGCACCGCCAGCAGCGTTTTCTTTTCGCCGTGGTTGTGGTGCTCCATGATGCTGATGTGCTTTGCCAGGTCCTGGCGGTTCTTGAGGAACCAATCGGTGCGCTTGCGGAAGCCCTCGAGGGGCTTGAGCAGGTAATCCTCCATCACGTCGACGGCGCAGATCGGCAGCAGGCCGACCATGGAGCGGACCCGCAGCGGGATGGCCCGGCCGTCGACGAGGATCTGGTCGTAATAAAATCCGTCCTCCTCGTCCCACAGCCCGGTGCCGCCGAGGGAGTTCATGGCGTCGACGATGGCGATGAAGTGCTCGAAGAACTTCGAGGCCATGTCTTCGTAAGCGGGGTCGTCCTGGGCGAGTTCGAGCGAGATGGCGAGCATGGTGGCGCAATAGAACGCCATCCACGCGGTGCCGTCGGCCTGCTCGAGGTGGCCGCCGCCCGGGAGCGGTTTCGACCGATCAAACGGGCCGATGTTGTCGAGGCCGAGGAAACCGCCGGCGAAGAGGTTGTTGCCGGTGGGGTCCTTGCGGTTGACCCACCAGGTGAAGTTCAGCAGCAGCTTCTGGAACACGCGGGCCAGGAAAACCTTGTCGCGGTTGCCGCGCGGCGCGGTCATTTTGTAGACGCGGTAACAGGCCCAGGCATGCACCGGCGGGTTCACGTCCGAGAGCGCGAACTCGTACGCGGGTATCTGCCCGTTGGGGTGCATGTACCACTCGCGCAGGAACAGGACGAGCTGCTCCTTGGCGAAGAACGGGTCGACCTCCGCGAAGGGCACCATGTGGAACGCCAGGTCCCAGGCGGCGTACCACGGGTACTCCCACTTGTCGGGCATCGAGATCAGGTCGCGGTTGAAGAGCAGCCGCCAGTCCTTGTTGCGACCCTTTTTGCGCGACGGCGGCGGCGGCGGCATCGTGGGGTCGCCCTCGAGCCAGTCCTTCACCACGTAGTGATAAAACTGCTTGCTCCAGAGCAGGCCCGCGTAGGTCTGGCGGACGACATTGACCGCTTCGCCGGTGACCTGCGGCTTGGTGATGCGGGCGTGGTAGCCGTCGGCCTCGTTGATGCGCTGCGTGAAGAAGGTCTCGAACGCGGGGCCGAACGGGTCCTTGCGCGGCGCGGCGTCGTGGTAGAGGCGCAGGCGGATGGCGACGCTCTCGCCGGATTCAAGGATGAACGAATAAGGGATGCCCGCCTTGGTGCCCATCTGCTGCGGGTTCACGCGGTCGGTCTCGCCGTTGACGATGGCCTCGTGGAACGCGTCCTTCACGTAGCGCGCCGGGTTGGGCGTGCCGTAAAGCCGCTGCACATTCGTCTTGTTCTCGGTGAACATCACCCGCGGCGGCGGCGACTGCGCGCCGACCTCAAACGCCAGCCGCATCCGTCCCAGCGACTCGTGGTCCGCCAGCAGCTCGTGCTTGCCGCCCATCTGGATCACCGGCTTGGCCCAGAAGCCTTCGCCGGTGCGGCCCCAGGCCCAGGTGTTGCGGAACCAGAGCTGCGGGATCACGTGCAGCACCGCCGCGTCCGGCCCGCGGTTCGTCGCCGTGATGCGGATCAAGATGTCGTCGCAGGACGCCTTGGCGTACTCGGCAACAATGTCGAAGTAGCGGTCTTCATCGAACACCCCGAGGTCCGCAAGCTCGAGCTCGCCGATCTTGCCGCGCGAGGGACCGGCCTCCTTCACGAGCCGCTCGTAAGGGAACTCGGCGTGCGGGTATTTGTAGAGCGCCTTGGCGTAGGAATAGGTGGGCGTGGCGTCGAGGTAGTAGTAGCACTCTTTGACGTCTTCGCCGTGGTTCCCTTCGGGGCCGGACAGGCCGAAGAGGCGCTCTTTCAAAATAGAGTCTTTGCCATTCCACAGCGCCAGCGCGAAGCACAGCCGGCACTCGCGGTCGGTGATGCCCAGCAAGCCATCTTCCCCCCACCGGTAAGCCCGGCTGCGGGCGTGGTCGTGCGGGAACGAGCCCCACACATTGCCGTCGGGCGAATAATCCTCGCGCACCGTCCCCCACTGCCGCTCGGCGAGGTACGGCCCCCACCGCTTCCAGTTGGCCTTGCGCTTCGAGTCGGCGAGCAGCCGCTGGTATTCCGGGTCGTTCTCAAGCGCGTCGCTCATGTCGCGTCCTTGCCTGCCTCGGCGTTGCCCGGGCCGCGGGCCACCACCCTTTTCGCCTCGGCCAGTAACTGCCGATATCGGTCATCGGCCATGCCGAGCTTGCGGGCGAACACCTCGATCTCAAACCGCTCCTTCGGCCACAGCTTCTCGTCGACCACGGCGACCCGCAGGATGGTCTTCATCGACGCGTCGGGGACCTTGCGGACTCTCGATCACACGCTTGGTGCCCATGGGGAGATTATATTCTGGGGGCGGGGTTGGCGATCGCCCCGGTTGCTGCCACAATGTCGAGACTACCCGTTTCGGTTCCACTCGACCCTTGAAGGATGATTATGAACAAGGCCAATTCGATGTTGCTAAGCGTGATCATGGCGGCCGCGATGCTGATCGTCGCGGCGAGCCTCTCGGTCGGCGCCGATGAGCCCAAGCCCAAGGCAGCTGACAAAGGGAAGGCGAAGCCGCAAGCGGCGGCCGCGCCGGAGCCGACGCCGCACTGGCTCTGGATGAAGGGCGCGGAGAAGGCGGATCAGGTGATCTATCTCCGCAAGACCTTCGACGTCAGCGGCCCGGTGTCGAAAGACAAGGGCGGCTGGCTCATCGCGACCGCGGACAACGTGCTGACGGTCTACATCAACGGCAAGAAGGTGCTCGAGCACGGCGAGTGGCAGCAGGCGCCGCGCACCGATGTGACGGCCGAGATCAAGCCGGGCAAAAATATCATCGCCATCGAGGCCAAGAACGAGGCGACCGGCGCGGCCGGCGTGCTGGTCAAGCTCGGCATCCAGCCCGAAGGCGGCAAGCGCGAGTGGGTCGTGAGTGATGACACGTGGCTTGTCTCCGACAAGGCTGGTCAGGGCTGGCAGGCGGCGACGTTCGACGACAAGGCTTGGGTGAAGGCGCAGAGCCTCGGCAAGCTGGGCATCGCGCCGTGGGGCGACGTGATCGCGGGTCAGCCCGGCGTCGCCAGCGGCCCCGGCGCCAAGCCCGGCAAGGCGACACCCGAGGATGCCCTCCAACTCCTGCCCGGCTTCAAGGCGGAACTGATCTACTCGGTCCCCAAGAGCCAGGAAGGCTCGTGGGTCAACCTCACGGTCGACCCGAAGAACCGCATCATCGCGTCCAATCAGAACGGCGCGCTGTATCGCGTGACGCCCAAGGCCGAAGGCGACGCCGAGGTGGAGAAGATCGAGGTTTACGTCAAGGACGAGAAGGGCGCGAACAAGGGCCAGCCCATCGGCAAGGCGCACGGCCTGTGCTGGGCGTTCGATGCGCTCTACGTGGTGATCTGCGACGGCGGCGGCGTGGGCAACGGGCTCTACCGCCTGAAAGACACCGATGGCGATGACAAGCTCGATCACGCGGAATTCCTCAAGCCCCTTCAAGGCGGCGGCGAGCACGGGCCGCACGCGGTCAAGATGGGGCCTGACGGGCATCTGTGGGTGATCGCCGGCAATCACACCAAGCCGCCGAACCCTGTAACGCCAAACTCGCCGGTGAAGAACTACGCCGAGGACCACCTGCTGCCGCGCAACCCCGACGGCAACGGGCATGCCACCGGCGTGATGGCGCCCGGCGGCTGGGTCTGCCGGATCGACAAGGACGGCAAGGAGTGGTGGATGCACTCGGCCGGCTTCCGCAACCAGTTCGACTTCGACTTCAATACCGATGGCGAGATCTTCTCCTTCGACGCCGACATGGAATGGGACACCGGAACCCCCTGGTACCGCCCGACCCGCGTCAACCATTGCATCAGCGGTGCCGATTTCGGCTGGCGCTTCGGCACCGGCAAGTGGCCCGCGTATTACCCCGATAGCTTCGGCGCCGTCATCGACATCGGCATGGGCTCGCCCACCGGCATCGTGTTCGGCACCGGCGCCAAGTTCCCCGCCAAGTACCAGAAGGCTCTCTACCTCTGCGACTGGACCTACGGCAAGCTGTACGCCGTGCACATGACCCCGCAGGGCGCTTCGTACACCGGCACCGCCGAGGTCTTCGCGGCGGCCAAGCCTTTGCCCCTGACCGATGTGGTCATCGGCAACGACGGGGCGATGTACTTTTCAATCGGCGGCCGCGGCACGCAGTCGGGCCTCTACCGCGTCACCTACACCGGCAGCGAGTCGACCGCGCTTGCGCCTAAAGGTGAGCAGGCCGGCAAGGAGGCGCGGGCATTGCGCCGCAAGCTCGAGTCGTTCCACGGCAAAAAGGACTCCGCCGCCGTCGAGTTCGCCTGGCCGCACCTCAATAGCAGCGACCGCGCGATCCGCTACGCCGCCCGCGTTGCCATCGAGTGGCAGGGCGAGTCACTGTGGCTCGACAAGGCATTCGCCGAGACGAAGCCGACGGCCGTCATCAACGCCATGCTCGCCGTCGCCCGCAGCAACGACAAACGCAGTCTGGGCAGGGCGATCGAAGCGCTGAACAAACTCCCGCTGACGCGCCTCACCGAAGAGCAACAACTCGAAGCCCTGCGCGCTTATGGCCTGGTGTTCCTCCGCTTGGGCGAGCCGATGAAGAAGCCCGGCGAGGCGCCCGCCGTCGATCCCGCCATCGCCAAGTCCGTTATCGCGAAGGTCGCGCCGCTCATCGGCACCGCCAGCGAATCCGTCAACCGCGAGGCGACGATCGTGCTCATCTATCTCGCCGAGCCGTCGATCGTGCCCAAGGCGATGGCCCGCCTTTCCGCGGCCCAGACGCAGGAAGACCAGCTTTTCTACGCCTTCGCGCTCCGCAACGCCAAAGCCGGCTGGACGGCCGACCTCCGCAAGCAGCACTTCTCCTGGATGAACCTCGCGGGCAGCAAGTACCGCGGCGGCTCCAGCTTCAAGAAGTTCATCGAGCAGGTCCGCCGCGACACGCAGTTGGGCATGACCGACGCCGAGAAAACGGCGCTGGCGGACGTGATCAAGGGCACGGCCTCGGTCGACGTGGTGAAGGAAACCACGCCGCGCCAGTTCATCCACAACTGGCAGATGGAAGACATCCTGCCCATGATCGAGCAGGCCACCGCCGGCCGTAACTTCGAGAAGGGAAGGCAGGCCTTCGAGGTCGCCCAGTGCGCCAAGTGTCACCGCTTCGGCGGCGACGGCGGCTCCACCGGCCCGGACATCACTGGCGTCGGCAACCGCTTCTCGCCCACCGACCTCCTCGAGTCGATCATCCTCCCCTCCAAGGTCGTCTCCGATCAGTACGCACCCACCGAGATCGAAACCGCCGATGGCGAACTGCTCGTCGGCAAGATCGAAAAGGAGGACGAGAAGTCGGTCACGCTCATGATCAACCCCTACGGCGGCGACTCCACGACCATCGCCAAGAAGGACATCGTCAAGCGCCAACTCTCGAAGACTTCGCTCATGCCGTCGGGACTCATCAGCATCCTCAGCAAGGACGAGGTGCTCGACATGATCGCCTACCTGCGGGCGGCGGGGAACAAAAACGACAAGGCATTCTCGAAGTAATTGTCGCTCACCTCATGCTCAACTCAAAGCCCACGCACTCCCGTGCGTGGGTTTCTCTTTATGGGGAACGCTTCGTCCGCTCCAAAATCGCCAGCACCGCGACGACCGCCAGCGTCTGCGCCATCACCAGCGCCGCCTGCCAGCCTTCGAGGCGGTTGAGCATCACGCCGCCGAGCCCCGTCGCCAGCGCGGCGAGCCAGATGACGATCACCGCGGTGCGCTTGGTGAGGCCCTTCTTCACGAGGCGGTGCGAGAAGTGCTGCTGATCCGGGAAGAACGGGCTCTTCCCCTGCGCGAGGCGGATGAGCGTGACGCTGGTGATGTCATACAGCGGCACCGCGAGCACGACGAGCGGCATCAGCACCGCGTACCAGCCGCTTGCGGTTTCGCGATCCCCGGGGTTCACATAAGTCGTGCGGATCGTGATCACCCCCAGCAGCAGCCCGATCACCAGCGACCCGCCATCGCCCATGAAAACCTTCGCGCCGCCGCGCTGGAAGTTGAACACCAAAAACGCCAGCAGCGCCCCAACCAACAGTGCGCACAGCCCCGCGACGAACCACTGCCCGCCCATCAGCGTCGCCGCGAGATAGATCGCCGCCGCGATCGCGCTGACGCCGGCCGACAGGCCATCCATGTTGTCCAGGAAGTTGATCGCGTTGGCGATCGTCACCATCCAAAGCACGCTGACGATCACGCTCGCGCTCTCGCCGACGAATCCATATTGATCCAGCAGATGCAGCACGCGCATGTCGAAGAACGTCGCGAGGATGAACGCGACGAGGAACTGCACCGCGAGCTTGAGGTACGGGCCCAGCCGCCGGCGGTCGTCGATGAGGCCCATGACATGGAAGATCACCGCCGCGACGATGACGCCGGCCGCCATCGGCGTGTGCGACCGCAGGCCGTCGATGTGCGCCGCCAGCGGTGCGAGCCAGCCCGTGTAGGTTTCCGCCGGCAGCACGTTCACCGCGACCACCGCCAGCGTCACCGGCAGCAGAATCGCCCAGGTGATGCCGATGCCGCCGGTCGAGGGCACCGCGCTGGCATGATGCTTGTGCACGTCCGCGCCCGGCTGATCCATCCGCCCCCAGCGCCGCCCCGCGCCGATCAGCCACCACGTCAGCGGCAGGTTGATCGCGAAGGCGACAAGCATCAACGCGAGGCACAGCGTGAGCATGGTGGATATTGAACGGGCAGCGGCGGAGAATCGCAAATGGTTGGATGCGAGCGAGCGCTTCTGCCTTGTCAGAGCCGGGTTCTGCGAACCCGGTCGGATCGTGAGCCTCGAAGGCGAGCGATCCGTTTCGCACGGCGGACGTCGAGTCGAGTGAGTGCATCGCCGTGCGAAGCGGAATCGCTCAGCCCGCGGACGGGCATCGCGATCCCGTCCGGGTTCACAGAACCCGGCTCCGATCAGAGGTCACTCCGCGCGCTCGCCGAACCGCACGCCCTCACCTTCGATGACCTGCATGCCGAAGGTGAGCGCGCCCTTCTCATCCGCCGCGACGCGGGCGAGCAGCGTGTTCCAGCCCTGCTTGAGCGGCAGGTTCAACAGCTTCGTGTTCGCCGCGTCGACCTTCACCTGGCCCTCGGCGTTGAGCACGATGCGGGCGGCGCCGCTGACGGTGAACTTCGCGGCGGCCTTCTGATCCTTCGGCGAGAAGAGGTAGGTCAGCACATACGCGTCGCCCTTGGCCGTCTTGTCCATCGCATGTTTGAGGTCGAGCGTCGCGCCCGGGCCGCAGTCGATGCGGAGCCACTGCCGGTCGCCGATCTTCGCCAGCGGGTCGGGCTTTGATTCCCATCCCTCGGCCGTCTCTTTCGCGTCGAACGGCCCGATCACCCACGCGCGCGTGAGCAAGCCGCGCAGCGTCGCCTGGGCCGCATCATCTTTCAGGAATGCGATCAGGTCGATCAACTCGTCGTATGAAAGTTGCGCGACGACGTTCTGCGGCATCACGCTCGTGCCGCTCTGCTTCAACTCCTTGATGCCGACCCGCGGGATCAGCACATCCTCGCCTTCCTGCACGTCGCGGATCGTCACCGCCTTGTCGTTCTCGGCAACCTTCAGGCCCATGTACACCTGCCCGTCCGTCGCGGTGAGCGTCCAAGCGCCAAAACCTTCCTTGATCTCCTTCGACGGCTCGATGATCGACTCGATGAGCTTCGCGATGGTCTGGGCCTGCCCGATCTTCGTGAGGTCGGGGCCAATGGGACCACTGCGCCCCCCGACGCCTTCGAGCTTGTGGCACAGGGCGCACTGGCTCTTCTGCGCATCGAGGTAAACCGCCCGGCCGCGCATCGCATCGCCCCTCGTTTTCACCATGGATTCAAGCTGTTTCAGCGATTCCGCATCGTTGGCGACGAGCAGCCCGCCGCGGTAGACCTCGGCGAGCAACTGCGACATCGCGCCTGACTTGTCGTTTAGCGCATGCTTCTGAAGCGCCGCCGCCACCTGCGGGAGCAGCGCCCGGTCGATCTTCCCATCGGCAAACAGGCGGCCGATCATCTTCGCGTGCCCCGGCTCGGCGGAGAGCGCGTTGATCGCCGCCTTCACGCTTGCGTCTTCGCCCGAATTAAGCATCCGCATCGCCACCGGCTCCGCCTTCTTGAGGTCGACGCGGGCGAGCAGCGAGAGCACCTCGCCGCGCAGGGCATCGCCGCCGATGACCGAGGGATCGACCGCGAGCTTGACGAGGTCGTCGACGACGAGCTCGACGCCCTTCTCCGCCTTGATGGTGGCGAAGCGCGTCGAGGCCCGCAGCGTCCCGAGCGTGCGCAGGGCGGTGCGGCGTTCCTCGAGCGACCTCTTCTCATCGAGCATCGCCTTCGCCAGCAGCGGCGCGGTGGCGTGGAGCTGCTGCCGCTCGATGTTCTTCATCACGGCGAGACGGATGCGCGGGGAGTCGTGGGCGAGCATCTTCTCGATGATGGGCAGGATTTTTTCGGTGTTGGTGTCGCCGACGATGGCGAGGGTTTCGAGGGCGGCGAGCTGGACCTTCTCCGAAGCGTCGGGATGCTTGATCAACCAATCGCCGACAGCGGTCATGTCGGGCGGCGGCTCGGTTTGGATGTTGCGGTAGGCGGTGAGGAGCCGGATCGGACGGTCGTCGCTACGAAACCTCGGGATTTCATCTTCGAGAATCGAGGGCAAGTATTCATCGAACGCCTTGGCCGCGAGTGGAACGCGCAACGCTTCAAGAATTTCAATGATTCGTTCACGATCCGACGGGTGCTTTCGCGGCAGGTAGAGATTGGTGATCTCTCCTTTCATCTGTTCGAGCGCACGAACAATGCCATCCATCGTGATCTCATCATTGCGATTGCCGCTGTGGCTGGCGAGCGCGCCCCACAGATACGATATGGCCGCGGTCTGATGGATGGTTCGAAAATCGTCATCCGCGTCACGCCAGCGCATCAAGCTGCCGATCGCGATTGCGGCGGATCGACGGACCGTCAGGTCCTCATCGCCAATAGCCAGCGACAATCGAGTGAATGCACCGTCGCCGACGCCCCCAAAGTCATCGACGTTGCGTCCGATCAGATCGGCACAGACGCGCCGAATCTCCGATGCCTTGTCATTGCCAAGCAGCTCGTACAGGGACACTTCGTCGAGTCCTGCATGCTCTCTGCAAAGCCGGCAAGCCGCCCCAATCGCCGCAATCCGCGCATGCACCGGCCGCGTCTCGTCCTTCGCCACCGCGATGAACGTCTCCTTATTCTTCTGCCCTCTTCGCACCAGTTCGTTCACCACGCGCTTGCGAAGCTCCATGTCGGTGGTGTTGAGCTCCTTCCAGAGCTGCACGTTGGACATCGCGCCGACTTTGGACCAGGCGTCCATGGTGCCGCGCGCGATGGCGGGGATGGGGGTTTCGCTCCCTGACGGTCGCGGCTCGGACGGAAGCGGCTCGGACGGCGGCTCCTTGCGGACCTCCGTGCCGGTCCATGTCAGCCGGTAGATGCGCCCAAACTTCTGTTCGCCCCAGAACCAGCCGGGGCCCGCCGAGTTCGTTCGCCAGTCGACGATATAGATCGCGCCGTCCGGCCCCTGCACCGCCTGGCACGGGCGGAAGTAGCCGTCCTCGCTCTTCATCAGGTCGAACTGCTCGACGACTTTGAAGGTGCTGCCCGTCGCGTCGCGTTCGACGCGGTAGGCTCGCACCGATTTGCGGAACACATCGGGATAAATCAGCCAGCCGCGGAAGACCTCCGGCATCGCCGCGCCGCTCGTGTAGAGCAAGCCCGCCGGGGCGCCGCGACCGGTCTTCATCATCACCGGCATCTTGCCCGGCCGTTCGCCGCTGACCGCCCCGCGATCCATGTCCGGCCAGCAGCAGCGCACGCCCGCCTTGAGCCGCCAGCCGTAATCCGCTTCCTCCAGCACATGGATCAGCCGGCAGCCCTGCCACTTGCTGCCGTCCTCCTGGTCGTTGTCCATGTGGAACATGTTCTGGTGCTGGTCGAAGACAACATCGCGGTACGGGTTGCGGAAGCCGCGGGCGTAAAGCTGGAGCTTCGAGCCATCGGGCCGGCACATGTAGATGCCGCCGGTGCGCAGGAGGTCGACGCGCGAGCCGTCGCTGCCCTCGGCGTGGCCGTCATCGTCGCCGGCCGTGATGAAGAGCCAGCCGTCGTGCGACATGGTCAAGCCGGATGCCTGGTGCTGATTGAAGCCGGGGAGGCCTTGCACGATGGTTTCGGTGATGTCGAACGGGCCATCGGGCCGCGACTGCTTGCGGCGGATGACGCGGCCCTGCGAGGTGAAATAAAACCAGCCATCGTGGATCAGGCAGGTCGAGGGGATCTGAAGATCGTCCATGATGACGGTGTGCGACTCGTAGACACCGTCGCCGTCTTTATCGTGCAGCGCCTTGAGCCAGTCAGCGGAGTCGGGCCGGCCCGCGATCGAGCCGCCGCGCTTGGCGTAGCGGTGGAGCGTGCGCTTGCTGCCGTCCTTGTAGGTGAGCTCGTAATCCTCGCCGCCTACGCCGGGCGTCTTCTTCCATTCGATGACGTAGGGCGTGCCATCGTCGCCGAAGGTCAGGCCGACGGGATCGATGATGTTCGGCTCCCTGGCGACGACTTCGAGCTTGAAGCCCTCGGGGGTGATGATGCCCTTGAGCGCGGGGTCCGCCCCGGGCAGCGCCCCCTGATCGACCGCCCCGCGCACCCACTTGGGCGTCGGTCGGGCGGGCCACTCGGCCTGGTTGATGTCGAAAGTTTCCTCGACCCCGGCGGCGGGTGGCCCCAGGCACAAACCGGCCGCGAGGGTCAACAAACCAAGAAGGCGGGTGGGCGGTCGGTTCATACCCCCTATTGTCCGGGCGGGCGGCACGACCGGCAAGGGGTGAAGTTTGGGTAGTGGACCACTTTGAATTGGGTGGCACGGGCAGGCCGCCGCTCGGGGCGGTTTGCCCGTGTTCGAGCGATTCGGGTTGACCGCCACGGGCAAACCGCGCAAAGCCGCGGCCTGCCCGTGCCACCGCATTTTCAAATTGGCCCACTGCCGAAGTTTGGCGATCGGCGGGGGTGGGGCGCCGATCATCAGGTGGGGTCCGGGTGCGCAACGTGGTCGGTTGTCCGCAGAGGACGCCTTATCTACCGACAAAATCATCATTTACAGAATCGTAAGCGCGTAAAGCGATTTCCTAGTCTTCATTGAGTATCCTATTGGGTCCCCGGCCATTTGTTTGGGCCGGGGCACCGCGTTTGCAAGGGAGACGGATGAAAGGTCAGCTACAGATGGACGGGCCAGTGAGTGAGATTTTGGGTGAGTCGGGGGTGGAACCGGTCGCGGCGGCGGTGCTGCCGGCGGTGGCGTTGCCTGTGGCTTTGGGGGCGGAGACCCAGACCCATGGACGGGAGTCCATGGGCTTTGCGGGCAAAGCGGCGGCGGTGGTGAATGCCGAAGCGGTTGACCCGGTGGCGGCGAACAACCGCCTCTGCCTGACCGACTTCATGGACATCGAAACGCTTCAGGAGGTGCAGGACAGCTTCACCGCCCTGACGCGGTTCGTGACGGTGATCCTCGACGCCGACGGCTCGCCGGTGACGCAGCCGACCGATGCCAGTCGCCGGCTCAAGAGCGACCGCGTCCTCGACTTTCTGCTGACGGACGACTCCCCCGCCGATGACCCGTCGCGCGGCGGGTACGTCGCGCCCATCGTCGTCGAGGGCCAGGTGCTCGGCTCGATCACCGTCGAAGCGCCCAAGCCCGGGAGCGGGTTGTGCCCGACGCCGTCGCGCGCTTCGCTCGAAAAGGTCGCGCTCGGCCTCGGCGTGCCGGCCGACCATGTGAGCGATCTCGTCGCGTGCGCCGAAAAGGAGTGCGGCCCGAGCAAGGCGGCGAGCCTTCAGTTTCTCTATTTGCTCGCCAACTCGATCGCCCGGCTGTGCTACGGCGATTACCAATTGCGCCGCCGCGTCGATGAGCTCTCCGCGCTTTACAAGCTGAGCACCGTGCTGGCCGTACACCGCAACCTTCAGCATGTGCTCGACACGGCCGTGCAGCAGGTCGCGGAGGTGATGCACGTGAAGGCGGTGTCGATCCGGCTGCTCGATGACGCGAACCGGTCGCTGGTGCCGCGGGCGACGTTCGGGCTGACGCCGCAGTACCTGCACAAGGGACCGATCGTCGCGGACCGCAGCGTGATCTTCTCGAAATCGCTGGCGGGCGAGGTGATCGTCGTCGACGACGTGACCAGCGACACGCGCATTCTTTACCCGCAGTACGCGAAGGACGAGGGCCTGGTCTCGATGCTTTGCACCGGCATGCTCTACCAGGGCCGGCCCATCGGCACGATCCAGGTGTTCACCGGCGAGCAGCGGAAGTTCGGCCGGTTCGACGTGAACCTGCTGCGAGCGGTCGCGCAGCTGCTCTCGACGGCGATCCAGAACGCCAAGCTCGACGGCATGCGCCGCGAGGCCGAGCGCGTGCAGCGGCAGGTGCGCCTCGCCGCCGACGTGCAGAAGCGCATGCTGCCCGGCGATGTGCCCGTCGTCCCCGGCTTCGATCTGGCGGCGCGCTACGTCCCGTCCACCGAGCTCGGCGGCGACTTCTACGACTTCATCAGCCTCAACGGCAACCTCGGCCTCGCCATCGGCGACGTCGTCGGCAAGGGCGTCGCCGCCAGCCTGCTCATGGCCAGCGTCCGCGCTTCGCTGCGCGCTTATGCCCAGGACCTCTACGACATCGACGAGATCATCCGCCGCGTCAACGTCGCCTTGGCCCGCGACACCCGCGACAACGAGTTCGCCACGCTGTTCTACGGCGTCATCGACCCGCCGACAAAACGCCTCACCTACTGCAACGCCGGCCACGAGGCCCCGCTGCTGCTGCGCAACGGCAAGTTCGAGAAGCTCGAGGCCGGCGGCATGATCGTCGGCGTCGATGGCGGCCAGCGCTACGACAAGGGCATCCTCCACCTCAAGCCCGGGGACATGCTGCTGCTCTACACCGATGGCCTTTGCGACGCCCAGAACTTCGACAAGCAGCGCTTCGGCCGGCAACGCATCCAAGACGCGATGCTGGCGGCACGCGAGATGCCCACCGCCCACGACGCCTTGAGCCACGTGCTCTGGGAGATGCGCCGCTTCGCCGGCCTCAACGAGCGCATCGACGACACGACGCTGGTGATGGTGCGCGTGAAGAAGTGATTGCACACTCGATGCATTTGATCCCTATCTTCTTTGCATCGCGGCGTTTTTCCCCCGCGAGGCAAACTTGAAAGGACGCACCATGGCCAAGAAGGCAGCAGCGAAGAAAGCCACCCGCACCACCCACCGCAGCGCCGGCGGCAAGAAGCTCTACGCCAAGCGCAAGGCGGACGGCACCTTCAGCGACATCCAGTCGTATGAGAAGGCCCACCGCACCGATATCTCCAAGCGCAGCAAGGCCGAGATGGCCGCCCGCCAGAAGACGGCGATGAGCCGGCCGATGAAGAAGAAGGGTTGATCGCGACACGAACCTGCGGCGGGTGGCACTGACAAGCGGAGTCCGCGGAGCTTGTCAGTGTCTGTTACGCAAGGGGCAACCACACGGACAAGGCCTCCGAGCAGTCCTTGTCAGTGCCACCCCTCGCTCCACCGATCCGCGTCGCCGCAAGTCCCCCTTGGTCCGCGACTCGCCGCGCGTGATAATGACGCGGTCCACACGGTTCGCTCACGACCAGGGAGGCGCGATCATGTCCTATTCCACGCGCAGGCGGTTCCTTCAATCGACCGCGGCCGGCGGCGCGCTGCTGGGCCTCGGCGATCTCTCCTTCCTCTCGACGCTGCGACCCGTCAGCGCGGCCGAGGCCGTGCTCGACCCGAAGGTCGTCCGCCTGCAACCGGAGATCGAGCCGCTGGTGCGCCTCATCGAGCAGACGCCGCGCGCCAAACTGCTCGAGGAGATCGGCTCGCGCATTCAGTCAGGCACGAGCTACCGCGAGGTGCTTGCCGCCCTGCTGCTCGCCGGCGTGCGCAACGTGCAGCCGCGCCCCTCCGTCGGCTTCAAATTCCACAGCGTGCTGGTCGTGAACTCGGCCCACATCGCGAGCCTGTCATCCTCCGACAGCGACCGCTGGCTGCCGATCTTCTGGGCCCTCGATCACTTCAAGGGCGCCCAAGGCCAGGACGAACGCGAGGGCAACTGGACGATGGGGCCGGTCGACGAGTCGAAGGTGCCGGCCGCGCATGAGGCGAAGGATGCGTTCATTCAAGCGATGGACAACTGGGACGAGGCGGCCGCCGATGTTGCGGTCGCCGGGCTGGCCCGCACCGCCGGCGCCGGTGAAGTGTTCGAGCTTTTCTTCCGCTACGGCGCCCGCGACTTCCGCTCCATCGGTCACAAAGCCATCTACGTCGCCAACACCTTCCGCACGCTTAATGCCATCGGCTGGCAGCACGCCGAGCCGGTGCTGCGCTCGCTCGCTTACGCACTTCTGGCCACCGAAGGCAAGGGCAGCCCCGCGAAGGAAGACCTCGCGCCCGATCGCCCCTGGCGACGCAACATCGACCTCGCGAAAAAGCTCACCGATGGCTGGCGCTCCGGCAAGCTCGACAAGGACGCCACCGCCGCGATGCTTGTCGCCCTCCGCGAGGGCAGCGACAGCGAGGCGTGCGACAAGGCCGTCGAGCTGATCAATAAAGGAGCCTCGCCGCAGTCGATCTGGGACGCAATGTTCGACGGCGCGGGTGAGTTACTCCTCCGCCAGCCGGGCATCGTCGCGCTGCACGCGGTGACCACCACCAACGCGCTCTACTTCGCCTACCAGGCAAGCGGCGACGACCTCACCCGCCGGATGATGCTGCTTCAAAATGCCGCGTTTCTGCCGCTCTTCCGCAATGCGATGGGCGGGCGCGGCAAGGTCGGCGATTGGAAGATCGACGCGCTGGAACCCGGCACGATCAAGGCCGACGGCCCGCGCGCCATCGAGGAAGTTTTTGCGGAAGTCGGCGGCGACGAGAACAAACGCCGCGAATCGGCCGGCAAAGCGCTCGCCTATCTCCGCGCCGGCGGCGACGCCAAGTCGCTCATCAATGCCGCCCGCAGGCTCGTCTTCCTCAAGGGCAACGACGCCCACGATTACAAATTCAGCTCGGCCGTGCTCGAAGATTACTTCCACATCAGCCCGACTTGGCGCGACCCGTTCCTGGCGTCCAGCGTGATGCGTTTGTGTGGCGCGGCCGAGGCGGACAATGATCTCGTGAAGCGCACCAGGGCGGCGCTGACCGGCTAACACGATCCGCATGTCTAGGGAGTAATTGGTGAGTCCACCTGCTTCCTCACGGCGTCGGTTCTTTGTCGCTCTTGCCATTGGCGCAATAGTGTTGTCCTGTTTACCAGTGGGTGCTTGGTGGAGATACGTAAATCGGCCGTTGTTTAGTGGTACGTGGTCGACCGGGCCTACGCCTTGGAGTGGACATTGGAGCAGAGGCTTAGTTGGCAAGGATCGAACGGGCACCCGGGTTTTCATAGATGAGGAGAAGAAGCTTATTGCGTTCGTGTTCTCGCAAAGCAATCGGGACGGGCCAGGAGAAACAACCATCGTGGCGGAGAAAAAAGCGGTTTATGTACAGGACGTGAATTCGGGGAGAATTATGACCACTTTTCATCCAGCAGACCACACAATTTTTTTCATTTCCGCTAGTGGTGTCGTGCATGAGTGCAGAATTACGGATGATTTCATAGAGGTCATTAAAAGCTAATTGTCGGACCCTACCAATGTTCTTTTGGACGATATGCTTGAGATGCTTTTTGAAAGACATCGCTTCCCGACTGTTGAGAGTACATTTTCTCAGTTCCGACGTGCGGTCAAGAGGTAGCGTTGCGCGACGTGCTCAACGGACCCGCCGACGCACACCCTCACCCGGATTTCATCGCTCCTGACGTCGCAATGAATCCGATCTCTCGTTCAAAGTGAGAGGCACCGAGCCCGCACCAACTCAGGAGTCCATCATGCCCGATGCACCAAGCAACGCCGAACCCCTCAATCGCCGGGAACTGCTCGCCTACAGCGCCGCTTTCGGCACCGCGTTCCTCGCTGGCCAAGGGCTGGCGCACGGCGAGGAGCCGCTAGCGGCGGTTGCTTTGCCCGCCTCGCGCACGCCCAGCAAGCGCTACGACATGAAAAAGTCGATCAACCTCTGGGCCTTGCCCTACCCGCAGAAGATGACGCTCAAGCAGTGCCTCGAGCTCTGCAAGGAGGCCGGCTTCGACGGCGTCGAGGTCAACTACGCGCTCGAGGGCGACCTATCGCCGCAATCCAGCGACGACGACATCAAGGCCATCGCCGCGATGGCGAAGAAGATCGGCATCGCCATCAGCGGCGTCTGCTCCTTCCTCTTCTGGCCTTACGCCTTCACCCACAACGACCCCGCCCGCCGCGCCAAGGGCATCGAGCTGGGCATCCAGATGGTCAAGGCCGCCCGCCTGCTCGACACCTCCAACCTGCTCTGCGTGCCCGGCTCGGTATACGCCCCCTGGATCCCCGACGAGCCGCCCGTGCCGCACGATGTCGCCGACGCCCGCGCCAAGGAAGGCGTGCGGAAACTCCTCCCCGAAGCGAAGAAAAATGATGTCACCATCAATATCGAGAACATCTTCGCCAACGGCTTCCTGCACAGCCCGCAGGAGATCAACGAGTTCGTCGACAGCTTCAAGAGCGACAATGTGAAGGTTCACTTCGATACCGGCAACATCATGCAGTACCACTTCCCCGAGCACTGGGTCCCGATGCTGGGCAAGCGCATCGCCAACATCCACCTCAAGGAATACAGCAAGAAGATGCACGAGTTCAACCTCAACGCCTTCCGCCTGCTGCTCGACGGCACCACCAACTGGCCGGCGGTGCTCGAAGCCCTCGACCAGACCGGCTACCGCGGCTACCTCACTTTTGAATACTTCAACCCGTTCCCGCACTGGCACGAAGCCATCGTGTTCCACACCTCCGATGCCCTCGACCGGATGCTCGGCCGCAAGGCGTGAACGTTACCGTCATCGAACGGTCGCACGGGTGGCACTGACAAGCGGAGTCTTCGGAGCTTGTCAGTGTCGGTAAACTGTGGACGCTCATCACTGACAAGGCCTCCGAGCAGGCCTTGCCAGTGCCACCCGCCCCGGTCATCCCTCGGAGTTTCTCGCATGTCGCGAATCTTTTTCACTCTCGCTGTTCTCGCCCTCTGGACCATCAGCCTCGCCAATACCACGGCTGCAACGCTCCGCGCCGGCGCTTACGCCCAGGACATCTCCCCCGCCCTGCCGATCTCGCTCAACGGCGGCTTGGCCGACCGCATCGCGAAGGTCATTCACGACCCGCTGCACGCCCGCTGCCTCGTGCTCGACGATGGGACCACGAAGATCGCCATCGCCATCTGCGACAGTTGCATGATCCCGCGCGAGGTGTTCGACGCCGCCAAGGAGATCGCCTCGAAGAAGACCGGCATCCCCGTGTCCAACATGCTCTTCTCCGCGACGCACACCCACACCGCGCCGACCGCCAGCGGCGTCTTCCAGTCCGACCCCGATGAGAACTACCGCAAGCTGCTCGTCGAGAAGATCGCGGCGGGCATCATCGCGGCCCACGCCAACCTCGAACCCGCCAAGGCCGCGTGGTCCGTCGGCAGCGACGAGGCGCAGGTCTTCAACCGCCGCTGGCTCGCGAAGGAAGGCATCAAGCTGCCCAACCCGTTCGGCGAGGCGGTCGACAAGGTGAAGATGAACCCGGGCCTGGAGAACCCGAACGTCGGCAAGCCGGCCGGGCCGATCGATCCGCTCGTTACGCTGCTCTCGGTTTACGCCGGCGACGGCAGGCCCATCGCCCTCTTCGCCAACTACAGCCTGCACTACGTCGGCGGCACCCCCGGCGATCAGGTCTCCGCCGACTACTTCGGCATGTTCGCCAAGCGCGCCCAAGAACTGCTCGGCGTGAAGAACATCGACGGGAACCCCCCGTTCGTCGCCGCCATGTCCAACGGCACCAGCGGCGACATCAACAACGTCAACTTCGCCCTGCGCGCCTTCCCGCCCCGCAAGCCCGGCGAGCAAGCCGCCCTCGTCGCCGACAGCGTCGCCCAGGCCGTGCTCAAGGCACCGACCATCACGCCGCTGCCCAACATCATCATCAAGGCCGCCGAGGCCGAGATCGAGCTCGGCGTGCGCAAGCCGAGCGCCGATGATGTGACCAAGGCAAAAGAGATTCTCGAGAAGGCAAAAGCCGGCGGCCCCGTGCTCAAAACGCTGCCCGAGATTTATGCCCGCGAAACCGTGCTGCTTTCGGAGTACCCCGACACCGTGAAACTGAAACTTCAGGCCTTCCGCATCGGCAACCTCGGCATCGTCGCGATCCCCTGCGAGACGTTCGTCGAGATCGGCCTGGCGATCAAACGCATGTCCCCGCTGCGGCCGACGTGCATCGTCTCCCTCGCCAACGGCTACAACGGCTACCTCCCGACGCCCGCCCACCACGCCCTCGGCGGCTACGAAACCTGGCGAGCCCGCTCGAGCTACCTCGAAGCGAGCGCCAGCGAGAAGGTCGAGAAAAAGGCGCTGGAGTTGTTGAATGAAGTCGCGAAGTAGAGCACCGTCCCGACAGGGCGGCGCCTGGATCGAACGATATCCGCGTTCATGGACGGGTGGCACGGGCAAGCCGCCGCTTTGGGCGGTCTGCCCGTGGCGAAGCGAGATGCCGCTCACCACGGGCAAACCGCGGCAGACCGCGGCCTGCCCGTGCCACCCGTGGCGATCACGCCCACGCGCACAGCGACTCCACATATTTCGCCGACCCGTCGCGCAGCCAGCCGTCGAGTTGCGACTGCTCCTTGAGCTGCTGGCCGCGCGAGCGCGGCACCACGATGAAGCCAGTTGAAATGTCCGACAGCGCGCTCATGTCGCCCCACAGCTTCTCGAACTGGGCAACGGGGAACACGTCTTCCTGCCCGTGGCCCCAGCGCTTTTTCACGTCTTTCAGCGTGACATACGTCGGCACCCGGGCCGCGAAATCGCGGATCGCCTTCGTCACCGCCGGCTCATCGGCGAGTTGGTCGCGGGTCAGGTTAAACGCGGCGAGCAACCCTTCGAGATCGATCCACGTCGTCAGCGAGTTGTAGTACGACAGCGCGAACTCGTCCTCCTCGCGCGGCATGGCCAGGCCTTCGATGAGGCGCGGCCGGCCGTCGACGCGGGCCAGGCCGCCGCCGCGGTCTTCGACGCGCCGGCTGATCACTTCGTAGCTGAGCGTCCAGCCGCGCTGGATGTGCAGCCCGATCAGCGCGGGATCGAGGTCCGCGCCGAGCGTGTCGATGTTGTGCAGCATCAGGTAGCGGAGCTGCGGCCGCTGGCGCAGCAGGTCGAGCAGCACGCCGTTGCGCAGCAGGTTGGGCAGCTCGTACCAGTGGCCCACGGGGTGCAGGCACTGAAGCGGGAGGTTGTCGGTGTAGTCGCTGGCTTCGCCGGTGGTGCGGGCCCAGTTGATGAGCGCGGCGTGCACGCTCTGCCGCATCTTCTGCTTCTGCTCGTCGAGCCGCTGGTGGGCCGTCTCCTCCCACGCGAAGCGCAGGTCGCGCTCCATCGGCACCATTCGCAGGCCGACGGCCCGGCCCGGTGAAAGCGCCAGCGGCCCGGCGTAATCGAAATTGCTATGGCGCTTCAAATGGTCCGCGATTGGACCGTGCGTGAAGTAGCTGGTGGTCACGACGTGGGCCGGCGCCGCGCCGTATCGCTTGGCGGTGCGGCGGGTCTTGGCGAGGTGAACCTCCATGAAACCGCGGTGTTTCCCGGCCATTTTCACGAACGGGTGCAGCGCCTTCACCACGCCCGCCCCCTGCGTCCACCGGCTGCCCGCGCCGGCCGCCAGCGACACCACGGCCACCGCCCCCGACTCCAGCGCCGCGCGGCCGAGCTTCTCGCACTGCCCATCGAGCTTCACGCGGGCATCGACCACGTCGCCTTCGCGCACGTCCTCGATGCGCGTGCTCGCCGGCAGGCGGTTCTGCGCCAGGCCGATGCGACCGGCCTTGAGCGCGGCGCGGATCTGCTCGTGCTGCTCGCGGTCGAAACCGAGCTCGCTCAAGAGCGACGCGAGGTTCTTGTCGCCGGTCTGCTCGCGCACGCCGCGCGGCAGCAGGCGGTCGAAGAGCGTGTTGACCATGCCGGGCATCGAGTCGCCGCCGCGCACCGTCGCGCCGAAGCGCTCCAGCTCGATGCGGCCCAGCGGCGAGAGCGTGCGCGGATCGTTGCGCAGCCAGAGCGGCACCATCAGCGCGTAATACCCCGGCGGCATCATCGCGCCGTCGCCCGCCAGCAGCGCGGCATCGGTCCCCTTCTCGTTGATCGCGAAATCGTACACCACCGGCTCCATCGCGAACGGCAGCGCCGTCTCCAACTCGCGCTTCGTCTCGCGCATCATCTGCTGAAGGAACGCTTGCGCCTCCGCCTTCCTCCCGGGCGCGACGATGAACCCCATGCCGCCGCCGGACATCCCGCCCAGCATCCAGAACCCCCAGAAATCAGGGCCGAATTCCGCTTTCATCTTCGCGATGAGGGTCTCCGTGAAAAGATTGCTGGCGGCGGGAATGGTCGCCTGGATCGGCTCGAAGAAGTTGTGCGTTGTTGCGGCGGCGATCTCCTGCACATCGCCGCGCTTGAGCGCACCCAGGATGCGATCCAGGACTTTCATCGCCTCCTGCCGGGCGGTCCATTCCGCGCCGCTGCGCAGCAGGTATTTCTCGGTGACCATCTCCAGAATCGGCCCGACGTTCTGGGCCATGCCGCCGTGCACGAGCACGAGGCTGTCGCGCAGCTTTCGGCGCGTTTCATCCGACGCGTCATTGCGATCGAGGATGCGGTGATTGGGGAGGAGCCGGCCGCGACTGATGGCGTGCTCCGGATCGCCGGGTTCGGCGGTCGCGCCCTCGATGAGTTTCATGCCGGGCCAGACGCCGCCCGAATCCTGCCAGCCGCCGCCGGACCCGCCGATCCATTCGCCGAGGATGGCGCGGGCGGCGACGAGGCGGCGCTCGGGCTCGCTGAGCTGCCCGGTGAGGTTGGCGGCCTGCCCGGTGGCCCGCATGCACAGCGCGATGAGCGACGCGAGCAGGTTCGTCGACACCGCCAGGCGCGAGCCCTTGGGGATGTTGTTGACGCTGCTGACGATTTCGAGCCCCAGGCCCGGGCCGACCATCACGCTCAGGAGGTCCGACAGGTTCTGCGCCGAGCCTTCAAGGCCGGCGGGCACGATGCCGCTGGCGATCACCGCGGCCTTCAAAAGGCCCAGGTAATCACGGGCAAAATCGAAGACTTCATCGAGCGTGGTGATGTCCGCCTTGGCGCCCAAGTCAACGCTGACGAGGCGCAGCACCGGCTGATCGATGACGCGCAGGTACGCCTCGACGGGCGGCGTCGGCTCGGCGTCGCGGCCATGCACCGCGAGGTCGATCGAGACGTTGAGCACGCGGGCGCCGGCGGGGAAGTCCATGCCGAGAAAAAAAATGTCGCTCCACGCGCTGTGCGTCAGGTCCATGCGCACCGGCGTCTTCTCGGTGAGCACCGGGAACGGCCCGCCCGCTTCGCGCTTGAGCAATTCGCTGCGCAAACGCAGCGGCTGGTCGGCGGGGTGGCCCATGCGGAAGACCCATTGGTTGCCGCGCACACTGCGGACGCTGCGGCGCACCTGATTCGCAAGTGTCTGAAACGCGAGGTCGCGGTAGGCCTGGGCGAGGGCGCTGCTGAGCGCATCGCTGGGTCCCTCTTTCGCCTGCGCGGCGAGGAAGAGGTCGATGGCTTCCTCGAAGCGGCGCTGGAGGAGGTGGCTGTAACCCTCGTGCGAGATGAGGCCGTGCGAGGTGGCCGGCAGCGCTTCGGGAAGATGGAATCGGTGGATCGCGTAGAGGAAAAACAGGGCGCGGACGCGTTCGTAGAGGTTGTCGCAGCGGCGACGGAAGGCGTCGAGCTTGTCACATTGGTCGAGGAGTTGCGAAGTGGACAAGCCGCGACAGGCGGACTCGATCGACGTGTTGCGCATCGCGTCGTCGGCGGCGGTGATGATGTCAAGGAGATCGAGGGGCATGGTGGGAGTGACCACCCACAGGAGTGGGTGGGCTTTGAGGGGCAGACTCTGTTGTTCAGGTCGCCAGCAGTTCGACCATATCCGCCAGCACTTCCGCGCGGTCGCTTCCGGCCAGGGCGAGGGCGAGCTGGGCGGTGAGGATGCCGTATTTCACGCCGATGTTGTAGCGTTTGCCGCTGACTTCGAGGGCGAGGTGTCGTTCGCGCCGGGCGAGCTTGTTGAGCGCGGGCGAGAGCTGCACCGACTGGCCGGCGGGCGTTGACGCGACGGCTTCGCCGAGGATGTCCATCACCAAGGGCGAGAGGGCGTGCATCCCGAAGAGGCAGAGGTAGTAACCGGCGCGGAGGCCGGGGACGATGAGCGTCTGCTCGGCCTCGGTGGGGGTGGGCTTTTCGACGACGCGCTCGATCTCATAAAGGTGCTTCTGCTGCGCGACGCGCCGGCCGCCGATGGCGCCGTAGTACGGCAGCATGTTTTCGCGGGTCGGCTGCACGGCGGAGACGCTGCACGCCTCGGCCTGGGCCGCCTCGACAAGCTGCTGGGCGCAGCGCTTCGACTCGCCACTGACATAAAGGTGGTCGCCGACGAGGTGGAGGAACGGCTCGCGGCCGACGAACGCGGCGGCCCGGTGCAGGGCGTCGCCGTAGCCGCGCGGGTCGTGCTGCTCGACGAACACCAGCCGGCCGGAGACTTCACCGGCGGCCTCGCGGTAGGCGGCGGCGTCGCCGGGGCAGATCACGACCGCGATGTCATCAACGCCGGCGCTGGCGACTTCTTCAATGACGATGCGCAGCGCGGTCTTCTCGACGCCGTCGCGATCGACGAGCCGTTGCAGCGGCAGCAGCCTCTGCGACGGGGCGGCGGCGGTGATGACGGCTTTCTTGAGCTTCATGTGTGGCCTCGTTCGCGCCGATTGCGCCCGATCACTCATCGGCATGCGCGACGATGCAGGATAAGTGGACACCGCAATGGAGGAAAGGCGAGGGAATCGTGGCGAATGGATAAAGCGGGCTGCCGTGCACGAGGACGTGACCGCTCGCCCTGGACGTGACGGCTCGCCCTGGATCAATGCTTGTGCTCGTGCCCCTTCACCTCGCCGCCGGCTTCCAGATACTTCAGCAGGTCGAGCACTTCGTCCGCCTTGAAAATGTTCATCAGGCCCAACGGCATCATCGAGGTCTGGCCCTGGCTCCGCTCGGCGATGTCGCGCTTGAGCAGCTTCTGCGGGACGGGCTTCTGCGGGTTGGTGACGATCATGACGGCATCCGCAGTCTCTTCGGTGATGACGCCGAAGAGGCGGTCGCCCTCCTGCGTCTCGATGATCGTGGGGCGATACTTATCGTCGATCACTTTCGACGGCTCGATGACCTCGCGGAGCAAATCCTCGCGGCTGCCCTTCCATTTCTTGAAGACTTCGGCCAATTCGGGGCCGACCGCGCCGCCCTGGCCCTTGACCTTGTGACACAGCACGCAGCCCGCCTCGGCGAAGATCGCCTTGCCGCGGGCCGCGTCGGCTTTCTCCATCGACGTGAGCTTGCCCTTGAAGTCGTCCATGGTCCACGCCTTCACCAAGGAGCGCGTGCTGCCCAGCGGGTCGGCCGGCTCCTTCGGGCTTTTCATGAACGCATCCAGGTCTTTCACCACGACCATCACGCCGTACATGCGGCGCCAGTGGCCGGGGTAGGTACACACATAGGGATACTCGCCCGGCTCGGTCGGCGCGGTGAAGCTGAGCCGGCCGGTCTGCTCCATCTGGACGAGTTGCATCGATGCGAGCACCTTCGTCGAGACGGGCACGAACTGGTGCGCGGCCGGGTCGGTCGACGGCTGCATCGACTCGGCCGCCATGCCGATCTCTTCGAGCGAGCCGGGCTTGATGAGCACGAAGTTGTGCGGCATCACATCGGTGTTCTCGAACACGACCTGCACGGGCTTGCCTGCCTCGACGGCGACCCAGCGCTGGTCGAAGAGCATCTGCTCGCGCGGGGCGGAGAGTTTGATGATGCGGACGCCGAGCCGGCCGAGGGCGGCGCGGATCGGCGCGGCCTGATCGGCGGGCAGCTTGGCGGCGGCGTCGTGGCCGAGCTCGACTGCGGTGATGGCGACGGGGCTGGTGCGCTCCTCGGCCGGGGTTTCTTCGAGGTATTTCAGCAAACCCTGGACCACCTGAAGGTGGCCGGCCGGCGGCCACTTGTCGGGCGCGATGCGGCGCAGGGCGCTGATGGCGGCGGGCTTGTTCGGGCTGTCGGTCAAGAGCGGAAGCAGCGCGGCGAAGGCGCCCAACTCCTTGCCGGGCACGTGGCTGATCGCCTCGGCGGCGGCGGCGCGGATCTCGTCGTCGCTCGTCTCCTTGATGGCGGTGATCGCCGCGGGATAGATCGCGTCGAGCAGCGGTTTGTCCTTGATCAGCGCGGCGGCGCCGAAGAGGTAACGCTGGCCGTGCTCCTTGCTCGCGGTGAGTTCCATCGCTTTATCGAGGCCGCCATCGGCGAGGATCAGCCCGGCGTAGCCGATCTGCTTCGCGGCGGCGTTGTTCGAGTCGCCCGCCACTGCTGCGAGGTCCTCGCGGGCCGCCGTGAGCGATTCCTTCTTCTCGCGCAGCAGCATCGCGGCCAGTTCGCGCAGCGTCGCGGTGCGCCGGGCCTGCGTTTCCTCATCCGTCTCTTCATCGACGCGCTTGATGGCCGCGACGAGCTGCGCTGCGACATCCGCCTTGTTCAGCTTCGCCAGCGCCTCCACGGCCTCGCGTCGGTACTTCGCTTCGAGTCCCGGCCGGGTGAGGAGCGCGCTGTAGATCGGGATGTACTTGATGTGATCGGTCTTGCGCTCGAGCTTGGTGAGCTGCCCGTTGGTGAGCTGCTTGAGCTGAAACTCGACGATGCGCGGGGCCTTGTCGAGAAAAATTTGTGGAGCCGCATCATCCTTCGGCGGCGCGTCCTCGGCGATCGACGGCGCGGCAAAGAGGGTGAGGAGCAGGAGATTGAGCGAGAGGAGCCGATTCATCGGGGGTTCCAGGGGAAGCGCAAAGTGCGGAGATTGAAGCGCGCGGGACGAAACATGATACGAGCACTGTGGCGGTGAAGTCCGCGCCTGCGGCATTCGCAGTCAGGAGCCGCCATCGAAGGACGCGGGGCTTGCACACCGCGCGCTCGACACGCAGCGCTTACTTCGTGCGCGGCTCTTGGGCTTCTGTATTTCATCCATCGCCTCTCGTCTGCACCCGCCTACAATGCCGGCATCTTCGACACACGCCACAGCGAACTCTTCCATGCGCCACCCGCGTCCATCCGCCTTCACGCTCATCGAGATGCTCGTCGTCATCTCGATCATCACGCTGCTCATCGCCATCACGCAGCCCTCGCTGGGCAAGAGCAAAGAGAACGCCCGCCGGGCGCTGTGCGCTTCGCAGGTCCGGCAGCAAGGGATCGGCATGACGGGATTCGCCAACGACTCGCGGCAGCGCTACCCGCAGGCCGTGCCCACCAGCCATTGGCCGGACGGCGCCATGACGCAGAACTGGGCCCAGCCCGATGCCCCCGCCGGGCAGGCGATCCTCTTCGCGAAGAAGTACGTCCCCGACGCCCGCGCCTTCTACTGCCCTTCCAACGTGCATTCGCAGTCTTCCTGGGCCAGCATCGACACCGGCTGGACGCCCAATGACTGGCGCAACACCTACGTCCACTATCCGTATTGGGCCGGCTACCGCTCGGTCTACGACGCCGGCAACATGCTCGCCCGCCTTGTCGCCGACGGCCCCTCCGACTCGGCCGAGCGCGTCATCGCTTCCGACAACATCACGCTCGACACCGGCCCGGCCCACTTCAACTCCGTCAGCCGCAACCACCTCGGCGAGTTCGGCAAGCCCGCCGGCGGCAACGTCCTACGCAACGACACCAGCGCTCATTGGCGCAGCTTCAGCGAAACCACGCTGCGCGTGCAGGTGCCTGTCGGCGCGGCCCATCAGCGGGATTTCTGGTTCTAGCCCGGATGAGTCACGGAAGCCTGCCGTAACGAGCCGCGACCGTTCGGGAGCGGGTTGTGCGACAACAAGCCCGGAATCCACTCCCTTTCGCTCGCACGGCTCGTATTGAGCCGCGTGATGCATAGTCCGGGCAAGGCGATCGGAAGGCCGACGGGCTTCAATCCCCATTTTAGGTTTGAGTCAAAGCCGAAGCATACCACGCCGAATGCCTGTTTATTGGCAATCGAATGACACCTGCGAATGGGCGAGGGATTCCCTGGACTGCAAGACGGCGAACGATTTTTTTGCGACTCCTTGCGTAATTGAAGCAAAGTGATACAATCCGAGCGAGTTGGTCCCGACACGTCGTTTCTGAGGGCTGAAACGAGACCAAAGAATTACCGCATTCGTCGGCCCGGTTCACCGGTGCCTCACGTCCCAACCACCTTTTTAGGAGAATGTCAGATGAAAACCAGCAGCCGTATCGTCAACGCCTTTGCCGCAATGGTCGCCCTTGCCGTCATCACTCAGTCTGCCAGCGCTGTTCAGATCGGTCTTGGCGCGGGGCTTGCGGGCGCGACCAATCTCGATAGCGCGGGCGCTCGCCTTAACGTCGAAGGCCAGTCTACGTTTCTGACCGCGGGCACCTATCGCGTTGACTCCTTCGAATACCTGGCATCGGCGACGCCCGGCAACGCCATGCCCTTTCTTGCGGTCTCCAGCGGCACCGACCAATACACGGTGATCTGGGCTGGCCCCAATGACCCTGCCCATGTAGCCGGCGTCAACACCGAGGCTTACACGACCCAGTTTTTCACGCTCGCGACCGGGGCGAATGTTTTCGCCGGCATCAACGTCGACAGCAACTTCCTTTTCTTCGCCGATCCTGACGGCCCGTCGACCACGGACCACAACAACCCGGCCAACTTCGCTCTCGTTGCCGGCAGCGGCATCAACTCGTTCACGAATGCCAATCTTTCTCGCAACTATGCCTTTGCCGTCAACGTGACGCAGGTGATTCCCGAGCCCGCCACCGCGACGCTCGGTTTGCTGGCCGTCGGCGGCCTGCTCCTTCGTCGCCGCCGCATGGCTTGAGGCGTCGGTTAATCGCCTTCCAATATTCCAATCGCCGCCGCACCGAGAGGTGCGGCGGCTTTATTTTTGTCCAGGCAGATGCCCCGGGGACATGATGCCGTAATCGGATCGCGCGGGAGTGGTGAGCAAATGACGCCGCCTGCTCCTTGTCCCACTTCAGTCAAAAACGTGTCGCTGATCGCAATCAGCTACTTCTTTGCGACGTGGGAGAAGTCCACGACCGTTGCCATGCGCGTCTTGGTGTGTTCACCGATGCGCTCGATCTGGATAGTCTTGACGATGCCCCCGGGAATCTGCGGGCTCAGCCAGTATTCAGCCGTGTTCTCAACCTTTCCATCCAGGCGGTCGAATGTCGCGGTGCTCTTGACCACCGCGTACTTGATGACCTGATTGCTGATCCTCGTTTCCTGGCTGATCGACTCAAGCTTGAAGTCGACCACACCAACAATACCACGGAACTCGCAGGTGATCTTGACCCGGACGATGTCGGGATCGACAATCATTTTCTTATCCGGCAGGTCAATCACCAGCGGCGGCACGTCCACCTCGCTCGTTCGCCAGACCTCTGCCGTGACCTTCGTGGTCGCCCCCTTGGCCGTCGCTTCACCCGAATACTGCGTGCGCTGGCAGCGGAGCACCACGCCCTGCACCGTCACATCCTCGGCAACGGTCGCGCCCTTTGCATAACCCAGGTTGTCGATGCGCAACGGGTCGATCTCTGGCTGCACCATGGATTGGCCGACCGGGTCGAACTTGGTTCCATCCCAATTGAAATTTCGCAACTTCAACCGGCCGTCATCCGTCCCCATGAACACCAATTTCCGCCGCATCGTCTTCGGCAACGCGTCGGAGCTGCCCACGCTCTCCTCAAACTCCGCATGGGCCCCGATCGGGAACCGGGCCCAGGCCAGGTCGCGAAGCTTCGCCGGCGTCATCTGCGCGTAAATCAGGTGCGGGCCGGACAACGCGGGCTTGGGACTCACCGGCACCCCCGGATCAGGCGAGGGCGTCACCGGCACCGTCGGTGTCGGCGTCACCGGCGGCGCCGGCGTCACCGGCGGCTTGACCGGCGTCGCCGGCGCATCGGCCGCGCCCTTGCGCTTCAGCGAGTAAACCTTCGTCCCCGTCGTGACCTTGAGCGTGTCACCCTCCAGGCTGGCGGAGAGCTTGTACGACGTCTCGCCGTGCGTGAACGCCCCGCTCAGCTTGCCCTCTTCCACCGCCGCCTTCATTGGAAACGTCCGCCCGCCCCGGCGGATCTCGCCGACGAAGCCGTCGACCGACAGGCGGACGATGACCAGCATCTCCTCGCTGCTGAACTCGCCGACGAACGGGTCGTCCGCCTCCAGCGGGTTGGCCGCCGGCTCCGCCGCCTTCGCGGGTTTGTCGGCGGTGTCCGCCGCAACAAGAGCTTGCACCCACAGCGCATGCGGACCCGCGCCGACCGGCGCGACCACCGCCACCGCCGCCGCGATGCTGAGCGCACGGATCGATCTCATGGGAATTGATCGCAAAATGGTTCTCCGCTGGATGACCATGCCATTATATCGACGGTCCGAAGCCCCGAAGTTGTCGTCCAAGCTCGCTGATTCGGCATCGGATCCGTGTTGTCGACGCCAACAGGAAGAGGGCCGAAGCGACCCAGGACGAGCCGACCGGACGCTGCTTGTTTTCCAGCCGGATGATTGCTTCCGCACCCCGAAT